>Ga0302314_10000417_pt1 | contig 78497 bp, 76 predicted proteins | sample III_Palsa_N2_3_FD_200533 | JGI IMG/M metagenome (GOLD analysis project Ga0302314, IMG submission 200533) | Peat permafrost microbial communities from Stordalen Mire near Abisko, Sweden - III_Palsa_N2_3 | ecosystem: Environmental > Terrestrial > Soil > Palsa > Peat permafrost | place: Sweden...
CCAAGGAGGCACCATCCCGATGAAGATCCTCGTAACGGGCGGAGCCGGGTTCATTGGCTCGAACTTCGTCCGACGTACCCTCCAGGACGCGTACCCCGGGCTTGAAGGCGCAGACGTAGTCGTTCTCGACGCGCTCACGTACTCCGGCAATCTCGCCAACCTCGAGCCGGTGTCTGACTCCCCGCGGTATGACTTCGTCCACGGCGATATCCGCGATTCCGCGCTGCTCGACGATCTGCTGCCGTCCGTCGACGCGGTCGTGCATTTTGCGGCGGAGTCCCACGTGGATCGCTCAGTACGGGACGCCAGCGTGTTCGTCGAGACGAACGTTCTGGGAACGCAGCGACTGCTCGATGCCGCGTTGCGCGCGAACCTTGACAGGTTCGTACATGTCTCGACGGATGAGGTGTACGGCTCGATCGCGGAAGGATCGTGGGATGAGAGCCGTGCCCTCGAACCGAATTCGCCGTACTCGGCCTCCAAGGCTGGCAGTGACCTGATTGCGCGCAGCTACTTTCGTACGCACGGCCTCAACCTGTCGATCACGCGATGCTCGAATAACTACGGCCCGTACCACTTCCCCGAGAAGGTCATCCCGCTGTTCGTGACCAACCTGATCGACAACCAGCACGTGCCCCTCTACGGCGACGGCAGGAACATCCGCGACTGGCTCCACGTCGATGACCACACGCGTGGGATCGCAATGGTGCTCGTCGGGGGCCGGGCCGGAGAGGTCTACAACATCGGCGGGGGCACAGAGCTCAGCAACCTCGAACTCACCCAGCTTCTGCTCGACGCGACGGGCAAGGACTGGTCGTCGGTCGACCGGGTCGCTGATCGGCTGGGCCACGACCTGCGCTACAGCGTCGACATCTCGAAGATTCGCGACGAACTCGGCTACGCACCCCTCGTTCCGTTCGACGCCGGACTCGCGGATGTCGTGCAGTGGTACCGCGACAACCGGGCGTGGTGGGAGCCGCTCAAGGCTCGCGCCGCACTGGTGTAGCGCGTGGCATCCACCTATTTGGTTACCGGGGCCGCAGGGATGCTCGGAACAGACCTTCTCGTCGCCCTGCAGGGACGGGAAGTCACCGCGGTTCGACGGGCCGACCTCGACGTGACGGATCTTGACGCGGTTCGAGCGGCGGTCGCCGGACACGACGTAGTCCTGAACGCCGCAGCGTTCACGAACGTGGACCTCGCAGAAACCGAGGAGGCGGAAGCCCACCGAGTCAATGCGATCGGAGCGGGCAACCTGGCGACGGCCGCTGCCGAGTCCGGCGCACGACTCGTGCAGTACTCCACCGACTACGTCTTCGACGGGACGGCGCATGTGCCCTACGCAGAAGGCGCGCCGACCCGTCCGGTCACCGCCTACGGCCGCACGAAAGCGGAAGGCGAGCGACTCGCGCTCGAGGGCAACCCCGGGCGCACCTATGTGCTGCGCACCGCCTTCCTTTACGGGCAGCACGGGTCCAACTTCGCGGCCACGATGGTCGCTCTCGCGGGCAAGCATCCGACTGTCAGCGTCGTGACCGACCAGGTCGGTCAACCGACCTGGACCGTCGACGTCGCCGCAAAGACCGTTGAGCTGCTGGACTCGGGCGCGGCCGGAGGCATCTTCCATGCGACCAGCTCGGGGCAAGCGAGCTGGTTCGACTTCGCGGGAGCGATATTCGACGAGACCGGCCTGGGCCGCGACCGGGTGCTGCCGACCGACAGCGTCAGCTTCGTGCGCCCCGCTCCGCGTCCGGCGTATTCCGTTCTCGGGCACGATCGCTGGGCCGAGGTGGGCCTGGCGCCCATCCGGGACTGGCGGAGTGCGCTTCATGACGCGGTCTCGCACGGCGCGGTTGCGGCGAGCCCATGACGACGCTGAACCTGGTGCTCGACGAGATGCTGAGCCCCGTGCCGAGCGGGCTCGGCCGCTATGCCGGCGAACTCGCCGGAGCGCTGATCGACTTCGCCCCTAAGGGCTGCTTCGTCGAGGGAATCGTTTCGGCGTCCCCGGAGACCGCGTATGCCGAGATCGAAACGCGCCTGCCCGGTCTCTCGGGGTTGTTCAAGAGCGCGCTGACCCGGCGCGACCTGACCACCGCCTGGCAGCACGGATTCACGCCTGTGCCGTCGGGAATGATCCACGCTCCGAGCCTGTTCGCCCCGCTGCGCAACCACGACCGGGTAAACGGGCCGGGCACGCAGATCGCCGTCACTATCCACGACGTCACGGCCTGGACGCATCCGGAGTTCCTCGCGTCCCGCCAGGCCAGCTGGACCAGGGCAATGGCGCAGCGCGCCTACAAGTACGCCGACGCTGTCGTCGTCCCAACTCACGCTGTAGCAGCGGAGCTGGCCGAGATTCATCCATTCGGCGACCGCGTGCGCGTGCTAGGCGCTGCGGTGGCCGGCAGCCTGGCGGTGCCCGCCGACGAGACGGAGCGGGCCGAGCGCCTCGAACTGCCGGATCGCTACCTGCTCACCTCCGGCAACGGCGGCCCGGGCTCGGGTCTCGCCGCGATCCTGTCGGCGCTCGCCCTGCACGACGACATCGCGCTTCCCTTGCTCATCGTCGGCGCCGAACTCGATGCGGCAGCAGTCGAGGCCGCCACCACCGAAGCGGGGATCGCCCCCGCCCGCGTGCGGGTGCTTCCGCAACTGACCGACACCGACCTGAGCGTTGTACTCGATCGCGCTGAGGTGTTCGTCTATCCGACCCTGATCGCGGGGTTCGGCATGCCGATGCTCGAAGCGTTGCGATTCGGCGTGCCGGTCATCCACTCGGATGCTGCCAGCCTCGTGGAGGTCGCCGGGGACGCGGGGATCGCGGTGCCCAGTGCCGACGCGGCAGCATTCCCTGGGCTGCTCGGGGAGTCGATCGCCAACGTACTCGCCGATTCCCGCCTGCGCGAACGGCTCTCACTCATGGGCGCCGACCGCGCCAAACTGTTCACGTGGCGGGCTTGCGCCGAGGGCGTCTGGCAGCTGCACGCCGACCTCTAAAAAACTCCCCGAGAGGGCCCAATCCACCCTTCCCGCGCGAAACGAACGGTCGATGGCGACCTCTCGCGGGGTTGACGCTGTCGCGGGTTGGGCCTAGTGGGCAAGGCGGGACTGCAGCGCGGCGTTTTTCTCGGCGACCGCGAGCTCGAGCGAAGTGGCGAACTCGGCGAGCTTGACCGCCAGCGATTCGTCGGCCACCGAGAGGATGCGCGCGGCCAGCAGTGCTGCGTTGCGAGCGCCGCCGATCGAAACGGTGGCGACCGGCACACCGGACGGCATCTGCACGATCGAGAGCAGCGAGTCAAGGCCGTCGAGCTTCGCCAGCGGAACGGGCACCCCGATCACCGGAAGCGTCGTGACGGCGGCAATCATGCCGGGTAGGTGAGCCGCTCCCCCGGCGCCCGCGATGATGACCTTCACTCCACGATCGCGTGCAGTGCGGCCGAACTCGATCATGCGGTCGGGCGTGCGGTGGGCGGAAACCACCTCGACCTCGTGTTCGATGCCGAACTCGGTGAGGGCAGCCGCGGCATCCGCCATCACGGTCCAATCGGAATCGGAGCCCATGATGATCGCGACAGTGGCCGGCACGCTCTCAATGCTAGGGCTCACGCCCGGAAGAACTCGGATGCCGCGCGAGCCCGGTAGGCGACGTCGTCGAGGTCGTCGCCCGTTGCCGTCACGTGGCCGACCTTGCGGCCGGGGCGGGACTGCTTGCCGTAACTGTGGAACTTCACGGTCGGCTGGTCCTCCAGCGCGAGCGCGTAACGGTCGGGGATCGCCCCGGAGCTCGGTCCGCCCAGCACGTTGACCATGACACTCCACGGCTCACGAGTGCCCGTAGCACCGAGCGGCAGGCCCAGGACGGCGCGCAGGTGCTGCTCGAACTGGCTGGTCGTCGAACCGTCGATCGTCCAGTGGCCCGTGTTATGCGGGCGCATCGCCAATTCGTTGATCACGAGGCGCTCATCGGTCGTCTCGAACAGCTCGACCGCGAGCACGCCCGTCACATCGAGATTGGTGGCGACCGACACCGCGATGTCGGCGGCAAGGTCGGCAATGCGGCCCGCCGAGCCGGGGGCCGGCGCGATGACCTCCGCGCAGACTCCGTTGCGCTGCACGGATTCGACGACCGGCCAGAGAACCGTCTCGCCGGATGATCGGCGGGCCACGAGCTGCGCCAGCTCCCGGCGGAAGTCGACCAACTCCTCGGCCAGCAGCACCGCGCCATCCGAGAGCCAGTCGGTGGCGTCATCGACGCTGGTGACCACTCGCACGCCCTTGCCGTCGTAGCCGCCGCGCGGCGTCTTGAGCACCACTCGGCCGCCGTGGGCGTCCAAAAATGCCTGCAGGTCGTCTGCCGAGCCGATGCGAGCCCAGTCCGGCAGCGGAAGATCCAGCTCGGCGAGACGCTCGCGCATCAGCAGCTTGTCTTGCGCGTAGAGCAGGGCCTCGGGTCGCGGCGCCACCCGCACCCCGGCCGCAACCAGGCCGGCGAGCACCTCCTGCGGCACGTGCTCGTGGTCGAAGGTCACGACATCCACACCACGCGCGAACTCGAGTACGGTCGCCAGGTCGCGGAAGTCGCCCACCGACGACACTGCGAGACCGGCGGACTCGCCCGCGGTCTCGGCGAGCACTCGCAGCTCGATGCCGAGAGCAACGGCAGGCGGGATCATCATGCGGGCGAGTTGCCCCCCGCCGATCACTCCGACGCTGGGCGTCATTCTGTACTCCTGCACAGACAGGCCGAGATACTCTCAGCGGTGGACCAAGGTGCTTCGATTAGAGTTGCAACCGCCTTAAGACCTTATCCGCTAACGAACAGGTACTGACAAATGCGAGCGCTGATCTCCCAGTTCGTGCGGGTGGGAGCAGTCGGCCTGGTGGGCCTGGTCATCGATGTCGGGTTGTTCAACCTGCTCCGGGCCACCGTGCTGGATCCGACGCACGTCGAGGGCGGTGCGCTGTGGGCGACGCTGGCCTCCACGTCGGTCGCCATCGTCTTCAACTGGCTGGGCAACCGCTACTGGACCTTCCGCAATGAGCGACGGGCGCACTGGCTGCGCGAGGGAATCGAATTCGCCCTGGTCAGCATCGGCGGCCTTCTGATCGCGCTCGGTTGCGTGTGGTTCTCCGAGAACGTGCTCGGCCTGCATTCGCTGCTCTCCGACAACATTGCGAAGAACGTGGTGGGGCTGGTGCTCGGCACCATCTTCCGGTTCACGTTCTACCGCCTGTGGGTGTTTCGTCCACAGCGGCCCGACACGACGATCAGCCTGCCAGAACCGCCTCAGGTTCCGATTCCCGAACGGTCTGTCGCGGAATAGCGTCGAAGGGGCGACCGAGGCTGCGTATCGTCCATCCGGCTGCCCGCCACTCCTGCTGCGACAGGCAGTTGCGACCGTCGAGCAGGATGCGACCGTCGGCGCTGGCGAGATCGGCCGGTTTCAGCGCGCGGTACTCTTTCCACTCGGTGAGCAGCAGCACGGCGTCAGCGCCGTCCACGGCCTCCGCAGGGGTTTCGACGTAGTGGAGCCCGGGAAGCACGCGCCGGGCCGTCTCGACGGCCTCCGGGTCCGTAGCGACCACGATGGCGCCGGCTTCCAGAAGGCGCGCGGCGACCGTCAGCGCCGGCGCATCCCGCACGTCGTCGGACTTGGGCTTGAAGGCCAGGCCGAGGATGGCGATCGTCTTGCCGGCCACGTCGCCGCCGAGCGATTCGAGCGCCAGGTCGACCATCCGGCCCCTGCGGCGCAGGTTGATCGCATCGACCTCGCCAAGGAACGCCACGCTCTGCCCGACCCCGAGCTCTTCGGCGCGTGCGCGGAACGCCCGGATGTCCTTCGGCAGGCATCCGCCGCCGAAGCCGAGACCCGCGTTGAGAAACTTGCGCCCGATCCGTCGATCGTGCCCGAGCGCATCGGCGAGCAGCGTGACGTCCGCGCCGGTCGCCTCCGCCACCTCCGCCATGGCGTTGATGAACGAGATCTTCGTGGCCAGAAACGCATTCGCCGCGACCTTCACGAGCTCGGCCGTCGCGAAGTCGACCGACAGTCGAGGGGTGTTGCGACGCAGGGCATCCGCGTAGATCTCGTCGAGCAGCGCAACGGCCCGTTCACCGTCGGGGCCCGGCGAAACCCCATAGACGAGGCGGTCGGGCGCGATGGTGTCTTTCACCGCGAAACCTTCGCGCAAAAACTCCGGATTCCACGCGAGAATGGCGCCAGGTCGGCCACGGCGAACGAGCTGCTCGAGGCGAGCGGCGGTTCCCAGCGGCACGGTCGATTTGCCAACCACCAGGTCGCCGGCTCGCAGGTGCGGCAGCAGCGACTCGAACGAGGCATCCACGAAACGCAGGTCAGCGGCGTCGCTGTCGGGGAGCTGCGGGGTGCCCACCGCGATGAAATGCACGGCCGCGCCCGCAGCGTCCGCGATGTCGGTACTGAAGGTGAGGTGGCCCCGCTTGCTCGCCGATGCCAGCGCCGAAGCGAGTCCCGGTTCGAAAAACGGTGGACGCCCGGCCGCCAGTGCCGCGATCTTGGCCGCATCCAGGTCGATCCCAACCACCTCGTGGCCCAGTTTGGCCATGCTCGCCGCATGCACCGCGCCCAGGTATCCGCATCCGATCACCGAAATCTTCACATTGCCTCCGCGTCGGGAGCACGGTATCGGGCCCAGGTGAAGCGCAGGAATACGCGAGGTTAAGCTATCGGACGCCCCACGCCGTGGTTTCGTCGGGCGCACGCGACGCATCCTGTTGGCGATGCGTGGCAACCATCGACTGGTTAGCCTCCATGAGGTCGTGCAGGGCCGCCTGCACGAGGTCGGCCGAGGGCACGTCCCGAAGCACGACCGGATGCTCGAGCCCGCTGTTGATCTCGACATTGCCGCTGCGAAACACGCTCTGCAAGCCCGTCTTGCGCACGGTGACGTCGTAGCCGCGACTGTGCAGGAGCTCCTGCCGAACCCGCACGAAGAATCCATTGCGCAGGATGATGCGCCGAGTCGTGATCGTATAGTTGTGCCCCAGCCACCTCACGAGTGGCGCGAGGAAGAGCACGATCGCGAGCAGCGCGGCGAGACCCAGCAGCCCGAGGTTCTCCCACGTGTCAGGAAATCGCCCATAGAAATAGGCGGTCGCCGCAACGATCGCCAGCAGTGCGACGGTCGGCCAGAACAGCGCCCGCCCGTGGGGGTGCAGCCGCGCAACGGTGCTTTCGGCAGGCGCCGACTGGGCAGGGGTGGTCACCGGTTCGAAGTTCGCGGCGACAGGCATGGTCTATTCATACCTCCTCGCCACCTATTCGTAGCGGAGGTGAGTGACATCGCCGGCCGACACGGCGCTGGTCTCGCCGCGGGCATCGCGCACGACGAGGCGCCCGGTCTCGTCGATCCTGGACGCGATCCCGAAGGACTCGGTGCCATCGGGCAACTCCACCCGCACGTCGCGGCCCAGAGTGCGGCACCACTCCGAGACGACCCGGTGGATGCCGCTGCCGACGGCGTCGCCGTGCGCGGCCTCGAGGCGACCGACCAGCTCGGCCAGGGTCGCCAGGTAACGGCTCACCACGGCGTCGACGAGTTCGTCGCCCTGCTGCGCGACCCCCGCGAGCGCGAGCGAGGTCGCCGTCGTGACCGGCAACTCGTGCTGCTGCAGGGAGAGGTTGACGCCGGTGCCCACGATGACGCCATTAGTCTGGGGCACCAGCTCGGCGAGGATCCCGCAGACCTTCAGGCCGTCCACCTGCACGTCGTTCGGCCACTTCAGACCGGTGCGACCGCCGCCGACCAGGGCGTCGACGGATGTCGACATCGCGGCGCCCGCGATGAGGGGGATCCAGCCGAACGGGAATCCCGCGGGCTCTGCCACCCGCACGAGCACAGACAGGGCCACGGTTTTGCCGCTGGGGGCCGTCCAGGTGCGCCCCAGTCGACCTCGACCGGCCGTCTGGTCGAGTGTCAGCACGGTCGAGTACGCCGGCTCGTCGCCGCTCGCAACGCGCTGCGCCAGCACATCGTTCGTCGACCCCGCCGACTCGAGCACCACGAGACGGGAGGCCCGACCTTGGCTTCTGGGCAGCTCCACGGCAGTAGCCTAACCGAGCCCGCGCACCCGGTAGGTTGAGTGTATGGATAGCGCGGTTCCGAGCGATCAGAACCGGCGCTGGGGGCGAGTGCTCGTCATCATGCCCACGTTCAACGAGATCGACAGCCTTGCCAGGGTGGCCCAGCACCTGCTCGAGACGGTGCCCGGTATCGACCTGCTGGTTGTGGACGACCAGAGCCCCGACGGAACCGGTCGGCTCGCCGACTCGCTCGCCGCCGCGGACTCGCGGGTGCATGTGCTGCACCGCACGTCGCGGGAGGGCCTCGGCCGCGCCTACCTCGCCGGTTTCGAGTGGGCTCGCAGCGCTGGATACGACATCGTTGTCGAGATGGACGCCGACGGGTCGCATCCGGCCGAGTCCCTGCCGGAGATGCTGGACGCCCTGTCCCGTGTTCCTCGTCCCGGTCTGGTGATCGGTTCCCGCTGGATTCCGGGTGGCTCGGTGGTGAACTGGCCGCGCTCGCGACTGCTGCTCAGCCGGTTCGCCAACACGTATGCCCGGCTGGCCCTGAGGATGCCGGTGCACGACATCACGGCGGGGTTCCGCGCCTACCCGATCGCGGTGGTGACAGCGATCACGACCGACATCGACTCGCGCGGTTACTCCTTCCAGATCGAGATGGCGCTGCGGGTCTTCGATGCGGGCTATCCGGTCGTCGAGATCCCCATCGTCTTCCGCGAACGGGAGGCCGGCACCTCGAAGATGAGTTCAGCGATCGTCGCCGAGGCGATGACCGGCGTCACTCGCTGGGGACTGAGGCGACTGTTCGGCGCACGGCGCGGTAGAGCCCCCGCGCTCGGCGAGCAGTCATCGTGATCGCCCGCACCGGATAGCCGATCGCAAGCGCAAGGTAGCCCGCTGCCGAGCGGTCGAGCGGGCCGAGTGCGCGTTTGCGGTCCCAGACGTGCCGCAGTCGGCCGCCCGCCTGCCCGTACCGCAGCCTGCGCAAGGGCAGCGGCGCGCGCCGATGGTTCGCGACCAGCCGCTCGATCGCTGCCACCCAGTCGTCATCCGCCGGGTCGTGGAAATAGTTGTCGTCCAGCCAGCCATCGAGCGGCATCCGGAATTTTGCGGCGACCAGGTCGCTCGCCGGGCCGAGTAGCCCGCTGTTCTCGAAGACGGTGTTGATGAGCCCCTGGCTCACCCCGAATTCGTCGAGCGCCAGACCGGGCACCCCGATCGCCGCCGCCTCGAGCAGCGCGGTGGAACTCACCGTGACCAGCCCTACGGCGCGCACCAGGTGCGCCGCCATCGATCCGGACTCTGCCGTCAGGTTCGGTGGCGGCGACGGGAGTTCGCTGAGCAGGGCGTCGTAGGGGAACTCCTCGGCATGCGTCTGCTTCTCGCCGGCCACGGCACGCAACTTGATCACCACCCTGAGCTCCGGGTGGGCTCGTGCGCACTCGGCGAGCCAGTTGACGATGGCGACGCGCTCCGAGCGCAGTCGCGGCACCTTCGCCTGGGCGGCGAAGACGATCTCGTCGCGCACCGGGTCCGGCTCGTAGCTGGTGGCGAAGAACGGCAGTGTGGCAAGCGCGAAGTCCTGCTCAAGGCCGAGTTTCGCGGCCACCTCGGGGAAGTCGCGCAGCTCGTGCTTACTGTGCAGCAGGATGAGGTCCACCTGCGACCGGAAGGTCAGGGCTTTGCGGGTGGCCGGGATCGAGATGCCGGGCAACCCCGACATCAGCACGGGCCGCACACCGGGCACACCGAGCACCGCGCGCAGCGCGACCCGGATGGCGGGGCCCCGCAGCGACAGGAACACCACATCCGGTTTCTCCCGCGCAACGAGCTCGGCCAGCTGGTCGAGCGAGAGCACCTCCGGGTCCTCGTCGAGAAGCCCGTCGACCGCCGCGGCACGCTGCGCCGGTGTCGGAGCGAACGGTGTATCCAGAACTACGAAGCGCGACTGCCACGACTTCGGTGCGCGCGCCAGAGTCGCCGCCCCCCACTTCACGTAGGAGTCGGAGTCGGCGACGCCCAGTATTTTCATCCGGGTGTCGACCGGAGTCACGCGGGGGTTCTGCGCAGCTTGGCGAGGGGGGCGAGCTCCCCCGGGTAGATGCGCTTGACACCGTCACCGAGCGCCTCACCGAGCACGCGGATGTCGCGCACGAGGTGATCGAAACCGACGGGCTCGAGCGATGCGGCGTGGTCCGAACCCCACATCGTGCGATCGAGCGTGATGTGACGCTCGACCGCGACAGCGCCCAGCGCGACGGCACCGATCGAGATCTGCAGCCCGCGCTCATGGCCGGAGTAGCCGACCGGCACGCCCTGGTATCGCTCACGGAGCGTGGTGATCATGCGCAGGTTGGCCTCCTCGGGGGGAAGCGGGTAGGTCGACGTGGCGTGCAGGATCACCAGGTTGTCGGTGCCCAGAACCTCGACAGCCCGATCGATCTGGTCGAGGGTCGACATGCCCGTCGACAGGATGATCGGTTTTCCGGTGGCCGCGAGGGCCTCCAGCATCGCGATGTCGGTCACCGAGGCCGAGGCCACCTTGTGAGCCACGACCTGCAGGTCTTCGAGGAACTCGACGGCCACCTCATCCCACGGCGAAGCAAACCAGCTGAGCCCGCGAAGCGTGGCATAGTCGCCGATCTCGATGTACTGCTCGCGGTCGAACTCGACCCGGTAGCGGTACTCGAGGTAAGTCATGGTGCCCCACGGCGTCTCGCGCGGCGTGTTCTTCATGTGCTCGGGAGTGGAGATCGCGGGGGTGCGCTTCTGGAACTTGACCGCCTGTGCCCCCGCATCCGCCGCCACATCGATGAGTCGCTTAGCCAGCTCGACGTCACCGTTGTGGTTGAGTCCGATCTCTGCGATGACGTAGACGGGCTCGTTCTCGCCGATCGCTACTCCGCCAATTGAAACTGCCATGGCTGCTCACTCCCTATTTCGTGGTCTGCTGTCGTGGGGGAAGTCGTGTCGCCCTGCGCGGTGCGCAGGATGAGGTCGGCGAGCTCGCGCACTGCGCCGGCTCCGCCGCGTCGCTGAAGCACCAGGCGCGCGGCCGCCAGTACGAGCGGATGCGCATCCGCCACCGCCACCGGCCAGCCGACCAGCGCCATCGCCGGCAGGTCGTTGGTGTCATTGCCGAGGTAGGCGAGCCGGTCGAGGCCCAGGCCGGCGGCGCTCGCCCAGGCGCAGAGTGCAGTCGCCTTGTCTTCGACGCCCTGCAACACCTCAATGCCGAGCTTCCGCCCGCGAGCCGCGACAACCCGATCGGTCTCCCGAGACAGGATGACCACCGGCACCCCGGCAGCGCGCAGCGCCGCGACTCCCGCGCCATCCGAGCGACTCACCGCGACCTGCTCGCGGCCATCCGAATCAACCTGCACGGTGTCGTCGGTGTGCACTCCGTCGAAATCGGTGACAAGGGCATCGACGTCGATGCGGGCGTGCTCCTCGAACAGGGCGGCGATCAGCTGCGCCACCTCCAGCTCGCGCACGGTATCGATCTCGAGCGCGCGGGCGGCGTCGACCTCCCGAATGCCCACCCGGCCGAAAAAGCGATGGCCACCCTCGACGAAACCCTTGGTGCGCATGGCGTAGAACGCGCCCGTCTCCTGGAACTGGGCATCCCGGTCCTGGCGTCGTGGGCGCACGGCGGAATCGTGGTTCACCCCGATCGCGCCGGCGGCGGTCGGCGACCACAGGAACGCGTGCGTCTCCGCGGCGGCGAAGACCACATCCTCCTGGCCGTCCCGCACGCGGTGCACGGCGGCGTCGAGGTCGGCCGGGTCGATGAACGGCGACGTCGCCTGCACGAATACGACGACCTCCGGCACGAAATCGAGTTGCCCGAGGGCGTGCAGCAGAGCCGCCTCGGAGCTTGCGGTATCTCCCGCAATAGCGGCCGGCCGCTCGATGACCTCGGCGCCGGCCGTCCGGGCCTCGCCGGCGATCGCCGCGTCATCGGTCGTTACGAAGACCCGGTCGATGCTCGACGCAGCCCGAGCCGCGTCGACCGCACGTGCCACCAGGGAGCGACCGGCAACCCGCCTGAGGTTCTTACCAGGGATGCCCTTCGAGCCTCCCCGCGCGGGGATGACGGCAACAACGCTCACCTGGCCCCGCCCTTCGTGTAGAGGTTTTTCACGATACGAGCGCCGCCCCAAGCCCGGGCCACGCCCCGGTGAACGGTTCGCGACGAACACGCAAAGGATTGGCGGTACGCAATCTCCGGAGCCGAAATTTGGAGCTATTCGACAACGGGTAGGGCATCCCCCTGTTGGGTAGGCTGACTCGAGTGACCCCCGAAAATACGCCTGACGCGACGCTCACGTCCCCGAAGACCGCACCGGACGCCATCCACACGACCGCCGGCAAGCTCGCCGACCTGAAGGTGCGCTATCACGAGGCTGTGACGGCCAGCGGCGAAGCTGCCATCGACAAGCAGCACAAGAAGGGCAAGAAGACCGCCCGCGAGCGCATCGCCACACTGCTCGACGATGGCTCGTTCGTCGAGCTCGACGAGTTCGTGCGCCACCGCACCCATGCCTTCGGTATGGAGAAGCACCGCCCCTACGGCGACGCGGTCGTGACCGGCACCGGCACCATCCACGGCAGGCAGGTCGCCGTCTACAGCCAGGACTTCACCATCTTCGGCGGCTCGCTCGGGGAGGTCGCCGGCGAGAAGATCATCAAGGTCATGGATCTCGCCCTCAAAACCGGTGTGCCCATCATCGGCATGCTCGACTCGGGCGGTGCACGCATCCAGGAGGGTGTCGTCGCGCTCGGCAAGTACGGCGAGATCTTCCGCCGCAACACGCAGGCCTCCGGCGTGATCCCGCAGATCTCCATCATCATGGGACCGGCGGCGGGCGGTGCGGTCTACTCCCCCGCACTGACCGATTTCGTCATCATGGTCGACAAGACCAGCCAGATGTTCGTGACCGGTCCCGACGTCATCAAGACCGTCACCGGCGAAGACGTCGGCATGGAAGAGCTCGGAGGTGCGCTGACCCACAACTCGATCTCCGGTGTCTCGCATTACCTGGCCAGCGACGAGGATGACGCGCTCGACTACGCGCGCACGCTGCTGAGCTTCCTGCCCGACAACAACCTCGCCGAGTTGCCGGTGTACGAGAGCGACGTCGCGCTCGAGATCACCGACGAGGACCGCCGGCTCAACACGATCATCCCGGACTCCCCCAACCAGCCCTACGACGTCAAAGTCGTCATCGAGCACATCGTCGACAACGAAGACTTCCTCGAAGTGCAGCCGCTGTTCGCGCCCAACATCGTCATCGGCTTCGGTCGGGTCGAAGGCCGGTCGGTGGGAATCATCGCCAACCAGCCCCAGTCGATGGCCGGAACGCTCAATATCGAGGCCGGTGAGAAAGCATCCCGGTTCGTGCGTTTCTGCGACGCCTTCTCTATCCCGATCCTCACGCTGGTCGACGTGCCGGGTTACCTGCCCGGCACCGACCAGGAGTGGACCGGCGTCATCCGGCGTGGTGCGAAGCTGCTGTACGCCTACGCTGAGGCCACGGTGCCGTTGCTCACCGTGATTACCCGCAAGGCCTACGGCGGGGCCTACATCGTCATGGGCTCCAAGCAGCTTGGCGCCGACCTGAACTATGCGTGGCCCACCGCCGAGATCGCTGTCATGGGCGGCCAGGGCGCCGTCAACATCCTCTACCGCACCGAGATCAAAGACGCCGAAGCCGCCGGTGAGGATGTCGCCGCAGTGCGCACCCGGCTCGCCAACGAGTACACCTACAATGTCGCATCGCCATTCCTGGCTGCCGAGCGCGGCGAACTGGACGGCGTCATCGAACCTGCCGCCACGCGCATCGTGGTCATCAAAGGCATGCGTGCGCTGCGCACCAAACGAGCGGTGCAGCCCCCGAAGAAGCACGGGAACATCCCGCTGTGACCCCCGGCAGAAAACACCCGACCCGGCCGGGAACCGACGTCGAGCTCGAAATCCGCAAGGTCGACGCGGTGTCGGTCGAGGCACAGCAGGCCGACAACGGACGAGCCGACGCGGTCGAAATTGAAGACGGGGTCGAGACCGACCTCGCCGTGATCTCGGGAAGCCCCGACCCCAGCGACATGGCGGCGATCACCGCGGTGCTGGCCGGTGTACTCGACGAACTCGCAGCCGAGCAAGGCCGGCGCGAATCGGCAGCACCCTCCGCCTGGGCCCGCTCGCAGCGAGACCTGCGGACCACCCTGCGCCCCGGAGCCGGCGCCTGGCGCAGCTTCAGCGGCTGAACGCCGCACAGAGGCGAAAGCGCACCGAATCGACGAACGTTAGACGTTTGACAACGAAATCCGTTGCGTCTTGCTTCGGAACAGGTCGTTCTACTCCCCAGGCACAGATCGTATGCCCCGTCAAGCGCCGGATGTACCCCGAAATCCGCACAACGGATGCCCCAAAAAGCCAGCAAACCAGCGGGAAATCGGCTCCCGAAAACCAAAACTGTCCCCCAAATGTCCCCCTAAATGACGACTTTGCAAAGGGGTCGTCTGCCTGCATTATTGAACGTGCTAGGTGTCTCTCTATGAGTTACACCACCAGACCATTGGCCGACTAGGGTAAGCGGGCCAATGGCTTGGGGGCGGGTCAGGGCGATATTCGGGTTGTCGCCCTGACCCGGGTTTTCGAAACGGCCCTCGACTTCGTCGGGGGCCGTTTGGCCGTTCCGCGGTAGGCACGGCCAACAGGATTTTTTCGGCGCGGGTCACGCCCAACAGGTCCGATTCGGGTGTTGTCGTGGCGTCATCCTGTTGACCGCGCGGGAGGGTGCGAGGTCAGGCGGGGAGGTTGGCCACTGAACGAGGGATTTCCAGCCAGAGATCGACCTCGTCGTCCTCGAGAGCCTCCTGGCCGAGCGCGCTGGCACTGCCGTCGCCCACCGTGCGCAATCCGACGACCGTGACCGCGACATCCGACCCCTCCGGAACCGTGCGAGCGATCACCTTGTCGGCATCCGTGCCACCGAGGGCCGTTGCCAGGCGATTGAGCACACGCTCCAGGTCTTCGTCCGAAAGGTCGTCGATGCCGCCCTCATCGAGCAGGGTCACCGTGGCACCCCTGCGACGCGCGCGCATGACCTGCTCGCGGACGGCATCGTTGAGAAGCTTCCTGCCGCGGATCTCATCGCGGATCGCGCCCTCGAGGTGCAGGCACTCCAGGCGCTGCTCATCCGTCAGCTCACCGCCGGTCGCCTGCACCGTCTGCAGCATCTCGAGCGCCATCATGCTCGTCTGGTCGAGACGGAACTGCCGCTCGAACACGTGGGCCTCCTGCGCGGCCTGCCAGTCGGTCGCCTCCCGCTCGGCACGGGCGAATCGCTGGCCGTCACGGGTCGCCTTCGCGACGCCGTTGCTGACCACGTGCGAGACGCCGACCCACACGACGCTGCCGATGACACCGATGCCGCCCAGGTCGCCGAGACCACCCGACCAGATCACTGTCTGGACAACGAGGATGCCGACACCGATCCACGCGAAAGTGTGACGCCGACGAGTGGACGTGATCGTCATGAGCGTGCCCACCGCGGCCACATACCAGGTGCCGTAGCCGTTGTGCTTCGACGGGTCGAGCTCGGAGGTCACCAGGATAGGCAACGCAGCGACCACGGCCAGGTTGATCGACGCCATCCAGATCGGCATGCGGGTAGGCCCGAACGGGATCAGGCTCAGGATCGAGGCCGCGGCGTAGAGCGCCATCGCGATGTAGATCGGTCCGTCGGCGAACGGGATGTGCTGGGTCAGCGAATAGGTGGCCAACACCAGGTGGTAGGCCGAAAACAGTCCAGCCATGCCGACGATGAGGTAACGAGGAACACCGATGTTCACGGCTTGCCACCCGTCTCGCTCGACAGCAGCTCCGCGCCCGGAAGAGGCTGCGCCTCCGATTTGGGCGCCGGCCACGACACGGTGATCGTGGCACCGCGGTGAGGAGCCGAGACCACCTTCACCATTCCCCCGGCGTTCGAGACCCTCTCGACGATCGACACACGCACGCCGAGTCGCTCGGTGGGGATCGCGGTCGCGTCGAAACCGGCGCCGTTGTCACCCACCTCGACCTGGATTCCGCCGGGCCGCATCCCCCGGATCGAGACCCACCGCTTGACCCGGGTCGAGTCACCCGCGTGCTGCACGCTGTTGACCATCGCCTGCGTGGCGGCGGACACGATCGCCTCGCCCACACCCGAGGGAATCGAACGAGGGCCGACATCCACAGCCCGCACCTGGATCGGGCGCGACAGCCCCGCCGCCGCATCCGTGATGCGCTGGGCGACCGCGCGCAGTCGCACGGTCGAACCGTCGTCCGGCTGCACGAGGGCGGCGTCGTGCAGATAACCGATGGCATTGCCGGCCATGACCGCGGCGAGCGCCTTCGCCTCTGGTGTGTACGCGCGGGCGGCCGAGAGCAGCGTGGTGAGAACGCTGTCGTGCACGATCGAATCGACCTGCACGCGCTCCACCTCGGTCGCGTGATGGCGAACAGCATGGCCGTAACGCTCCAGCGCCGCGCTCTGGGCGATGTCGACGTTCGTGGCGGTCTGCCGCAGCATCGTGATCAGCACCACCACTGCGCCACCCAGGATGATCGAATACACCGAGTCGAGGATCGCCTCCGGAATCGGCTCGCCGCCGCCCGGGGGTGTCATGCGCACGATGCCGTAAATCGAGGGGACCACGAACAGGTAGGTCGCCGCCCAGCGGGTGGGAAACGCGATCGCCGCGGTCGAAGTACCCACCGTCAGCAGGTAATAGAGCCAATGGTTGTCGGTCGGCGAATGCGGCGTCACGACATCGAAGGGCCAGGTGATGAGCACGACGACGTAGACAAGGGCGACCAGACCGTGCGAGAGCCGCACGAACCGAACGGCGATCGAACAGATGAGAGCGATCAGCAGGCTCGCGACGATCGCGAAACCCGCGACCAGCAACCAGACCGGGTTCGATTCGCGCCACTGGGACACGAGTGGGCTCACCGTCTGAGCGGCGAACACCAGGCTGCCCGCCGCGACAGACCGCGACAACACGATCTCGACCTGCTTGCGGCTGACGGGATTGCGCGCCTGCTTCGATGCGGGCGCTATCCTCGGCGCGGTGTTAGACGCCATCCCCGCCATCCGGATCCAGTCCGGGAAGAATGCCATCCTCGACGGCGCGACGCAGCAGGTCGACCTTGGTCGGAGCGGGGCGCCCGACCTCGACATACTTCACGCGGATGCGGTCGAGATACTCGCGAGCCGTCGAGTAGCCGATGCCCAACTGCTCGGCGGCCAGCTTCAACGGCAGGCCCGAGGCGTAGAGGTGCAGGATTTCGCGTTCGCGCCGGCCGAGCTGGGCCTTCGAGAAGTCCCGGTCGGCGTCGATCGCCGTCGCCCACTCGAGGTTGTTGAGCACCTCGCCGCGTGCAACCGTCGCGGCAGCCTGGAGCACTGTCTTGGTGGCGGATGACTTCGGAATGACGCCCGCTGCACCGGCGGCCAGCGCTTCACGCACGCTGGCGACGCGGTCCGCGATGCTGTGCACCAGAACGGCGGCTCCGATGCCCTGGACGCGCTTCACGTTGTCGGTGACAGTCGAGCCATCGCCGAGGGACAGGTCGAGAACGACCACGTCGATCTCGCGGCCCTTCAGCCCTGAGAGCAGCTCATCGACCGTCGCCGCGGCCAGCACGAAGTCGTAGCCGTCGTCGAGGAACGCCGCCTTGAGCCCGAGTCGAACGGATTCGTGGTCGTCGACGACCGCAACGCGAACTCCGCTCGGTCGTACCAGAGCGTCTGTCTCGTGCAAAGTTGCCTGCACCATGATCGGTCCCGTCTACCCCTTGGGGGCGCCAGTGAATGCCAACCCAATGGTAACGGGATTGGGCTCCAGAGCGCGGGAACTTCACCGGCAGAGTCTGTGCGCGGCGGATTCCCAGGATGCCGCTACTGCCGCACGAGCCGCGCTACAGCCTCGACGTGGTGGGTATTCGGAAACAGGTCGAAGGCGCGCAGGGAGGCAAGCCGATAGCCACGCTCAGCGAAAAAGCCGACATCGCGGGCGAGCGCCACCGGGTCGCAGGCCACGTAGATCAGCTGGTCGGGCTGCAGCACCGACAGGGCGTCGACGACGTCCCGCCCGGCGCCGGACCGCGGCGGATCGAGAACGACCGTCGCACCCGGCAACTTCTCGCCCGAAGAGGCGAGCTGGGTGATCCAGCGCTCGACCCGGGCCGTGAGCGCGCGGGCGCCCAGCCAGTCCGAGAGGTTGCGTCCGGCGTGCTCGGTGGCGCGGGGGTCGCTCTCGACGCTCGTGACGCGCACTGTCGATCCAAACCGGTCGCCGAGAGCCGCAGCCAACAGGCCCACGCCGCCATACAGGTCGAGGTTCTTCGCTCGGGGGTCGAACAGGGCGTCATCCACCGCATCCTGAACTGCCGCCGTGAGCGTTTCGGCGGCCGCGCGATGCACCTGCCAGAAACCGCCGTCGTCGACCAGGAACTCCCGCTCCCCCACTCGCTCGCGGATCACGGTCGGCTTCTGCCGGCCGACAATCAACCGAGCGGCACCCGTTGATGGCTCGAGCACCTCGATGTGCTGCTCGCCGACGAAGCGCTGGTCGAGCGGCGCCGCCGCCTGCACCGCGGCCGTGGCCAGCGGCAGGTCGTTCACCTCGATCACACGATGGGACCGCGCGGCGAAAGGGCCGGGCCGGCCATCGGCGTCCACCTGCAACCGGACTCTGGTGCGCCATCCGGTACCGTCACCGTTGCCCGGGAGCGCCTCGACCGCAACAGCGCAGTCGACTCCGGCCATCCGCAACAGCGAATCGGCGAGCACCTGGCGCTTCAGTTCGCGCTGGTGATCGATGCGGATGTGTCCGAACTCGGCTCCCCCGGCGCGATCCTCCGGGGCGCGCTCCACACTCGCCGCCGACCAGACCTGGGCCTGCCGGAACTCGCTGGCGCGCACAACTGCGACGGTGTCCGCGCGCCAGAACGATTTCTTCGAGTCCTCGGTGATGCGCGCGCGCACCAACTCGCCCGGGATCGCATCCGATACGAAGATGACACGGCCGTCATGGCGGGCCACCGAAATGCCGCCGTGCGCCACGTTGGTAACCTCGAGATCGAGTTCTTTGCCCACCATGTCTCCCACCCCGTAAGCCTAGGAGCAATACCGTGCGCCTCTACCTGGCCTCGACCTCGCCCGCTCGGCTCGCCACGCTGCGCGCCGCAGGGATCGAGCCCGTGCTGCTGTCGAGTGGCGTGGATGAGGAGGCCGCAGTCGCCGCCGCCGGGCCGCTCACCGCGCCCGAGATGGTGTTGCTGCTCGCGCGGCTCAAAGCCGAGGCCGTCGTAGGGCGGCTGGTCGGCGGCGAACCCATCGACGGCATCATCCTGGGAGGCGACTCGGCCTTCGAACTCGACGGAGTCGCCTACGGCAAACCGCACCTGCCCGAGGTCGCCCGCGAACGCTGGCTGGCCCAGCGGGGGCGCGAGGGCCTGTTGCACTCGGGACACTGGCTGATCGACCATCGTGGCGGCACACCCGGCGCAGCGACGGGAGCAGTGTCCACGGCCGCCGTGCGGTTCGCAGCATCCATCACCGAGGCCGAGATCGACGCCTACATCGCCACCGGCGAGCCGCTCGAAGTCGCCGGGGCGTTCACCATCGACAGCCTGGGCGGGGCGTTCATCAGCGAGGTGCGCGGCGATCCGCACGCCGTCGTCGGCCTCTCGCTCGCCCTGGTGCGCGAACTCCTGCTCGAATTCGGCGTGCCCTGGACTGACCTCTGGAACCGCCAGTTGTAGGCATCGGCAGAGGGTTTGCGCTCTTTTTGTGAGCTCTCGCCAAAAGCAGGCCCTGCCGGGCCCAATAGGCTGGGTGATTATGCCCCGCATCACCAAGGTCCTCATTGCCAATCGCGGAGAAATTGCGGTGCGCGTCATTCGTGCCGCTCGCGACAGCGGAATCGCCTCCGTCGCCGTCTACGCCGACCAGGACCGGGATGCCCGGCACGTGAAGCTCGCCGACGAGGCCTACGCACTCGAGGGCACGACCTCGGCCGAGACCTACCTGGTCATCGACAAGATCCTGTCGGTCGCACGTCGGTCCGGTGCCAACGCCATCCACCCCGGCTACGGGTTTCTCGCCGAGAACGCCCAGTTCGCCCAGGCCGTCATCGATGCCGGCATCATCTGGATCGGCCCGTCCCCCGACGCAATCGAGAAACTCGGCGACAAGGTGTCGGCGCGCCACATCGCCGAGAAAGTCGGGGCGCCGCTCGCACCGGGCACGCTCAACCCTGTATCGGGGGCTGCCGAGATTCTCGAATTCGTCGACGTCTACGGCCTGCCGGTCGCCATCAAGGCGGCCTTCGGTGGCGGCGGGCGCGGCCTCAAGGTCGCCCGTACTCGCGACGAGATCCCCGAACTCTTCGAGTCGGCGACCCGTGAAGCCATCGCCGCCTTCGGGCGAGGCGAATGCTTCGTCGAGAAATACCTCGACGAGCCGCGGCACGTCGAGACCCAGTGCCTGGCCGACTCGCACGGCAACGTCGTCATCATCTCCACGCGCGACTGCTCGCTGCAGCGCCGCCACCAGAAGCTCGTCGAGGAGGCGCCCGCGCCGTTCCTGTCCGACGAACAGAACCTCGCGCTCTATACCTCGTCGAAAGCCATCCTCAAGGAGGTCGGCTACGTCGGCGCCGGCACCTGCGAGTTCCTGGTCGCCAAAGATGGCACAATCTCGTTCCTCGAGGTGAACACTCGGCTGCAGGTCGAGCATCCGGTCTCCGAAGAAGTCACCGGAATCGACCTGGTTCGTGAGCAGTTCCGCATCGCCGAAGGCGGCGTGCTCGACTACGACGATCCCAAGCCGCACGGGCACTCGTTCGAGTTCCGCATCAACGGCGAGGATGCCGGCCTCGGCTTCCTGCCGTCGCCGGGACCGGTCAACACCCTGCGCCTGCCGGGCGGCCCGGGCGTGCGCGTCGACAGCGGCGTGACGACGGGCGACGTCATCACGGGAGCGTTCGATTCCCTGCTCGCCAAGCTCATCGTGACCGGCTCGTCCCGTGAGGATGCGCTGGAGCGGTCGAGGCGCGCGCTCGACGAGTTCGAGGTGACCGGGCTTCCGACCGTGCTGCCGTTCCACCGCAGGATCGTGCGGGACCCCGCGTTCACCTCGTCGCCGTTCTCGATCTACACGCGATGGATCGAGACCGAGTTCGTCAACGACATCGAACCGTGGTCGGGGGAACGCGACTACGACTCCGAAGGCACATCCGCCCGGCACAAGGTCGTCGTCGAGGTCGAAGGCAAGCGCATCTCGGTGTCGCTGCCGACCAAACTGTTGCCCGCATCCGGCGGCCTGGCGAACGTGGCCGCGCCGAAACGCCGCGCGAGCGGAGCCGTCAGCAGCGCGACAGGCGACAGCGTCAAGGCACCGATGCAGGCCACCGTGGTCAAACTCGCGGTCGCCGACAACGACCACGTGGTAAAGGGCGACCTTCTGCTGGTGCTCGAGGCCATGAAGATGGAGCAGCCGATCACCGCGCACAAGGATGGCACCGTCAGCGGCATCAACGCCAGTGTCGGAGCCACCGTCTCGTCGGGCCACGTGCTTCTAGCCATCACCGACTGACCTCCTCCCCTCTCCTCTCCCTCTCCAAGTACCGGTTTGTCACCACATCACCGGAAAGTTTCGGCGACCTCGTGACAAAGCGGTACTGCGGCGGCTACTTTTCGCAGCGCAGCCCTGCACGCGTCAGTTTCACGCGCAGTGCCTGCGGCGAAACTGCGTCCTCCCAGACCCACCGGACCACCCCGTGCCCGAGCGCGCGCAGCGCGTCCTCACGGATTTTCTCGTCAACGACAACCTGAGCCGGACTTCGCCCGGTTGCCAGGTCGGAGCGCATGTACTTGCCTCTTCCGTCGAACTCACCCACCAGGTTCACGCCCGGCCACCAGAAGTCCGTCCTTGCGACGAACACACCCCGGTCGTCCCGGAAAACCTGTTGGAGCACGGGCGGCGGACATCCGATCTGGAACATGGCGAGTCGACTGACGGACTCACCAGGCGACCCGGAATGGGCGTCCCCGAATCGGATGGCCCAGCCGGCCTGATGCGAACCACGCGCAGACTCTCTGGATTCGAGCTCTGCGGACAGTTCGGCGGTAGCAAGAGGGCGCCTCCACCATCTGCCGTCATCGCGCTTGAGGCCGGAGAGAGCTGCATCGACCACCACGACTGCGGTACGAAGGGAGCCGGTGCACGCGACATCCACCACAGTTCGCGCGAGTGAAGTGACGCGGAGATCTGAACGCAGTTCGGTGGTGACGATGCCGCCGCTTCGATGCCTTCGCAAGCCGGGGATGGATCGTCCATTTCGTTTGACTCCCACCTCGACATCAACGTCGCGAGGCCAGTTCTCGAAAATGGGCAGACCCCAGACGCGCGCTGCGGAGAAGTGCGAGAACGTCGGAGGATGCGGCGCCACCAGACTCCGCCCTCGAATCAGAGCGAGGTAGCGCGCGTCGTCCGAGGAGGGACGTTCTGCGAGGTACGCGCCGCGCGCGACCTTCCAGAGTTCGCCGTTGTTCACTGAGCGGTAGTGACTCGATCGCCCTCCAACCTCGCGAATTTCTGAAGACAAAATGAAGGCGTCTCGCCACGATTCGCGAGCATCAGGTTCCGGATCCACACTGAAGGATTACGAATCACCCCCGCCGACGCATACACCAGGGTTCAATTTGTGGAAGTCGGAACTCGTCCTCGCACTGTGGAGGACGGCCGCATGCCTCCGCCCGGACCGGTTTGTCGCGAGATGACGACCAAGTACCGGTGACCTCGTGACAAATCGGTACTTGGGGGCTGGTTAGTTGACGATGTGCATGGCGCGGGCGGCGTCGGTGATGCTGCCCGTGAGGGAGGGGTAGACCGAGAACGCGCGAGCGAGCTGATCGACGGTGAGGCGATGTTCCACTGCGAGCGCGATAGGGAGAATCAACTCGGATGCCCGCGGCGCGACAATGACGCCGCCGATGACCGTGCCCGACCCGGTGCGTGCGAACAGTTTCACGAACCCGTCCTTGAGTCCCATCATCTTCGCCCGCGGGTTGGATGCGAGCGGCAGCTTGTAGATCTCGCCCTGCGCGATGCCGTCCTCGATCTGCTTCTGGGTCCAGCCGACGTTGGCGATCTCGGGATTGGTGAAGATGTTCGACGTGATGTTTCGCAGCTCGGTCGGGCTGACCGCATCCCCCATCGCGTGGAAGACTGCCGTGCGACCCTGCATCGATGCGACGGATGCCAGCGGCAGGAAGTCGCTGCAGTCACCAGCCGCGTAGATCGACGGCATCGACGTGCGTGCGACACGATTGACCCGGATGTTGCCGCTCTCGGTCAGCTGGACCCCAGCCTCTTCCAGGCCGATGCCCGCCGTGTTGGGCACGGAACCAACCGCGAGCAGGCAGTGGCTGCCTTCCACGGTGCGCCCGTCGGAGAGGGTCGCGATGACACCTGTCTTGGTGCGCTTGACCGAGTCGGCGCGGGACTTCGACAGCACTGTCATGCCGCTGCGCGTGAAGACGTCTTCGATGACGCGCGCGGCATCCGCATCTTCGTTGGGCAGAACCTGGTCACGGCTGGAGATGAGCGTGACTTTGGAGCCGAGGTTGACGTACGCGGAGGCGAACTCCGCGCCGGTGACACCCGACCCCACCACGATCAGATGTTCAGGCGCCTGGTCAAGCGTGTAGAGCTGAGTCCAGGTCAGGATGCGCTCGCCGTCGGGCATAGCCGTCTTGAGCGTTCGTGGCCGGGCCCCGACGGACACCACGATAGTGTCGGCGTCGATCTCGTCGAAGTCGGTGCCCTTGCTGCCGGCGCCCGTCGAAACCACGACGCGGTTCGGGCCATCCAGGCGGCCCTCGCCCTGCACGATGCGCACACCGGCCTTGATGAGCTGCGACTTCATGTCTTCTGACTGCTGGCGCGCCAGGCGCAGCAGCCGCTCGTTGACCGCAGCGAAGTTGACGGTGACCTCGGGACGGACCGGGCGCCCGCTCTCTCCCCGAGTGAAGAACTGCACGCCGAGGTCGGCGGCTTCGCCGATGTTCTTGGCCGCCTCAGCGGTGGCGATGAGCGTCTTCGACGGCACCACGTCGGTCAGGACTGCGGAACCACCGACGCCAGTGCGCTCGACGAGCGTGACCTCGGCTCCGAGCTGTGCGCCGGCAAGGGCGGCCTCGTAGCCGCCCGGACCCCCGCCTACGATCGCGATGCGCTGTTTTCGCTCGAACTCATAGGCCATGCAGCAATTGTCCCCTCTCGCGGTAGTCCCGCAAAACCCGGTGCATCCGGCGCAGCGCAGGGGCAGGCTGGGAGGGAGAAGAAAAGGAGCACAAGGATGCCCGAGAACGAGACAGCGACAGCGCAGGTCACGATCGACGCCAGCCCCGAAGCGGTCTGGCGAGCCCTCACCGACCCCGCGATCATCGCGAAATACCTGTTCGGCAGCACCGTGACCTGCGACTGGACGGTCGGCAGCACCATCACCTACGCCGGCGAATATAAGGGTCGCAAATACGAGGATCACGGCGAGATCCTCGAGATTCGACCAAACGAGGTGCTGCGTTCGACGCATTTCAGCCCACTGAGCGGCCAACCCGATGTGCCCGAGAACTACCACACCCTCACCTACACGCTGACGCCACAGGGCGCCGCAACCCGCCTCGAACTCGTACAGGACAACAACGCGAGCCCGGCCGAGGCAGAGCACTCCGCGGCCAACTGGAAACAGATGCTGGAATCCCTGAAGTCGGTGGTGGAATCCACCCCCTAAAGTGGATGAATGCCAACGCGGACAGACAACGTTCTTGACGACCCGCAGGTCGATCCTTTCGAGATCGCCAAACAGGCGGCGACGGAGATAGCGGAACGAACCGGCGTCGCTTCGCACGACATCGCCCTCACATTGGGAAGCGGTTGGGCGAAAGCGGCCGATCTCATCGGCACCACGACGGCGACTGTCCCGGCATCCGAGATCATCGGTTTCAGCGCTCCCGCGCTGGCCGGCCACGTCGGCACGCTGCGGTCGATCCTGTTGCCGAGCGGCAAACGCGCGCTCGTCATCGGCGCACGCACGCACTACTACGAGGGCCACGGCGTGCGCCGCGTCGTGCACAGCGTTCGAACCGCGGCGGCCACGGGCGCTGGCACGATGATCCTGACCAACGGCGCGGGCGGCATCCGCGAGTCCTGGACGCCCGGCACGCCCGTGCTGATCAGCGACCACATCAACCTGACGGGTGACTCCCCGCTGGAGGGCGCCACCTTCATCGACCTGACCGACCTCTATTCGGCGCGTTTGCGCGCGCTCGCCCGCACCGTGGATCCCGACCTCGACGAGGGCATCTACGTGCAGAACCGCGGGCCGCACTATGAGACCCCTGCGGAGGTGCAGATGGCGAAGATCATCGGGGGCACCATCGTGGGCATGTCCACCGCGCTCGAGGCGATCGCGGCCCGTCAGGCGGGCATGGAGATCCTCGGCATGTCGCTCATTACTAATCTCGCGGCGGGCATCCAGAAGACCCCGCTCAGCCACGCCGAGGTGATCCAGGCGGGCAAGGATGCCGAACCGGTGATCAGCGCGCTGCTCGCGAAGATCGTCGAGCAGTTGTGACCGCGGCACTTCTCGCCCGCGCGGTCGAGTGGCGCGACCAGGACCCGGATGACGAGACTCGCGCCGAGCTGGATGACCTGATCACCCGGGCGAAGGCCGGATCTGCGACGGCGCTGGCCGACCTGGACGATCGCTTCTCGACGCGGCTGGAGTTCGGCACCGCGGGCCTGCGCGGCGCGCTCGGCGCGGGTCCCAACCGGATGAACCGGGTGCTGGTGGCCCAGGCGGCCGCTGGTCTCGCCGCCTACCTGCTCGCCCGGGAGGACCGGCCGACCGCCGTGATCGGCTACGACGGTCGCAAGAACTCCAGGGTGTTCGCGACGGACACCGCCGAGATCCTCGCCGGCGCGGGTGTGGCCGCGACACTGCTTCCTCGACTGCTGCCCACCCCCGTGCTCGCGTTCGCGGTTCGGCAGCTGGGCGCGAGCGCCGGCGTCATGGTCACTGCGAGTCACAATCCGGCGGCAGACAACGGCTACAAGGTCTACCTGGGCGGCGGCGACCACGGGTCGCAGATCGTGCCGCCGGCCGACGGGCAGATCGCCGAGCAGATCCGGGCCGTCGCATCCGGCGACTCGCGTCTGCTGCCCCGCTCGACCCGGTATTCCGTGGCGGGCGAAGACGTTCTCGACGCCTACGTGACAGCGACCGCCGCGCTGGGTTCGGCCCGATCCCAGCCGCGTGTTGTCTACACGCCGATGCACGGCGTCGGTTGGGAGACCGCACGACGCGTGTTCATTGGCGCCGGTTTCGACGAGCCACTCACGGTTGCACAGCAGCTCCAGCCTGACGGCACGTTCCCGACGGTCGCGTTTCCGAACCCCGAGGAACCGGGCGCACTCGACCTCGCTTTCGCGCTCGCTCGCGAAAAAAACGCGGACATCGTCATCGCCAACGACCCGGATGCCGATCGGCTGGCTGTCGGCCTACCCAGCGCAGACGGCTGGCGGCGCCTGAGCGGCAACGAGGTCGGGCTTCTGCTCGGCTGGCGTGCGGCGCAACGGGCATCCTCGGGCACTCTCGCCTGCTCGATCGTCAGCAGTCCGGGGCTCGCCGCCATAGCGCAGCTCAACGGTCTCGCCCACGTCGAGACCCTCACCGGATTCAAATGGATCTCCCGCGCACCCGACCTGGTTTTCGGCTTCGAGGAGGCGCTCGGCTACCTCGTCGACCCCGATATCGTTCGCGACAAAGACGGCATCTCTGCAGCGGTCGACCTGTTGGCGCTCGCCTCGGAGCTGAGCGCAGACGGCATTACGCTGTCGGAGTATGCGAGCGGCATCGTCGACAAAATAGGCGCACACGTGTCCGCCCAGATCTCGCTGCGGTTCACCGACCTGGCCGAGATTCCGCGGATCATGAACCGTCTGCGATCCGACCCGCCGGCTGGCGTGGGCGCCATCGACGTGCGAACCATCGACGACTTCGAGCAGGGTGTCGACGGGTTCGCGCCCAGTGACATCCTGAGGATCTGGACGGCGGACGGCTCACGCATCGTCGTTCGCCCGAGCGGCACCGAACCGAAGCTCAAGGTGTACATCGACTCGTCCAGCCTGTCGGGAACGGTGGCCGAGCGTTCTGCGGATGCGCTTCGCCGCCTCGCCACGCTGGAGGAGGGAATGCGGAGCCTGCTCGAGGCATCGTGATTCACTGGCAGCATGACGCGTAGCGCACTGATCATCGTCGGGGTTATCGGCATCGTCTTCGCCGCGGTGGAGACGATCCTGCTGCCTGTCACCCTGACTGCAACCGTTAACACGTCGGGGATCAGCCTGGCGGCCGCGATCCTCGGACTGCTCTCGGCCGCCCTGTCCGCTCGGGTACTTCTCGGCAGGCGCGGAGTGCACCGCTATTACCGCGCCGGCGTGCCTGTGCTGTCGGCGATCTCCGGCCTGGCGTTCGAGTCCGCTTTCAGTAACTGGTTGATCAGCCAGGACGTGTACTTCGGCGCGCCACCCACGACCCTACGCACCGCCGTGATCATTGCGCTGGTGATCGGCGCTGTCGCGTACCTGCTCGCGGCGACGATGTACGGTTTCGTGGGCACCCGCCAGGGCGTCACACTCCGCGGCCGCGTCGGCCTGCTGCTGCTACTGCTGCTCTGCGTGCTGCCGGGGCTAAACATCCTCGGCTCGGCCGGGTTCATCGTCACGGCGTTCGTTCGCAAGCCCGCTACCCCAGCGACTGCTCCAGCTTCTGCGTGAGTTCGGCTGTATCGAAGTAGTTGTGAACGACGACGACGTCGGCGTTGGTCTTTCCGATCCGGTCGACGAACTCGGGGCTCGTCAGGATGACCTGCGCATCCGCCGCATCCGTCGCCAGCGTTGCAAGGTGAGCGGCGGTGACGTCGGCCTCGATTCCCAGCCGACCCAGCACGCGTTCGGCGTTGACCTTCAGGATCGCGCTCGAGCCGATACCTGCACCGCAAATCGCGACGATCTTCATGCACGCACCGCGGTCACTGGCCGGTGCCGAGGATGCGCTGCACCTCGGCGGCTGACGTCGCGCCAGCCAGTTCGGTGATCGCGGACGAGTCGTTGAACAGGTTCGCGAGCTCCGCGACAAGCGTCACGTGGGAGTCGGCGGCGCCCACCGCGAGCGCGAGAACGACGCTCACCGGGTCGTTATACGGATGCCCGAAATCGACCGGGGTCGCGAGCGTGACGACCGCGATCCCATCCGCCACCACGGCCGGGCCGGGCCGGGCATGCGCGAGGGCGAGGCCAGGTGCGATCACGACGTAGGGGCCGTGCTCGTCGATCATGCGGATCATCTCGTCGGCGTACGCCGGCCTTGCGAACCCGGCCGCCGCCAGGGCAGCGCCGGCCTGGCGCACGGCTTCCCGCCAGTCCGAGGCTTCAACGCCGAGGCGGATCGCCTCGGCCGGCAACGCGGGAAGGGCCATTCAGGATCGCCCGAACCCCTGCAGAATCTGCGCGGTGAGGTCTTCGCGGTCCTCGAGCGAGAGGAACGCCGACGACGCGGCGTTCAACTGGAACACCTCGAGGTCGGCGAGGTCGTAGCCGAACGCCTCCGCCAGCAGGGCAAGTTCGCGGCTGAGGCTCGTGTTGCTCATCAGGCGGTTGTCGGTGTTCACGGTGACGTTGAACCCGAGCTGGTAGAGCAGGTCGAAGGGATGATCGATCATGTCCTCACCCCACTGCGCGATGGTGCCGGTCTGCAGGTTCGAGGACGGGCTGGTCTCGAGGGCGATCTCGCGGTCCTTGACCCACTGCGCGATCGGGCCGAGGGCGACGAAGCTGCCGTCGTCATCCTCGCGTTCCAGAGTGATGTCTTCGGCGATGCGCACGCCGTGGCCGAGCCGCATCGCGCGGCCGTCGAACAGTGCGCTCTCGATGCTGGCGAGGCCTGCAGCCTCACCCGCGTGAACGGTGCGCGGCATGTATTCTCGCGCCAGGTAGTCGAATGCGGCCTGCAGGTTCGAGGGCGGGAATCCGTTCTCGGGGCCGGCGATGTCGAAGCCGACGACGCCGCGATCCCGGTGGCGCACGGCGAGTTCGGCGATCTCGAGACCACGGTCGAGGTGGCGCATTGCACTGACGAGCTGGCCGACCCGGATGTTGGCGCCGGTCGCGCGCACGTCGGCGACGCCGGCATCCAGCCCGGCCTGCACGGCCTCGACCGCGTCGTCCAGCGACAGGCCTTTGGTCAGGTGCTGCTCGGGAGCCCAGCGGATCTCGCCGTAGATGACCCCGTCTGCGCCGAGATCCTGCACGAATTCGCGTGCGACGCGGTGCAGGTTGTCGGCGGTCTGCATGACGGCGATCGTCAGGTCGAAGGTCTTCAGGTAGTCGACGAGGTCTCCGGAGTCGCAGCTCTCGTCGAACCAGTCCTGCAGTGCGTCGGCATCGTCGGCCGGTGTCTCGAGGCCGATTTCGTCCGCGATTTCGAGGATCGTGTCGGTGCGGAGGCCGCCGTCGAGGTGGTCGTGAAGCGACACCTTCGGAAGCGATGTGATGTTCGTTCCGTCGAGAGGGAGGACGTAGTCCTGGTCTGCAGAGCTCATGCTGCAAGGCTACTAGTCGCCGCCTGAACGAGAACCCGTGAGAGGTCGCATTCGACCCCTCGTTTTGCGAGGGACGGGTCGGATGAGACCTCTCACGAATTCGACTACTCCTCCACAGTCGCCCTGCATCGAACTGCACTCACCGTTCGCAGAGCGTCGCACCGTCGATCGCAGGCACTCGGCAGGCTGATCGGATGGCCGTACGCACGCCGCTACCCGATGACCTGCCCGCGAGCGGCTTTGCCGTCGGAGACGCCCTCGCCCTCGGGGTGAGCACGTCTCGCCTCCGTGGTGCCGACCTCAATCGACCGTTCTGGGGCGTTCGTTCAGTCGGTGGAACCTCCTTCGATCTGCTGGCTCGCGCCACCGCATATCTGTCGAGCAGATCGACGCCTGCAGTCCTGTCCCACATCAGTGCCGCACAGCTCTGGGGAATCCCCTCTGCCGTCGAAATGGCAGCACGACGATCGCCTCCACGTGTCCGTACCGCCAGACATGCGGGCACCTCGCGGAGCAGGAGTCGCTGGCCACCACCTGCGGCTCCACCCGAGCGATGTTGAGCTTCGGTCGGGCATCCGATTGACCTCGCAGTCTCGCACGGTGTGTGACCTCGCATCGGTGTTCGGTGAGGAGGATTTGCTCGCGGCGGCCGACTATCTGCTCTGGTGGCGTCGAACGGATGACGACCGTGTCGGCAGGGTCGAAATCGCCCAGTCCATCGGCCGGCACCCGACGAGCCGAGGGATGCGAAAACTGCGGGCGATTGAACTGCAGGCCAGTGATCGGTCGGACTCACCCCCCGAGTCGAAGATCCGATTCCGAATTGTCCGCGCGGGCCTCCCCCGACCCGACGTAAATCTCGAATTGTTCGACTCTCGAGGGCAATTCCTTGCCATGCCTGACCTGAGTTTTGCCCGGTATAAAGTGGCCCTCGATTACGAGGGCGACCATCATCGGACCGACCCCGAACAGTGGGAGAAGGACATCCATCGCGTCCCACGACTGCAGGATGCCCACTGGCATCACACCCGGATCTCACGGAGCGACCTTCGGGACTCCACCGACTTCCTGGCACGGCTGGCTCGCAACCTTCGAGAACGCGGATGGACTCCGTGAAAGGGCCCAATCGACCCTTCTATGGCGGGAAGAAGGGGTCGGTTGTGACCTCTCGGGGAGTCTTGGGGTCGGGCTACTCGGATGCGGCCATAGCGCGCAGCATACGGCGGGCGATTTCGCGGTCGAGGTCGTCGGGCACGGGCTGCGGGCCCGGCTCGAGGGTCACCGCGCGGGTCGCGATGCGCTCCAGCGAGAGCGACTGCAGCAGGAATCCCAGGTCCATGGACTCGACCGAGTTGCCCTTGGGTTCGCGGCCGGCCAGGTTGACCATCCTGCCCTCGGCCAGAAGGATGATGTGGCGGCCGTCCCGCAGGTCGACCCGTTCGATCGCATCGTCGAGCTGACGCCTGCCGGTTGCCGACGCGTAGAGCGCCCCAGTGTCGATCTCCCACGGGAAGTGCCCCGCGTTGGCGAGCACCACTCCACTGGTGAGCCGATCGAGCACCGCGGGGGTGACGACGTCGGGCTGGCCGGTGGCGGTCACCACGACCTCCGCCCACTCGGCGAGGTTCCCGAGGTCGTCCACGCGATAGCCGTCCATGGCTGCCTCGAATGCCTTCAGCACGTCGACCTCGGCGACCGCGACCTTGCCGCCCATCGCGCGCAGGTAGTGGGCAATCCCCCGACCGCACCACCCGTATCCCGCGACGACGAACCGACGGCCGGGGATCCGCAGGTTGGTGATGCGCATGATGCTCTCGACGACGGACTGCCCGACCGCGTGCTTGTTCTCACCGATCGCCTTGAGCAGGCTGTCGTTGATCACGATGATCGGGAACGGGATGCGCCCGGCGAGTTCCCGCCGCAGCCGGTTGCCGCCCGACGTGGTCTCCTCGGTGCCTCCGATGACGCTCGCCGTGGCGTCGCGTTCGACGATCCCTGCCGCCAGGTCTGCCCCGTTGTCGAGCAGGATGCTCGGACGCGCATCCAGTACGGCCGAGACGTTCTCGTGGTGCCGCTCGAGCGTGTCGTCCCGGGCGCCGAAGATCGTCATTCCCTGTTGCCGCAGGAACGCCACGATGTCATCCTGCGTAGACCCGTGGTTGCCGGTGGCGACGATTTCGGCACCGCCCGCCTGCAAAACCTCGAGCAGCACTGCTGTCTTGGGCTCCAGGTGCAGCGACATGCCGATTCGCTGGCCGGCGAAGGGCCGGCGCTCGGTGAACTCCTGTCTCGCATCCGCCAGCAGCGACATGCGGGAGCGAATCCATTCGATGCGGGCGGCACCGCGTTCGGCGAGTGATGTCATGGGTCAATTCTCGCGCCGACTTGCGACGAACGCAGGGTGATGGATGCCCGCGACCCGGCGATCGCGGCAACTCGGCTACTGGTGGGTGATGCGATCCGCGATGAGGGGTTGGTCGTCATACAGCGCAGTGCCGGGGTCGGCGATTTGCCACGACCCCTCGATCGCTTCGAGTGCCCGGTCAAAGCGTGCGGGGTCGTTGGTCGCCATCGTGAACAGCGGCTGGCCCTGGGCCACGGTGTCGCCGGGCTTCGCGTGCAGGTCGATTCCGGCAGCGTGCTGCACCGCGTCCTGCTGCCGGGCGCGGCCGGCGCCGAGCCGCCATGCGCCTATTCCGAACGGCAGCGCCTCCTGGCGCACGAGTACGCCTGAGCGCGGAGCCCGCACGGTGTGCGTCTCTTGCGGCGTCGGAAGCTCGGCATCGGGGTTGCCGCCCTGGGCGGTGATCATCCGTCGCCAGGTGTCCATGGCCTTGCCGTTCGCGAGCGCGCCCTCGACGTCGGCATCGGGCATGCCGGCGAGCGCGAGCATCTCCCGGGCCAGGGCGATGGTGAGTTCGACGACATCCGCCGGTCCCCCACCCGCCAGCACCTCGACCGATTCGCGCACCTCGTTGGCGTTGCCGATCGCGAACCCGAGCGGAACATTCATATTGGTGAGCAGGGCAACGGTCGCGACGCCGGCATCCGTGCCCAGGTGCACCATGGTCTCGGCCAGCTCGCGTCCGCGTGCGGGGTCCTGCAGGAACGCCCCGGACCCGAACTTCACGTCGAGCACGAGGGCGGCGGTTCCCTCGGCGATCTTCTTGCTCATGATCGACGACGCGATGAGCGGAATCGCTTCGACCGTGCCGGTGATGTCGCGCAAACCATAGAGCTTTCCGTCGGCGGGGGCGAGCGTGGCGCCCGCCGCGCAGATGACCGCCCCGACCGTGTCGAGCTGCGAGAAGAATTCGTCCGGCGACAGTTTCGCCCGCCAACCGGGGATGCTCTCCAGTTTGTCGAGCGTGCCTCCGGTGTGCCCGAGCCCGCGCCCCGACAGCTGCGGAACCGCAACCCCGAAGGATGCGACCAGCGGCGCGAGGGGCAGAGTGATCTTGTCGCCGACGCCGCCGGTCGAGTGCTTGTCCGTCGTCTTCTTCGACAGCCCCGAGAAGTCGAGCCGCTCGCCGCTCGCGACCATTGCGAGCGTCAGGTCGCGGATCTCTTCGCGCTTCATGCCGTTCAGGAAGATCGCCATCGTCATGGCCGACATCTGCTCGTCGGCGATGTATCCGCGCGTGTAGGCGTCGATCATCCACTCGATCTGCGCGGGCGACAACGTTCCGTGGTCGCGCTTGGTGCGGATCAGGTCGACGACGTCGAAGGGTTCAACCATGCGATTACCTGCTGCTTTCGCGCGCGACTAGGACTTGATGTACGGGCGACCGGCGGCGGCGGGCGGTCTGACACGCCCGACGAATCCGGCGACTGCGAGGATCGTGACGATGTACGGCAGCATGAGCAGGAAGTCGTTGGGCACCGGCGAGCCGAAGGTGCCGAGCGCGCTTCCCAGGTCGGTCGCGAAGCCGAACATCAGGGCCGCAAGCGTGGCCCGAATCGGATGCCAGCCGCCGAAGATCACGGCGGCGAGCGCGATATACCCGTAGCCGCTCGAGACGTTCGCGGTGAACCCGCCGATATTGCCGACCGTGAAGTAGGCGCCGCCGAGGCCGACGATCGCCCCAGCCAGCGCTACGTTCCAGAATCGGGTGCGCCCGACGTTGATGCCGACGGTGTCGGCGGCTTGCGGATGCTCGCCCACAGCGCGCAGCCGGAGGCCCCAGCGCGTGCGGAAGAGTCCGATGGTGACCCCGATCACGGCGAGGTACATCAGGTACACGATGATGTTCTGGTCGAACAGCAGCGGACCGAGCACCGGGATCTCGCTGACCAGCGGGATGGCGATCGGCTTGAGGGTCTGCGGCGCGTTGAGGGCGCTGATGTTGGTGAGCAGCACCTGCTGGTAGAGGAACGTCGTCAGCCCCAGGATGAGCACGTTGATGACGACACCGACGATGACCTGGTTGACCACGTACTTGATGGCGAAGACACCCAGCAGGAACGACACCAGAACGCCGGCGACGACGGCCGCGAGCAGCCCCGCGACGATCGAATGCGTCACCGTTGTCACGACAGCGGCGACGAACGCGCCACCCAGCAGCTGACCCTCGATGGCCACGTTGGTGACGCCGACCCGCTCCGAGATCACGCCTCCCAGCGAGCCGAAGATGATGGGCGTGCTGATTCCGAGCGCCTGCACGAGCAGGCCCGTGACGTGCAACTGGTGCGGGATTCCGGTCGACGACCAGATCAGGAACCCGGCGACCACGACAAGGGCGAAGATGCTCACGTACCAGAGCGGAGTGCGTCGTCGCAGGCGGTAGAGCACGACCGATCCCGCCGCCATCAGAATGGCGATGATCGTGATGGCCAGTGTCGTCGGCCTGCCAGCCATCACCAGCGTGGGCAGTTGGATGGCACCCGAGTTGCTGGCGGTGAAGTTGAACTCGGCCGTGCCGTTGCGCCCGAAGACAACAAGCAGCAGGAAAGCGAGCACCGCGAAAATCACCAGCGTGATCGGCGCCTTCTTCGAGATCTGCAGTGCCGGGGCGCCGTCGTCAGTCGTTGCAGAGGTTGTCGCAACTGCGGTCATTTCGCCACCATCGTCTTCGCTGCGCCTGTCGCCACGGCGGCTTTCGGTCGTCTGCCCGGAGCCGGCAGCCGGAAGATCGCCCGCACCAGCGGCGGCGCCGCCAAGAACAGCACGATGACCGACTGGATGACCGGGAGCACGTTGACGTTCACGCCCTGGTCGGCCTGCATCGTGTAACTGCCGGCTTGCAGCACTCCGAACAGGATGCCCGCCGCGAACACGCCCCACGGCCTCGAGCGGCCGAGCAGAGCGACCGTGATGGCCGTGAATCCGATGCCGGAGTCGATGCCCCGGTCGAAGCCGGTCGTGATCTGGCCGAGCACCTGGTAGACGCCGGCGAACCCGACGAGGATGCCCGAGATCACCATCACGTAGACGTACATGCGGTTGATCCGGATGCCGGCCACGCGCGCGGCCCGAGGGTTCTCACCGACGGCGCGAAGTTTGAATCCCAGGCTGGACCGGTTGAGCAGCCACCAGCAGAAGATGGTGGCCGCGATGACCAGGATGAAGCCGAAGTTGAGGCCGTACTGCGAGCCGAGCAGCGGAAAGAAGACTGCGGTCGATTTCTCGGGCGGGCTCACGGGAGCGTTCGACGACGGGTCGCGCAACACGGGCGAGTTGAGCAGGTAGTCGATGAGGTAGAGCGCGATGTAGTTGAGCATGATCGTCACGATCACCTCGTGGGCGCCGGTGCGCGCCTTCAGGAAACCGACGATGAACGCCCAGAAGCCCCCGGCGACGAGGCCGGCGAGCACGGCCACGATCATGTGGATGCCCGGGGGCAGAGTCAGCGCGAAGCCGACCCAGCCGGCGGCCGCCGCGGCCACCAGGATCATGCCGGTACCGCCGATGTTGAAGACACCGGACCGGAACCCGACAGCGATGCCAAGGCCTGCGGCGATGAGCGGGGTCGCGAAGCCGAGGCTGTTGAGGAACGACGAGATGCCGTCGCCGAAGTTGTCGGCCGTGAAGTCGTAGACCCCGCCGCGGAAGATGGCGGCGTACGCTCCGGACACCGACTGCCAGATGGCGGCCAGGGTGTCGCCCGGCCGAGCGAGGAAGTAGCCCGAGGCGGTCTGCACATCGGTGTTGGTCGACGCGATCAGGATGCCGCCGATGACCAGTGAGATGAACACGGCGAGGATCGTGAGAACGACACTGCCGCCGAGCACGTCCCGCAACGCGGCGTTCAGCCGGCTGCTGGGATGGTCGGGCGGGAGCTCGTTGCCGGCGTGGTCGAGCGAGAGCGCGGCCTGGTCGGTGCCGGTGTCGGCGACCGGTACGGATGCAGGAAGCTCGGCGCTCATGCGGCGAGCTTCGTTCCGTCGGGCAGTTCGCCTGCCATCATCTGGCCGAGCACCTCGCGCGAGGTGTCCCCGCTGACGATGCCGACGATGCGGCCCTCGTACATGACGGCGATGCGATCGGCGAGCGCGATCACCTCGTCGAGTTCGGTGGATACGACGATCACGGGCACTCCTGCATCTCGAGTCGCGACGATGCGCTCGTGGACGAATTCGATGGACCCGACGTCGAGTCCACGGGTGGGCTGCGCGGCGACGAAGAGCCGAAGATTTCGGCTCAGTTCGCGCGCGAGCACGACTTTCTGCTGGTTCCCGCCCGAAAGCCGGCCGACCGCGGTGTCGATGCCCTGGGCCCTGACGTCGAACTCGGTGATCTTCTCGGCGGCGAATTCGCTGCGGTATTTGAGTTGCAGCGCTCCCCGGCGCACGAATGGCTCACCGTCTGCGCGGTCGAGCATCAGGTTTTCGGCGATCGTGAACTCGCCGACCAGCGCGTCTTCCTGCCGGTCTTCCGGGACGAACCCGACCCCGGCGCCGAGCACCCGGTCGATGGGAAGGTGCCGCAGGCTCTTACCGTCGAGTTCGATCGAGCCGACGACCCGCTCCTGCAGCCCGAGGAGTGCCTCGGTGAGTTCGGTCTGGCCGTTGCCCTGCACGCCGGCGATCGCCAGGATCTCGCCCGCCCGAACCTGGAAGCTCACGTCTTTCACGACCAGCGCGCCGGTCGCATCCCTGATGTTGAGACCCTCGACGACGAGCGCGTGCTCTTTGGTGGTCGCTTTCGACTTCACTACCGTCAGTTCGACCGACCGGCCGACCATGAGTGACGCGAGTTCGGCGTTGCTGGCCGTGGGCTGGGCCTCACCGACCACTTTGCCCAGCCGCATGACCGTGATCTTGTCGGCGACTTCGCGCACCTCGCGCAGCTTGTGGGTGATGAACACGATTGCGGTGCCCGACTCCTTGAGCTGCCGCATGATGATCATGAGCTCGTCGGTCTCCTGCGGCGTGAGCACGGCGGTCGGCTCGTCGAACACGAGCACTTTCGCCTCGCGGGAGAGCGCCTTGATGATCTCGACCCGCTGCTGCACGCCCACCGGGAGGTCCTCGATGAGGGCATCCGGGTTCACGTCGAATCCGAAGCGCGCCGAGATCTCGCGCACCTTGGCGCGAGCGGCCGGCAGGTCGAGGAAGCCGAGCTTCGATTCCTCGTGGCCGAGCATCACATTCTCGGCGACGGTGAAGACGGGGATGAGCATGAAGTGCTGGTGCACCATGCCGATACCGGCACGGGCCGCGTCGCCCGGGCCTGCGAAGTGCTGGACTTCGTCGTCCAGCAGGATCTCGCCCGAGTCGGCGCGGTACAGGCCGTAGAGGATGTTCATCAGCGTGGACTTGCCAGCGCCGTTCTCGCCCAGTAGGCAGTGGATCTCGCCTGGTTCGACGGTGAGGTCGATGTGGTCATTCGCAACGAGGGCACCGAAGGTCTTGGTGATCCCGCGCAGTTCGAGTTTCATGCGGTATTTCGTCCCAATTCACGAGGGGAGCAACCGCAAGCGGTCGGGGGGACCCGAGAAAACCCGAATCCCCCCGACCGACCTGCGATCAGTGTGAAGCGATACTAGTTGCTGAATCCGGACGGCGAAGCGACCTTGATCGTGCCTGCGATGATTCCGGCCTTGATCTTGGCGACCTCGGCCGCGAGGCCCGGGTCGACCTTCGACGCGAAGTCGTGGAACGGCGAGATTCCCACGCCGTTGTTCTTCAGCGTTCCCACGTACTGGCTGTTGTCGAAGGTCTTGCTCTTCGACGCCGCGACGATGGCCGCCTGGGTCGGAGCAGCGAGGTTCTTCAGGATGGAGACCAGCATGAGCGACTTGTAGGTCGGGTCGGTCTGGTAGATGTCGGCGTCAACGCCCTCGAGCACTGCGCTCGAGCCCGACGACTGGATGGCCGCCGCAGCGCCCTGGTACAGGCTGCCGGCGACGGGGATGATGACGTCGGCTTTCTGGTCGAGGAAGTTCTGCGTGTCGGTCTTGGCCAGCGTCTGGTTGCTGAAGTCACCGATGAAGGTGCCCTTCTGGGTCTTCTCGTCCCAGCCGAGGAGCGTGACGTTCTTGCCCTTCTGCTGGTTGTAGTAGGCGATGCCGTCTGCGATGCCGTCTTCGTAGATCGTCACCGACGGGTACTGCGCGCCGCCCCAGGTGGCCACGACGCCGGTCTTCGAGTAGCTGGCCGCGATGTAACCACCGAGGAATGCAGCCTCGTCGGTCTCGAACACGACGTTCTTGACGTTGGGCAGCTTGATGGTGTTGTCGTCGAGGATGATGAAGTTCGTCTTCGGGTGCGCTTTCGCGGCGTCCGTGTCGGGCTTCTCGAAGTCGAACCCGGGGGTGGCGATGACGTTGCATTTGTCGGCGATCAGGCTGGCGATACCGGGAGCGAGGTCGTCGGACGTGGCGGACGCGACCTTCTTGTAGCTCGAACCGATCTGCTTGGCTGCGGCGACGACACCGTTGAGGGTGAGCTCGTTGAACGAGTGGTCGCTGAATCCGCCGGTGTCACCGACGACGCACGGGAGGTATTTCGACTTCGTCGCGCCCGCGCTGGTGCTCGGCGCCGCCGAACAACCGGCGAGCAGCGCGACAGTGCTGGCTGCGGCGAGAAGGCCGAGCCCGATCTTCTTGGATGTGATTGGCAATGTGATTCCTTCAAAGTGGATTGCACGTTCCTGTGCCGGACATGCGTGGAATGTTGATTCAGGTTACAGATAGCGCGAGATATCGCCACGGTCGATTTGTCCTTTCCGCTCGGATGGTTACAAATCCGGTACTGCTCCGAAATGTGAACGAAATGATTTCCGGGTGCGGATGATCGTTAGTCGGCGGCTGCCTCCATTCTGCGCAACATTACTGCGTGGTTTCGCGGTTTTTTGCGGCAAACTCTTCGAGCTGCCGAGGCCCGAACGCATCGGGGATTACCTCGTCGATGGTGCGGATGCCCGAGACGGTCTCGAGCAGCATCCCGTCGGTCGAGTGTTCGTAGAGCAATTGGCGGCACCGGCCGCATGGCATCAGCGTGCCCCCGTCGCCGTCGACGCAGGTGAACGCCACCAGACGCCCTCCGCCGGTCATGTGCAGGCTCGAGACGAGCGCGCATTCGGCGCACAGCGTGAGCCCGTATGAGGCGTTTTCGACATTGCAGCCGGAGATGATGCGACCATCGTCGACCAGCGCGGCCGCCCCGACCGGGAATGATGAGTAGGGAACGTAGGCGTGACTCATCGCTTCGATGGCGGCCTGGCGCAGCACGGGCCAGTCGATGGTGTGGCCGGCGTCTGCGCTCATGCGTTTGATACTAAATGGACCCCGCTCGACGACCTAGAGAACGTCGTTGCGTCCGGACAATTTAAGTGCGTCCACCACGGCTTTGACGCGCTGCGCATTGGCGGTCGTGGTCACAAGCAGCGCATCTTCGGTATCGACGACGACGATGTCGGTCACGCCGATGAGTGAGATGAGCCGCTTGCCCTGGCTGATGACCACCCCGGTCGAGGAGTCGGCCAGTACCCGGGCGTCTTCGCCCAGGATGGCCAGGTCGGACTTTCGGCCGCCTGCGTGCAACTTGGCGATGGAGGCGAAGTCGCCGACGTCGTCCCAGTCGAAGTCTCCCGGGATGACGACCACACGGCCCGCCGCCGCCGCGGGCTCTGCGACGGCGTAGTCGATCGCCACCTTTTTGAGCGTGGGCCAGACCCGGTCGACGACCGCGCCGCGGCTCGGGGTGTCCCAGGCGGCGGCGAGCTCGAGCAATCCCTCGAGCAGCTCGGGTTCGGATTCGCCCAGCTGCCCCAGCAGCACGTCGGCGCGCGCGATGAACATGCTGGCGTTCCAGAGGTAGTCGCCTGCTGCGACATAGGACTGTGCCGTCTCGAGGTTCGGCTTCTCGACGAACCGGTCGACCATGCGAGCGTGCGGCGCACCCGGGATGCCGTGCGGCGCGCCGAAGTGGATGTAGCCGAACCCCGTAGCCGGCTCGGTCGGGGTGATGCCGATGAGCGAGATGTAGCCCGCGTTAGCCACCGCGACCGCCTCCACGACGGCTTTGGCGAACTTCTTCTGTTTGCCGATCACGTGGTCGGCGGCGAACGACCCGATGATCACGTCGGGTTCGCGCCGCACGAGGATCGCCGCGGCAAGCCCGATCGCCGCGGAGGATTCGCGCGGTTCGCTCTCGAGCACGACGTTGGGGTCACGCAGTTCGGGTAACTGGCCCTCGACGGCTGCGCGATGGGCGCGGCCGGTCACGACCATGATGCGCTGATCGCCCGAGAGCGGCGCGAGGCGGTCCCAGGTGTCTCGCAACAGCGTCTGGCCCGACCCGGTGAGGTCGTGAAGGAACTTGGGTGCATCCGCCCGCGACAGCGGCCACAGCCGGGAGCCGACACCGCCGGCGGGGATGACACTGTAGAAGTGCTCGAGGCCGTCGAAAGTCATGCGACCACCCTAGACGTAACGCAGGATTCACCCGCTGGCAATCCACAGTCACCGGCTGGCAATGCAAGGGCCGTACCGTTTCGGGTATGCGCGTTCTCGTTGTGTCCGAGAGCTTCTTACCGACAGTCAATGGCGTGACAAACAGCGTGTGCAAGGTGCTCGACCACCTCGCTCTGCGCGGCCACGACGCTCACGTGATGGTGCCTTCCTGTGGCGCTCCCGCCACCTACGCCGGCTTCGACGTCGAGCAGATCGCCAGCCTGCCGTACCGCCAGTTTCCGGTCGGCCTGCCCGGCCTGCACGTGCAGCGCATCATCGAGCAGTTCGGCCCTGACGTCATCCACGTCGCGTCGCCGTTCCTGCTCGGAGCCGAGGCGATCGCGGCGGGCCGCCGGCTGGGGATCCCCACGGTCGCCATCTTCCAGACGGATGTCGCGGGCTACGCACGGCGCAATCACCTGGCCGCCCTCGAGGCCGTCGCCTGGCGCATAATGCGCCGCATCCACCGCGACGCGACCCTCACCCTCGTCCCGTCCTCGGCGACGATGGCCGACCTGCGGGTCGCCGGCCTGCGGCGCCTCAAGCGCTGGGGTCGAGGCGTCGACCTGGCGACCTACCACCCGAGAAACCGTGATCGAGCAGATGCCCGACAGTTGCGCCGGGAACTCTCCCCCGCGGGTGAGGTCGTGGTCGGCTACGTGGGGCGGCTCGCCCCCGAAAAGCAGGTCGAGCGGATGGCGGCGCTTCGAGGCGTGCCCGGCATCCGGCTGGCGATCGTCGGCGACGGACCGAGCATGCTGCCCCTGCGCAAGAAACTCGACGGGATGCCGGTGAGCTTTCTGGGCCAGCTCTCCGGCTTGCCGCTCGCCGCGGCCTACGCCAGCTTCGACATCTTCCTGCACACCGGCGAGGAGGAGACCTTCGGCCAGACCGTCCAGGAGGCGCACGCGAGCGGCCTGCCCGTGGTCGCGCCGCGAGCCGGCGGGCCCATCGATCTCGTGGCCGACGGCGTCAACGGATTTTTGTATTCGCCCGGCAACTCGAAGGAGCTGCGACGCACCGTCGAACTGCTGGCCAGGGATCCCGCGATGCGGGCGCGCATGGGCGAGGCCGGGCGCCGTGGCGTGCTGGGCAGGGACTGGCAGACGGTGTGCGACGAACTGATCGGCCGCTATCGCACAGTGATAAGAACGGCAGAAATTAAGTCCGAACGAAGAAGTCTCTCGAAGTCGAGATAACTAAGGTCGCCCTTGGCAGCGAGTGCCGCAGCCGCGGAATACACTGGAAGTGTTCGTTGCAATGCTTTTCCACACAAGCCAAGGAGGGTGTCCCGTGCCTGAGAATTCGGCCGGTACCCTGGCGCCACCGCCGGCAGCCAAGCTCAAAATCAAGCCACCGCGAATCGCTGGCACCCTCTACCGGGGTCGAGAAGGCATGTGGTCGTGGGTGCTTCACCGCATCACGGGCATTGCCATCTACTTCTTCCTGCTGGTGCATATTCTCGATACCTCGATCGTGCGTATCTCGCCCCAGGCCTACAACGGCGTGATCAACGAATACAAGACGCCGATCATGGGCCTCGGCGAACTGGCCCTCGTCATCGCGATCGGGTACCACGCGCTCAACGGCCTGCGCATCATCCTGATCGACTTCTGGAGCGTCGGCGCGCGGCACCAGCGCCTGATGTTCGTCATCGTGATCCTGCTCTGGATCGTGCTGATCGCGGGCTTCGCTCCCACGCAGATCCACAACATCATCCTCGAGGCGCAGGGGCATTCGTCGGCATCATGACAACTGAAACCATTCCCGCACCGCGCTCGTCGTACACGCCGCCTACAAAGCGGCGCGTCAACTGGGAGAAGTGGGGCTGGCTGTACATGCGCATCAGCGGCCTCTTCCTGGTCGTGCTGATCTTCGGCCACCTGTTCGTCAACCTCGTCGCCGGCAACGGTGTGCGCGCCATCGACTTCGCCTTCGTCGCCGGCAAGCTGGCCGATCCGTTCTGGGTGGTGTGGGACACACTGCTGTTGTGGCTCGCGCTCATCCACGGTGCGAACGGTATGCGCACGATCACCAATGACTACGCGCACAACCGCACGCTGCGGCGCGTGATCCTGTTCGCGATCCTCGCCTCGACCGTCATCCTTCTCGTTCTTGGGACCCTTGTGATCTATACGTTCGACCCCTGCCCCGCCAACGCCGTAGCAGGGACCCTGCCCGACTTCTGCCCGGCCAAGTAATGACGGACGCACCGAAGCAGCCGGCGGCTCGCAAACCTGCAGCCCGCAAGCCGGCAGCCCAGAAGTCGGCAGCCCAGCAGCCCACAGCACAGAAGCCAGCCGCCCAGAAGTCCGCCGCGGCGCCCCAAAACAACGTCACCGGCGCGAAGCTCGGGTCGCCCAGCAAGGCGCCCAGGCAGGCTCCGGCGGGGCCCGACACTGTCGGCGAGATGATCCCGGATGGCACCGTGATCGACGGCGTCCATTACCACCAGCACGACATCGTCATCGTCGGCGCGGGCGGCGCAGGTATGCGCGCTGCGATCGAAGCCGGCCCGCACGCCAACACGGCCGTGATCTCCAAGCTCTACCCGACGCGCTCGCACACGGGCGCCGCACAGGGCGGCATGGCCGCGGCCCTCGCGAACGTCGAGGAAGACAACTGGGAGTGGCACACGTACGACACCGTCAAGGGCGGCGACTACCTGGTCGACCAGGATGCCGCCGAGATCCTGGCCAAAGAAGCCATCGACGCGGTGCTCGACCTCGAGAATATGGGCCTGCCGTTCAACCGCACGCCCGAGGGCAAGATCGACCAGCGACGGTTCGGCGGCCACACGCGCGAACACGGCGCGGCCCCGGTGCGCCGAGCCTGCTACGCGGCCGACCGCACCGGCCACATGATCCTGCAGACGCTGTTCCAGAACTGTGTGCGCCTCGGCATCAACTTCTTCAACGAGTACTACGTGCTCGACATGGTCATGTCGACAGTGGCGGGCAAGCGCGTTCCGTCCGGTGTCGTCGCGTACGAGCTCGCGACCGGCGACCTGCACGTTTTCCAGGGCAAGGCCGTGATCTTCGCCACCGGCGGCTTCGGAAAGATCTTCAAGACCACCTCCAACGCCCACACGCTCACCGGCGATGGGGTCGGCATCATCTGGCGCAAGGGTCTGCCGCTCGAAGACATGGAATTCTTCCAGTTCCACCCGACCGGCCTAGCTGGGCTGGGCATCCTGCTTTCCGAGGCGGCGCGCGGCGAGGGCGCGATCCTTCGCAACGCGAGCGGCGAGCGGTTCATGGAGCGCTACACGCCGACCCTGAAAGACCTGGCACCCCGCGACATCGTCGCCCGGTCGATGGCGCTCGAGATCCGCGAGGGTCGCGGCGCCGGCCCGAACAAGGATTATCTCTACCTCGACATCACGCACCTCGAGCCCGCCGTGATCGACGAGAAACTGCCCGACATCACCGAGTTCGCCCGCACCTACCTCGGCGTCGAGCCGTACACCGAACCGGTGCCGGTGCTGCCGACCGCGCACTATGCCATGGGCGGAATCCCCACCAACAACAACGCCGAGGTGCTCGAGAACAACAGCGACGTCGTGCCCGGCCTCTACGCCGCAGGTGAGTGCGCCTGCGTCTCGGTGCACGGGTCGAACCGGCTCGGAACGAACTCGCTGCTCGACATCAACGTCTTCGGCAAGCGCGCGGGCAACAACGCGGTCGAATATGTGAAGACGGCCGAGTGGGTGCCGCTTCCCGCGGACCCGGCCCGAGGCATCCGCGACCTGCTCGACTCGGTACGCGCCGGCGACGGAACAGAGCGAATCGCGGCGATCCGCAAGGAGCTGCAGGACTCGATGGACCGCAACGCGCAGATCTTCCGAACCGAAGAGAGCCTTAAAGAGGTGACCGACCTCATCGAGAACCTGCGGGCGCGGTACAAGAACATTCGCATCCAGGACAAGGGCAAGCGCTACAACACCGACCTGCTCGAGGCCGTCGAACTCGGGTTTCTGCTCGACCTCGCCGAGGTGCTCGTCTACTCCGCGCGCTCGCGACATGAGTCGCGAGGTGGCCACATGCGCGAGGACTTCCCCAAGCGCGACGACGAGAACTTCCTCGTGCACACCATGGCGTACCGCACGGGCGACCCGGAGTCGGCTGAGGCCGGCGACCACATCACGCTGGACTGGAAGCCCGTTGTGATCACGAACTACCCACCGATGGAAAGAAAGTACTAAAAGGTATGAGCACAGCGACGCTTGAAAACCAGCCGACCGCACCTGCAGAGGTGCCGGGGTTCAGCGTGACGCTCATTGTTCGCCGGTACGACCCGGATGTGGATGCCGAGCCGTACTGGCAGGACTTCGACCTCGAGATGTTCGGCACCGACCGCGTGCTCGACGCCCTGCACAAGATCAAGTGGGAGCAGGACGGCTCGCTGTCGTTCCGCCGCAGCTGCGCCCACGGTGTCTGCGGCTCGGATGCGATGCGCATCAACGGCCGCAACCGTCTCGCCTGCAAGACGCTGCTGAAGGACCTCGACATCTCGAAGCCCATCTATGTGGAGGCCATCAAGGGCCTGCCGCTCGAGAAAGACCTGATCGTCGACATGGACCCGTTCTTCGAGTCCTTCAAGGCCGTGCAGCCCTTCCTGATCGCGTCATCGAAGCCCGACAAGGAGCGCCTGCAGTCGCCTGTGCAGCGCGAGCGGTTCGACGACACCACCAAATGCATCCTCTGCGCAGCCTGCACCTCGAGCTGCCCGGTGTTCTGGACCGACGGCCAGTACTTCGGCCCGGCGGCGATCGTCAACGCCCACCGTTTCATCTTCGACTCGCGCGATGAGGGCGCGCAGGTGCGCCTCGACATCCTGAACGACAAAGAGGGCGTGTGGCGCTGCCGCACCACCTTCAACTGCACGGATGCCTGCCCTCGCGGCATCGAGGTCACCAAGGCGATCTCCGAGGTCAAGCAGGCCATCATCCGCAACAACCCCGACCGCGTCGACATCGCCCTGTAATGACGCTGCGGCTGTTGCCTGCGCCGCGCCAGCCGCGGTTTGCCGGTCAGTCGAGGATTGTCGGTTAGCAGTGCAGCACGCCCCGCCGCGACCCTGGGCGGTCGCGGCGGGGTTGTTGCTCGTTCCACGGCGCCATGGAACGAAGAGCAGTGCTCCTGGTTAAGAGACGGCTGCCCCCGCCCGCTATGACGCACACACCGAGAATTCTCAGTAAAGAAAAATCCTCAGTGAAGAAGATTGACGACGACGCTCAGCGGACCTGTGGTCAGCGAAAGCGGAACGCTGAGCGGCAAGGGGATGCCAAGGAGCGTCAACGTTCCCGTCTGTGAGATCGTCAACGCGCTGCCCGACAGAGCGTCGACCTGAATCGCCCATTTGCCGTCCGCGCCGACAGTGGTTGTCGCGCTCACGCCCGGCCCCGTGACCTTCACTGTCGCGCCAGGCGTGCCGGTTCCACCGAGGCTGACAACCGCACTGACGGGCGCGGGCGCCACCGTCGGCGACGCGCCCGGAGTGAGCGATCCGAGCAACGGGTCGACGATATTGCTGGTCACACCTCCGACAACGGAATTGACTGTTCCGGTCAGCGACCCGGTGACGCCGTTGACGGTGCCCGACAACCCGCTGGTCAGGCCGGTGACCGTGTTGTCGAGACCATTGACCGTTCCGCCCAGAACCCCCGAAAGGCCCTCGCCAGTGCCGCCTCCGAGGCCGGTTGACCCCGTCGTGGGCTGCACCAGCAGGTCTTTGACGTCGACGGGCGCCACCGCGGCGGACGGTGCCGACGCGGACGAGTTAGTGGTCGTCGCGTGGCCGGGTGCAACGCCCGCGCCGCCCAGACCCAGTGCCACGCCACCACCGATGGCGGCGACGACCGCCACCGAACCGATCAGCGCGCTGACACCGGTCGCCGCGCCCATCGACAGCCCGGCGCTGACCGCCGGCGCGAACGCGGCGGGCGCCGACAGCACCGTAAAGGATGCCGGCACGGCGGGAAGAACCGTTGCCGCCGCAGCTGTGGTCGCGCTTGCAGCAGCACCATGCGCCAAGCTGGCCAGCAGGATGCCGCCCACACCAGCGCCGAGCATGATCGGCAGCAGAACCATGGCCAGGTGCGAGCCCACCTCGTCGACCTCTTCGCTGACGATGGCGCACTTGGCACAGGTCGCCAGGTGGTCGGTGAGCTTCTCGTGTTCGCGCTCGGTGAGGCTGTGCCGGGCATTTTCGCCGAGTCGCGCGATCGTCCACTTGCAGGCCTCGGACACGCCGGCATCCGATACGTGGGCTTGCAGCCAGGCCTTGCGCAGTCCCTCGCGGGCCCGGTAACTCAGTGCGGCGACACCGTTGGCCGTCATGCCGAGAATCGGCGCAACCTCGTGCGGGTCCATGCCCTCGACCTCGGTGTACCAGAGCACGGACTGCCAGCGCTCCGGAAGAGAGCGGAACGCGCGAGCGGTCAGCGTGCGGTCGAGCGCGACGGCAACCGGATCGTCGATGGTCTCGGGGTCTTCGAAGTCGGCGATGTCGTCCACCTGCACATCACGGGACTTGGCACCCCAGGTCGATGCGAGGTTGCGGATGGTCGTGTACAGGTAGGGCCGGAAGGCACCGGAAGGGCCGCCGCCCGCCAGGACTCGCTGGTAGATGCGCGTGTACGCCTCAGACACGAGGTCGTCTGCATCGATCGACGAGGTGAACTGGCGGGCAACGCGAGCCCCCGAGCGATAATGACGGCGCCACAACTCAGCAAACGCACCCTGGTCCCCCGACCTCGCGTTTGCTATCAGTTCTTCGTCTGAGGTGGTTAACCCCGTGTCAGTTTCGCTCATCCCCCTGATCCAACTTTCCTAGGACCTTTCAATTGTCCCTCTAGAGATAGAGATTCCCAATAGGAAGCCTCACCGGTAGAGACAGGGTGCCGGGTCTGCTATGACGCGCAAAGGCGGACCAATTATTCTCGGTTGCACAACGGATATCCCCGCGCAAGCCCGCGCGCACGCGGATTTCCGCTGGCTAGGGTTGGTCCGTGGCCACCGCGAAAAAACGTAAGCCCAGCAGGTTTGCCCCCCTCATTGGGTGGGTGAAACAACTCTTCGTGGTGCGCGTGTTTCTCTACTACTCGAGCGCGCAGGGCTCCCTGCTGGCCAGCGGTCTCGCCTACCAGGCGATTTTCGCGGTGTTCGCGGCGGTCTGGGTCGGCTTCTCGATCGTGGGGCTGGTGGTCGCCGGCAACCACGACCTGCAGACGCCCCTCATCGAACTGCTCGCCAACGCGGTGCCCGGCCTCATCAAGCTGCCGGGCAGCACCAGCGGCGCGATCGACCCCAAGGTGCTGCTCAGCGCCGGCGCGTTCACGGTCTCCGGCATCGTCGCTCTCGTCGCGGTGCTGTTCACGGCGCTGGGCTGGCTGGGTTCCGCGCGCACGGCCATCCGCATCCTGTTCGGGCTCCCGCAGTCGACGATGAACTTCGTGATCCTGAAGCTGCGCGACCTCGCGGTCGGCATCGGGCTCGCGATCGCGCTCATCGTCTCTGCTGCGCTGTCGTTCGCGGGCTCTGCGCTGACGACGGTGCTGCTGCCCCTGATCGGGGTCTCGTCGCACTCCTTCATCGGCGCAGCGCTGGGACGCGTGGTGACGCTGGCGGTGATGTTCGCGCTCGATGCGGTAACGCTCGGCATCTTCTTCAGCATCATGGCCGGGGTGAAGATCCCGTTCCGCCGGCTGGTCGGCGGGTCGCTCGTCGGAGCAATCGCGCTGGGAGCGCTCAAGGTTCTGGGCGGCAGCCTGCTCGGGGTCTCCAAGAATAACCCGCTGCTCGCCTCATTCGCCGTGATCCTCGGCCTGCTGATCTTCTTCAACTTCGCTTGCCAGGTGATCCTGATCTCCGCAGCGTGGATCAAGGTCGGCATGACCGACCGCGCAATGCCGATGGATGCGGCGGCGGAGGCCGCGCGACTCGAGCAGGAACGCACAGACCTGGCCGCCGCCGAGGCCGCGCGGCCGCGCGGGCTCGAGGGATGGCTGGCCCGGCGACGGCAGAAGCGTGTCGGAGCCGCTCGATAAACTCGGGAGCATGGCCAAGCCCCTTCGCATCGCGACCATCAACACCAACGGCGTACGGGCGGCCTTCCGCCGCGGCATGGCCGACTGGCTCGAGGGGCGCGGCGTCGATATTCTCGCTATCCAGGAGGTGCGGGCCGCCACCGAAGACCTGGAAGCGCTGCTCGGTCCCGACTGGGACATCCTGCACGACCCGGCGACGGCCAAGGGACGGGCAGGCGTCGCGATCGCGTCCAGGGCGAAGGCGAGCATCCACCGGGTCACGCTCGGGCCCGATGATTTCGACAGCGCCGGGCGATGGCTCGAGGCCGACTACGAGGTCGGCGACGCGATCGTGACGGTGGTCTCGACCTATGTGCATTCTGGCGAGGCGGGCACGCCCAAACAGGTGGAGAAGTACAAGTTCCTCGACGCCATGGAAGCGCGCATGCCTGAGCTCGCGGCCGACGGGAAGTACGCGGTCATCCTGGGCGACCTCAATGTCGGGCACCGCAAGCTCGACATCCGCAACTGGCGCGGCAACCAGAAGGCCGCAGGCTTCCTTCCCGAGGAGCGTGCTTACTGGGACCGCTTCGTGGGCGCAGAAGACGACCCCGACTACAACACGGGTGCGGGGCTCGGTTGGGTGGACATCGGGCGCAAATGGGCGGGCGAGGTCGACGGGCCGTACACCTGGTGGAGCTGGCGCGGCCAGGCGTTTGCGAACGACACCGGATGGCGCATCGACTACCAGTTGGCTTCCCCCGCACTCGCCGCGACAGTGAAGCACTACCAGGTCGACAAGGCCGAGACCTACGAGCAGCGGTTCAGCGATCACACCCCCGTCGTCGTCGACTACGAGTTGTAGCCCGCGACCTGAAAGACTGGGTGCATGAGCACCAACCCACGACTGTTCTCCGGCATGCAGCCCTCAGCCGATTCTCTTCAGATCGGCAACTACATCGGCGCACTGCTGCAGTGGCGGGAGATGCAGGCGAGCAACGAGGCCATTTTCTGTGTCGTCGACCTGCACGCGCTCACCGTGCCGCAAGACCCGAAGCTGCTGGCGGAGCAGACGCGCAAGACCGCCGCCCAGTACATCGCGGCCGGCATCGACCCGCAGAAGTCGATCCTGTTCGTACAGTCGCACGTGCCGGCGCATCCGCAGCTCGCCTGGATCCTGAACACCATCACGGGCTTCGGCGAGGCGAGCCGCATGACCCAGTTCAAAGACAAGGCGGCGAAGACCGGCACCGACTCGGCGTCGGTCGGGCTCTTCGCGTACCCGGTGCTGATGGCGGCGGACATCCTGCTGTACGACACTGTCTCGGTTCCTGTCGGCGATGACCAGAAGCAGCACGTCGAGCTCACCCGTGACCTCGCCATGCGCTTCAATTCGCGGTTCGGCGAGACGTTCATCGTGCCCGAAGCGGTCATCATGAAGCAGACGGCACGCATCTACGACCTGCAGAATCCGACATCGAAGATGAGCAAGTCGGCCGCTTCCGACAGCGGCGTGGTCTGGATGCTGGACGAGCCGAGCAAGACGGCGAAGAAAATCAGAGCTGCCGTGACCGATGACGACCGCGAGATCCGCTTCGACCGGGGTGCCAAGCCCGGAGTGTCCAACCTGCTGACCATCCTGTCCGCGTTCACCGACACTCCGGTGCCGACCCTCGAGCAGCAGTTCACAGGCAAGGGTTACGGCGACCTCAAGTCCACGGTCGCGGATGCCGTGGTCGCGACATTCGAGCCGATGCGTACCCGCGCACTCGAGCTCCTGTCAGATCCGGGCGAGCTCGACCGCATCCTCGGCGACAACGCCGAGCGCGCCAACGCCATCGCCCAGCCCAAGCTCGAGCTCGTCTACGACCGCATCGGGCTACTGCGCCGCCCATGATGCCGGCAATCCCCGTTGTGCTGTTCGACCTCGATGACACCCTGTTCGCCCATCGCCGAGCCGTCGAGCGTGGTGTGGTGGCGCACCTCAAGGCCACCGGTCTCGCGGGCGACTCGGCGGTTCACGACGCCGAGGCTGCCCGCTGGACTGCGCTCGAAGAGCTGCACTATTCGAGCTACCTCGCCGGCGAACTCGACTATCTCGGCCAGCGCCGGGCGCGGGCTCGTGACTTCCTGTCGCCGTACGGTGTGACCTTCGAGCGCGACGCCGACGCGGAGGGCTGGTTCGAGAACTACCTGCGCGAATACCGTGCGGCGTGGACACTTCATACGGATGCCCTGGCTGCGCTCGAGTCGCTGCGCGATCGCCGACTCGGCATCATCACCAACGGCGTGACCCATTTCCAGCAGCCCAAGCTCGACGCGCTCGGGCTCACCGGGTTCTTCGAGCACGTAATCACCTCCGGCGACTTCGGGGCAGTGAAGCCCGATCCGCGCATCTTTCTGCACGCCTGCGCGGTGTTCGGTGTTGCGCCGTCCGAGGCGGCCTACGTGGGTGACCGCCTGCACACCGATGCCATCGGTGCGGCCGCGGCGGGCCTCACCGGCGTCTGGCTGAATCGAACGGGTCACGAAACCGAGGAAGAACTGGAGGAGGTCGCAAACGGCGGGGTCTGGATCATCCACTCACTCTCTGACCTGCCGAAACGCCTCGCGGACAACGACCATCCTGTGCCGTAGATTCCAGTCATGCCCATGGCCGTCGGCGCCGCCCCGTTCCTCGCGCTCTTCGCACTGACCGCCGCGCTCTGGTTGCTAATACTCCGTGCCCGCGTCGGCCACCTGATCGCCGTACCCGCGGCAGCGGGCGGAGCGGCCATCGTCCTTCTCGTCGTACTCATCGCTTCTCACCTCCTGCACCTTGAGTACATGTGGGCTGTTGGTATCGCCAGCGCCCTCGCCGCCGCCCTTGCCGTTGTGCTGCTCAGGCGGATCCCCGGCGCGTTACGCCGACCCAGCGCTCACGCCATTGCGCTCTGGTGCCCCGCCCTCCTTGGAGGGTTGGTGTGGATCGTCACCGTCGCAGTCGCGCAGTTCCTTCCAGGCGCGTCCCGGTTCGGCTGGGCGATGAACGGTGACTCGCTCAATAACCTCTATTACGCCAGCGTGATCAGGTCGGACAATGGAGTCGCGCTGGGAGGCACCCAGAATCCCGTTCCGCTTCCCGGAGCGCTCATAGCGGTCGCTGAGGGTTTCGGGTCTCCTGCCAACTCGACCGGAGGGGCTGCACTCGTACACCAGCTCGCCGCATTCACTCTGGTCTGGACGATTCTGCTCGCACTGACCTGTCTGGGAACCGGCGTAGCGGTCGCTGTCCTCATTCCACGAACGCAGCTGGTCACTGTCGCAATCGTGAGTGCGCTGGGGTCACTGGTCCCCCTGACCTGGTTCGGGGCGGGACTGACAATTCAGTGGGGGTACTTCAACGTCAATGTGCTGTTGCCGATCCTGCTGGGGGCCTGGCTCGTCTACCTTGCGGCAGACCGGCATCCGGTCGCTGCGCTCGTCATCCTGCTCGGCCTGTCTCTGCTGTGCCTTGCCGTCTGGACCCCGCTGATCCTGATCACGGCGTGCCTGGGAGTAGCGCTGGTGGTGCGTCGCCGCGCTGCTTTCCGGCGAATTCGCGGACGACGGCTGGGCGCGGTGGTGTTTGGCTTTGCGCTCGTTCTGGGTTTCGTCGGCCTGCAGACCGTGCCGACCCTGCTGTCGCAGTCCGGCGCGCTCGGCGCGGACGGCTCGGGCTACCTGGGTTTCGTCAACCTCTGGTGGGCGGTTCCGATCGTCGCCGTGGTCGTGATAGCTTCCGCAATCGCCGCGCGTCGTCGGATTCATCTGCCCATAGCCTCGTCGGTGATAGCGGTAGGAGTCGGTTTCGGGCTGGCCACCGTACTGCTCCTGGTGTTCGCCGGGTCAGCGGGGTTCGATGCGTACTACCCCAAGAAATTAGCCTGGATTTTCCTTCTGGTCGGTGGGCTTTTCGCGCTGTCCTCCGTCTTCGCCATCATTGTCGGCCGTGTCAGTAACACAATCGTGGTGTTCGTTTCGGTAGTCGCTCTCGCCGCGGCGGCGATCACGCCGACCGGGACGTGGCCGGAGACGCTACAACGACAACCGGTGGTCCGCATTAGCGCAGATTATGTTCGCCACGAGGGAGAAGCGACCGTGCGGGAGATCGTCCGCCTGACCAGCAAGTCGCATTCCACGGTGCTGTGGCAATCCGGTGATCCCGACGAGCCGATCCTCAACGAGTGGCTGCTGCTCGCGCACGGAGGACTTGTCGCGGGAAACTCCAAGCTGATCGCGCTGGTCGGACCGCCCTATTTCCTCTATCGCGCAGTCGGCCGATACGCCGACACTGGTGAGCGCACCCTGTGCAGGATCCTTGCGCAGCTGCCTGGCACCACCGAGGTAGTCACGGCCAACGCCGAGTTGCCGACACTCCTGCGTGCCGCCTGCCCCACCGCTTCGGCGAACGTCGTCGTCACCAGTTCGCTCAAGGGCTATCTGCCATCGCGCGCAGGACAGAACTGGCAGACGGATGGCATCGAGGGTCCATTCGACTGACAGGTCCGGCGCCAGTGGGCGCGATCAGACCGGGAATAGGCGCGCCGAGAGTGCGGTTGTTACACTTGCAACGTGCTCCGGGGTCGGTGAGAATCCGAACCGGTGGTGATAGTCCACGAGCCAATGAAGCGGCCCCTGTCGACACAGTCGACAGAGAACCACTCGGCGGTTGATCCGGTGAAACTCCGGGACCGACGGTTAAAGTCCGGATGGGAGGCAGCACAGGATTTTGGGCGAGCATTGGGCCCAGCATCCAGATCGAAGAACCAGTCGGGTCGAAGCGCCCGGCAGCACCGGAACAGCGGGTTCCGGGTCTTCGAACAAACCCCCGGAGCCTCAGAATCGAGGACCGGATGACCGAAGCAGCAGTCGAGCAGGCGATGCGCCGTGCTTTCGACCTTGCCTCGCGTGGGCCCGCGCACGGAGAGAACCCGCAGGTCGGTTGCGTCATCCTCGATTCGGCCGGCAACACAGTCGCCGAGGGCTGGCACCGCGGAGTCGGCACACCGCATGCGGAGGTCGACGCGCTCAGCAAGCTCCCTGTGCGAGACGGGCATCCCGATGCCCGTGGCCTGACTGCGGTCGTGACCCTCGAGCCGTGCAACCACACGGGTCGCACGGGGCCCTGTTCGGTTGCGTTACTCGCAGCCGGGATCTCGCGAGTGTTCTTCGCGACCACCGATCCGGGACCTCTGGCCGGTGGCGGAGCCGAGCGGCTCGCCAGCGGCGGCGTGACCGTCACCGGTGGCGTGCTTCGCACCGAGGCAGAGGAATTCCAGCACCAGTGGCTGACCGCAGCACGGCTTCGGCGCCCCTATGTCACCGTCAAGTGGGCGTCCACGCTCGACGGCCGCGCCGCCGCCCCGGATGGCTCGAGCCAGTGGATCACGGGAACCGCAGCCCGCCAGCGCGTGCACGAGCAGCGCGAGGCGAGCGACGCGATCCTTGTCGGCACCGGCACGGCGCTCGCCGACGACCCGTCCCTGACCGCCCGGGGCGACGCGGGAGAGTTGCTCGAGCACCAGCCGATCGCCGTGGTGATCGGCGAGCGCACCCTTCCCGTCGATGCGAAGCTGCGGCAGCACCCGGGCGGCCTGATCGAACTGCCCGACCACGATCTCGGCGCCGCGCTGTCCACCCTGTTCGCTGTCGGTATCCGCCGACTGTATGTGGAGGGCGGGCCGACGCTGGAGAGCGCCCTCATCGCCGGCGGGTTAGTCGACGAGTACGCGATCTACCTCGCGCCAGCGCTGCTCGGCGGCGACCAGTTGTCGATTCGCGACATCGGGGTGACGAGCATGCGCGACATCCGGCGGCTCGACATCCGCAGCGTCGAACAGCTCGGCAACGACCTGCTCATCACAGCACGTCCGATCGGAACCACCCGACCGGAAGACAAGGAGAACTGATGTTCACCGGGATCATCGAAGAGCTCGGGCTGGTCACAGCCTGGTCACCGACCGCCGACGCGGCACGAGTGACCGTTCGGGCACCGCTTGCGGTGTCCGACGCGAAGCACGGGGACTCGATCTCCGTCAGCGGCGTATGCCTGACCGTGGTCGACCAGGGCGACGACTGGTTCACGGCCGACGTCATGGCCGAATCGATTTCGCAGAGCACGCTCGGCGCCCTGGTGCCCGGCACGCGGGTCAACCTCGAGCGCGCCGCGAAGGTCGGCGACCGGATCGGCGGGCACATCGTGCAGGGCCACATCGACGGCACCAGCGAGATTCTGGCGATCACCGACGGCAGCGCCTGGCGAGTGGTTCGCTTCACGCTGGACCCGGAGCTGGCGGCGCTGGTCACCCGCAAGGGGTCGATCGCCATCGACGGCATCTCGCTGACCGTCAGCGCTGTGGGCGACGACTGGTTCGAAGTCTCGCTGATCCCCGAGACTCTCACCGCCACCACGCTCGGCACCCGAGTAGTCGGCGACGCCGTCAACGTCGAGACCGACATCCTGGCCCGCCAGGTGCAGCGCCTGCTCTTCCTCGGCGCCGAGGATGACCGGCCCGCCAGCTCCATCAGCGCGCCCCATCGCCAAACCATCGGTTTTTCCGCTGTCTCGACGACAGCGTCAAATGAAAGGAGCGAGTCATGAGTCTCGCCGAAATCCCCGCCGCCATCGCCGCCCTCAGCGAGGGTCGGCCCGTCATCGTCGTCGACAATGAAAGTCGCGAGAACGAGGGCGACCTGATCATTGCGGCGCAGTTCGCGACCCAGGAGTGGCTCGCGTTCATGATCCGGCACACCTCCGGTTTCATCTGCGCGCCGATGTCGCATGAGATCGCCGACCGCCTCGAGCTGCCGCTCATGGTGCTCGACAACCAGGACCCGCTGCAGACGGCCTACACGATCACTGTGGATGCCGCGGACCGCAAGAGCACGGGCATCAGCGCCGCCGAGCGCTCCCACACGCTTCGGGTTCTGGCCGACATGAGTTCGACACCCGCCAGCCTGAACCGCCCGGGACACATCCTGCCGCTGCGCGCCCTCGACGGTGGGGTGCGGTCGCGCGCCGGGCACACCGAGGCGACCATCGACCTGCTCAAGCTGGCTGGCCTCATCCCGGTCGGAGCGATCGGCGAGATCGTCGCGGACAACGGCGAGATGATGCGCCTCCCCGGGCTCATCGAGTTCGGCGAGGCAAACGACGTGATCGTAGTGACCATCGAGGCGCTCATCGAGTACCTGCAGGAATGGCACTGCGACAGCGATATTCCGGTGAGCGTGCCGATCCCGGAGAGCCCACGGGCCATCTTCGAGGTCGAGACCAACGTTCCGACCGAGCACGGGGCGTTCCGCTTCCGCGCCTATCGCGACCGCCAGACGGGCGCCGACCACCTCGCGATCATCAAGGGCGACCCCAAGAACGGCACGCTGCTGCGAGTTCACTCCGAGTGCCTGACCGGCGAGGTGTTCGCCTCCGAGAAGTGCGAATGCGGTCCGCAGTTGGACGCCGCGCTCGACGCGATCCAGGAGGAGGGCGGCATCGTGATCTACATGCGCGGCCACGAAGGTCGCGGCATCGGCCTGATCAACAAGCTGAAGGCCTACCGGCTGCAGGAGGATGGCCTCGACACGCTCGACGCCAACCTGGCGCTGGGCTTCCCTGCAGACGGACGCGACTATGGCGCGGCCGTGAGCATCCTGGAAGACCTCGGCATCAGCGAGGTGCGCGCGATCACTAACAACCCCGAGAAGCTGCGCCAGTTGGGCGAGCGGGGCATCACGGTGATCGACCGGGTGCCGCTCGTGGTCGGCGTCGGCGAGTTCAATGAGAAGTACCTTGAGGCAAAGCGCGACCGTATGGGTCACGTGCTGCCCGACGACGCCACTCTCGACGGCCAGGTCATCGCCGCCCAGAGCCTCGCCGCGCAGGCCGGAGCCGGCAAGTGAGCGGCGAGGGCGCACCCGAGATCGCCCACACCGACGGCACGGGTCTCGCCATCACGATCGTCGCCGGGCAGTGGCACGAACAGATCGCGGCGGGCCTGCTCGAGGGCGCGATTCGCGCGCTGACCGCATCGGGTGTCGCCATCAACGTCGTGCGTGTGCCCGGCAGTTTCGAATTGCCTGTCGTAGCCCGAGCCGTGCTCGAGGCCGGCGCGGATGCGGTGGTCGCGCTGGGCGTGATCATCCGTGGGGGTACCCCGCACTTCGAGTACGTGTCGGATGCTGCGACCAGCGGCCTCACCCAGGTGAGCATCCAGACCGGCAAGCCGATCGGTTTCGGTCTGCTCACGCTCGACGACGAGCAGCAAGGGCTCGACAGGGCCGGTCTGCCCGGCTCGAAGGAAGACAAGGGAGCCGAGGCGGCCGAGGCCGCTGTGGCGACCGCCGTACTGCTGCGATCGATTCGCGGCTAGGCCATGTCGCTGCTGGTGCTGGGCTCGGCCAATCGCGATTACACGGTCTTCGTCGAGCGTCACCCTCTGCCCGGCGAGACGGTTCTCGGCGGAGAGCTGCGGGTCGCGACGGGCGGCAAGGGCGCCAACCAGGCGGTCGCCGCGGCACGCGGCGGAGCCTCGCCTGTATTCCTGGGGGCGGTTGGCGAGGATTCAGTCGGGACCGACATCCTGGCGGAACTGTCTCGGCGCGGGGTCGACACGACCCACACCATTCGGGCGGCCGGCGCGAGCGGCGTCGCGCTGATCACAGTGTCTGCTGACGGGGAAAACTCGATCGTGGTCGCGCCCGGCGCCAATGCCCGCCTCGACACCGGCGAGACGGCGAAGAAGGTGGCGGCTCTGGCCGAACGAAACGCCGTGCTGCTGTGCCAGCTCGAGATCTCGCCCGAGGTCGTCTCCGCGGCCGCGACCGCGATCGAACGCGCGGGTGGTCGCTTCGTGCTCAACCTGTCGCCGTCGCGCTACGTCTCACCCAAGCTTCTCGCACTCGCCGACCCCGTGATCGTGAACGAGTCCGAGGCGTCGGACCTTGCCGGCAGCACCATCGACAGCCCTGCCGATGCCATGACCGTGGCACAACGCCTGCTCGAGAGCAGCCGCTCGGTCGTCATCACACTTGGCGGCGACGGTGCGATCCTCGCCGACTCCAACGGTGTCGTTCACGTCGGCGCCGAGCGGGTTACCGTCGTCGACACCACCGGAGCGGGAGACGCATTCGCCGGAGCCCTGGCGGCCGCGCTCTCGACGGGTGGGTCCCTGACTGACGCGGTGGCCGCAGGAGTCGCCGCGGGAGCTGCAGCCGTGCAGCATCCGGGTGCCCAGCCGGCGCTCGAGCCCGACGACTAACCCGGCAGCGTCGACGTCGGTGCCGGTATCGGCGCCGGGAGCATGTCGTTGTTCAGCGCCGTGACGACCTTCACGGCCGCCGGCCAGTACTGCGAGTAGTAGTCGGGATCGGCATTGCGCTGCACGGTGTGCGCTACCACGGTGGGGGCAAGTGTCTGCCAGTCGACGATCCCCTGCATGCGCAGGAAGAAGGCGCGAGCCGCCGTGTACGGGTCCATGCGGTCCGCCAGCGCCCCGTAGTTGCTGCGCTGCTGGAAAATGCCCCGACTGTCGGGCCCCGCGGTGTCGCCGTAGTCCACGTTGCGCAGGCTTGATTCACCGATCGCCGTCATCACGCCGATCTCTTCGCCGTGCACGCTCAGCCCATAGGACTGAGCTGCGCGGAGCACCTGCGCGGCGTTCACGAGCTGGGATTGGCAGTACCCCGCCACCGGGCCTGCCGGCACGACATACGGGCCCACGTCGACGTCGGCAGCCGGCGGGCAGGCGGGGATCGTCGGAACGGCGATCTTCGGCACAGTGACGGGGTGGATGAACAGGAACGCGGCCACGCCGAGCGCGATCAGCAGTACAGCGGGCACTATCGCTCTGGCGACGACCAAATCGCCGCGGCGACGGCGACGACGCCTCGATCGGGAGCGCGAACGGCTGCGGGTTGCCATCACGACAGGAAGAGCGCCCGCAGGCGTTTCGTCGTGAAAATCAGGCCGAGCGTGATCATCACAGCGAAATAGAGCACGTGCCAGAGCAGTCCCCAGCTCAGGTCGCCCGTCGTGAGGCCACGGATCAGCTCGACGCCGTGCCAGAGCGGCAGCGCCTCGATGATGTACTGCATGACCGGCGGGTAAACGCTGATCGGGTAGAACGTCGCCGAGAAGATGAACATGGGCAACAGGATGAAGTTGACCCACTCCATCTGCTGGAACGTCTTCATGTAACTCGTGATACCCATGCCGAGACTGGCGAAACCGAACGCGATCAGCACCACGGCGGGCAGGGCAAGCAGCGCAGTCCAGGCCAGGTTGAGGCCGAACAGTTGCATGACGATCATGAAACCGAGCGAATACAGCAGCCCGCGCAACAGGGCGTACGTGATCTCACCCAGCGCAACGTCGAAGGGACCGATGGAGGTAGCGAGCATCCCCTCGTAGAGCTTCGCGTAGTTCATCTTGAAGAAGACGTTCCACGTCGAGTCGTACACCGCCCCGTTCATCGCTGACACGGCGAGCAGCGCCGGCGCGATGTAAGCCGCATAGGGCACGTGGGCGCCGCTGGCGGTCGTCACCGTGCCGACGAGCGAGCCGAGCCCGACGCCGAACGAGAGCAGGTAGAGCACCGGCTCGAGGAACCCGCTGACGACGATGACCCAGTTGTTGGTCTTCGCTGCCAGTAGCCCGCGGCCAAGCACGGCACGTGAGTTTCCTGCATAGATCGAGCCGAGAAAGCGGCTTCGCTCGGGCGGCACGAATGCGGGAGGCGCGGTCGGGATGGTCGATGTGCTGGTCACTTGTTCAACCGCCGTACGAAGGTGCGCACGCTCAGCAGCCATCCCACGATCGCGATGGCGACGAGGTAGAGCACGTGCACGATCACGAGCCAGGCCGGCTCCGCCATGCCGTAGCTCAGATCGCGTCCCAGTTGAGTACCGTGCCAGAGCGGCGAGACCCAACCGATCCACTGCAGGTAGATCGGCAGGTGCGAGATCGGGAAGAAGGTTCCCGAGAACAGGAACATCGGCATGATGCCGAAGCGCTGGATGAGGGCGGGCTGGCCGCGGTCATCCACGACTCTCGACATGGCCGCCATGATGAGAAGCCCGACCGAGATTCCGGTCAGTACGGCGCTGGCGATGCTGAGCACCCCGAGCGCGGACGGCACCGCACCGAAGACCAGCATGAAGACGAAGTAGACGCCGACCGTGGGCACCATCCGCACGAGCACGGCGAGCACGATGCCGTTCACGATTTGGGCGGGCGAGATGGGCGCGGCATTAATGCCGAAGTAGATGGCGTTCCACTTGAAACCGGCGATGACCGGGTAGGTGAGTTCGTTGGCCGACACGGTGACCGCCGCGCTGGCCAGCAGGGCCGGAGCCACGAACTGCAGGTAGCTGGCGCCCCCGACGGGAGCATTGATGAGGTGGGCAAGGCCGACGCCGAGACCGAACAGGTACAGCAGCGGGTTGCCGAGGATCGTGACCACGAGCGTCTGCAGATAGGCGCGCATGGCCAGGATCTTGTGTTCGGCCACGTACAGCGAACCCCATCGGCGCGGCTTACGCCCCGCCCTGCGCCCTTCGACGAGGTCGGGAACCGGCGCGCCCGGGATCGCGGAGTCTGTCGCAGCGCTCACTCGATCAGGCTCCGCCCGGTGAGCCGCAGAAAGACATCCTCGAGGCTCGAACGACGCACCAGGGTGGTGATCGGGGTCAGGCCGCGGGCGATGATGGCGGCAAGCTCGGCTTCGCCGTTGTCGCTGTAGATCAGGATGCGGTCGGGCAGCACCTCGATGCGATCACCGACCCCCGCCAGCTGCGCCGCCACTTCCGCGTTGCGGTCCGAGCCGAAACGCAGCTCCACGACCTCCCTGGTCGAGTATTCCCGGATGAGCGCCGAGGGTGAGCCCTCGGCCATGATCGTGCCCTTGTCGACGACGACCAGCCGGTCGCAGAGCTGCTCGGCCTCATCCATGTAGTGCGTTGTGAGCACCAGCGTCGTGCCCTGCTCTTTGAGTCGGAACAGGCGGTCCCAGAGGATGTGGCGCGCCTGAGGATCGAGGCCGGTGGTGGGTTCGTCGAGCAGCAGGATGCGTGGGTCGTTCACGAGGGCGCGAGCGATCGTGAGCCGCCGCTTCATGCCGCCGGAGAGGTCGTCGACCCGCGACTTCGCCCGATCGCTCAGCTGAGCGAATTCGAGCAGTTCGTCGGCGCGCCTGGCGATCTGGCGGCGCGGGATGCCGAAGTAGCGGCCGTAGACGATGAGGTTGTCGCGCACCCGAAGCTCGGAGTCGAGATTGTCTGCCTGCGGAACGACTCCCAACTGCGATCGGATCTCAGGCCCGTACTCGTCGGGGTCGAGGCCCAGGATCGAGAGGGCGCCGCTGGTGCGCGTCGAGACGGCACCGACCATGCGCATGGTGGTCGATTTGCCCGCGCCGTTGGGGCCCAGCAGTCCGAACGATTCGCCGGGCGCGACTTCGAAGCTGATCCCATCGACGGCGGCGAAGTCTTTGTACTTCTTCACCAGCGAAGAGGCAGTGATGACGGCTTCTGGCACGGTTTCGAGCCTAACCCAGACCCCCGACTGGCCAGATCGGGCCGGATTCGTGCGCTGCGCAGGTCAACTCGACGACAAGCGCGCGTCCAAACAGGCAGTTCACAACATCTACGGGCGAAGCTATACGCATGAGCACAGAGACCTCACAGCGTCGGTCGCGAAACCCGTTCTCGCGGCGCAAACCCGACGATGGGCCTCGCGCCCGGTTCCGCCAGCTGCTTCCCTATCTGCTGCAGAACAAGCCGCTGATCGCCGTCGTGATCATCCTGAGCGTGCTCAGCTCGCTGGCGACGGTCGGGCAGCCCCTGCTCATCCGGATCGGCATCACCGACTTCACCGACAAGAAGCCGTTCACGCTCATCGCGGTGCTGGTTCTCGTGCTGCTGCTCGCGACAGCGCTGCTCACCGCGATCCAGCAGTACCTGCTGCAGCGCATGGGCACCAACATCGTGTATTCGGTTCGCCAGGTGCTCGTTCGCCGGCTGCTCGGACTGCCGATCAGCGAGTTCGACACCCGACGCACCGGCGACCTGGTGTCGCGCGTCGGCTCGGACACCACACTGCTCTACGCGGTCATGACCCAGGGCCTGGTGAGTTCGGTCGGCGGCGCGCTGCAGTTTCTCGGCTCGCTCATCGCGATGGCCTTCATCGATCCCCTGCTGCTCGTCTGCACCATCGTCGTCATCGGTGTCTCGGTCATCGGCGTCGGCTCGCTCTCGGGCCGCATCCGGGTCGCCAGCCAGGGGCAGCAGGCGAAGGTCGGCGAGTTGGGTGCCAGCGTTGCCCGCGCCGTCGGCGCGATCCGCACCATTCGCGCATCCAATGCGACCGAACGCGAGACCGCGGCCGTACAGGATGACGCGCTCGGCGCCCGGGACATGGGATTCAAGGTGGCCCGCGCGTCGGCACTGGTCGTTCCCATCGCCGGAATCGCGCTGCAGGTCTCGGTGCTCGTGGTGCTCGGCATCGGAGGATTCCAGGTTGCCAGCGGCGCCATCACGATAGCCACGCTCATCGCCTTCGTCATCCTCCTGTTCACACTGATCGCACCGCTCGGCTCCGCATTCGGCGCGGTGACGTCGGTCAGCCAGGCGCTCGGCGCGCTCGGGCGAATCCAGGAGATCATCGACCTTCCCAGCGAAAGCGAACAGGATGCAGGCGTGACGCCGGTCGCTGCGATCGAACCCTCGCACGGTTCGGGCAGCGACGACACCATCTCGTTCGAGGACGTCGTCTTCACCTACCCCGAAAAGGCGCACAAGTCGGAAGCCGCCAAGGTGCTCGCCGACTCGGGGCTCGCCGTTCCCGAAGCCCTCGAACCGCAGCCCGAAGACAGGGGGGCGCATGACCGCACCGTGCTGCACGGCATCTCGTTCACCGCGCCGCGGGGCAAGCGCACTGCGCTCGTGGGGCCGTCCGGCGCCGGCAAGAGCACCATCCTGGCCCTCATCGAACGGTTCTACGATCCGACGTCGGGAGTCGTGCGTCTCGGGGGCGTCGACATTCGCGGACTCGAACGAGAAAACCTGCGGGCCCAGATCGGCTACGTCGAACAGGACGCGCCCGTGCTCGCGGGCACCCTGCGCGAAAACCTGATGCTCGGCACGCCCGACGCAACCGACCAGCAGTGCATCGACGTACTGCACGCCGTGAACCTCACCGAGGTGCTCGAGCGCAACGCCCTGGGGTTGGATGCGCCGGTCGGCGAAGACGGCATCATGCTCTCCGGCGGCGAACGCCAGCGCCTGGCCATTGCTCGCACGCTGCTCGCGGCCCCGCCCATTCTGCTGCTCGACGAGTCGACCTCGTCACTGGACGGCCTCAATGAACAGCTGCTGCGGGAGGCCATCGACGCCGTCGCCGAGCACCGCACGCTCATCGTCATCGCCCACCGCCTGTCGACCGTCGTCGACTCGGACCAGATCGTCGTGCTCGACCACGGCCGCGTGGTGGGAGTCGGAACGCACTCCGAACTCGTCACCTCGACGCCGCTGTACAAGGACCTCGCGAAGCACCAGCTGCTGGTCTGACCGGCGATAGGCTGTCCCAGCCAGGAAGGGTGACGAAGTGGCCGAAGTCAAATGGAAGAGCGATCCCGACGCACATGACTACCCCGCCGCGTCGAACTACCTGTCGCTGATACTGCAGGCCGGCGAAGTGACAGCCGTTCTCGAAGCGTTGCACAATGCGCCCCTGGTGACCCAGAAGGCCAAAGACATTCTGAGGGCCGCGCGCCTTCCCGTGCTACCACCCGACGACATCCACGTGAGCGAAGACCTCGACAAAGTCAAGCACGGGCAGTCGCTCTCGCCGATCCTGCTTCTGCGTGGCAGGTTCGCCTCGGATGCCCCGCTGCAGATCGCGGACGGCTACCACCGGGTCTGCGCGAGCTACCACGTCGACCCGAACACCGACATCCCCTGCCGCATCGCCGATCTCGCCTAGCCGACGTGTCGTTCCCGGTTCTTGCGCTTATCGGCGTGGTCGCGCTGCTCGGCCCGCTGCTCGCCCTGCCCAAGCGCTGGCAGATCCCGGTCGTGGTCGGCGAATTGGTGGGCGGCATCGCGATCGGGTCATCCGGGTTCGGACTGGTGCACTCGTCCGACCCGACGTTCACCTTTCTGGCCGACCTCGGATTCGGGCTCACCATGTTCGTCGCGGGCAGCCAGGTGCCGCTGCGGGATGCGCGCCTGCGACCCGTGCTGCTCGTCGGCCTCGTGCGCGCGCTCGGCGTGGGTGTCGTGGCGGCTATCTTCGGAGTCGCCCTGGCCGTGGTGTTCCACACCGGCCACGGTGCCATCTACGCGGTGTTGATGGCATCGTCATCTGCCGCGCTCGTCGTTCCCGCCATCGAGGGCGAGGGACTCGGTGGTCGCAAGGTGCTGTTGACAATCGCCCAGGTGGCGATCGCCGACACAGCGTGCATCGTGGCGGTGCCACTCGTCATCGACCCGTCGGAGGCACTCGGAGCGGCCGGCGGGGCCGTGCTGATCGCGGTCGCGGCCCTCGCGTTCTATTTGCTGCTGCGGTGGCTCAATCGCAGCGGCGCTCTACATCGATTCCACAAGCTCAGCGAGACGCGCAACTTCGCGCTCGAGCTGCGCGTCAGCCTCATCGTGCTGTTCGCTCTTGCCGCCATCGCAATCGACACCCACGTGTCGATCATGCTGGCGGGCTTCGCCCTCGGCCTCGCTGTGTCGGCTGTCGGCGAACCGAAGCGGCTCACTCGCCAGCTCTTCGCGCTGAACTCCGGCTTTCTGGGCCCGTTGTTCTTCGTCTGGCTGGGAGCCTCGCTACAGCTGAAGGCCCTGTTCAGCCATCCGAATCTCCTGCTGCTCGGCGTCGCGCTCGGTGTGGGCGCGATTCTGGCCCACCTGGTGATGCGACTGTTCCGCCAGCCGGCCCCGCTCGGAGTGCTCGCCGCAGCTCAGCTGGGAGTTCCGGTCGCTGCAGCGACAATCGGCCAGAAATCCCACCTGCTGGAGGCCGGCGAACCCGCCGCGATGATCCTGGGGGCCTTGATCACGATCGTCGGGCTGGCCGTCGGCGCTCAAGTCGCGGCACGCGGCGACCTGGTCGTCACACCAGCGCGTACATCGCCACAGCCGCCGTCGCAGCCACATTAAGACTGTCGATGCCGTGCGCCATCGGGATGGTGACGATCGAGTCGGCGACTGCGAGTGCGTCCGCGGTGAGTCCGTCGCCCTCGGTGCCGAGCACGAGCGCAACGCGGTCCGGAGCCGTCGAGGCATACGCCTTGAGGTCGACCGCGCCGTCGGCGAGCGCCAGCGCCGCGAGAGTGAATCCCGCCTCAGTCAGCAGGGCGCGAGTTTGGGTCCAGTCGCCGACGCGGGTCCACGGAACCTGAAGCACGGTACCCATGCTCACCCGGATGGCGCGACGATAGAACGGGTCCGAGCACTGCGGCGTCACGAGCACGGCATCCGCTCCGATCGCCGCAACCGAGCGGAAAATCGCACCGACGTTTGTCGGGTCGACCACGTTTTCGAGAATGACCACGCGTCGCGCATCCCGCAGCAGGTCTGCCGGCGCGGGCAGCTCGGGCCGATGCATCGCCGCGATGAGACCGCGATGCAGCAGGTAACCGGTGAGCTGCTCGAGCAGTTCGGAGGGCCCCGAGAAGATCGGGATGTCGAAACCCTGGGTCGCCTGAACGGCGTCATCGACGGAGCTGCCGAGCGCGAGCACCGATCGCGGCCGATGGCCGGCCGCGATGGCGCGCTCGAGCACCAGCAGGGACTCCGCGATGTACAACCCACCGCCCGATTTTTTGAGCGCGACATCCGTCAGATGCGAGTAGTCGCCGAGTCGGGGATCGTCGAGCGATGAGATCTCGACGATACTCATGACCCGGGCAAGAATCGCGACCGACGGGTCACGCGAAGGGGTTCGGCGTCAGCGTGTACTTGGTCGATAGGTACTCATGAATGCCCTCGAACCCGCCCTCGCGGCCCAGTCCCGACTGCTTGACACCGCCGAACGGCGCCGCAGCGTTGGAGACCACGCCGATGTTGAGTCCCATCATGCCCGTGCGCACGCTCTCGATGAGGCGCTGACCGCGCGCGAGGTCTTTCGTGTAGACGTAGCCCACCAGGCCGTACTCAGTGTCGTTCGCCTTGGCCACGGCATCCGCCTCGTCGGTGAACGGAATGATCGACAGCACCGGCCCGAAGATCTCTTCGCGCAGGATGTCGCTGCCGGGCTGCACGCCGGTCACCACGGTCGGCTCGAAGAACGTGCCGTCGCCCTCGATCGCCGCGCCGCCGGTCAGCACCGTGGCGCCGCGGCTCACCGCGTCCTCCACCAGCGACCTCGCTTTGTCGACCGCTGCAGCGTTGATGAGCGGGCCGATCGTCACACCGTCTTCGGTGCCACGACCGATCCTGAATGCCTTCACCCGTTCGGTCACCCGCCTGGCGAACTCGTCGGCCACCGACTCGTGCACGATGAACCGGTTCGCCGCAGTGCACGCCTCACCGATGTTGCGGAACTTCGCGAGCATCGCGCCGTCGACAGCCTTGTCGAGGTCGGCGTCGTCGAAGACGATGAATGGCGCGTTGCCGCCCAGCTCCATCGAGGTGCGCAGCACGTTGTTGGCCGCCTCCTTGAGCAGGGAGACGCCGACCGGGGTCGAGCCCGTGAAACTCAGCTTGCGCAGGCGCGAGTCGGCGAGGATCGGCGACGTAATCTCGCCGGACTTGGATGTCGTGAGCACGCCGAGCACGCCGGCGGGCAGACCGGCATCCTGCAGCAGCTTCGCGAAGTACAGCGTCGTGAGCGGAGTGAGCGCAGCAGGCTTGATGATCGCCGTGCATCCCGCCGCCAGCGCAGGCGCGATCTTGCGGGTTGCCATGGCGAGCGGGAAGTTCCACGGGGTAATGAGGTACGACGGCCCGACGGGGACCTGGGTGACGACCATCCGTCCGGTTCCCTCCGGGTTCGACCCGTAGCGACCGGTGATGCGCACGGCCTCCTCGCTGAACCAGCGCAGGAACTCGCCACCGTAGGCCACCTCGCCGCGGGCCTCGGCGAGCGGCTTGCCCATCTCGAGTGTCATGAGAAGCGCGAAATCCTCGATGCGCTGCTGCAGCAGGTCGAAGGCCCCGCGCAGGATCTCGCCGCGAACCCGCGGAGCGGTCGCCGCCCACGAGTCCTGGGTGTCTGCGGCGATGTCCATGGCGCGTTTCGCGTCAGCGACAGACGCATCAGCGATGGTCTTGAGCACCAGCCCGGTCGCCGGATCCGTGACATCGATGGTGAGTCCCGACGTGCCGTCCACCCATTCGCCCCCGAGCAGGAGCTGGGAGGGGACCCGGGCGAGCAATTCGGCTTCGGTAGTGGATGACATAGCTATTCTCCGTTCGAGGCGACGACGTCGGCGCCCTCGTCTTTCAGTTCGTCGAGCGCGGCCGCGCTCGACTCCGGGGCGACCCCGGCAACCAGGTCGGTGAGCACTCGCACCCTGCGGTGCGCGGCCAGTGCGTCGAGCGCGGACGCCCGCACGCAGAAGTCGGTAGCGATTCCGACGATGTCGACCTCGGTGACGCCGAGTTCGTCGAGCTTGTGCAGCACGGTCTCGTCGTCGTCGGTGATGCCCTCGAAGATCGAGTACGCGGGCCTGCCCTGGCCTTTGCGCACATGGATGTCGACGAGGCGCGCATCGAGCGCCGGATGGTAGTCGGCTCCCGAAGTGCCTGCGACGCAGTGCGCCGGCCACGTGACCACGAAGTCGGGAGGGCTGGCCGTGGCGAAGTGGCCCCCATTGTCGCCTGTCGAGTCATGCCAGTCACGGGAGGCGAAAACCCGGTCGTAGCGGTGCGGATGTGCGCGAAGGTACCGCGTCACGCCAGCGGCGACCGCGGCCCCGCCATCGACCCCGAGCGACCCACCCTCGGTGAAGTCGTTCTGTACGTCGATGATGAAGAGCGCGCGCACGGGTGGCGATCCAATCAGTTGTTGGTGATGTTCTTGCCGCAGGTGTAGACGGCGTTCGCCAGCGCCGTCAGTGCGGCCGACGCGGCGGAGGTGATTCCGGGACCCTCGGCGAAAAAGGTGAACGACTCGCCGGTGCCATCCGCCGCGGTCGTGTAACCGCTGATCGTGTAGGCAGTCGCAATCGAGCCGCTCTTGGAGTAGTACTTACCGGTCTGCGCGATGCCGGCGGCAACGTACTGCAGTCCGTCCGCTTTCTGGCTAACGAGCGACATGAACTTACTCATGAACACCGGGGGGATCATCGACTCGTCGCTCTCCCCCGAGCCGTCCTCGATGATGAGGCCGGTGGTGTCGAGCGAGTACTTCGAGAGGGCCGTGAGCATCGCCTGTTGGATGGAGCTGCTGGTGCCGCCGAGGCTCTCCTTGACAGAGACGATCCTCGCGAGCATTTCGGCCAGGGTGTCGTCGTTCTGTCCCAGCATCTGCCTGACGAGGGTCGACACGGGCTGCGACTGGACGCTTGCGAGCACGGTCGCGCCATCCTCAGCCTGCCCGTTGGTGACCTGGATACTGGATGCCGCCGGGCCGCCGGGAAGGGCGGCGAGCGCAGTCACGAAAGCATTGCCGGCTGCCGCGACCGGGTCGTTGCTGCGCGGGCTGACCTGCGCTGCCGGGTTCTGGCGGTCGCCGTCGACCTGCAGCGCCGTGGCCAGCGAGAGGTAGCCGCCGGTCTGCAGGGAGCGCGGCACCGAGGAGTCCCAGTTGTCGCTCGGATCCCAGTAGGACGAATCGAGAACCACGTGGGTAATGGGAACGCCGTTGTTGTCCTGGTCGTTGTTGTAGGCCGCGAACGCCTTCGATGCCAGGCTCGCCAGAGACGGCGCGCCGGCGTAGACGCTGTGAGTGGCCGCACTGAGCGTCGCATCCCCCTGGCCGACGAGGGTGATCGTTCCCGGCTCGCTGGCATCCACGCTCGTCGTGATCTGGAAGGTCGGGCCGAGCACAGCGACCGCGGCGGCCGCGGTGAGCACCTTCAGCACAGCGGCCGGTCGCTCGGCAGTCGTGTCGTTGTTGGAGTACAGCGAGTCGCCGCTCGCAGTCTCCACGACCGACCCGTACAGCTTGATGAGGGCGGGCGCGCTGGCCAGCGTGTCGAGGGAGCAGGTGGGGATGGCGGTCGGCTGCACTTCTGTCGCCGGAATCGCCCTCGCCGTGGGTGTCGTGTGGGGCACGGGCAGGGGCAGCAACGCGTTTCGCCCCGCGGTGATCCCAGCGAACACCGAACCGGTGGCGAGCAGCACGAAGATGATCGCGCCAGCGCCGATGATGAGGCCCAGCTGAAGGCGGGTCAACCGGGGCTGGCGCGCGGTCTCGACGGGGGCATCCGCGGTCGGCTTCAACAGCGGCAGGCCCTGCGGCTGCGACGCGTTCGCCGCCTCTCGAGCAGTCCGTCGACTGTTCGGGGGTGGGAGGTCGCTCACCCGCCAATACTACCGGCGGGCGCTGGACGCTCGCCCAAACCGGCTAGTGCTCGCCCGGGTAGACGAGGCCGATCTGGCGACGCACCTCGTCCAGGGTCCCCATGATGGCCACCGACTCGGCCGGCGGCAGTTCGGCGCCGGCGAGCTGCCCGGATGCGACCAGGCGTTCGAGCGCATCCGCCTCGAACTGCATCCCGCGGCTCTCCACCTTCTCGTCGAAGCGCTCGAGCACGGTGCCATCGGGCGCGAGCACACTGAAACTGGTGGCGCTGTACCAGACAGGGTCGATCTCGATTCGCGCGAGGGTGCCAAGGATGGTCGCCCGGTTGGGTCCCGCCGTGTCCAGCGCGGCATACAGAACGGCCTGCCGTCCGCCCGGGTAGCCGAGCAGGATCGCGGTCTGGCGGTCCACCCCCGTGCTCTCGGCCGGCGACGAGATCGCGGCGACGGATTGCGGTTCGCCGAGGAGGTCCCAGGCGAACGAGACCGGGTAGATGCCGAGATCGAGCAGTGCACCGCCGCCGAGCCGCGGATCGAGGATGCGGTGCCCCGGGTCGCTCGGCAGAAGCTGGGTGTGGTCGGCGAGCAGGGTGCGCACATCGCCCAGAGTGCCGGCCGCGATGATCTCGCGGATGCGAACCATGTGCGGCAGCCATCTGGTCCACATCGCCTCGAGCACGACCAGGTTCCGCTCGGCCGCGAGTTCGACGATCCCGCGGGCCTCGCGCGCGTTCACCGTGAACGACTTCTCGACCAGCGCGTGCTTGCCCGCGGCCAGCACCAGCATCGCGTTGTCGTAGTGGAACGGATGCGGCGTGGCGATGTAGATCGCGTCGATAGCCGGGTCGGCCGCGAGCTCCTCGTAACTCCCGTGCGCAGTTGTGATGCCGAAGCGACCCGCGAACTCGTCCGCCGACTCCTGGCTTCGCGAGCCCACGGCGGCAACCGTGTGACCGGTGGCGAGCAGGTCTCCCACGAACTGGCCGGCGATCCAGCCGGTGCCGAGAACTCCCCAGCGCACTGGCTGTGCCACGTCATCCGTCCCTTCGGCGGCTCAGTTTCGAGGGCCGCCGAAGGCAATGGTAGACCCGGCTAGCAGCTGTACCAGTAGGCGGCGGAGCGGGTGAACGAGTAAGGCTCGTTCGGTGCGGGAACGTTGATGCCACCGTGGCTGATCGCGAAGGCGATGCACACCCCGGCAACGCTCCCGGTGAAGCTGGGCTGGAACAGCGACGCACGGTGGTCGGGCGACGCCCACCAGGCATCCGCGACGGATGCACCGGTGTAGCCGGTGCCTCCCGCGAGGTCGCCGTCGCAGCCGACGATCGGCACGCCGTCGCTGCGCACGGCGGTGCCGGTGTGGCCCCAGGCGCTCAGCGGGTTGGTGCTCGGGTCATCGGCCATCCACCAGAGCCTCTGCTGAAGGCAGGTGCTGTAACGGATGTTGGCGAACGGAATCGGTGCCATGCAGTTCGCGACGCGAATCGCGTTGTATTCGGTGGCGAACGAGTTGAGATCGGCCGTCGTCGTTCCGGGCACACCCTCTGCGTCTGACGCTCCGGGGGCGCCGGCGGTTGATCCGCTGATCGCCGAAGGGCAGGCGGGCGCCGAGACGGGCGCAGACGGCGGCGCGGCCGTCGGTGCCGTGTAGGTCGCCGGTGCGCTGCTGAACGTCTGCGTTGCCACGCCGGCGGCGGCCGCCGCGACGTTGGATGAGCCCGAGTTGGTCGATGCGGCGGTTGTTGCCGGCGCGGGTGCCGAAGACGGAGTCGCCGATGCGCTTGCCGCCGGGCTGGCCGCTGCGGCGGTCGACGCCGGCGCGGTCTTCGCCTTCAGCAGTCCGGGTGCGGCGGACGCCGCGGAACCGTTCGACACGGAACTCGCGATCGTCACGCTCGCGGCGTGCGATACGAGCGACGTTCCGGATGACCCGGCCCCCTGAGCGATGAGCAATCCAGCGACAATAGCGGTCGCCACAAATAGACCATTCTTCAACGTTTGTACCCCCATACAACGTTTGCACTGTCCCCCCAATTGAAACCAGTGCTTACAACGAAACCTAGGCGGGTCCTCATTCGAGCGCAACCCACAATGGGGGCAAAAACGTGAGTTCTCCCCTCGAACTGGGGGCGATTTACTGCCGGTTTGTCCACCGATTGGGGGACAAAACCATGGGTTTTTTATCCCGTGGATCAGCGAGCCGTCAGCTGGTTGGGGTGTAACTCGCTAAACCAAGCCGGGGGTAAAGGTCCCGATAGGCCACCGTCAACCCGCCCACGAGCACTGCCGCACCGTGCCCGGCGTCCTTGATCAGTCCGAATTTCGTCGTCCAGCCGGCTTTTCTTGCAGCGTTCCGGAGCGCTACTGTTTGCGGCTCGAAGATCGGATCATCCGAAGCCGCCGCAAAGATTCCCATCGAGTCCGGGTACCGGTGTGTCGCGAGAACCATCGCTGGCCAGGTCGCTGAGTAGGCCGACCAGCTGCCGTGAAACTCGGTCGCCACCACCTGGCTGCGGAGTTGCCACCCCTCGTACGCCTCGCCCGCGATGTCGATGACGTTCGACCAGGTGCCCGGGTATTTGGCGCCCAGTTGGGCCGCACACTCGCCGCCATTGGAGTATCCGGCGACGACCCAGTGGCGTGCATCCTGATCGATGTGCAGGTGCGTTCGGGCCCAATTGACGACATCGTGTGTTATGTAGGTCTGCGCGTTGCCGTGGTCTTTGGTGTTCATGCACAGGGTGTCCACCGAAGGACTGCCGATCTGATCGGCGACGATGACTATCGGCGCAAGTCCCTGATGCTGTGCTGCCATCCGATCGAGCACCTGCGCCTGGAACGACGGATCGGGATTCCCCGGCTGCCCCATCATCATGATGACAAGCGGCAATGCCGGCGGATTCTTCACTAGGGCCGCCGGAGGCAGGTACAGACCGGCCGGCCGAGCAATGAAGTGGGAAAACGTCGCAGGGATGACCACCTGCGCAGTCCGCCCCACCTTTGGCATGCCTGCGGGAGCCGCCCAATGAGGCCAAAGTGCGGGCGTCGCAGAGGCTGAGCCACCACCGAGCGTCGGCGGCAGATTGACCGTGGGCTGGGTCGAGACTCCGGCGAGAGCAGCAATCGTCGGATCCAGCCCGAAGTTCGCGTTGATCCCAACAATCGCGGCGAGAATCACGACCACGATGACGACCGCGTTGCCAACCCGACGCAGCCAGCGAGCGCCCCGGAAGCTGACAATGGCCAGCGCGATGGATGCGAATGCGACGACTGTCCACGCTCCGATCACGTTACTCAGAGTCAGGCCGAACGCGTTCGTGGCCGTCGAAACCCAGAAAACGACGAGAGCGACAATTGCGCCCACGCCGACTGCCACCGCCGCCGCCGCTATTCGTCGCTTTGTGGGCCTGCGAGCCAGGAGAAAAACAACGCCGGCAAACGCGAGCGTATTGAGCACGATCGGTAGCGGGCCGCCGATGATAACAGTGCGAAGAATCGCCGCGGCAACCGGGGAAGCATGCGGCTGCTGCCAGTTGAGCGTCGCAAGGTAGATCACGATAGCGATCGCCACCAGTACAAGCGCGCTCGTAACTCCGACCAGGATCCACGACCGGTGACCCGGCATATCCGATCGTGCTGCTGGGTCGGGCATCGGGCCAAGCCTGTCTGTCTGTCTGTCTGTCTGTCTGTCTGTCGCGCGATTTGAACGGTGGAGATACAAGCGCATTCCGATTTGTGGGACCACGTACCTAATACGCTCTGGAATCGTAGCAACGCGAATCTGATATCGAGCAATATTCAGTCACTTGCAGACATACCCGCGATGGCTCTGGCATCGGAGGAGTCGACGCGAAGCAAAGTACCAAAGCCAAGTGCAGGCTTGCAGATCGCCCCACCACGGTGCGTCAGTTGTACACAGGCACCACACCTGAAGCCGTTGCATTCATCGAGTAACAAACTCACCCGATTGGGACGGGTTGCCAGCGCGCGCAGGAAGAGTCATCCGAAAATGGGCGGAAAAATCGAGGTGGAGCCGCCTGTCAGAATCGAACTGACGACCTTCTCATTACGAGAGATAGCTCATAGTGTGGCTGGCAGTTGCGGCACATGACTAGTCCGCGTAATTGCTAGGGTCGCGCGTAACTGGTGTGGCCTGTTGTGGCTCACTGGCAGCGACATTAGCTGCCACTTTAGCTGCCAATGTCGGAGCATCCATTCGCTTCGCCAACTCGACGGCTTGCGCTTCGAGGGGATGGACGTAGGTCCGATACGTGAATCCTGTGTCGCCGTGTCCCATGTTGTACGCGGTTACGGCGATATCGCCGCCGCTGTCCACGATCATGTGGGTGGCCGCGGTATGCCGTGACTTGTAGCGACGCTCAAACGGGATACCAGCCTGCTCAAGGAGGTTTTTCCAGGCGCGCTTGTCTGTTCTGATCGCCGGCTTCCCGTTTGCCATCGGAAACATGAGCGCGACGGGGGCGCCGTTAAATTCAAATCCAGCCCACTCATCGCCCAGATCTAGAATCGTTTGGACTTGCTGCGCTCGGTGTTCGAGAAGCAACTTGACGAGCGACATTGGAAGCTGAAGTGTTCGCGTGCCCGCCGCTGTCTTTGCGCTGTGTTGGACGTAGTCACCGACACCTTTCGCGTAGAGAAGTTGACGCTGGATGGTCAAAGTGCCTGCGACTTCGTCGAAGTCATCCCAAACAAGCCCAAGCGCCTCTGCCGGCCGAAGACCAAGTCGGAGCGCGATGTGCCATCTCGCAGCATCGTTTCCCTTTTCCGCCGCCGCAAGAATTGCGTCGCGGTCATCGCGAGAGAAAGCCGAGGCCTTTACCCCCTGCTGTGTCGCGATATTGACGCGTGCTGCGGGGTTGTGCCCGATGTGTCCTCGTCGAGACGCTTCTTCGAGGGCAGCTCTGAGGGGCGCAAGATAGCGGCGTGAACTAGCTGGTGCCACGGCGAGGTCAGCGACCCATCGATCCAGGCGTTCGGTTGTGAGCGCGGATATCTTCAGCTTGCCGAGCGCCGGGACTATTTTCTTCTCGGTGACCCACCGATTCATCGCGTCCGTGGTCGGTCGAGCGTTCGAGATGTTCGTTAGCCAATGCTCCATCCACTGCTCGACTGTTGGAACTCGCCCCGCCTGCAGTTCGCCCTGATCTCGCCGTCGAAGCAGCTCGCGTTTCTTCTGCGAGGCCTCCGCCTTCGATGCAGCGGTGAAGAACTTCCGCTGTCCGTTTATCTCGACGTAGCCGCGATAGCCGCGTCCTTCAACGCGGTAAATGCTGCCTTCACCGTTTGCGGCGCGCGTCCCGCGTTCCTTCGTCAAAACGCGCCGGCGACTTCCGAGTAGCGAGTGGTCATGGGTTGATTTTATTGCGTTGCGCGCCCGCTTTCTTCGCGGCAAGACTGGCTGGTTCGCTTTGCCAGGTTCAGAATCCGAAATGTCGTTTCGCGGTGAACCTCCCTCAGCCATCGGTCACCACCAAGAATTAAGTGCGTGAATTTTGTTGGTCACTTTGACGAAATGCACGGTCCCATTTGATACGTCGCAGACGGTCGCATAACGTGCAGCGGATGCGTTCAGAGCCCAATCTTTTTGCACCAATGGTGCACAGTCGACTCGAATAGTCGTCGCGAGCTGTTCCACTCGAAGGCATGGGGTGCGGCTGGGAAGATGGCTAGCTCAGTCATGGATGGGTGGCTCATTGCGAACTCAATTGAGGACTGTAGGGGCACGGTTGTATCGCCGTCAGAATGGATTACGAGTGTCGGGGTATTGAGCGACCGACCGCCGGTCGACCAATCGAGTTTTTCGAAATCAATGGGCCTTGTCAGTCCGAGAAGCTGGCTCGAAACGGGGTTGCGCAGCATTTCTATGGCGGTGACGGCCAACACACGAGGTAGGCGGGCTGTGCGCATGCCGGCGCTGACGGTGGCCTTCCAGTTCGTGACCGGTGAAATAAGGACGAGTCCCCGAATGCAAGCGCGATATGCCGACTGTTCGGATGCGAGAAGGGCAATCATTGCGCCCATCGACCATCCGAACAGAACGATGTTCTTCGCCCCGTTGTCGAGAGCGTATTCGAGAGCGCTCTCGACGTCGCGCCATTCGTCTTGCCCCAGAGCGCTAACATTTCCAGCAACCGTGGGGCCTTCGCCGTCCCCTCGATACGACGGAACAAGCGACGTATAGCCGAGTTGGCTGGCGGTTTGGACGCTTCGCAGAGTCGTTGATCTTGTCGTCAAGGCTCCGTGGATGTGGATGGCCCATACGGATGAGTTCGGCCGCGACTCCGATGGAAAAAGCCATGCCGGACAAGTCCCGGTCTCCGTTGTTAGTTGTACTTCCTTGAAATCTGGCTGGACCGCCTTTGGATTGGCGAATACTTGCCCTGTGTACCGACCTTCCCGCGCTAGCAAGAGATCTCCACCGTCCGTGTGAAGTACCGCTCGGGTCACCGTTTTCGCTTTTTCGTTGGTTTCCACGATTTCGCCAATGACCGCGTGCCGCTTCTCGTGATCGAATTCCAGGCTGTAGCAGCCAGGCGTCGCGGTGAACTGCGAGCCTGGCAACTCAACGAAACCTTGATCAGGTGAGACGCGGATGGGTGTTAGCGGTCGCCGTTGAGGGTTCACAACACGCGAAGCGACCCGCAAAGCGAGCAGCAGATAGCCAACGACGAGCAGCACGAATACGCCGCCGGTGATGAGGATCGTTGTGAGCATGACCTAGTTTCGTGAAGTTGTGTGGAGCGTTGAATTGTCAACGAGCCGCGATCGCCTGAATCGACGAGAAGGCGGCACTGGCGCGAGAGATTACCTTGTGGTCGCCAAGCCGAATCACGTCTGGATGCAACACCTCCCAATTTCGGAGATTGACGAGGGTCGCGTACGCGCGGTCCTGCGGACGATCGTAGGGCCCACCGATCCTGTCTTCGGCATGGATACCGAGCTCGAGTTTGCATCGCGTCTCGATGCGCTGGAGCCGCCGACATGTCAAACGCCAACCAAGCTGCAGGCCGCTGATGCGTGACGAAAGAGCGACGCCCCCGATCCCACAGACGATGAGGATCGTACCGAGATAGAAGGGGAAGGTTGAGTCGTTCTCGTGCGCGTAGGCATACCCGGCCCCGCCCACTCCGAAATGAGCGAGCGCCAGATAGCGCGCCTCGGCTAGACAGCCGAGGACCGCGATTGCTGAACCCAAAACAAAGACGATGAGAACACTTTTGAGGCGGCGCCGTACCATCCAGCAGGCGTCAATAGCCAGTGCAGCGATGCCCAGAATGTAGATCGTGGCATATAGCCAAGTCGCGGTATCGCTGATGTGCGCGGCTATGAAGTTTTCGGAGGTTGTGCCCCGGTTCGGGATGGCGAGAAAGAGGATCGTGGACGTTCCCAACAGGCCGAGCAGGAAAAGCGGTGATCGGAGCCGATAACTTGCGCCACTGTATTCGCCCAGGGCATCACGAAAAAACCAGAACGAAATTGTGCCGCACACATCTCGAAGAAGTGTCAGGAGATTCGTTCCGCCCAGAGCGGCATCCAAGGTTCCTGCCGGAATCACAAATCCCAGCGTGAACAGGGAGAGCAGTCCTGCACCGGTCGCGAACCAGGTTGCACGGGTTTTGCCCTGCCTAATTGCAGAGGGAGCGCGCATTACAAATAGAGCTAGGACGATTGCGAGGCAGATCTGCTGAATCACCCGAAGAACATCTCTTCGGGTGTAAATTGCCGCCCGTACACGGCGCGGGCAAGAAGGAACGCGATCCGCTCGGCGGCGTCTTCGGTGACACGTGCGAGTGGATCCATAGAGTCCAGGTCGAGCTCGCGGGTGCGAACTCGAATAACGCCGTTGCTTAGATCGTTCGAGATGGCGCCGGCTTGTGCACTGCAGGCGAACGAGTCCAGCAGGATGTGGCCGAATTCATGAAGGATGGAGTGTCCGCTATAGAGCGCATCATCTGTCCGTTTGAACAGAATTTGCGCGTGGTCCTTCTTGTACAAGGTCAACCCGGTGATGGTTGGCGGAATACGTTCCGCGGTGGGGGCAATAGTGATCGGGTGACCGAATGCTGTTGCAACCGCCTGGTGCAACTGCGACCACGACATTCCGGGCTGTATGCCAGCGGCTTCTACTGCAGCGTCGGCGATGTTCATTGCAAGGTCTTCGGGACTTGAATCACGTTCATCGTCGTTCCGGCCGCCCTGCCCGCGCCGCCTCACGACTCCCGATCGATGGATGCTCTTTTGTCTTCGGCAGTATGTACGGCGGCGCGAATCGTGGCGGTGAGCTCGCGGAGATCTGCCGGGGACAACCCACCGACTGATCGGGCGGCGACTTCTTGAACGTCGAGGTCGTGCATTGCGATCGCGAATTCGAGCTTCGCGTCGACACTCTCCTCGAGGTTTGGATCGTTGTCGGTCAGATAGCTGGGATTGACCGCGAACAATTTAGCGATCACGCCCAAGGCTTCGTCGCTCAGCGTGACAACGCTTTCGCCGGCGAGGACGGCTTCCCAGTCGCGCTTGAGAATCGCGATCCCCTGTTCAGTGAGGGCTCCCTGCACGACTTGAAAGATGTCGGCAGTGCGCCTATCGGCGGGCATCGCGGCCACGAGCAAGTTCAACTTTCGTGGGAGCGATCCGCGGTTCGGCAGCTCAGGAACGACAGCCATTTTGATCACCCGTCCCGCGGGGGCGTCAGCGGCAGCAGCTTGAATAGCCTGTCGTTCGGCGTCCGCGAGACGCTCCTGCGCGCGTCGCACAATCGTGTCGGGTTGGATTTCCAAGACTTCGGCGAGCCTTTGGATGACTGATATTGGGGCGGAGCGAACGCCTGCGATGTAGTTGGTCAAGACAGGTCGAGAGATGCCCATCTGTTTGGCGACTCCGGCGACATTTAACCCGGCAGCCGCTATTTCGGCCCGCATCGACGCGCCGACGGCGCGCGAGAACGCTTCCGGAGTTGTAGCCATATGACGACTTTATGTACGAATAGCCGCTCCTTACTAGCAAAAATACTTGTCCACGGAGTCAATATGCAGCCTTCTCACTTGATTTGTACTCATATGAGTGCATATAGTTGCCGAATGAATACACAGGCAGACGTCGCCGGCTTGGCCCGCGCCATTACGGATGCGATCGGGGCGGTCGGTAAGAGTAAATATCTCGTCGCCGCGGAAACCGGTATTCCGTACCCTACGTTCATCCGCAAGCTGAGAGGCGTTGCGGGGCGGGCTGAGTTTACGGTAAGCGAGCTTTTTAGGATTGCT
>Ga0302314_10000419_pt1 | contig 78482 bp, 87 predicted proteins | sample III_Palsa_N2_3_FD_200533 | JGI IMG/M metagenome (GOLD analysis project Ga0302314, IMG submission 200533) | Peat permafrost microbial communities from Stordalen Mire near Abisko, Sweden - III_Palsa_N2_3 | ecosystem: Environmental > Terrestrial > Soil > Palsa > Peat permafrost | place: Sweden...
CCGTGGCCGTGACCACGATGTCGGCCAGAAGCTCGCGACCCGAGGCGAGTTGGACGCCCTTCGGCGTGAACCGATCGATGGTGTCGGTGACCACCTCCGCCGCGCCGCTGCGCACGGCCTCGAAGAGGTCGGCGTCCGGCACCAGACACAGGCGTTGGTCCCAGGGGTTGTAGCGCGGCGTGAAATGGGTCGCGATGTCATAGTCCGGGCCGAGCTCAGCCCTTACGCCGTCGAGAATGGACTTCTTGACCTTGTCCGGCCGCTTGCGGGCGAAGTTGAAGAACCACAGCTGCAGCAGCACGTTGCGCCAGCGGATCAGGCCATAGGCGACCTTGGCCGGCAGGCGGGCGCGTAGCCAGTTGGCCTGGGCGTCCTCGGCCGGACGCGAGACGACGTACGTGGGCGAGCGCTGCAGCATGACCACATGGGCGGCGAGCTTGGCCATCTCCGGCACGAGCGTCACGGCCGTGGCGCCGCTGCCGATCACCACCACCCGCTTGTTTCGGTAGTCGAGGTCCTCGGGCCAGAACTGCGGGTGAACGAACCGGCCAGCGAAGACTTCCTCACCCGGAAAAGTCGGGCGATGGCCGCGGTCATAGTCGTAGTAGCCGGCGCACATGTGCAGAAAGCCGCAGGTGACCTGGCCTTCGCGGCCGGCCTCCTCGAAGGTTACCGTCCAGCGCGAATCCGCGGAATTCCATGCGGCGGTCTTGACCTTGCGGCCATAGCGGATGGCCCCGTCGACGCCGTGGACGCGGGCGGTTTCACGCACGTAGTTCAGAATGGACGGTCCGTCGGCGATGGCCTTCGCCTCCGTCCACGGCCGAAAGGCGAAGCCAAGGGTGAACATGTCGGAGTCCGACCGCACGCCCGGATAGCGGAACAGGTCCCAGGTGCCACCCATGTCGGGCCGCGCCTCGAAGACGGCGAAGCTGCTGTCCGGGCTGTGACGCTTCAGGTGGCAGGCGGCGCCGACCCCAGAAATGCCAGCGCCGACGATGAGGACGTCGAGGTGATCCATCGTTTCCTGCCTGAACGAGCGCTGCATCCGCGCGCGGCTTCTCTCACCATTTACATTGAAGCGGCCCCTTGCAAGGCTTCCTGGTCAACGAACCGGGGGAAACGCGCGCCGCATGGCTTCGCCGCAGGACATCACCAACCGCTGGCCGATCACGGCGGCCCTGATGCTGGCGACGCTGATGAACACCCTGGACTCGACCATCGCAAACGTCGCCCTGCCGCATATCCAGGGCAGCGTGCAGGCTTCGGCCGACCAGGTCACCTGGGTGCTGACCTCCTACATCATCGCTGCGGCGATCATGACGCCGCTCTCGGGCTGGCTGTCGATGCGCTTCGGCCGCAAGCGGGTGCTCCTCGCCTCGATCGCCCTCTTCGTGCTCGCGTCCATGGCCTGCGGCCTGGCGACCAGCCTGCCGGAGATCGTCATCTTCCGCCTGATTCAGGGCATCGCCGGAGCCTCGACGATCCCGCTCTCGCAGAGCCTGATGCTGGACGTCTTCCCGCAGCGCATGATCCCCACGGTCATGGCGATCTGGAGTTCTGCGATCATCGTCGGCCCGATCCTGGGCCCGGTGCTCGGCGGCTGGCTGACCGATAACTACACCTGGCGATGGGTGTTCTATATCAACGTGCCGATCGGCATTCTGGCTTACCTGGGCCTGCAGCTGTTCATGGCCGACGACCCTGGAGGGCGGCAAAGGCCGTTCGATTTCCTCGGCTTCGGCGCGCTTGTCACTTTCATCGTCGGCTTTCAGCTGATGCTGGACCGCGGCACCGACAAGGACTGGTTCTCCTCCAAAGAAATCTGGTTCGAGTGCGCCTTCGCGATCATTGGCCTGTGGATGTTCATCGTCCAGACGCTTACGGCGCGCGATCCCTTCTTCCACCGCGACATCGCCCGCGACCGCAACTTCGTCGCGACGACCGTGTTCGGCTTTTTCGTCGGCGCGCTGCTGTTCTCGAGCACCGCCCTGCTGCCGTCGATGATGCAGAACCTGATGGGTTTCTCGGTCATGGAGAGCGGCTTCGCCAGCATGCCGCGTGGCGTAGGGTCTCTCTTCGCGTTCATCGCCGTGCCGCTACTGTTGCGCAGGTTCGGACCCCGGCCGGTGCTCTTCACCGGCCTCTGCCTGTCCGCCCTCGCACTGTGGCAAATGCACAGCTTCGACCTGTCGATGACCGCCCAGCCGATCATGGTGAGCGGCTTCATCCAGGGCCTCGGCACCGGCCTGATGTTCGCGCCGCTGACGGCGCTGGCCTACGTCTCGCTGGCGCCAATTCATCGCACCGAAGGAACGATCATCAGCACCATGGTGCGCAGCCTCGGTTCCAGCGCCGGTATCTCGGTGCTGCAGGCCGGCGTCACCCGCCAGTCGGCCATGGCCCACTCAGTGCTGGCCGAACGCGCCGTGCCGGGCGATCCCGTCTTCACCGCGGCCCTGCCGTCGGCATTGAATCCCGGCTCGAACCTCGGCATCCAGGCGCTTAACGGGGAGGTGACGCGTCAGGCGGCGATGATCGGGTACGACAACATGTTCACCATGATGATCGCCATGGTGGTGATCATGGCTCCCCTGCTGCTTCTCGTGCGGCCGGCGCCGCGGGTCGTCCTCGTCCCGGGCGAGGTCGAGGCGGGGCATTAGGGCCGCCTTGCCGCATATGCGTGGTTATGCGCCAATGGCCACAGGGCGGTTTCGAGGGGGATAGATGGAGGCGACGGCGGCTATGCGGCAGGCTGCGGCGCCGCGGCTGGGAGCGGCCGTGGTCCCGTTGCTCGCCCTGGCCCTGCTCATCCAGTACGTCGATCGCGGCAACCTCGCCACCGCCGCCCCGCTGATCAAAAGCGAACTGCGGCTGAGCGCATCCCAGATCGGCCTGTTGGTCTCGGCCTTCTACTGGACCTATGTTCCTGGCCAACCACTGGCCGGCTGGCTGGCCCACCGCCTCAATCCCTATCGCACCCTGGCGCTCGGCCTCGTGGTCTGGTCCGTGGCCACCATCGCCACGGGTCTGGTCGGCGGCTTTGCCGCTTTCCTGGCGCTTCGCCTGCTTCTGGGCCTCGGCGAGAGCGCCTTCTTTCCTTGCAGCTCGCGCCTGCTCGCCCGCCACCTGCCAGCCGGAAAGCTCGGCGCCGCCAACGGTCTCGTCGCCATCGGTCTGTCGCTGGGACCCGCAGTCGGAACCTATGGCGGCGGCAATCTCATGAACGTCGCGGGATGGCGGACCTCGTTCCTGATCTTTGGCGCGATTTCCCTGCTCTGGCTCGGGCCGTGGTGGCTGGCGACCCGGCAGCTCGATCGGGTCGAGGCGGCCGAACCGGCCGAGCCTGGTCCCACCTATCTCGAGGTCGCGCGCCGGCGCGAGGCCTGGGGCGCCGCCCTTGGCCACTTCAGCATCGTTTGGGCGTTCTATTTCGTCATCTCCTGGCTGCCACTTTACCTGGTCAAGCAGCGCGGCTTCTCGATGACCGAAATGGCGGCCCTCGCCGGGGTGATCTACGCCGTCCAGGCGGGAAGCAACCTGACCTTCGGCTGGCTCACGGACCGTTGGGCGGCGCGAGCCGCCGACCCGGCCAGCGTGCGCAAGATCGTGATCGTGACCAGCCACATCGTGGTCGGCTTGGCGCTGATCTGCGGCGCCTCCGGCGATGTGAAGCTCTCCATCGCCGGCCTGTTGCTGGCGGCGGTGGGCTTTGGCGCCAATACGCCCATGCTCTACGCCAACGGCCAGACCCTGGCCGGGCCCCGGGCCGGCGGCAAATGGATGGGCTTTCAGAACGGCGTGGGCAACATCGCCGGCATTGTCGGCCCCATCGCCATTGGCCTCATCGTCGACGCAACCCACAGCTTTGGCGACGCGTTCCTGGTCTCGGGCGCCATCGCTCTGGCTGGCGCCCTGTGTTGGGGCGTGATCATTCCCCGGATCGCACCTCTGGAATGGACGAGGAAGGTTCGGCGATGATACGCATCACCCTGACTCTGGCGATCCTGGCCCTGGCGGCCGACGCAGCTCAGGCGGGCGCTCAACATTCCAGCCACAAGCCGCTGCGGCGCCATGTCGCCTATCATCATCGCCACCCAAGCCGACGGTTGCGCCTGACGGCGGAGATGAAGGACGATGGACGTCGGACCCCCGCCGTCAAACAGGCCGCGCTGCGCCAGGACGACTATCTGCAGCCCACGGTCTCACGCGCTCTCGGCAAGGGCGCCTACGCCTCGTTTGGCTATCAATCGGGCGTCGTTCGGGGTCTTCAGCCCGGTGAACTCAACGGCGCCGCCGACACCCGCCTCAGCCACCCGGAAAGCACAGCCGGGGTGAAGGTCGGAATTCCGTTCTGAAACGAGCGCTGCGAGAAATCCGCGTCATCCCGAACGAAGCGCTGGGCGCTGCGCAAGGGATGACGCGGAAGGTGGGCGGCGCTTTTATAGCTTTGAATAGACTTCCACCGCCTTCTCGGCTTCCTTGCCAGGAACCCAGACGGTGCGGGTGAGTGTCTTGCCATCGGGCGACACCGAAAGCGCGCCCTCAACGTAGGTCTTACCCTTGAGCGTGATGGCGTAGGTCCAGCGAGCAGGGCTGGCCGCCTTGTAGGCCACCTGGGCGCCCGGCGGCACGGTGGGGCCGGAGATCGGCACGGGCGCGCCGTCCGTCGTTCCGGCCATGGTCTCCTTGAAAGCCGGGAAATTGATCTCGTAGTGGCCGGCGGCCGCGGTCGAGATCTTCATCGTGTCGGCCGTGGACTTGGTGGCCGTATCCTTCCACTCGCCGGCGAGGCCCGGACCTCCGGAGACCCGCGTGAAGACGTCGGATTCGTGGACCACCTCGCCGTTGGGGCGATACTCGGTGTAGCTGGCGGCCAAGGTCTTGCCGTCGGCCGAAAGCGTGCGGTGCGCCTTGCTCACCACCGCGCCATGGACCTTGGTGACCGCATCCCAGGCGTTCGGGCCGGCGGCCGTCCACGCCACCGTCCGATCGGAGAAGGTCGGATAGTCCTTGCCGTCGACGGCGAAGTCGTAGGCGATCGTCGATCCGTTCGAATAGTGGAAGCCCTTGGCCGCCTTGGCGAAAGTGAAGGTGTCGCCGGTCAGTTTGCTCCGGGCCGGATCGAGCTTCCAAGTTCCGTCAAAGGGAGAGGCCAGCGCAGCGCCGCCAAAGCAAAGCGCCGCACCCAGAGCGAGCGAGCCCATCTGAAATCGCATAGAGCGTTCCTTGCTGGCCCCCCCGGGCCAGAGCCGAGCGTCCCACCAGCGGGGCGCTCGCAGGTTCGTTAACCATATCCCATGGCAAAGCTTTGCGGAAGCGGCCTCGAGTGGTCTACTCGCCCCGAGCGGATGGAGGGACCATGGCCCTGGAAGGTGGCTGCGCCTGCGGTGACGTGCGCTATCGTCTGACCTCAGCGCCGATGTTCAACCACTGTTGCCACTGCCTGGATTGTCAGAGGCAGACTGGGAGCGCCTTCGTGCTCAATGCGCTCATCGAAACCGACCGCATCGAAATCCTGAAAGGCGGGCCGGAATCGACCGCAGTACCCACCGAGAGCGGGGGCCCGCACGACATCTGGCGCTGCGCCAGGTGCCTGACGGCGCTGTGGAGCGACTACGGTCGGCGGCCAAACCTGCGTTTTGTGCGCATGGGCACGCTGGATGACCCGTCCGCTCTGAAGCCGGACGTGCACATCTTCACCCGCTCCAAGCTGCCATGGGTGGGCTTGCCGGCCGACACGCCTGCCTTTGAAGTCTACTACGACACCAAGACCCTGTGGCCAGCCGATGCGCTGGAGCGCCGCAAGGCCGCCCTCGGCAAGACCTAGGCGTCGGCGAGTCTGGCCGCGCGCGCAGTCTTCATCTCGTCCAGATCCCCCGCGTATTTGTCGCGCGCCGCCTCGCGCAGCTTGGGCAGATGGTAGGAGGGGAAAAGGTCGTTATCGGGCTGGTAGTCGCGCAGCACCTGCTTGGCGACCGTGGCCTTGTGCACCTCGGTCGGTCCGTCGGCGATGCCCATGACCAGCGCGCTCGTCACCATGCCCATGAACGGCATCTCGTTGGAAACGCCGAGCGCGCCGTGCAGGTGTAGGGCCGCCGTGGCGATGTCGTGATAGACCTTAGGCATGGCGACCTTGATGGCCGCGATGTCCTTGCGCACCAGCTTATAATCCTTGTGCTTGTCGATCAGCCAGGCCGTGCGCATGACCAGCAGCCGGAACTGCTGCAGCTGGATCCAGGCGTCGGCGATCTGCTCCTGCACCACTGGCATATCGGCCAGGCGCCCGCTGCGGGTCTGCCGTGACACGGCCCGGCGGCACATCAGGTCGAACGCGTGCTGGCAGGCGCCGACGGTGCGCATCGCGTGGTGCACGCGCCCGCCGCCGAGACGTGTCTGGGCGATGACGAAGGCCCCGCCACGCTCGCCGAGCAGGGCGTCCTTGGGCACGCGGACGTTTTCGTAGCGCAGGTAGCCGTGGCCGCCCTCGCCCTCGCCGCCCACGCCGATGTTGCGGATCGTCTCGACCCCTGGGGTCGCTTTGGGGACGAGGAAGATCGATGTACGCCGGTAGGGATCCTTGGCTTCCGGGTCGGTGACCGCATAGACCACCAACAGCTCGGCGTAGCGCGATCCCGATGAGAACCACTTCTCGCCGTTGATCACCCATTCGTCGCCATCGAGCTCGGCGCGCGTCTTGAAGGTGAGCGGATCGGAGCCGCCGGTGGGCTCGCTCATCGAGAAGGCCGAGCGGATGTCGCCATCGAGCAGAGGCTTAAGCCAGCGGGCTTTCTGTTCGGGCGTGCCGTAGTGGGCGATGATCTCGGCGTTGCCGGTGTCCGGCGCCTGGCAGCCGAAGATGAGCGGCGCCAGGTGGTTTCGGCCGAGCTTCTCGTTCATCAAGGCGAGCTTGACTTGGCCGTAGCCCTGGCCGCCGAGTTCGGGTCCGAGGTGGCAAGCCCACAGGCCCCGGGCTTTGACCTCCGCCTGCAGGGGCTTGATGAACTTCTCGCGCCCCTCGGTCGACCACACGGCGAGCCCCAGGTGGGAGATCGGCTCGACCTTGTCGGCCATGAACTCCTCAATCCAGTCGAGCTTTTTCTGGAACTCGGGATCGGTTTCGAAATCCCACGCCATGCGCGTCCTCCTCGGTCTTTGGGCCTATCAAAGGCGCAAAGGCGGGGCGGGCGCAAGCGCAAGCAAACGCACGTTTGAATGGTCGCCACGGTTTGCGCCGGCGCATTGGCCCCCCGCGTGGGCTTGGAGTAGGAGGTCCGTATGGACCTCCTTGCCGATCCGATCGTGCGTGAGCGCGCCCGACGCTGCCGCGTCTGGTTCGACGATCTGCGCGATCGCTTCGTCGCCGCCTTCGAGGCGCTCGAGGACGCTGCGCCAGCTGGCCTCTATTCTGGACCAGCTGGCCGTTTCGAGCTCAAGCCCTGGGTGCGCGAGGCCGGCGGCGGCGGCGTCATCGGCTTCTTGCGCGGACGGCTTTTCGAAAAGGTCGGCCTGCACATTTCCGAGGTCCACGGGACCTTCACGCCGGACATGGCCAAGACCATGCCAGGCGCCGACAAGGATCCTCGCTTCGTGGCCACAGGCGTCAGCCTCATCGCCCACATGGCGAGCCCGCGGGTGCCTGCGGTGCACATGAATACCCGCTATATCGCCACCACCGCCGGCTGGTTCGGCGGCGGGGCGGACCTGACACCGCTGCTGGAGGAACAACGCCGGCCTGACGCGCCGGACGCCGTCGCCTTCCACGCCGCCTTGAAGCGGGCCTGCGATGCGCACGATCCGGCTTGGTACGAGCGCTACCGCGAGGAGTGCGAACACTATTTCTTCCTTCCCCACCGTCACGAGCCACGCGGCGTCGGCGGCATCTTCTACGACCATCACGACAGCGGTGATTTCGAGCGCGACTTCACTTTCACCAAGGACGTGGGGCTGGCCGTCCTGGGGGCGTGGCCGGCCATTGCGCAGAACCGGATGGCCGAACCGTGGACCGCAGCGGAGCGCGAGGAGCAACTCGTCCGCCGCGGCCGCTATGTGGAGTTCAACCTGCTCTACGATCGCGGCACGATGTTCGGGCTCAAGACTGGCGGCAATATCGAGAGCATCCTCTCGTCCATGCCGCCGGTGGTGAAGTGGCCCTAGATCATCTGCGGCCCATCCCCTGAGCGACGGATTTCAGCCGCTCGATGAGCGACAGGGCGTCGGTCGGGAAGTCGTTATCGACCCACCAGGCCTCGACCTCGGCGAGGACCGCGCCGACCAGCGGTCCTTCGCGGACGCCGGCGGCCATGACCTGCTCGCCGGTCATGGGGAAGGCGGGCTTTGGCCAAGTCCGGGCCATGGGCATCAGGGCGCGCCACTGCATGGCCGAACCGCCACGGCCGGCCCAGGCCAGCAGGGCCTTGTCGCAAAAGGCCTCGCCGCCCAACCGCCAGACCGTCTGACGCACAGTCTTGGGACTCATCCATGAGACGATGGCCGGGTCCTCGGCCGCAGCTTCCGTCAGACGCGCGCGCTGGGCGTTGGAGAGCTTCAGGCGCCGCGCGACGGTGTCGGCGATCGCCGGCTCGGCCGGCAGCAGCGCCGCCAGGCGCAGAAGCGCGTCGGGAGCCTCCAGCAGATCCGCCTCGATGGCGACCAGGGCCTCGAAGCGCGCGAGATCCTGCGCCTCCGGTAGGACGACCGCCAGCACGCCAGCTTTCGCCATCAACCGCATGACGCCGCGCGGGTCGTCGGCGGTCAACAGTTTCAGGAGCTCGGCAGCGACCCGCTCGACCGAGAGGTTGGAGGTCAGATCCTTGAGCGCCGCGCAGGCGGCGAGCGCGGCCGGATCGGGCGCCGTGCGGCCATACCAGGCCAGGAAGCGGAAGAAGCGCAGGATGCGCAGCGCGTCCTCGCGGATGCGAGTTTCCGGGTCGCCGACGAAGACGATCGCCCCGGCCCGGCAATCCGCCACGCCATGGCCGGTGGGATCGTAGAGGGCGCCATCGACGTCGGCGTAAAGGGCGTTGAGGCGGAAATCGCGGCGAGCGGCGTCCTCGGCCCAGTCGTCGGTGAAAGCCACCACCGCGCGGCGGCCGTCGGTCTCCACGTCGCGACGCAGCGTCGCAATCTCGAATGTCCGGCCGTGGGAGACGGCGGTGATCACGCCATGCGCCTCGCCAGTGGCGATGGCGGAGACGCGGGCCGCGGTGAGCACGTTCTTGACCAGCGGCGGGGTGAGCACCGTGGCAATGTCGACATCCGCCACCGGCGCGCCGAGCAGGGCGTTGCGCACGCAGCCGCCGACGAAGCGCGCGCCGTCTGGCGCCGCCGCCAGCAAGGCGTCCATGACGGCCCGGGTTCCCGGGTGGACGCGCCAGGGCTGGGGCGGCAGGACTTCAGGCAACGGCCGCTCCACAGAGCCGCTCGCAAAGGTCGCGCAGGATCGCCGCCGTCGCCCCCCAGATCGTGCGGCCCTCCCACTCCGCCGCCCAGTAGCGCCGCACTGTCTCGTCATCGCGCCGGATCTGCCGCTCCTCCCAGCTCGCCGGGTCGAGCAGGAACGCGAGCGGCGTCTCAAAGACGTCGGCTACCTCGTCCGGGTTGGCGATCGGCGCGAAGCCGGCGTCGACCATGCCGACCACCGGCGTCACCAGGAAATCGGTGACCGTATGGTAGGAGCCCAGCAGGCCGAGCACATCGACGAGTTCGGGATCGAGGCCGATTTCCTCATGCGCCTCCCGCAAGGCCGCCCCCCAGGGCGTCTCACCGGTCTCGCAGCGCCCGCCCGGCAGCGCGACCTGGCCGGTGTGGTTGCGCAGAATATCCGAGCGGCGGGTGAGGATCACCGCGGGACCGGCCGGGCGCGGCACGAAACCGATCAGCACCGCCGCCGGGATGAGGCCGGGCATGGGCGCGGGCGGGCGCGCCAGCGGCTGCAATCGCGCGGCGAGGCGGGCGCGGAGGTCGGGGGCTGGACTCAAGCGGCATCCGCCAGAGGGCCGACTTGGAACCACGTCCCGTTGGAGGCGACGCACATTCTCAGCCCATCCGGCGTCTGGCGCGGCTCGGCCAGCTCGGCCAGCTCGTAGAACACCGGCCGCAGGATCAAGGCCTCGAGGCCACGGCGCACGTGGACATAGGGTCGCGGCTCGCCCGTCCCGGCGTCCATCTCGACCCTGATAGGATTCTCCGCGCTCGCCTCCACCTCGTCGCCAACGTTGGTGGTGAAGCGCAGGACCGCGCCGTCGCGATCGACGCGCACAGCGGTGAAAGGGGCGTCCTCGACCTGGATGGAGAGTTTCTCCACCGGCGTCACCAGGACATAGCCCTCCGGGTCCTTGCGCAGGACGGTGGAGAACAGCCGCACCAGGGCCTCGCGGCCGATCGGCGTGCCTTCATGAAACCACAGGCCGTTCTTCTTGATGACGATGTCGATCTCGCCGCAGTGGGCGGGATTCCATAGGTGCACAGGGGGAAGGCCGCGGCCCTGCCTAGCCGCCGCGATCACACCTTCCAACGCCGTCGGATCGCTGGCCATGCCTGCGAAGCTAGGCTTGCCGGCCCAAGGGTCAAGGGGCGCGGGTAAAGGTCTCGGTCGAGACTGGCCGCCAGTCGTTGTCCTTGCCCTCGTCCTTGGCCTCGATCTGGATTTCAGCGCGCATGTAGTCGGGGCCGGAGTGGGTGACGACCGTGCGCCGTTTCGGCGCGAAGCCGTGCGCGGGCTCGAGCCAGGTCCAGGTGTCGCCGTTGATGGTCAGCTCCCGCCACGGGGCCGGCGGATCGCCGGCCGAGGTCAGGGTCTGGGTCTTGAAGGTGAGTTTGCCCTCCTCCCGCCCGCGCGGCAGGAAGATCACCAGAGCGGCGGGCTGACCGCCGGCGGCCTGCTCGCAGACGAAGAAGCGGCCGGTGCGGGCGCAGGCGTTGTCGATCCGTTGCGTGCGGCCGCTGCCGGTTGTGGCGATCCAGTGACCGTCCATGGCCTTGAGGGCCTCGTAGGGGTCGGGCTGGGCCGCCAGGGCGGGCGCCGCTGCCGCGACGGCGAGCGCGAAGACTGCGAGCGCGCGGCTCATTCGGCCGCCAGCACGTGAACGAGCCGGGGTGCGGCCGCCGGCGCGGTCTGGACGGGACCTTCAAGGCCGTCCAAGGCGCCGGGAACCAGGGCGCGAGCCAGCACCCGGCGCAGATCGACCGGTCCCGGCAGAGTGACGCCGCGAGTTTGCACGAACCCCAGTTGGCCGAAGTAGTCCGCATCTCCCACCAGCAGGGTCACCGCATGGCCTGCCTCCGTCGCCGCTTGGCAAGCGCGGCGGACGAGGGCCGCACCGATTCCGGCGCTGCGCTCGGCCTCATCGACGGCGAACGGGCCTAGCAGCACGGCCGGGGTCCCGCCGATGGCGATTGGCCAAAGACGAACGCAACCCACCGCGCGGCCGTCCATCCAGGCCAGGAACGACAGATCACGCAGCGGTTCGGCGTGCTCGCGCAGGCGCTCGGCGGCTTTCGCGTATCGGCCGGGGCCGAAGGCGCGCGCGATCAATCCATCGGCGAGCGGCGCATCGACGGGTCGCTCTGGCGCGAGATGGAGGGCGGCGTCGGTCATGGGCGCCGCGCGTTACGATCCCGGTGGAGGCGCGTCAACCTTGCGGGCAGCCTGTTCTTTCGCAATCGCGCGCCGCTCGCGCCCGCTGCGCAGGCCGTACTCGATCACGGCCCCGATCCCCGCCAGGACGGCCGCCGCGCCGATAGCGTACAGCGGCCGTGAGGATTCATGGGGCGCCAGGACCCGCGGGATGGCGATCAGGATGGCAGACCCGATCGCCGTATAGAGCAACCACTCACGCAGAACCCCGCCGGCGATCGTCGCCTGGGTCGGCGCGGGAAAGGGGCCCGGCTCCGGCCAGTGGTCTCCCGCCGCACGGGCCAGGTCATTGGCCAAGGCCGGCCGCAGGCTGAGCGAGGCCGCATCGGCGAGCTGCAGCCGCACTGCCGGGCCCAGCCACTGGCGACCGCGGGTAATGGTGATCTCATCCCAGGGAACGAAGAAATCATTCGAGAAGGGGCCGAAGGCGCGCACGATTCCGACTCGCAGGCCGGTGCGGCAGACAGAAAAATTGAGAACCCCGTTGAAAGCAAAGGTCCGTCCAAACCAAGCCGAGCAGTAGCGGAAGGTGGCGATCGCTGGATCGGATCGATCGCGGAAGCGGCGGGCCAGGCCGAACCAGCCCGACTGAGCGCCCATCAGGGCGCCCATGGCAATCCAGAGTCCTACCGCCAGAAAAGGCGCCGCGATGGGAAGATTGTGCAACAACGTCGCGGCGAGCGTCGGTTTGGCGACCCCACCCGTCGCGATGGCCCATTGCGTCATCGCTTCTCCTACCCCCATCTGGCCCCTGTGGCGCCGACCCCCTGGGGCGTCATCGCCCCACCCAGCAAGGGTCGGTCCGACCGGCTCGCGAAGGCTTGGGCGACTCGGATCGCCCCTCTACGCCTCCAGCTCGATATCCCAGTAGAGGTAGTCGAGCCAGCTCTCGTGCAAGTGGCCCGGCGGGAAGCGGCGGCCGCGGTCCTGCAATTCGTACATCGTCGGCCTCCGCGGGCTGTGCAGCAGATGCATCGCCGCCTCCTTGGGCGTGCGTCCGCCCTTGGCGAGATTGCACCTCGCGCAGGCGGTGACGATGTTGTCCCAGGTCGTTCGCCCGCCACGCGAGCGGGGCGTCAGGTGATCGAAGGTCAGGTCGTCGCCTGAACCGCAGTACTGGCAGGTGAAGGCGTCCCGCAGGAACAGGTTGAACCGGGTGAACGCTGGTGGCCGGTCCTGGGCGACATAGCTCTTGAGCGAGACGACGCTCGGGAGTCGCATCACGAACGATGGGGAGTGGATCAGGGTGTCGTAGGTCGAGACGACATCAACGCGGTCCAGGAAGACGGCTTTGATCGTCTCCTGCCAGGACCAGAGGGAAAGGGGGTAATAGGATAGCGGCCGGTAGTCGGCGTTCAACACCAGGGCCGGCGCGCCGGATGGTGGGCGCCTAAGGATTTCCATCGCAGCCTCCGCAGCGGACGCCGGGAATCGCGAACCGAGTTCTTGGCGCGAACCTGAAGACGCTTCTCCTCAAGCTGGCGAATCACCGGCTGCGAAAGGCCTGCCGGTGCGCGAGGGCGCTTATAGGGGAGATTCGGCGACACCTCCATGACGAGAATGGGCCGCCTCTGGGGCCGAAGGGGCCGCCCTCGGGAAGCGCGTAGCGAGCCTCCCGAGGCTCTGGGCCCGTTCACGGTCTGGCGCTCAGGCGCCGCTGACAACGGTCGCGCCGGCGAGGATCACGCCGAGCGAAACGAGGAAGAACGAGACCGAACGGTCAAACAGGCTCTCAATGGCAAAGATCTTCAACATGGGATTTTCATTCCTATCTAGTGGCTTATCCCCCCGGGCTTGGAAGGGCCGTCCGATCTGGACGCTGTTAAGATAGGAACTCATCTGAACATTGTCAAGATAATCTTTACGCCGTTCGGATTAAGGATTATTGAGGGTGCTTAGAGGGAACCTGACGCCCTGGAGGAGGCTTAGCCCAGACAGATGTCCCAAGCCGAACTGATCCGCATTCCCGACGGCAAGCCTTATCACCATGGGGACCTTTCCCGCGCCCTGGTTCTGGCTGGCCGACGAATCCTCGAGAAGGAAGGTCCGGACGCCTTGTCCCTGCGCGCCGTGGCGCGCGAGGCCGGCGTAAGTCCGGCGGCGCCCTATCACCACTTCAAGGACAAGGACGACCTGCTGCTGGCCGTGGCGAGCGAAGGCTGGCACGAGCTCGGCGAGGCGATCGTCGAGGCGAAGTTGGCGGCGCGCACCCCCCGCGAAGGTCTCAGCGAGATCGGCGCTGCCTATGTGCGCTTCGCCCGCCAGAATCCGCCGCTCTATCGATTAATGTACGACACGGCCTGTAAGAGCCGTGACATGCCCGAGCACGCCAAGGACACCAAGAGCGGCTGGGCTCAGGTGCGCGAGGCTCTGATCGCCGTGGGCATGAACGCAGACGACGAGCGAGAGCTGAAGCTGGCCACCATCGCTTCCTGGTGCGCCGCTCACGGCGTGGCTGAAATGGTCGGCTTCAAGGAGTTCGAGACGCTGCGCGACGAGCTCGGCGGCGAGGAGGCCCTTACCCGCGCCATCCTCGATCACCTCGGCATCTACGCCCGCCACGTCAGGACGCCGCACGAAGGCGACTGAGACTGGACGTCGTCAGCCGCTTCGCCCCCTCCCCAACCGGTCAGCTGCACCGCGGCCACGCCTATTCGGCGCTGCAGGCGTTCGAAGCCGCCAGAGCCGCCGGCGGCCGCTTTCTTTTGCGCATCGAGGATATCGACTCAATCCGCAGTCGGCCGGCGTTCGCTGAAGCCATCTTCGACGACCTCGTCTGGCTGGGGCTCGCCTGGGACGACCCGGTCCTCTTCCAGTCGACCCGCAGCGAGGCTTATGGCGCCGCCCTGGCGTCCCTCGCCGAGCGGGGTCTGATCTATCGCTGCTTCCGGACGCGGGCCGAGATCGCCGAGATCGCCAGCGCGCCGCACGGGCCGCAGACGGCGTTCTTCGGCCAACCAACCTCGGCTGACGAAGAGGCGCGGCGGCTGGCGGCGGGAGAACCGTTCGCCTGGCGGCTGTCGGTGCGCGCCGCCGAACGAACCCTCGGCGGCTTCTCCAACCTTGAGTTCGTCGACCAGGCTCGCGGCGAAATGACTGCCGACCCCTGGCGGACCGGCGACGTGATACTGGCCCGCAAGGACGTTGGGGTCTCCTATCATCTGGCGGTGACGGTGGACGACGCCTGGCAGGGCGTCAGCCTCGTCGCCCGCGGCGAAGATCTCCTGGAGGCCTGTCACGTTCAGCGCTTGCTTCAGGCCCTGCTCGGCTTGCCGACGCCGACCTATCGCCACCATCGCCTGATCCTGCGGCCCGACGGCAAGCGGTTCGCCAAGCGCGACACGACCGAGACCCTGCGCGGCCTGCGCGCGGCCGGCGTGACGGCCGAGGCGCTGAAAGCCGAACTCCTGTCGCTGTAAGCGCTGGCCCGGTCCCTCATCCGAAGGTTATCAGGCCCTATGCCCGCCGAGATCGTCGAATCACCGCCGGCCAGCGACCTCTTCAAAGAGCGGGACTACCTGCTGTTCTGGGCGTCGCGCTGGATGGGCAGCTTCGGAACCCAGATTCAGAGCGTCGCCATGGGGTGGCAGATCTACGCCATCTCGAGACGGACGCTCGATGTCGCTCACTCGGCCTTCAACGTCAGCCTGATCGGCCTTGTCACCTTTGCGCCGCTGCTGCTGCTGGCGTTGCCGGCCGGCGAAACGGTCGATCGACGCGACCGCAAAGGCGTCCTCGCGCTCTGCTACCTGGCCGAGATCGTCGGCGTCGGCGTCCTCGCCTGGACGACCTTGACCGGTGCGGCCAGCGTGCCGATCCTGCTCGTCGTCGCGGTGCTGTTCGGTTCGGCCCGCGCCTATTTCTCCCCGGCCATGACGGCGCTTGGGCCCATGCTGGTGCCGCGGGAGCTCCTGCCGCGCGCTATCGCCTGGAACTCGCTCGCCTGGCAGACCGCCTCCGTCGCCGGTCCGGCGCTGGCGGGGTTCCTGATCGCCGCCTCGACGGGGATCGCCTATTGCGGGACCTTGGCGCTCTATGCCGCCGCCGCCATCTGCCTGGCCTTCATCCGCAAGCCGACCAAGCCTCAGGCCAAGGCCGGTTCGCGCCTCGAGCTGGTCAAGGAGGGCCTCCTCTACGTCTGGTCCAACCGGGTGGTGTTCGGGGCCATCTCGCTTGACCTGGCCGCCGTCATCCTGGGCGGCGCGACGGCCCTTCTCCCCGCCTTCGCCAGGGATGTCCTGCACGCCGGACCGCAGGGTTTCGGCCTTCTGCGCATGGGACCGGCGCTCGGGGCCACGGCCGTGGGCCTCTGCCTCGCCGTCCGGCCGATCCGTGAGAAGGCCGGATTGATCATGTTCTCAGGCGTCGCCGCCTTTGGCGCGGCGACCGTCGTGTTCGGCTACTCCAGGCTGATCTGGCTCTCCGTCGTGGCCCTGGCGGTGCTGGGCGGGGCGGACATGCTGAGCGTCTTCGTGCGCAGCACCCTCGTCCAGCTCGTCACGCCCGATCACATGCGCGGGCGCGTGGCGGCGGTCTCGACCATCTTCATCTCCGCTTCCAACGAACTGGGCGAGTTCGAGAGTGGTGTCGCCGCCCGCTTCCTGGGCGCGGTCGGCGCGGCGGTGTTCGGGGGTTTCGGCGCTCTGGCGGTCACCGGCCTGTGGGCATGGATGTTTCCGGCCTTGCGCCGGGCCGACCGCCTCGAATAATCCGTTCCAGACAAACAATTGTTCGATCTGGGAGCGAGCGTCATGGGAATCCTCACCGGCAAGGTGGTTCTGGTCACGGGTGGCGGCAACGGCATCGGCCGCGAGTGCGCCCTGATCGCCGCCCAGGAAGGCGCCAAGGTGGTGGTCAACGATCTCGGCGGCGGCCTGCGGGGCGGCGACGAGGGTGGCGCCGGCCCGGCCGAAAAAGTGGCCCAGGAGATCCGCGCCGCCGGCGGCGAGGCGGTCTCCAACTCTGAGAGCGTCACCTCTCTGAAGTCGTGCGAGGGCATGCTGCGGCAGGCGCTCGACGCGTTCGGCGGCCTGCACGCGGTGATCAACCCGGCCGGCATCTTGCGCGATGGCATGTTCCACAAGATGAGCGAGGCGGACTGGGACAACGTCATCGAGGTCCACCTTCGGGGCACCTTCAACGTCTGCCGCGCCACCATCGAGCATTTCCGCACCCAGGAAGACGGCGCCTACATGCTGTACACCTCCACCAGCGGCATCATCGGCAACATCGGCCAGACCAATTACGGGGCGGCCAAGATGGGCATCGCCGGACTGTCGCGGATCATCGCCATGGAGAGCGCCGCCAAGAATGTGCGCTGCAACTGCCTCGCGCCGGTGGCCTGGACGCGCATGACCCAGTCGGTGCCGGTGAAGGACGAGGCCCAGGCCGCCCGACGCGCCCAGATGGAGCGGGATATCCGCGCCGACCAGCCGGCGCGCTTCTCCGTCGCCCTGGTCTCCGAAGCGGCCAAGCACGTCACCGGCCAGATCTTCGGCGTCAGCGGCGACAATATCATTCTCTACAGTCAACCCAGACCTATCGAGACCGCCGGCAATCCCGCCGGCTGGACGATCGACGGCATCCTCCACGAGGCCCTGCCGAAGATGGCGGACAAGTTCTATCCCCTGACCCGCCTGCCTCTGGCGGCGCCGCCTTCGCCCGCCAAGGTCGGCTGAGGTGGGACGCCTCGAGGGCCGCGGTGCGGTGATCACCGGCGCGGCCAGCGGCATCGGCCGGGCCAGCGCTCGCCTCTTCGCCGCGGAGGGCGCCGCCGTGCTCTGCTTCGACCGGTCCGAAGCGGTGGAAGAGACCGCCGCCCTGATCGCCGGCGACGGCGGCCGCGCAATCGCCGTCAGGGGCGACGCCGGCGCGGAGCAAGAGATCAAGGCCGCGATCGAACGGACTCATCGCGAGTTTGGGCGACTGGACGTGGTCTTCGCCAACGCCGGCGTCTCGGGCGGTTGGACGCCCATGGAAGAGGTCGACGAGGCGTTCTGGCAATCATTGCTGCACGTCAACCTCATCGGCCCCTTCATGGCTATCAAGCACGCCAGCCCGATCATGAAGGCGGCGGGCAAAGGTTCGATCATCTGCACTGCCTCGGTCGCCGGCATCCGCTCGGGCGCCGGCGGCGTGCCCTACAGCGCCAGCAAAGCCGGAGTGATCAACATGGTGCAGACCTGCGCCAACGTGCTCTACGGCACGGGCGTCAGGGTCAACGCCATCTGCCCCGGCCTCATCGAGACCGGCATGACCGCGCCGATCTACGCAGCGGCGCGCGACCGCGGCACGGATGACAAGATCGGCCAGCTCAATCCGCTGCGCCGGGGCGGCGAGCCGAGCGAAATCGCTCACGCCGCCCTGTTCCTGGCCTCGGACGACAGCTCCTACGTCAACGGCCAGGCGATCGCCGTCGACGGCGGCCTGTCCTCGAGCCATCCTGTGGGGGCGCGGCGCAACTGAGGTCGGGCGTAGCCCGCTAGCTCACTGCCGCCCGCTTCGCCGCCAGGTCGCCCTGCGCTTCAAGCGCCACGTTGTTCCATTGCTCCCACGTTTCGATCCGCCGGGCATATTCCGCGCGCGTCATGGCCAGGCCGGTCGCGCCGAAGAAGATGCGCAGTGGCGGGGTCTCGGCGTCGACCACCTTGAGGATCGCCGGGCCGGTTGCGTCGGGGTCGCCGGGCGCAAAACCGCTCCTGAATCTGGCGCGGGCCGCGCGGATCTCGTCATAGGCTGGCAGGGGCGTGGCGTGCTGCGCCGACGGCCCGCCCCATTCGGTGGCGAAGCCGCCGGGCTCAACGATCGTCACCTTGATTCCGAACCCCGACACCTCGGCGGCGAGGGCCTGGCTGAAGCCTTCCAGCCCCCACTTGGAAGCGTGATAGAGCCCAATCGTCGGGAAGGCGTTGACCCCGCCGATCGACGACACCTGGAGAATATGGCCGGAACCCTGGCCGCGCATGTGCGGCAGCACCGCCTGGGTGACCCACAAGGCGCCGAAGAGATTGGTTTCAATCTGAGCCCGCGCCTCGGTTTCGCTGACCTCCTCGATGGCGCCGAACAGGCCGTAGCCGGCGTTGTTGACCGCCACGTCGATCCGTCCGAAGCGCGCGATGGCTTCGGCGACTGCGGCGGCCACCGCCGCCTTGTCGGTGACGTCGAGCGAAATCGCCGCCACGAGGTCGCCGTAGCGCTCGACCAGCGGCTTGAGGGTTTCGACATTCCGCGCGGTGGCGGCGACGCGGTCGCCGCGCGCCAGCGCCGCCTCCGCCCAGACCCGGCCGAAGCCCTTAGATGTCCCGGTGATGAACCAGACCTTGCTTGTCATGGTGGACGCTCCTTGTTCGTCAGATGATCCGATATCGTCAGCGGTGGCGAAGGTCAGAACCGCTCCCCGACCATTTCTTCGCTCTTGGCCCACAGCGCCTTGGCGTTGTCCGGATCGAGCGCGTAGGCGCGGACGCCGTCGCCGAAGCTCTCGTTCTCGACCACCTTGGCCACGCGGCAATCCTCGCAATAACGGCCGCCGACGGCGTCAGCCGGAGCCACGACCGCAGCCCAGACCGAGGTCGCCGCGCCCTGGGGAATGGTTTTGTAGCGGAAGGCCGGCGCGTCGGGCGGGTTGTTGGCGGCGATGGCGTCGAGCAGCGCCTGGCGGACCTCAGGCGTCATGTGGCGGCCGAGCTCGGTCTGGATGCCGCCGGGGTGCAGGGCGGTGGCGCGCACGCGCGCCTTGTGGCGGCGATCGAACTCGACGGCGAACAGGATGTTGGCGGTCTTGGAGCGGCCATAGGCGCCGAACTCGGTATAGGGCGTGGTCTCGAAGTTGGGATCGTCGAGATTCACATCCGAGAGGCGGTGGCCCCGGGACGACAAGTTGACGAGTCGACCGCCGTCCTTGAGCAGGCCGGCGATGCGGTTGACGAACACGAAGTGGCCCAGGTGGTTGGTGCCGAACTGGGTCTCAAAACCGTCGGCGGTTTTGCCGAACGGACAGGCCATCACCCCGGCGTTGGCGATGATCACATCGAAGCTCCGGCCGTCAGCGTTGAGCTTGTCGGCGGCTTTGCGCACGCTGGCCAGCGAGGCGAGGTCGAGCTCGACCAGTTCCATGCCCGGGATGTGCGCCGTGGCCTGTTGCGCTTTGCCGAGATCGCGGGCCGCGCCCACGACCTTGGCCCCGTGGGCGGTGAGCGCCCGCGATGTCTCCACGCCCAGGCCGGCGGACGCGCCGGTCACCAGGATTCGTTTGCCAGAAAGGTCCACGCCTTCCAGCACGTCGTCGGTCGTTGATTCTTCTCCGAACGGTCCAGCCATGATCGCGTCCTCCAATGAAAGGGTCGTTGCAGACCAAACCCCGATGATGTCCGGATGGCCCGCATCGTTGCCACGAACTGGCCGGAGAGTTAAACGGAGGGTGTCTCCGATATATATACGGAGGATACCTCCGTTTCTCAAGGGGCGCGCAACGTGAATGTGGAGCCCAAAGCTGCGGGCGGGCGCAAGCCCCGTGCGGACGGCCAGCGCAATCGCGAGCGGCTGGTCGAGGCGGCCAAGACGGCGTTCGGCGAGGCTGGCGCGAGCATCAGCCTCGAAGAGATCGCCCGCCGCGCCGGCGTAGGGATCGGCACGCTCTATCGGCATTTTCCGACCCGCGATGCCATCGTCGAGGCGGTTTATCGCCGCGAGGTGAGCCAGCTGGCCGAGTCGGCGACGCGCCTGCTGGCTTCGCTGCCTCCGGCCGAAGCTCTGCGCCAGTGGATGCGGCTGTTCGTCGACTACATCGCCACCAAGAAGGTTCTGGCCTCGGCGTTGAGCGCCATGGTCGGCGGTTCGACTGAGCTCTACGCGACGTCCTGGGCGCGGATTTCCGGGGCCATGTCCCTGCTGGTCGAGCGTGCCCGCGCCGCCGGCGACATCCGGCCGGACGCCGACCCGGCCGACCTGTTGCGCGCCCTGGCGGGATTCACCTACGGCGCCGCCAGTCCGGATTGGCAGGCCAGCGCCCTGCGTCTGATCGACATCCTGATGGACGGCCTAAAGCCGGTGCGCGAAGATCGCCCGTTCCGGCAAGGTTAGCGATGGTCGATTTGGCGCGAATTTCTGAGCTGCTGGTCGAGCGACGGCCGGGCGGAGGCCTGCCGCGGGCGCTCTACAACGATCCCGACGCCTTCGCCTTCGACATGGAGGCGATCTTCGCGCGCTCCTGGATCCTGGTCGGCTTTGATGTCGAGCTGGCGCGCGCCGGGTCGTGGATGAGCGTCATGGTCGGACCCTGGCCGGTCCTGATCACCCGTGATCGTTCGGGCGAGCTGCACGCCTTCCACAACTCCTGCCGGCATCGTGGCGCGATGATCTGCAAGCCGGGTAAGGGATACGCCGCCCGGCTCGTCTGCCCCTACCATCGCTGGACTTACGAGCTTTCCGGAGAACTGGCCCACGCCGCGCGCATGGGCGACGATTTCCGGCCCGACGAACACAACCTGTTTCCCGTCCATGTGGAGAGCGTGGCCGGCGTGCTCTACGTCTGCCTGGCCGAGACACCGCCGGACATCGCCGCCTTCCGAGCGGCCATGGAGCCGTTGCTCGCGCCGCACCGGCTCTCGGAGGCCAAGCTCGCCTACGAGAACGTCATCTTCGAGAAGGGTAACTGGAAGCTGGTGATGGAGAACGCGCGCGAATGCTACCATTGCCCGGGCGCTCACCCCGAGCTGGCCCGCAGTTTTCCAGTCGGAGTGTCCGCCCACTTCGATTTCGGCGAGGATCGCCGGCAAGTCGAGTTCGAGACCCGCCTCGCCGCCCTCGGCCTGCCCATCGGGCCGGCGGAAGGCGACTGGTGGCAGGCGGTGCGCTTCACCCTCAACGAAGGCTGCCGGTCGATGACCATGGACGGCCAGCCGGTGGTGCAGAAGCCGATGTGCGAGATCGGCGATGGCGACATCGGCTCGTTGCGCTGGTCGGTCGAACCCCATGCCTTCGTCCACGCCGCGGCCGACCACCTGTTCATGCTCAGCGCCGCGCCGGTGGGTCCGCGCGAGACCCACGTGATCGGCAAGTGGCTGGTCCACAAGGACGCGGTCGAGGGCGTCGACTACGAGGTCGACAAGCTCATCGAGCTTTGGAACACCACCAACCTGCAGGATCGCGACCTTGTCGAGAACAACCAGGCGGGGGTGGATTCCCTCGGCTTCAAGCCAGGGCCGTTCTCGACCGAAGCCGAGGCGCTCGCGATACGCTTCGTCGATTGGTACTGCCGCACAGCGAGGGCCTACATCGGTGGCCCGGCGCTGGCCCGCGCAGCGGAATAACCCCGGGTGAAGGCCCTCCATCCTGAAACCCTCGCGGTCGGCCACGGCTGGGATCCGGCTGAGGCCTTCGGCGCGGCCAAGCCGCCGTTCGCGCCGTCCACCACCTACGTCTATCCGAGCGCCCAAGCGGCGCTCGACTTCCACCGGGCATTCTTCGCCGGCGAGCAAGCCGGCGGCTACATCTACGCCCGGCTCGGCCATCCGAACCTGACCATGGTCGAGACGCGCATGGCCGCGCTCGACGGGGCGGAGGACTGCGCCGGCTTCAACAGCGGCATGGCGGCCGTCTCGTCGATCGTCCTGGCTTTCGCCCGGCCGGGCGACAGCGTGCTGCACAGCCGGCCGATCTATTCCGGCGTCGATGGCCTGCTGCGCGGCCCGCTGGCCGAGATCGGCGTCTCAAGCCAACCTATCGCCGATGGCTGCGACGAGGCGGCGATCAGAACGGCGGCCGAGGCCGCGCTCGCCCGAGGGCCGCTATCGCTGATCCTGCTGGAAAGCCCCGCCAACCCGACGGCGGCGATCACTGACATAACCCTGGTGCGCCGCGTCGCCGACGAGATTGGCGACCGCCAGGGTCGGCGGCCGATCATCAGTGTCGACAACACCTTCCTGGGCCCCCTCCTGCAGAGTCCCCTGGCGCTCGGCGCCGACCTGGCGATGACCTCGCTGACCAAATACTGCGGTGGCCACAGCGACCTGCTGGCCGGCTCGGTCAGCGGCCCGGAGGCGCTCGTCGGTCGGCTTCGCGCCTTGCGGACGCTGCTCGGCAATCACATGGCCCCCTTCTCGGCCTGGCTGCTGCTGCGCTCGTTCGAGAGCCTGCCCGCCCGTCAGGAGCGGGTGTTGAAGAACGCCACCGCGGTCGCGCATTTCCTCAACGGCCGTCCGGAGGTGGCGCGCATCACCTGGCTCGGATTCCTCGCCGAAGGCTCGCCGGGACGGGCGGCCTACGACCGGCAGTGCCGCGGCGCGGGCTCGACCTTCTCGTTCACTATCAAGGGTGGTCAGGCCGAGGCGTTTCGCCTGCTAGACGCCTTGCGGCTCATCAAGATGGCCGTGAGCCTCGGCGGTTCGGAGACCCTGATCTGCCACCCGGCGACCACGACCCACTACGTCGTGCCGGCTGAGGAGCGACTGGCCGCGGGCGTCACCGACGGGACCCTGCGCCTCTCGGTCGGCCTGGAGCACCCTGACGACCTGATCACCGACCTCGAGCGGGGCCTTGCCGCCATATGACCGGCTTTGACAGGATTGCCCAGGCGGGCAAGCATCGCGAGCCGGAGGCCCGCTATGACCTCCTCGTGGTCGGTGGCGGACCGGCTGGCGCGGCCGCGGCGCTGACCGCGGCCGAAGGCGGAGCGAGCGTGCTGTTGGTCGACGAGAACCCCGTCGATCCCGGCCTGATGGGTCGCGACACGCCGCTGTGGTTCGGGGGCCGCTACACCGCCGAGGTGCAGACCCCCGAGCGCCTCACCGCCCAGGTGTTCGCCGCCAACCCGCTGCTCGAGTCGGCGATGGAGGCCGGGGCCGAGATCCAGCTCGGCGTCTCCTCCTGGGGCGCCTGGGTGCCCGGCTGGGGTCTCGCTTCCCTGCCCGGCCCCATCGCTGGCCTCGCCGACGCCGAGCGGGCCTGGACCGTGGGCTTCGAGCGGATCGTCATCGCCGCCGGCGCGCGCGACGTGGCCCTCGCCTTCCCCGGCTGGAACCAGCCGGGCGTCATGGGCGCGCGCGGGTTCCTGTCGCTCGTGGAGACCTACGACGCCTTCGGTGGCCGCCGGATCGTGCTGCTAGGCTCGGACGCGCTCGCCAGGCGTGCAGCCGATGCCGCCCTGGCGCATGGCCTAGAGGTTGTTGCGGCGATCGAGATCGGCGAGCGGCCGCTGGCCGATCTCGGCGAGATCCGTGTCCTGACCGGGGCCGTCCCGCTGGCGGCCGCGGGCGGTCTCGATGGCGTCACGACCCTCACGGTCCGGGTCGGCAGCGAGACCGTCGACTTGGATTGCGACACCGTGGTCATGGCGGTCAGCCTGACGCCGACCATCGAGCTGCTCGACGTCCTGGGCGTCGAACTCGCCATGCAACCGGCGCTCGGCGGCCACGCGCCGGTCAGCCCCGACGGGATCGCCACCAGCCTGCCGGAGGTGTTCGTGGCCGGCGACGTGGCCGGCGTTCCGGGCGGTGCTCCGCTCTCCATCGACGCGGCCGAGGCCTCGGGCCGCCGCGCCGGGCAAGCCGTCCTCGCCTCCCTGGGCCGCGGAAGCTATGTCCCTGAACCGCGCCCCACGGCCTCCGTCGATGCCCTGGCTCAGCAGGCCGCCTGGCTGCGCGCCCTCAACGGCGCGAGCCCGGCCGATACCATCGTCTGCCAGTGTGAGGAGGTGACGCGCGAAGCCCTGCTGGCCGTCCGGCCGCCGGCCTACCTCGGGCCGCCCTCGCCGGCCCAAGCGAAGCGCGACATCGCCACCCTGCTCGCCGATGGCCCCGCCAATCAGGACCAGATCAAGCGGCTCACCCGCGCCTGCATGGGTCCTTGCCAGGCGCGCCGTTGCCGCGAGCAGGTGGCGCTCAACCTCGCCTTCGCTTCCAACCAGCCGCCCGAGCGGACGCCGCTGGCCGGCTACCGCGCGCCGGTCCGGCCCCTGCCGCTGAAGGTCATCGCGGCCTGGGACGAGACACCGGAGATGGGCCGCTTCTGGGACGTCTGGATGGGCGTGCCCGGCCAATGGACGCCCTATGACGATATCGGCACCGAGCGCGAGGCGCGATCGGCCGGCATTTTCGCGAACGAAGAATGAGCGGCGCCGAGGTCATCGTCATCGGCGCGGGGGTCACCGGGCTCTCCTCAGCCTGGTGGCTGGCCCGCTCGGGCGTGGACGTTCTCGTCATCGACAAGGGCATCGTCGGCTGGGAGGCTTCGGGACGCAACGGGGGCGGCGCCTCGCACTACCACAGCCCCCTGTTCCACGAGGAGCAGCGGCTCTGGCCGCAGATGAACGAGCTGCTCGGCTACGAGACCGAATATCGGCGCGAGCGGGTGATCTTCGCCACCACCGAGCACCACCTCCAGAACTACCGGCGCATGGCCGAGATCTGCCGCGGCATGGGCTACCAGGTCGACGACCTCGACCCGCAGCAGGTGCGCGCCTTCGTGCCGCTGGCCGGCGACAACGTCACTGGCGGCATCCATCTGCGCTTCGGCGGCCAGGCCAACCCGCAACGCACTGTGCAGGCCTATGCCTGGGCCCTCCAGGATCTCGGCGGCCGCATTGCCCAGCACACGCCGGCGCTCAAGATCCGGGCCAAGGGCGACAAGGTGACGGGGGTGGAAACGCCACGCGGCTACCTCGCCTGTGATCATCTCGTGGTCGCGGCCGGCCCGCAGATCGAGGCCTTGCTCGCCCCGATCGGGGTCAAGGCCCCCATGGCTCCGGCCCGGGCCGAGATGATCGTCACCGAGCCAGCGCCGCTGATGCCGGTGGGCGGCGCCGACGGCAACGGGCTCTACGGTCGCCAGACCCTGCGCGGCAATCTGGCCTTCGGCGGCGGCCCGCACGAGTGGCTGGACGATCTCGGCCCGGCTGGCCCCCGCCAGCGACCCTCGACGCCGGTGCTGCAGAGCCTCGCCCGTCGCGTGGTCGAGCTGTTCTCGAAGGCTGGCGACATCCGCGTCATCCGCAGCTGGGCCGGGGTGATCGAGACCACCCCCGACGGCCGTCCGATCCTCGACCGCGTGTGGCGCAACCTCACCGTGGCCAGCATGAGCGGCGTCGGGTTCGGCCTCTCACCGGCCAGCGGCCACGCGGTGCGTGATCTGGTGCTGGACGGCGCGTGTTCGTTCGCTGACCTCTCAAAGCTGAACATCGCCCGCTTCGCCAACGCGCCCGACGACTGGCGAGAGCGCGCCGGCTGGGTCCCCACCACCCATGCCGAGGCGGCGCAGGCGGCCTGGCAGGCCGGTTGACAGCGTCCACCTTTGGCTTTCCACAGGCGCCATGGGCCATGACGGGCACATCGACGCGAGCGAAGGCGTCCTCGCTTTTCCGGCTGGTGAGCCGCTCCAGCTCGATTCCGGCGGCGCGCTCGACGGCTTCCAGATCGCCTACCGCACCTGGGGCCAGCTCAACGCCGAGCGCTCCAACGCCGTCCTCGTCTGTCACGCCTTGACGCTCGACCAGCATGTCAGCGGCGTTCACCCGCTGACCGGCAAGCCCGGCTGGTGGGAGCGGATGGTAGGTTCCGGCAAGCCGCTCGACCCCGAGCGGCACTTCATCGTCTGCTCCAACGTCATCGGTGGTTGCATGGGCAGCACCGGACCTTCGTCGCTCAATCCGGCGACGAACGAACCATGGGGCCTTGCCTTCCCGGTCATCACCGTCGCCGACATGGTCCGCGCCCAGGCGCGCCTCATCGAAGCCCTGGGCGTCGAGCGCCTGTTCGCCGTGGTCGGCGGCTCCATGGGCGGGATGCAGGTGCTCGAGTGGGCCGCGCTCTATCCCGAGCGGCTGTTTGCAGCCGTGGTTATCGCCGCGGCGGCGCGGCACTCGGCCCAGAACATCGCCTTCCACGAAGTTGGCCGCCAGGCGATCATGGCCGATCCCGATTGGCAGGGCGGCGACTACGCCCGGCTGGGCGTACGGCCGGAAAAGGGCCTGGCGGTGGCCCGCATGGCGGCTCACATCACCTATCTCTCGGAGCCGGCGCTGCAGCGCAAGTTCGGCCGCGAACTGCAGCGCGACGGCCTCTCCTGGGGCTTCGACGCCGATTTCCAGGTGGAGAGCTACCTGCGCCACCAGGGCGCGGCCTTCGTCGACCGCTTCGACGCCAACTCCTACCTCTACATCACCCGGGCCATGGACTATTTCGACCTGACCGCCCGCCATCCCGATGGCCTCGCCGGCGCTTTCGCCCGGGCGCGTGACGTGCGCTTCTGCGTCTTCTCCTTCACCTCGGACTGGCTCTATCCGACCCATGAGAGCCAGATGATCGTCCGGGCCCTGAACGCCGCAGGCGCGCGCACCAGTTTCGTCGAGATCGCCAGCGACAAAGGCCACGACGCCTTCCTGCTCGACGAACCGGTGCTGGCTTCCGCCCTCGGCGGCTTCCTGGATTCGGCGGCCCTGGCCTGGAAGGCGGCGTGAGCGCCATCCGCCCCGACTTCGCCGAGATCCTGCGCCTGGTGAAGCCCGGCGCGCGGGTGCTCGACGTCGGCTGCGGCGAGGGCGACCTGCTCGAGCTGCTGGTGAAGGAGAGCGGCGTCGACGGCCGCGGCGTCGAGATCAGTCCGGAGGGTGTCTCGGCCTGCCTGGCGCGCGGCCTCTCGGTCGTGCAGGGCGACGCCGACCGCGACCTGGACTATTTCCCGGCCGAGGCCTTCGACTACGCCATCCTCACCCAGACTCTGCAGGCCATGGCGCGGCCCAAACACGTGCTCTCCGAGCTGCTTCGGATCGCCGGCCGGGCTGTCGTTTCCCTGCCGAACTTCGGTCACTGGCGGGTGCGTCTGGCGCTTCTCTCCGGCGGCCGGATGCCAGTGACGGGGGCCTTGCCCGACCCTTGGTGGTCGACGCCCAACATCCACCTGTGCACGCTGGCCGACTTTGTGGCGCTCACCGAGGACCTCGGCTTCAGGATCGAGGCATGCGCCGCCTTCGCCGGCGGCGCCGCGGCGCGACCGATCGACCCGCGGGGGCGGCTCGAGAACCTCAGGGCCGAGTCGGCCCTATTCGTGCTCAGCCGGTGATGGCCGCCGAGTCACGCTCGCCCGTTCGGATGCGCAGGGCCTGCTCCAGATCGAGCACGAACAGCTTGCCGTCGCCGATCTTGCCGGTGTTGGCGGCGGCGACGATGGCCGCGCAGATGTCGTCGACGGATTCGGTCGGCGCGGCGATCTCGAGCCGCACCTTGGGCAGCAGCTTCACCTCGTATTCAGCCCCGCGGTAGATTTCCGTCTTGCCCTTCTGCCGGCCGTAGCCGCGCACCTCGCTGACAGTGAGGCCTGTGGCGCCGGCGCGGGTCACCTCTTCGAGGACGGCGTCCAGGCGGCTCGGTTTGATGATGGCGATGATCAGCTTCATGGGCGGGTCCGACCGGCGGCGGGTTTCAAAGAATGAACTGAAATCCTTATGACTCCAAGTCTGGGGCCCGGCGCGGCCGCTACGCCGCCAGACCAGCGCCGCGGCGCGCGGCGGCCGGCTGGAAAACCGGCGTAGCGCGCACCCGCTCCCGCAAGCCCCGGGGGATGGCCGCGTAGGTCTGCTTGCCCGCCTCCATCAGGATGACGCCGGCCACAAGCGGGGCGAGGCGCGCGCCCAGGCTCTCCAATGCTTCGGCCCAGCGGTGCGCGCCCTGCAGCGGCGGGACGTAGAGCGTCCGCGTCCAGCCGAACGGCTGGAGGTCGGCCTCGGCGATCAGGGTCTCGAGCTGGCGCCGGCTGAACGTGCGGCCGTGGCCAAAGGGCGTCGACTCGGCGTCGGCCCAAAAGCCGTGGCGGGCGGTGGCCGCGACGATCAGGCGCCCCGTGGGGGCCAGCACCCGTCCGACCTCGCGCATCAGCTCGGCGGGACGGTCGCTCTCTTCCAGGGCGTGCAGAGCGACGACACGGTCAAACAGGGCGTTGGGAAACGGCAGGGCGGCGTCATGGACCAGGCAGCTGGCGTTGGCCTCGCTCGCCGGCCAGACTTCGACGCCCTGCGCGGCCGGCATGGCGGCGATCAACCGTCGCGCCCCGGTCTGAGTGAGCAGCGGCAGCGGATAGCCCAGGCCGAGCACATCCAGGCCGGTCACCTCGCCCCAGGCCTCGTCGACCTTGCGGGCGATCAGACGCACGACCGCGCGCCCCAGGGGGCTGGCGTAGAATCGTCGCAGCTCGAGGACGTCCTGGCGCATCGGCGCTCCCGCTTCACCTCGCAGTCATGTAGGTAGACAATGTTTAAACGCCCGTCTCCGGAGCGCCGCCATGCCGCTCATTGTCCGCCAGTTCTCCTGCCTGCAGGACAACTATGGCTTCCTCGCGCGCGACGAAGCCACCGGCAAGACCGCGACCATCGACACGCCGGACGCCGGCGCCATTCTCGCCGCCCTGGAACGGGAGGGGTGGGAGTTGGATTTCATCCTCAATACCCACTGGCATCCGGACCATGCCGGCGGCAACGCCGAACTGAAGGCCGCCACCGGCGCGACGATCGTCGGGCCGGCCGAGGTGACGCGCATCGCCCCGCTCGACAGAACAGTCTCTGGCGGCGACGTGGTCGAACTCGGCGAAACCCGCTTTGGGGTGATCGAGACCGGCGGCCACACGTTGGGCCACATCGCCTATTTCGACGCCGCAGGCCGCATCGCTTTCGTGGGCGACACCCTGTTTGCGCTGGGCTGCGGACGGCTCTTCGAAGGCACGGCCGAGCAAATGTGGAACAGCCTGTCCCGCCTGGCCGCTCTGCCGGACGATACGCGGGTCTTTTGCGCGCACGAATATACGGCTTCGAACGCCCGCTTCGCGCTCACGGTCGACGCCGACCCCGCCCTTCAGACGAGGGCTCAGGCGGTGTTCGCCGCCCGCGAACGAGGCGACCCGACCGTGCCAACGACGATTGGACTCGAAAAGGCGACCAATCCCTTCCTGCGGGCTCCCCAGATCGTCGGAGCCGGTAAAAAGGACCATGAGGCCTTCGCCCAGATTCGCGCCGCCAAGGACGCGTTCAGGGGCTAGCACCCGCTCCACAAAAGCCAAAGCCGGATTTGCGACCAGAACGCGCTCAAACTTCTGAGTCTAGGGCACGATTCGACGATCAGGCGAACCCGCCTGATCGCATCGTGCTCTAGGCGAAGCGGACGTCGGCGCCGCGGATGGTCAGCGTGCCATCCTCGTCAAACTCCTGGCGCTTGAACTTCTCGTCGGCTGCGAGCTGCAGTTCGTCGATATATTTGAAAATGCTGGGGGTCAGCGATGAGGCTGGCCCCACTTCGCGCAACGCCTCAGGCGTCACGCGAACCTCCACTGGATTGTACTGACTGTGCATGTGGATCACCCACTCGCCATCAGAACGCAGGCTGGGCGGGCGACCCGTCGGGGCGAGCCACATGGACATACCTCTCCGGATTTTCCCGCGGTGTGATTAACGCCAATTCTCAAAATACGCCACAGTATAGTTAACAAATTGATGTCAACGGAAGGGCTGCCCTGGCGCGGCCTGGAACTTGGCCCCGCGCCGCCAGGCCTCCGACGGCTGGCGGACAAAGGCGCCGAATACGTAGTCCCAAGGCGTGACCGCAAAGATGACCACGACGACGAGACATTCGATCATCATTTCCGTGGCGGCGGCGTCGAGGCGCTGGGCCAGCCACAGGCGCAGGGCCACGGCGGCGAGCCAGATGGTCTTCCAGGTCATCTCGAAGAGCAGCAACGGCAACATACGCAGCGGATAGCGCAGCCCCAGGAGCGAGAGTAGCGAGAGGGCGCAGAGCATGGCGACCACCACGCCGCGCTGCAGGGACATGGCCCCGACCGGTCCTAGGAGTTCGGGCCAGATCACGAGCCCAAGACCGACGACCAACATGAGATAGCCAATCCGGAGGAGATTGAGCCGAAGTGGGGAGATCTGGGCTTCCATGATTGGCTCCTTGACCAACGCGCCGTTCAGGCCGGGTCGCGAGTGCGGCGCAGCCAGACGGTGATGGCGAGGAAGGCCGCGGCGGCGAGGAGCCCGCCCCACACTTCGAAGCTGCCGAAGAACCGGCCGGGGTCGATTTGGGCGACGTCGACCATCTGAGAATTGGGCCCAGCGTCGCTGAAGGCGAGACCAAGGCCGCCGCCGAGCCGATAGTGCAGGAAGTGGAAAAAGTTGCCCGTGCTGAATGCGATCGCCTCCACCAGACACAGGCCGAGCGGGGGCAGCACGGCCCACAGGAATGGGGCGCGGCGAGCCCAGGCCGAGACCATCAACAGCCAGCCCCACACCGGCGCCAGCCACAAGGTCTGGGACACGAGGGCCCAGGCCAGCACCAGGGTCTGGCGGAAGATCGGCCATTGCGCCCAGAGGCCCGCGAACCGGCCGCCGCCGGGAAGCAGCAAGACAGCGTTGAGCGCCATCATCAGCAGTTGTGTGACGATGATCACCGCAAACAGGATGGCCGGAAGGGCCACGAGGGGCACGGCCGCCTTGACGCCGACGGCGGTGACATCTGAGACCGGCATGGATTTCCAGAACAGGATGCTTCGGTCGCGCCGCTCGTTGTGCAGGGCGCCCAGGCAATAGACCACGGCGACGATGAACCCCGTCGCCATGATCGCCAGGGCCGCCAGGGCGTAGGGCGCCACGCTGACGGCGGCGACGCCGCTGGCGTCGAGCTTCACGTTCGCCTGAACATTGGGGATATGCGCGATCCCCACCAGCATGCCGAGCAGGGCCAGGGCGGCGACGGCTGTCGGAGCCACCCATAACGAGCGGTGCTCCCACAGTTCACGGCGCATCTGCCAGTAGAGCGGCCGGACCGGTGCGGTGCGCGCCAGCGGACGGGCCGGCGCCTGCGGCTCGGCGCCCGGCATGGCTTCGGCGAGCGTGTTCATGCCGCTATCCCCCTTTCGTGTGCGCCACCGATCACGGCGACGAATACATCAGCGATGCTGGGTGAGTGGACCTCGCCGAGCGCCGCGAGCTGGTCCCGGTCGGCGCCGTCGTAGAGCAGGATGCCGCGGCCAAAGACCGTGCGCTCGTGGATGGGCCGAAGACCCCGCGCCTCCGACAGTGTCTCCGGACGAGCCATCAGCTCGCAGAAGCGCGCTTCGAAGGCCTCCATGGCGGCGTTCAACACGATCTTACCCCGGTCGATGAACACGACGTCGGTCAGGATGTGCTGAATCTCTTCCACCTGGTGGGTGGTCACCAGGATCGTCCGGCTGTGGTCGAAATAGTCGTTGAGCAGGGTGTCGTAGAACGACTTGCGGTAGAGCAGGTCGAGGCCGAGCGTCGGCTCGTCGAGGACCAGCAGCTTCGCATCGATGGCCATGACCAGCGCCAGGTGAAGCTGGGTCACCATGCCCTTGGAGAGCTCGCGGATGCGGCTCCGTGTCTTGATGTTGGTCTTGGCGAGGAAGGCCTCGGCCTTGGCCCTGTCAAACTTCGGATGGACCCCGGCGACATAGTCGACCGCCTGGCTGACTTTCATCCAGCGCGGCAGAACGGCCACGTCAGCGATGAACGAGACATCGCGCATCAGGGCGTCGCGCCGGCGCCAGGGATCGAGCCCCAGCACCTTCAGCTCACCCTGATAGGGGGTAAGGCCGAGAATGGCGTTGAGCGCGGTGCTCTTACCCGCTCCGTTGGGGCCGATCAGGCCAACGATGCGGCCTTCGCCGACCGTGAGGTCGAGGCCGTCGAGCGCGATCGCCTTTCCGTAGCTCTTGGCGAGTCCGCGGGCTTCGATGCAGGCCATGGTCTCAGCCCTCCCGTTCCGTCTGGGTCTCGCCGTCGCGCAGCAGTTCCGCTGGCTTCAAACCGAGGCGACGAATGGTGGCCCGGATCGCCGGCCACTGCTCGTCGAGGAATTTTCGGCGCTCGCCCTGGAGCAGCAGCCCGCGCGCGCCGTCGTTGATGAACATGCCGAGCCCTCGCCTCTTCTCCACCAGCTTCTCGTCGACCAGTTGTTGGTAACCCTTGAGGACAGTCAGCGGATTGACCCGGAAATCGGCGGCCACGACTCGAACCGACGGCAGCGCTTCGCCCTCGGCCAGCACGCCATCGAGGATCATGGCCGCCACGCGGTCGCGCAGCTGGCGGTAGATCGGCTGACTGTCATTCCAATCGGGATCCATGTCCGTCCCCGGCGCTCCGCCGTTCCTGTGATGTAGTGATACAGTTACATATAACACCAAAACGAGTCAAGCCCTCAGGCGGAAAGCCCGACCTGCGAGTCAGGGACCTTCCAAAACCTGTGCGACTCGCGCCGAGGAGGGGTGGCCGGCCAGACCGTCGTTTGGATTGATGAGAACGATCAAAGCGCCGTTGCGCCACCAGGCCGCGGGCGCGGGGCCGGCAAAGAAACTCACCTTGACGAGCCGGCTCAGAGGCGCGTGTCCCGAAGGCCTGCCGGCGATGCGGATGATCCCGTCCATCGCCGACAGGATAGCGTCGGCGATCGGCGCAGCCGACTTGTCGTCGACGTCCGGCGCCTCGAACGCCACGAGGTGGTGGGCTGCCCGAGTGCACCGACCGCTGGCCGCGACGAGCCGCTCATAGAGCCCCTGAACGCCGATCGGCGACATCCGCAACGGGCTGGAGGCGCCATCAAGGCTGGCCGCGACGCCCATAGGCCAGCGGGTGGTGAAAGCCGTCACCCCGCCAACCTTGGTGACCCTGAGCAGAATCTCGCCGATGTCGTCTTTGAACAACACGTCGCCGCGCGGACCGCGACTGGCCGAGACGACCCAAATCTCGGCGCTGTCGTCGAATTTCAGCAGGGCCGGATGATGGCCGCGGTCGAGGATGAAGCCGCCGCCTTCGTCGTCGGAGAACCGGGCCACGGGCGGGGCGGCGTGAAGTTCGTCCTGACGGCCGAGCGACAGGGCGTTCCTTACCCAGGCCGGAGCCTCGAGTCCCGAAAACCCCATGCACCCCACCCCGACGAGCGCCAGGGCGAACGCCCGTGAGGCGACCAATATCGGGGACGTGGCCATGAATGGTCCGTGCGGCGCCAAGTGGGCGCTTTTTGGACGGTCGAGTTAGCCGCTGATGTACTGGCCGCCGTTCACCGACAGCGTCGCCCCGGTGATGAAGCCCGAATCCTCCGCGGCGAGAAAGGCGACACAGCGGGCGATCTCATCGGCCATGCCCAGGCGACCCACCGGAATGCCGGCGATGATCCGGTCGAGCGCCTCCTTGGGAACGGCGGCGACCATCTCGGTGTCGATATAGCCGGGGGCGATGGCGTTAACCGTGATTCCCTTCTTGGCGTTCTCCTGAGCGAGCGCCTTGGTGAAGCCGATCATGCCGGCTTTGGCGGCAGAATAGTTGGTCTGGCCCATCTGGCCCTTCTGGCCATTGATCGAGCTGATGTTGACGACGCGCCCGTAGCTTCGCTCGCGCATGCCGTCGATGACGTTGCGGGTCATGTTGAAGATCGAGGCCAGGTTGACGTGGATGACCTCATTCCACTGCTCCTCGGTCATCTTGTGGAGCATGGCGTCGCGGGTGATGCCGGCATTGTTGACCAGCACGTCGATCGGCCCCAGCGTCGCCTCGACCGACTTCACGGCCTGCGCGCAGTCCGCGAAGGAGGAGACATTGCCCTTGACCACCATGACGCCCAACTCGTCGGCGGCGGCCTGGGCGGCGACCTCGTTACCGGCATAGCCGGCGGCCACCTTGTAGCCCGCTGCTCTCAACCGAGCCGTGATCGCCCGGCCTATGCCGCGCGTGCCGCCCGTCACGAACGCCACTCTGGTCATCAATGTTCTCTCCCTAAGTCTCTTGTCGTTGAGGCGCCGAGGCGTCCGGCTCGAGGCTCACACCTTTTCGACGCACATGGCCACCCCCATGCCGCCGCCGACGCAGAGGGTGGCGAGACCCTTACCCGCGCCCTGGCGCTTCATTTCATGCAACAGGGTGGTGAGTATGCGCGCCCCCGAAGCGCCGATCGGGTGGCCGATGGCGATGGCGCCGCCATTGACGTTGACCTTGGCCGGGTCGAGCCCGAGCTCGCGCACGACGGAGAGCGACTGGGCGGCGAACGCTTCGTTCGACTCCACTAGGTCGAGATCGGCGACCTTCCAGCCGGCCTTCGCCAGCGCCTTCTTGGTGGCCGGGATCGGCCCGGTGCCCATGATCTCCGGTTCGACCCCGGCGTGGGCCCAGGAGGCAATGCGGGCCAGCGATTTGAGCCCACGTTTCGCAGCCTCGTCGGCGCTCATCAGCACCAGGGCGGCGGCGCCGTCGTTGAGCCCCGAGGCGTTGGCCGCGGTGACCGTGCCGTCCTTGGCGAACGCGGGCCGCAGACCCGCGACGCTCTCGTAGGTGGCGCCGTGGCGGATGTACTCGTCCTGGTCGACGACGGTGTCGCCTTTGCGCCCCTTGATGGTGACCGGCGCGATCTCGTCGGCGAACTTGCCGGCCTTCTGGGCGGCCTCGGCCTTGTTCTGAGAGGCGACGGCGAAACGGTCCTGATCCTCGCGGGTGATCTGCCAGCGGGCGGCGATGTTCTCGGCCGTCTGGCCCATGTGATAGCCGTGGAAGGCGTCCCACAACCCATCCTTGATCATGGTGTCGACGAACGCCAGGTCGCCCATTTTCTGGCCGCCGCGCAGGTTCTGGGCATGCGGCGACTGGCTCATGCTTTCCTGACCGCCCGCAACAACGATGTCTGCGTCGCCGGCGGCGATCTGTTGGGCCGCCAGGGCCACGGCGCGCAGGCCCGAGCCGCACAGCTGATTGACGCTCCAGGCCGGACTCTCCACCGGCACGCCGGCGTTGACGCTCGCCTGACGGGCGGGCCCCTGGCCGGCGCCGGCCTGCAACACCTGGCCCATGACCACTTCGTCGATGTCGGCGGCATCGACCCCGGCTCTCGCGATGGCGGCCTGGATGGCGATCTTGCCGAGCTCATGCGCCGGCAGAGACGCCAGGGCGCCGTTGAACGAGCCGACCGGGGTGCGGGCGGCTGAGACGATGACGATGTCGGTCATAGGGGCTTCCTCCGTGGGGCGCCTGGGCGCGCACAATGCCTAACTTGCGAAGCCGCGTCACGGTGCGTGCGCCGGAACCCAGGAGCTCGGCTGGCGCCGCGGCGCACTATGGTTCAATATTGCGGTTGCGATATCTCACGGAAATGACAGGGATCAACATGGCCGAAGAGCCGCAGAAGGAAACGCCCCGCACATCGGGTGAGCGCGTCACCATCCAGAAGTACGCCAACCGCCGGCTCTACAACAAGGCGACCAGCAGCTACATCACCCTCGACGACCTCTCCACCATGGTTAAGGAGGGCGTCGACTTCGTGGTCTATGACGCCAAAAGCGGTGAGGACATCACCCGCAAGGTCTTGACCCAGATCATCTTCGAGGAAGAGAGTCGCGGCCAGAACCTCCTCCCCATCCAGTTCCTGCGCCAGCTGATCGGCTTCTACGGCGACCGCATGCAGGCCTTCCTGCCGAGCTTCCTGGAGCTTTCCCTCGACTCTTTCATCCGTCAGCAGGAGCGGATGCAGAGTCAGTGGTCGGTCGTTACGCCGTCCATGGGCGCCTTCGACGAGCAGATCCGCCAGAACATGGCCCTGTTCGACCGAGCTATGAAGATGTTCACGCCCTTCGCCTTCCGCGCCGACGAGGTGGCGTCCGCCACGACGCCGAAGGCTGCCGCCGACGATGACGCCCTGGCCGACCTGAAGGCGCAAATGGCCGCCATGCAGTCTCAGCTGAAGGCGCTGGAAGGCAAGAAGTAGTCTCTAGAGCGCGTTCCGCAAAAGTGGGAACCGGTATTGCGATAAGAACGCGCTCAACTTTTTGATTCTAGGCCAAATTATCTCGACCCAGTTAATTCCACCTGGATCGAGTTTGCTCTAGTCCGCGCGGACCTTGAGCCGCCCACCGTCGAGCACCTCGACCACCTCGAGCTTGGCGCCGGCCGTCACCGGTCCGGGCCCGTCGAGCCTGGCCGACCACTCCTTGCCGTCCACGAACACTCGACCGTCCTCGCCTTCGAAGGCGGCCACCGCTTCGCCACGGTGACCGACGATGCGCTGAAGCGGATTGTTGACGTCCGGCCCATCGGCGCGGCGACCCACCAGGTAGCGGCGGCCGACGTAGGTGGTGATGATGGTCAACACGCCGAAGAGCGCGACCGCCTCGGCCGTGTTCAGGGGGACGAGCAGGGTAACGACCGCAGTGATCGCAGCCGATCCCGCCGGCCACAGGAGCCAACCCGAGCCGGTGACCACCTCCACCGCCAGGAACACCGCCCCCACGGCCATCCAGCCCCAGAACGGGTGAGTGAGGATGAAGTCGGAAATCCCGCTCACGTCAGGCGCTCGGCGGCACGGTTGAGGACGGCGGCCGCGGCGGCCGCGGCGGCGGCGGAGCCGTGCTCTCCCGGCGGGCGGCGTTGACCAGTTCGGTGACCCCAGCGATCGAGCCGGCGATGCCGGCGAAATCCGCCGGCACGATAATGGTGCGCTGCTGCGGCGAGTCGGCCAGCTTGCCGAAGGCCTCGACGTATTTCTGGGCGACGAAATAGTTGAGCGCGTTGACGCTTCCCGACTCGATGGCGTCCGACACGCTCTTGGTGGCTGCCGCCTCGGCCTGGGCGGCCCGCTCGCGGGCCTCGGCGTCGCGGAAGGCCGCCTCGCGCCGGCCCTCGGCCTGGAGAATGGCCGACTGCTTGGCCCCTTCGGCGCGGGTGACAGCCGCCTGCTTTTCGCCCTCGGCCTCGGTGATCACCGCCCGTTTCTCGCGCTCCGCCTTCATCTGCCGGGTCATGGCGTTGGTGATGTCGGGGGGCGGCTGCAGGTCCTTGATTTCGATGCGCGCCACCTTGACGCCCCAGGGCCCGGTCGCCTCGTCGATGACCGTCAGCAGGCGGGTGTTGATCATGTCGCGCTTGGAGAGCACCTCGTCGAGCTCCATGGAGCCGACCACCGTCCGCAGATTGGTCATGGTCAGCTGGCCGATGGCGAAGTTGAGATTGGCCACGCGATAGGCCGCCGACGACGCGTCCATGACCTGGATGAAGACGATGGCGTCGACTTTGACCATGACGTTGTCCCGGGTGATCACCTCCTGGCTCGGCACGTCGAGCACCTGCTCCATCATCGAGACCTTGCGACCCACTCTGTCCATGAACGGGGTGAGGATGGTTATGCCGGGCTTGAGGGTGCGCGTGTAGCGGCCGAAGCGCTCGGCCGTGTACTCGTAGCCCTGTGGCACGACCTTGATCGCCGAGAGAGCCACGAAGATCGCCAGAACCACGATGGCGACCCCAAAGATCGAAAACCCCATGCAAAATTCCTTCCCTGAGCCGGCCGCGAGTCTAGCCCGGCGTAGACAGGGGCGCCATGGCTCCCTTGACCGTCGCGTCCCAAGGTCGCATGGGCCAGCCATGCAAGCCTTCACGCAACTGACGGCCAAGGCGGTTCCGCTCGACATCGCCAACCTCGACACCGACCAGATCATCCCCAAACAGTTCCTCAAGACCATCGACCGCGAGGGCCTGGGCCGGGGACTATTCTACGATCTGCGCTTCGACACCGAAGGCCGCGAGCGGCCGGAGTTCGCCCTCAACGACCCGCGCTACAAGGGCGCCGGCGTCCTGATCGCCGGCGAGAACTTCGGCTGCGGCTCGAGCCGCGAGCACGCCCCCTGGGCGCTACAGGACTTCGGCATCCAGTGTGTGATCGCGCCGTCCTTTGCCGACATCTTCAAGACCAACTGCTTCCAGAACGGCCTCCTGCCCATCGCCCTGCCGGCCGAGGCCGTCGAGGCCCTGATGAGCGAGGCCTTGGGCCACAACCACGTCTTCGAGATCGACCTGGAGAGCCAGACGGTCACCGCCCCATCGGGCGCACGCTACGCATTCGACATCGAGCCGAAGCTCAAGGAGAAGATGCTGAAGGGCCTGGACGCCATCGGCGAGACCCTGGTCCACCAGGCCGACATTGACGCCTTCGAGCACAAGCAATCCTTGCAGCAGCCCTGGCTGTCGCCGGCATGACCGTGATCGTCGCCGGCACGGTGCGCGTGCCGCCTGGAAACATCGACGCCGTCCGTCCCCAGATGGCGGCCATGATCGCCGCCAGCCTGGCCGAGGACGGCTGTGAGGCCTACGCCTACGCCGAGGACGTCGGGGCGCCCGGCCTGGTGCATGTCTTCGAGGTCTGGCGCGACCAAGCGGCGCTGGATGCGCACTTCCGCACCGACCACATGGCCGCCTGGCGGGCGGCGTGGCCGGCTGCCGGTGTCTCGGACCGTCGCCTGACGCTCTACGAGATCACCGACCAGCGTCCCCTCTGAACGAGAACCTTCATGCCCCGCACCCTTCTTCTTCTGCCCGGCGATGGCATCGGGCCCGAAGTGATCGCCGAAGTGAAGCGCGTCGCCGCCAAGCTGACGCCGGACCTCAAGCTCGAGGAGCGGCCGTTCGGCGGTCAGGCCTATGATCTCGAAGGCTCGCCCCTGCCGGCGGCGACGCTGGAGTTGGCCAAGGCCAGCGACGCGGTGCTGATGGGCGCGGTGGGCGGACCGAAGTGGGCGAGCGCGCCGCGCCAGCTTCGCCCCGAGGCCGGCCTGCTTGGCCTTCGTTCCGGCATGGGCGTCTTCGCCAACCTCCGACCGGCGCTCTGCTTCGCGCCGCTCGCCGACGCTTCCACGCTAAAGCGTGAAGTCGTCGAAGGCCTCGACATCATGATCGTCCGCGAGCTGACCGGCGGAGTCTATTTCGGCCAGCCGCGCGGCGTCGAGACCCTGGCCGACGGTCAACGGCGCGGCGTCGACACCCAGGTCTACACCACCCATGAGATCGAGCGTGTCGCCAGAGTCGCCTTCGGCCTCGCCCGCGGCCGGCGCGGCAAGGTGACCAGCTGCGAGAAGTCCAACGTCATGGAGACGGGCCTGCTGTGGCGCGAGGTGGTGACCGACCTCCACGCCCGTGAATTCGCCGACGTGAAGCTGGAGCACATGCTGGCTGACAACGCCGCCATGCAGCTGGTCAAGAACCCGCGTCAGTTCGACGTCATTCTGACCGACAACCTGTTCGGCGACATCCTCTCCGACGAGGCGGCGCAGCTCACCGGCTCGCTCGGCATGCTGCCCTCGGCGGCGATCGGCGAACCCGGCCGGCCGGGACTCTACGAACCGATCCACGGTTCGGCGCCGGACATCGCCGGCCAGGGCCTCGCCAACCCGCTGGCGGCGATCCTCTCCTTCGGCATGGCCCTGCGCTGGAGCCTCGGCGAGACCGAACGGGCCGACCGGCTCGACGTGGCCGTTGAGCGAGCCCTCACCACTGGCGCCCGCACCCGCGACCTCGGCGGCGACCTCACCACAACCCAAATGGCCCACGCCGTCCTGGCGGCGCTTTAGGCCGTCACCAGCTTCCGCCCCGTGATCCGCTCCAGGATCCGCGCTGGCGAGGCCTCGGGCGCAGCCATGGCCGAGAGCGGCAGGTAGAAGGTCTGCTCCAGGGCGAAGCGGCCGGCGATGGCGGCGTGGACGACGCTGTCGGTGTAGACGATCCAGATCGCGCCCGGCGCGAAGGTCACCTCGCGGCGCGGCGCCCCGACCTGATATTCCGCGTCGAGCTTGGCGGCGTCGTGCAGCTGCAGCATCAGGGCGTCGTAGGGCGTGCGCCGGGTCTTGGTGAGGCCCACGGTCTCCAGCAACCAGGCTTCGCCCGGCAGCGGCGCGCGCGCCCTATCCGCCCAGCGACGCGCATGGTCTTCGAACGGCTCGCCGACGCGCCACAGGCGGCTCTCGCCGGCTGGATTGATGTTGGCGAAAACGCGCAGGATGCGCTTGCCGCCGGTAGGCTGGGAAGCGAAGGCATCGACGTGCAGGCGCCGGTCGTCTTTGCGGGCGCTGATCGGCGCATCATCGATGCCCCGCGGCCGATAGCTGGCGCGGCCCGTCTCCAGCGTCGACGCATAGCTGGGCGCACGGCTCACGATCAGCGTCCGCGCCCAGGCGGAAAACCGAGCCAGAAGGCCCTCGAGACGCGCCGCGTCAGCCGCGTCGGCCGAGGTCCCGCGCACGGCCTGGCCCGGGGCGAGGCTGATGTTCTTGGCCCTGCCGTCGCCGAGGTCGGCGTCGAGCAGCGCGCGCTCATCGGGCGTCAGCGCGAAGGCCGCATCGTCCAGGACGACGAGGCCTTCCCGCTCCAGGCGCTCGGCGAAGGGATCGGCGGTCATGGGCGCAGTCTAGTCCTTGGCGGTCTCGTTTCGCACTCGCGATACGCAAAATCTCGGCGGGAGCCCTTATTTCACCTATTTATAGGCCCGGCGCCTCAGCTTCCATCAACATAGATGCGGCGCCGCAGCATGCGCGCCGTCCGCAAGCGACGATACATTATGGCAAAAATTGCATTTCGTAACCTATGGGAGTCACGGTGCTGTCCTAACTAGGACACTTACAAAATGAAAATAGGACACCCAAAACAGGTCATTTTCTCTTTGATCCGGCCAGCTCGCAAAATGTTAAACAGAGGGCCAGTGTCCTAATGGTCTCTGACCAGCCCCCCGAGCACATGGATCGATGGACGCGAAACGAACGCCTCTATCGTCATCTGCTGGCGATGGGGCTTGTGGCAGTCCCGATCTTCGAAGATGACGACAGGACGCGGATCGATCACCTGTGGGTGTCGGTCGACTTACCGGATGCGTTTGAGGGCGTTCTCATAGGCGCCGAGAGCCCCCAAACCCGACAAGGCGTTGCCGCCATAGTCGAGCAAGCTGGCGCTGGCGCCGCTCAAGGCGCCGCCGAGAGAAGCATTGTTGCGCCAGTGGAGGGCCCGCAGGTTGTGGAGACCGTCGCCGCCCCCAAGGATGCTGGGAACAGCGTGGTCAATTTCCCACCCATACTCGGACGACCTGTCGCCGTAGTCGGACCAACGGATGACCGAGCCGAACGCGTCCCACCGCCAGATTGACCCATCAAACCCTGGAGGAATGATGCACTTGGACCACGCCTCTAACTTGGGCTGGTCATCTTTCGTCGAGTCGAATAAATTGGACATGCTTCTGATCCAGTCTTGGCCTTCGGGCCGGGCTTCAACAACGTCGTCGGTCCCGTCCTGCCAGGGTCCAGACCGGCAACATCGGATCAGATAGCACAAAAGCCCCACGACTAGGAGTCGTGGGGTTTCTGTTTTGATCTCACCATATATAGCCGTCAGGCGACCATCCGGTCGTTCGCCAGCGTGCCATTGAGCGCAGCGTCGACCAGCTCGCGAACAGTCCAGACGTGATCGGTCACGCCAAGATGCATTGCGGGCGTAACCCGCAGGGCCTCGTGGACCCGGCAGAAGTTATAATGCGCAGCGTAGAGCGCCACGGCGGCGCAATGGTTCTCCAGCTTTTTGCTGAATGCGTTGGTCAGCCGCGTGAACCGGCGCTGCGCCATGCGGAGCGTCAGGTTCTGCCGCTCGACGTAGCTGGTGCTGATCTGGCTCGGGCGCCCGACTACGGCCCGACTGGTGATCGATACTACCTCGGCGGGCGAATACCTCCGTGCGGCTTCTACGGCCTGGGGCGCGCTGTAATGTTTGGTGATGGTCCCGAACGTGCAGTTCCGACCGAACGCCCCCCGCACCGCTACCGGATATGCGTTGAAGGCGTCGGATGAAATCTCCGGCGCGCCCACGACACGGTCGCGAACGTCCATCAGAAAGGCGTGCGTGTTCTCAAGGGTCCGTTTTCCGACGCGGTAGCTGATAATCGCCTTGGCGGCGCCCGCCAGAGCTATAAACACGTACTGATCACCCTTGCTGGTCCCGTCCTCGGGCGTGAGTTGCTTTTGCTTTTTCGCGACATACGACCATGCCTCGTCCAGCTCGATCCGAGGAACATGGAGATCGCGCATCGTGGCATCATGCAGAGACGCGCAGCCCATGCCGACGCGCACGCCAAGGCGCATGATCGTGTCACGGTGAATGCCAGTCAGCCGTTCAACGGCGCGGATCGAAACGCCCTCGGTGAGGGCGGAGATGACTTCGACTTGCCGGTCGAAGGGGAGGTTGTTTGCCATCGGGACCTATCCTGTTGGCCCCGGGTCAGTCTCCAATGCGTGGGTTGTAACCCTGACCTTGCGGCGTCATATTCGCTGGAAGGTTCATTCGCCTGGGGACCTATCCCGGGAGGTTGGACTTAGGGCCGGAGGCGGTTGCCGCCGCTTCCGGTCCGGTTTCGTGGTTGGGGGACCCGGGCTCGGACCGGGATTTCCACGGCTGTAAACTGGGCGTCCTACCGTTAGACGATCCCCCAGCTGCCTCACTTTCTGTCCCCTCTCGTTTGCCGCGAGAGGGGACTTCGTTTGAGCCAGTGTCCCAATATAACACCCGTGTTATTTCCGGGTCAACGCGCCGATAGAACAAAAATGTGATGCGGCATGACTCACGATGTGCGACAATGGCCACCAGATAGGGTCTACCCCCGCGAGGTTGTCGCAGAATGTCCCGAGGCCGCAGTCGCTATAGATTCCCTCTTGCGTCAGTTTCGCATTCAGGGACCGGAGCCAGACGGCTACACGGTGAAGCGTCTTGGGCTTCGTGTCGGCGGTCTGTGGCAGATTAATCTGAAAATTAAGGGCCGCCAGGTGCGGGTTTTATACGCTCCGTATGGAGTTTCGATTGTCTTGTTCAGGATTCACAGGAAATCTTCTCCTCAAGAACAGGGCCGCGCATACGACTTGGCCAAGGATAGAAAGAGAGATTTTGAAAGACAAATGAAGGGAGATGGAAATGGGACCGGAAATCGCACCTACCATTGACCTGAACCTGCCGGAGAAGCTCCAAGACCCGACATACCGACAAGAGTTCTTTTGGGCGGAAGCATCCGCTGAAATCGCCGGTGGTCTTGTGCGGCTTCGGAAGCGCCGCGGCCTCAATCAGTCTGAAGTGGCGAATCTGGTCGGGACGAAGCAACCCGCGATCTCTCGCGCGGAGCAGGCGGACTACGACAACTGGAATCTCGGCACGATCCGGGGCATCGCGGATGCGCTCGGAGCGCGCGTGCGCGTCACCATCGAGCCGTATGAGGACGTCCTCCACGAATACGCGGAGGAACCGGCAGACACGGCAGGTGACACTCTAGACCAATCGGTCTTTGGGATAGCGCCATATGCGCCACAGGGCGCGCCCGTTGGGTTTGTCGCGGGCACCGCCATGCACGGATATTCGATGCTCCCCGCATACCAAACCGTGTGGGGCATTTATTCCGGCTCGCCAATTCCTCAGCCTGAGGTGATCGCGCTCCAAGAGCAAATCGCGAGGCAGCAAGCTGAAATCATCATGCTGCAGCAAATGGTAGTCACGTCTAAGGCTTCCACAAATCAGATGACTAAGATTTCTGGGACTCAAGATGATATGGTTGCAGCTCTTATGAAGAGATTTGGCAATCAACAACGCTATCCGACTCCGTCAAAACTTTACATTACCAAAAACTCCATGCAAGGAGTGGCTGGACAATGAAACTTATTGGTCATCTTAATGGCTTTGTCGCCATTAGGGAAACATTGGAAGAATACCTTCCTATAAATGGTGTCAACAGGCGCGATATAACGTCTGTGGTGGGCGAATATTTTCATTTTAACCAACGACCGCCTCTAGATGGCAATCCGGGAGTCTCGGACCAAATACTCATATTTCAAGGTGGATCGTTCGATTACAATGGGGAACACGTTGCAATCGGAATGCTGATTATGGAAGCAAACTCCGATATAGTGCAGGTCAATTTCACGGACCACGGAGAGGCATTTTTAGAGAATCTATCCAATCTTCTCAAGGAAGCGCTCGGCTTTAGGTTTGATGATAGTCCGAAAGAATACAGATATGTAAGCAATGTTGTGGTCGAATTTGAGGAAGGGTTTTCTGATGGATTGGGAGTCGTAAGTAAGATTGGCCGCATCGTGGGTAAGTCAATAAAACTCTGGCACGAAAGCGGATTGAAGCGAGTTGCATTTGGCATTCCGCCCGATCGAAATCTATCGTCTCAGATCGAAATAATTGAGAATACGGATTTTTCGATCGAACGAAGGGCCGGGGAGCCGTTGACGAGCAATAGATATTATTGTTCGGCACCGATGAAGTCGGCCGATCACGTTCGGCTGCTACGCGAGATAGAGGCGGAAGTCCTGAAAGGATAGGCCGTGCCCAAAAAGGCCAACATCGCGCTCTGGGCCTTTGTCGGCGCCGCCGTGTTCCTGCTCCTCCAGTGGCATAATTCGGGACCTTGGGTCGGTAGCCTGCGCTTGGTGCTCATTGGATACTTTGATGCGGCCGTTGTTGGCGCCGTGATCGGCGCGGCCTTGGCCGCCCTTGTGAACTGGGTCAGGCGTCCGCGAACGTAGAAAGGGCATCAACCGATGGACGATGACATCGCCAAGGAGATCGTCTCTCATCTGGCTGGCGTGAAGCGCCAGCTCACTCAGGTCAAATGGGTGCTGGTTGCCATGGCGGCCGCCGCCGTCCTCAGCGTCGGACTGCAACTCGCTTGGCATCACCCACGCCCGGCGGTGTCTGAGGGAGCCCGTCTCTAGGTCCGGCCAAGCTAGGACACTCCGCCTCCCGATTTAGGACACTCGGCGTCGAATTAGGACAGCACCGGAGTCACTCCGCGTCAGGGTGCGACCCGCGCCGCTAAGCCTCGCCTCAGCGCGTAAGTCCCGACCGCCGCCGCCGCGAAGCCGGAGGCGGCGCCGACGCCGAGCGCCGCGCGCGGACCGAGATGATCCGCGATCCAGCCGACGATCGGCGCGCCTATCGGCGTGCAGCCGAGCCCCACCGCCACGCGCAACGCCATGACCCGTCCGCGCATGGCTGGCTCGGTGGAAAACTGCATCAGGCCGTTGGTGCCGTTGGCGAAGATCATAACGGCGAAACCGACCACGATCAGCGCGGCCGCGAAGCTCCAATAGTTCGGCGTGAACCCGGCCAAAGTGAATCCGACCCCGAGAAGGCCGGCCGACCACAACAGCGTCTTCAGGCTCGGCCGGGCGCTTTGGGCGCTCAGGAACGCGGCGGCCACCGTCCCCACCGCCATAACCGACGACAACAGGCCAAAGCCGCGGGCGTCGGCGTGGAACACGCGCACCGCCATGGTCGAGATGAAGATCGGGAAGTTGAACCCGAACGTGCCGATCAGGAACAGCATGACCAGAATGACGATGAGGTCCCGGCGCTCGGCGACGTAGCGCAGACCCGCCACGAAGCTTCCTGGCGCCCGCGTGGCCCGCACCGACGGGTGAAGCTCTGCCGCGCGCAGCAGGAACAGCGAGGCCAGCACCGCCAGAAACGACGCGCCGTTGAGAAGGAACGACCAGCCGGTCCCGACAGCGGCGATGACGAAGCCCGCCACCGCCGGACCGATCAGGCCGGCGACGTTGAACGACATCGAATTGAGCGTGACCGCATTGTGCAGGTCCTGGTCGCCGACCAGGTCGGCGACGAAGGTTTGGCGCACCGGCGCATCGAAGGCGGCCGCAGCCCCGAACAGGGCGGCGAAGACGTAGACATGCCAGAGGCGGACGAGGCCGCTGACGGTCAGAAGACCGAGGGCTAACGCCAGTACGCCCATCGCCGCCTGGGTGGCGATGAGGAGCTTGCGCCGATCCAGGTGGTCAGCGGCCGAACCGGTCCAGGGCAGGAGCAGGAGCTGAGGGGCGAACTGCAGCGCCATGACCACGCCGAGCGCGGAGGCGCTGCGGTGTGTCAGCACCGTCAGCACCAGCCAGTCCTGCGCCGTGCGCTGCACCCCCGTGCCGATATTGGAGACGAGCGCGCCCCCCGCCCACAAGCGGTAGTTGTAGCGTCGCAACGACCGGAAGGCGCCGGCCTGCGCGCCACTCACGCCAGGTCCGGCCCGCGACCCTCGTTCAGGCTTCCGAAATGCAGGGCATGGACCAGGCCGAGCAGCAGCATGCCGAGTGCGAGCGCCGCTGCCTGCGCCAGGTCCCGCAGGTCGAAGCTGCCCACCTGGCAGAGAAGCAGGTAGGCGATGACGAGATTGCCCAAACCCCAGAGCATGTTGACGAGCGCGGAGGACTGCCCCTTGCCCGGCGGCTTGGCGAACGGGCTGGGGAATTTGCGGCCCATTGCGCCGCTGATGAGATGCGGGATCGTGTTCATCAGAAACGCGCCGCCGAAGAAGTAGGAGATCAGATGCAGAGGGTGCATGTCAGGCGCTTTCTTGCAGCAGGGTGAGGATATCGTCGGCGGTCCCGGTCTCGCCCAGTCGCGGGAAGACCTTGGCGACGCTGTGATCGTGGGCCCCGGCGCGCGGGTCGGCCATGGCGTCGACCGCCAGCGTGACATTGAAGCCTGCTTCGTAGGCCTGGCGCGCGGTCGCCTCGACGCCGGTCCCGGTCGCCACGCCGGTGATGACGACCTGGGTCACGCCCAAGGCCTTCAGCTGTTGCTCCAGGTCCGTGGTCGCGAACGCCCCCCAAGTCTGTTTGGTCACCAGGATGTCGCTGGGGCGCTGATCAAGTTCGGCGACGACATCGGCGAAGCCGGGCGGGAAAACGCCCATCCGGCGGCTGGGCTCTTCGGTCCTGCCCGGCGCCATCCCATCGACGGTGACAAGCACGACGGGCAGCTCACGGGCGCGGAAGGCGTCCGCCAATTTGCGGCTGCATGTCACAACCGCGTCGAACGCTGTCGGCATCAAGCCGGCAAGGCCCTTCTGCAGATCGACGATGACCAGGGCCGTGTTCGGATCAAGGGAGGTCAGCGGCACGGGGAGCTCCTGAGTTGGTTGATCTGATTCATTCTGCGACCAGGCGCTGAAGCAGCGGCATGGCTGCGGCGAGCAACTCCTGCTCGGGCGGCGAAAGCCGGGCCTCGATGGTGCGTGACAGCCAGTCCTGCCGGGCGGCGCGGCCCTCCGTCAGCCAGCGCCGGCAGGCCTCGGTCAGCGACAGGAGGACTTGGCGGCCATCCGCCGGATCGGGCGCGCCGACCACGTGACCCGCCGCCTCCAGCGTCGCCACGACCGCCCCCATGGACTGCGGGCGCATGCCCTGCGCCCTGGCGAGTCCCGAGGTGGTGGCGGACCCGTCGCTCTCCAGGCGCAGGAGCGCCGCCGTCTGAGACGGCGTCAGGTCGCCGACGTCGGCTTGTTCGCGCAGCCGGCGCTTGAGCTTGCCGTTGAACCCGCGAAGCTCCAGCGCCAGGGCGACGGCGGGTGACTGCAGCGGGGCGTCTGTCGGAGCGGTCATGCCAGCTCCATAGGCTTATGAAGTCAAACTGTAAAGTTTACCTTCATTCATGACGCATCCCGTTTCCGGCCCCACAAACGTGGTGTTCGACTCGACCGCAGACCGCCATAACGGCGCCGGCGCTTCCGAGGCGGCCAGCGTATGCAGCGAGCGGGTGTCGATGTCGGCCGAACCTTCCGATCATCTGGTCCACGAGGCCGTCGGGCCCTCGATCGGCGGCCGCGACGCGGCGGCGACGATCGGCGTCGGCGTCAATTCCCTGCTCGTTCTCGGTGTGCTGCCGGTGCTGCTGGGGGCGCTCGTCGACGAACATCGCCTGACCAATGCCGGCATCGGTCAGATCGCCTCCCTGGAGCTGCTGGCCATGGCGGGCGCCACGGCCGCCTGTGGCGCTTTCCTGAAGGCCGAGCGCCTGCGGTCGATCGGTATCGGATGTTCAGTCGGCCTGGCCCTCATCAATCTGGCCACCGCCAGCGCTTCGGGAGCGCTGCTGTTTCCGCTGCGCGCCGCGGCCGGCGGCATCGAGGGCGTCCTGCTGTGGATCACCGTCAGCATGATCGCGCGCACCGTTACCCCCGAGCGCTGGGCCGGCGTTTTCTTCGCCGCCCAGACCCTCGGCCAGCTCCTGCTCGCTGTCGCCCTGGCCGTCTGGGTGATGCCGAAGTTTGGAGCCACCGGCGGTTATCAGGCCTTGGCGCTCGCCAGCCTGCTCGGCGTCGCGCCGGCGTTCTTCACGCCCCACCGGTTCGCGCCCCTGCCGCTGCCGCCGGGCGAAGGCGGCATGCCACCGTTCAGAGGCTGGCTGGCTCTCATCGCCACGGTGGTCTTCGTGGCCGCCGGCGGCGCAGTCAGCATCTATCTCCAGCCGCTGGCCCAGGAAGCGGGGCTGGGCCCCGACGTGGCCCGCTCGGCCAACTGGGTGTCGCTGATCGCCCAGGTGCTGGGCGCGGGGCTGGCGACGCTGCTCGCCGGCCGCGTGCGCTATTTCACCGTCTTCGTCGTCGTCACGGTGGGCACGCTCGTTGTCTGGTGGATTTTCGGCCGAGCCGAACCGGGGTGGCTGTTCGTCGCCGCCAACGGCGTCTGGGGTCTGATGACCCTGTTCCTGGCCCCGTTCCTCGTCCCGTTCACCATCGACGCCGATCCCAGCCGGCGCGCGGCGCTGCAGAGCGGGGCGGCGCAACTTCTGGGTGGCGCGATCGGTCCGCTCGTCGCCTCGCTGGTCGTCAGCGACGCCGAGGTTCGTGGCAGCCTGTGGCTGGGCGTCGCGATCCTGCTGGCGGGCCTGGCCGGCGTCGCGGGCCTGCGTTTCAGCCGCCTTGCGCCTGCGCCCACGCGGGCGTAAGCGGTCCGTCCCGCACAAATCCGGAGATGTGACGATGGGTTACCGCGTCGCCGTCGTCGGCGCCACGGGGGCCGTGGGCCGTGAGATGATGAATATCCTCGAGGAACTCGAGTTCCCCGTGGACCGTCTGCACGCCATCGCCTCGCGCAATTCCTTAGGCATCGAGGTCGGCTGGAAGGCCGGCGTCGTCAAATGCGAGGATCTGGCGCAGTTCGACTTCTCGCGCGTCGATCTCGTGCTGATGAGCGCTGGCGGCGACATTTCGCGCGCCTGGGCCGAGAAGATCGGCGCGGCCGGCCCGATCGTCATCGACAATTCCTCGGCCTGGCGGATGGACCCGGACGTGCCGCTGATCGTGCCGGAAGTGAACCCCGACGCTATCGAGCTGGCCCACCGCAAGAACATCGTCGCCAATCCCAACTGCTCCACCGCCCAGCTGGTGGTGGCGCTGAAGCCCCTGCACGACGCCGCCCGCATCAAGCGCGTGGTGGTGGCGACCTATCAGTCGGTCTCGGGGGCCGGCAAACAGGGCATGGACGAGCTTTGGGACCAGACCAAAGGCATCTTCGTCCTCGGACCATCCCAGCCGAAGGTGTTCCCCAAACAGATCGCCTTCAACGTCATCCCGTTCATCGGCACGATCCGCGACGATGGCTTCACCAACGAGGAAGCCAAGATGTGGGAAGAGACCCACAAGATCATCGATCCGGACATCGCGCTCACCGTCACCTGCGTGCGTGTGCCGGTGATGGTCGGCCACTCCGAGGCGGTGAACATCGAGTTCCACGAGCCGCTGGACGAGGACGACGCCCGCGACATCCTGCGCGAGGCGCCCGGCGTCATCGTCATCGACAAGCGCGACGGCCAGGGCTTCATCACCCCTAAGGAAGCGCAAGGCGAGTTCGGGGTCTACGTCTCGCGCATCCGGCGCGACCCCACGGTCGAAAACGGCCTCTCGCTCTGGGTGGTCTCGGACAATCTGCGAAAAGGCGCGGCGCTCAACGCCGTACAGATCGCCCAGCTCCTCCATGAGCGCGGTCTGATCGGTCAGAAGGCCCTGGCCTAGTGCCGCCGCCGGCGGCCGAAAGCCGCCGGGCCCTCCTCGTCGGCGTCTTCTGCTATGCGCTCTGGGGCCTGACCCCAGCCCTGTACATCGCCATGAACCGGGCGGGCGCGAGCCCGTGGGATATCCTGGCCCATCGCACCCTGTGGTCGGCGCCGTGGGCCGGGGCGCTGGTCCTGGCCAGCGGGCGGATGGGCGAAGTGCGCGCCGTCCTCACCCATCCCAGTCGCCTGGGTCTCCTCGCCCTGTCGGCGATGGCGATCTCTTCCGGCTGGGCGTTGTTCGTCTGGGCGGTGAACAACGGCCACAACATCGAAGCCAGCGTCGGCTACTTCATCACACCTCTGCTGAACATGGCAGTGGGCGCCCTGTTCTTCCGTGAACGGATCAACCGCATCGGCCGCGTCGCGATCGCGCTCGCCGCCGTCGGTGTGGCGCTGCAGGCGATTGCGCTGGGCCACCTGCCCCTCATCGCCCTGTTCCTGGCGACCACGTTCTGGATCTACGGCCTGATCCGCAAGCAGATCGCCGTCGAGGCGGAGACGGGTCTGTTCGTCGAGAGCCTGCTGTTGATGCTTCCCGGCCTGGCGATGGTGCTGTTCCTGCACGCGCACGGCGGCGACATCTTCGCCCGCTCGACCGGCCAGACCCTGTTGATGCTGACGGCGGGGCCGGCCACGGTTCTGCCGCTGGCCCTGTTCTCGTGGACGGCGCGGCGCCTGCCGCTGTCCACCTTCGGCTTCCTGCAGTTCATCTCGCCATCGATCGGCTTCGTCATCGGCCTGATGGTCGGAGAGCGCCTGAGCCTCTTGGGAGCGATATCGTTCGGCTTCATCTGGGCCGGCTCGGCGGCCTTCATGTTCGGCGCCTGGCGTGCGTCCCGGCTGGTCGACAAGACGGCCGAGGGCTTCGCCGAAGAGCCAGCCCAGTCCTGACATGCCGCCGGTTTCGCTCCGGGAAAGCTTGCGCCGCTTCGGCCACGCCTTAGAGTCGGGCCTGCGGAAGGGGGTTTCATGAGGCGGATAACGGCGCTGATTTTCGGGATGGCGGTGCTGGCGGCGGTCAGCTCGGCGCAGGCCGCCCCGACCTTCGCGGTCGCCATCCCCGGCGCCCGTTCCGATGCGCCGCAAGAGGGCCGGCTGATCCTTCTGGTCAGCCGCGATCTGAAGCGCGAGCCCAGGAGCCACGTCAGTCCGGACGAGCCGCTGGACTCGCCTTACCTGTTCGGGATCAACGTCGAGGGTTTCGCGCCCGGCAAGACCGTGGTTGTCGACGATGCGGCTTTCGGGTGGCCAGCGCGGCGTCTGTCTGACCTGCCGGCCGGCGACTATCAGGTCCAGGTCGTGCTCAACCGCTACGAGACCTTCCATCTTGCCGACGGCCGGGTGCTCAAGCTGCCGCCTGACGAGGGCGAGGGCCAGCAGTGGCAGGAAAAGCCTGGGAACCTCTATTCCGCTCCGGCGGTCGTGCACATCGATCCGGCCTCGAACCAGCAGGTGAAGGTGACGCTCGACCGCCAGATCCCGCCCATCGCGCCCAAGGTCGACACGGCGTTCATTCGCCACATCCGCATTCGCAGCGAACGGCTCTCGAAGTTCTGGGGACGGGACGTCTATCTCACGGCCCACGTGCTGGTGCCCAAGGACTTCGACAAGCATCCCGAGGCTCACTACCCGTTGATGGTGAACCATGGGCACTTCCCGGATGACATCTCAGACTTCCGGACCGAGCCGCCGGACCCGAACCTCACGCCAGAATACTCCCAGCGCTTCCACCTGGCGGGCTACAATCGCATCGAGCAGCAAGAGGCCTACGACTTCTACCGCAAGTGGATCTCGCCGGGCTTCCCGCGCTTCCTGGTGGTCGAGATCGCCCACGCCAATCCCTATTACGACGACAGCTATGCGGTGAACTCCGCCAACCTCGGGCCGTACGGCGACGCCATCAACTATGAGTTGATCCCGGAGATCGAGCGCCGCTTCCGCGGCATCGGCCAGGGGTGGGCGCGGTTCACCTACGGCGGGTCCACCGGCGGGTGGGAGGCGCTGGCCACCCAGGTGTTCTATCCCGACCTCTACAACGGCGCCTTCGCCGCGTGCCCCGACCCGATCGACTTCCGCGCCTATACGGTGATCAACCTCTACGAGGACAAGAGCGCCTATGTCCTGCGGGGCGAGGCCGCGGCGGTGGAGCGGCCGTCGATCCGCAACTACCTCGGCGAGGTGTTCGCCACGCAGCGCGACGCCAACTACCAGGAGCTGGTCGCCGGCGACCGCGGCCGGTCAGGCGGCCAGTACGACATCTGGCAGGCGGTGTTTGGCCCGGTCGGGGCGGATGGCTATCCGGCCCCGATCTACGACAAGCTCACCGGCGACATCGACCCGAAGGTCGCCACCTATTGGCGCGAGCACTACGACCTGTCCCACATCATCGAGCGGGACTGGGCGAGCCTGGCGCCGAAACTGCAGGGCAAGATTCACATCTACGTGGGCTCGGCTGACACCTACTACCTCAACAACGCGGTCTACTTCGCCCAGGCGCGTCTGGAGGCGCTCAAGCCGGCCTACGAGGGTGAGGTCGCCTATGGCGATCGCGCCGAGCACTGCTGGAACGGCGATCCCAACCTCCCCAACGCCTATTCCCGCCTGCACTACAATTTCCAGTACCTGCCCACGATCCTCGACCGCATCGAGAAGACCGCGCCGCCGGGCGCTGATCTCAAGAGCTGGCGCTACTGACCGATGCGCCGAGGGCGACGGGCAGGCGCCCTTCAGAGCGCCGCGTAGGCAGCCTCGATCAGAGCCATGGCGCGGCCGTCGGCGATCAGCTCCGCGGACTGCCGATTCATCACATAGGCGCCGGAGACGCGTCGGGCCGGGTCGGCGAAGGCGCAGCTGCCGCCCCAACCCGAATGGCCCACGGTCTCTTCGCCCGGCCCGTAGATGTGGAGGCCCTCGTTGCGCAGCAGGCCGGCCCCCCAGGCGAGGTCGTAGGGCAGGACGAGGTCGGATCCCTTGAGCCTGGGCCGCGTCGTCTCGCGGACCGACGCAGCGGAAAGCACCCGCCGACCGTCAAGGACTCCATCGCAGGCGAAGATCGCCATCATCCGCGCCAGAGCCGGGGCGGTGGCGTGACCGGTGACCGAGGGAATGGCCGCCCGCCGCCATTCCGCCAGGCTCACCCCGCCGGGCGACGACCACGGGGTCAGGAAGGCCGCACGTTTGGCCTCGGTGAGCGGCCCGAGGTTGGGCATGGCGGGCGGCTTCTTCAGCTCCGCGCAGCGGGCGTGCTCGGAGTCCGGCAGGCCGAGCCAGAGGTCGAGGCCGAAGGGTGCGGAAATGTCTTCGGCCAGCGCCCGGCCCAGGTCGCGGCCGGAGGCGCGGCGGAAGAGCGCGCCGGCGAGATAGCCGAAGGTGACCGGGTGGTAGCCGCTGGCGGTTCCAGGCTCCCACATCGGCGCGGCGGCGGCGAGCCTCGCCTCTATGAGGTCGAAGTCGAACCAGTCGGCCGGGGCCATGGGCTCCACGAGGCCGGGCAGGCCGGCCTGGTGCGACAGGGCCTCGGCGATCGTCACCGCGCCTTTGCCGGCGGTGGCGAACGCCGGCCAGAGGTCGGCGACCGGCTGGTCATAGGAAAGCGCGCCGGCGTCGGCCAGCGTGGCGACCATCAGCGCGGCCATCGCCTTGGTGGTGGAGAACACCGAGCAGAGCGTGCCTTCGGCGAACGGCCGCGTGGCGGCGCGGTCAGCCCAGCCACCCATCAGATCGACGACGATCTCGCCCTCGATCGCCAGGGTGAAGCGGGCGCCGATCTCCAGCCCCTGGTCGAAATGGGCCGCAAAGGTTTCGCGCACCGGCTCGAAGGCGGGCGGGCAAATCCCTCGGACCTCAGCCATCGAAGCGCTCCAGGGTGATCTCGACCGGGTGGCCGCCGACGAGCGCGGCGGTCTCGGCCGTTGCTGCAGCCAAGGCGTCGGTGCTCGAATGCCGCGAGACCAGCGAGCCGGCGAAGATGGCGGTGAGCAAGTCGCCGGCCCCCTTGGGATCGGCCGGCAGACGAGGATGGCGGGCCAGGATTGCGCCCTCCGGCGAGGCCAGCATTACGCCGATCTCGTCGCCAAGCGGGATCGAGGAGGCCAGCACCGTTCGCCCGAGCGTCTTGGCCGCCGCCCGCGCCGAGGCCGGGTCGCTGACCGGCCGGCCGGAGAGCCGCGCCAGCTCCCAGGCATTGGGCGCCAGGATGTCGGCGCGCGGAACCAGAAGGCCGGCGATCGCGTCGGCGACCTCCTCACGCACGTAGAGCCCCCGCCCCTCGTCGCCCATGATGGGATCGACGAGGATCCGCGCGGCGGGGTTGGCCACCCGCACGGCGTCGATCAGGCGCGCGCCGGCGCTCACCTGATCGGCGGTGGCGAAATAGCCGGTGATCATCGCCTGGGCGCCGGTCAGCGCGCCGGAAACCGTGACGCCCTCGATCATCCCCTCGAGAATGTCCCGCGGCGTCGCCGCGCCGCCGGGCGGTCCCAATCCCGGATGGCGGCCGAAGAGGACGGTCGGGATGAAGATCGTCTCCACCCCCATTCGCTCCAGCGCCGCGACCTGGGCCGAGCCGCCGACCCGGCTCGCCGCGACATGGCTGGAGAGGATGAGGATGGACATGGATCGCGAACCTTCTAGGACGCCCTCCTCCCCCTTGATGGGGGAGGTGGTCCGAAGGACCGGAGGGGGTGGCCCTGCCACCCCACCCGTCTCGCGCTACGCGCGAGCCACTCTCCCCATCAAGGGGAGGGAGGGCTAGTACCGATAGTGCTCCGGCTTGAACGGGCCCTGGGGCGCGACGCCGATGTATTCGGCCTGCTCGGTCGACATCTCGGTCAGCTTGGCCCCGAGCTTGCCGAGGTGAAGCATAGCCACCTTTTCGTCGAGCCGCTTGGGCAGGGTATAGACCTCAGTCTCGTAGGCCTTGCCGTTGGTCCACAGCTCGATCTGGGCCAGGGTCTGGTTGGTGAAGCTGGCGCTCATCACGAAACTCGGGTGGCCGGTGGCGTTGCCGAGGTTCACCAGCCGGCCTTCGGACAGGACGATGATTTTCTTGCCGTCCGGAAACTCCACGTGGTGAACCTGCGGCTTGATCTCGTCCCACTTGAAGTTGCGCAGGCCGGCGATCTGAATCTCGGAATCGAAGTGGCCGATGTTGCACACGATGGCGTTGTGTTTCATCCCGCGCATGTGGTCGACGGTGATGACGTCCTTGTTGCCGGTCGCGGTGACGTAGATGTCGGCGGTCGGCAGGGCGTCCTCGATGGTCAGGACCTCGTAGCCCTCCATCGCCGCCTGCAGGGCGCAGATCGGATCGACCTCGGTGACGATGACGCGGGCGCCGCCCTGGCGCAGTGAGGCAGCCGAGCCCTTGCCGACGTCGCCATAGCCGCAGACCAGGGCCACCTTGCCGGCCAGCATCACGTCGGTGGCCCGGCGGATGGCGTCCACCAGGCTCTCGCGGCAGCCGTAGAGGTTGTCGAACTTGGACTTGGTGACGCTGTCGTTGACGTTGATGGCCGGGAACGGCAGCTCGCCGCGCTGCTGCATCTGATAGAGCCGGTGGACGCCGGTTGTGGTCTCTTCCGACACGCCCTTGATGGCCGCGCGGATGGCCGAATAGAAGCCCGGCTTCTCCTTCAGGTAGCGCTTCATCGTCGCGTAGAGCGCCTCTTCCTCCTCGTTGTGCGGATGGTCGAGGATGGAGGGGTCTTTCTCGGCCTTGGGGCCGAGCACGCACAGCAGGGTGGCGTCGCCGCCGTCGTCGAGGATCAGGTTGGGATAGCCGCCGTCGCTCCATTCGAAAATGCGGTGGGCGTAGTCCCAGTATTCGGTGAGGTTCTCGCCCTTGACGGCGAAGACCGGCGTGCCCTGAGCGGCGATGGCCGCCGCGGCGTGGTCCTGGGTGGAGAAGATATTGCACGAAGCCCAGCGCACGTCTGCGCCCAGGGCCTGCAGCGTCTCGATCAGCACCGCCGTTTGGATGGTCATGTGCAGAGAGCCGGCGATCCGGGCGCCCTTCAGCGACTGGGCCGGGCCGTATTCCGCGCGCACGGCCATCAGGCCGGGCATCTCGGTTTCGGCGATGTCGATCTCCTTGCGGCCCCAGGCGGCGAGCGAAAGATCTTTGACGACGTAATCGGACACGGAGGGCTCCTCAAAGTGACGGGGCTCTATAGGCTCCGCAGCGTCCACGGGCAACCTTGATATAAAGATGTCTTTATATCCGTGAGCGGAACATGACGCGGCTGAGGGGTTTTGCTTGTCTCCCCTCTTTGGGGAGTACGGCCGAAGGCCGGGAGGGGGCTTCCCGGCAATGATTTAGGTGCGCCGCCCCCTCCCCCAGAGGGAAGGAGAGGTGAAGTTCACGGCGACTTTGGCGGGCCGCGCGTCATCAGGGTGGCGATGTCGCTGCGCTCGAAGCTCAGCTCGGTATCCAGCTGGGTCTTGTAGAGCGCGGCGAGATAGGCGAGGTCGCCGGCAGTGAGCTCCTCCGGCGCCACGCGCGCGGTGCAACCCTTCGACAGCAGGTCGAGGATGCTCGGCAGCTCATCACAGCCATCGAAGGTCGCCGGCGCCGACAGGGCCAGCAGGGTCACATAGTCGATCAGCGGACCGATCTTGCGGCCGTAGAGCGCCTTGCCGTCGATCACGATCAGCACGTGCGCGAAGACACTGTCCATGCAGCGGGAAAACTTGCCCCCCAGGCAGCCCTCTCCGGTCACCCCAGACACCTGCGCCCGTCCTCCCTGGGCTTCGCTGGAGGCTTCGCTGGCGAGATAGGAGCCGGGCGCATGGCCGTAGCTGCCGGGCGCGGTGGCGATATTGCCGCCAACCTGGCGCGGCATATCGAGGGCGAGTTCGTGTCGATCGTTCTCGGTGGCGGTGAGGTACCAGGCCTGGATCGGGCGCGTGACGGCCCTCGCCGTCTTGGCGTCCCCCGGGTTGTAAAAGCCCAGCAGCTGGCCCTGGTTCTTGGCGATGGTGTCGACCACCGTCTGCGGCGTGTTGGTGAAGATGATCTCGACGTTGGTCGTGCAACGCTCGCCCTTGGCCACCGGGGCGCGCACGGCCGTGGCCACCGCGCGAATGCGGCCGTTCAGATAGCCGGCCACGTCAGCCGGTACGCCCGTGGTTTCAGGGCAGACGCCGTCGCCCCAGCGCGCCAGCTGGCCGATCGGCGTCGGAGCGCCGTGGGTGACGATGAATTTCGCCGCCTGGGAGGGCGTGGGCGCGTCGCCGGCCGAAGCCGCGCCCGCGCTCAGCATCAAGGCCAAGGCGAGCGCCCGGCCCTCGCAGGTCAGCCGCTTGGTGAAGGCGTCCATACGCGCACCTGTCCACTGGCCGCACGCAGACTGGCGCCGCGGCGGCCGGCGGACAAGCGCGGCCCTCAGCCCATGCGGTGCAGCGCGCAGATCTTGTTGCCGTCGGGATCGCGCAAATAGGCGATGTAGAGCTTGCCCGTGGCGCCCTCGCGCACGCCGGGCGGATCCTCGATCGCCTTGCCGCCATTGGCCAAGCCGGCCGCATGCCACGCATCCGCCGCTTCCGGCGAGGCGGCCGCGAAGCCGATCGTGCCGCCGTTGGCCACTGACGCCGGCTCGCCGTCGATCGGCTTGGTCACCGAAAACACCCCGCCCGGCGTGAAATAGAAGATCCGGTGGCCGTCGACCCTGGCCGGCGGCACGCCGAGCGTCCCCAGCGCGGCGTCGTAGAAACCCTTGGCCCGGTCCAGATCGTTGGTCCCGAGCATGATGTGAGAGAACATTGGCCTTTCCTCCGTTGTGATTGCAGGAATCCAGCGTGACCGGGCGCCGTAACGGCGGTCAATAGCCGTCGCTCCTCATCAGAGCCGTCTTCCAACGCGCCGCGTCGGGGTGGAAAATGTATCATTTCTATACTATTTTTCGCCATGCGCTTCGAATACGGTCCGGCCAAAAGTGCGGCGAACAAGGCCAAGCACGGCATCGACTTCGAGGCAGCGCAGGCGCTCTGGGCCGATCCGATGTTGCTTGAAGCGCCCGCGAGAACCGATGGCGGGCCACGCTTCATCGTCATCGGGCGAATCGGCGAACGACATTGGTCGGCGATCTTTGCTCGACGCGGCGAAAACACGCGGTTGATCTCGGTGCGCCGTGCGAGACGAGAGGAGGTTGAGCACTATGAAGACGACTGAATTCGACCGGGCTTTCGAGGCGGGAGAAGACGTCAGCAGCCAGGTGGGCTGGACGCAGTCTCGCCGACCCAACGTGACGGCGAGGCGAGTGAATGTCGATTTTCCCGCCTGGGTGGTCGAGGGCCTCGATCGCGAGGCCCGGCGTCTCGGCGTTACGCGTCAGGCGCTCATCAAGCTCTGGATCGCCGAACGGCTCTAACGGCCGACTACCGCTCTTCCTCGAAGCGGTTCTCGACCAGGCGCGTCAAGGCTTCCAGCGCCGCCTTCGCCTGTCGGCCTTCGGCGGCGATCTCGATGGTCGAGCCGGGTCCGGCGGCCAGCATCATCAGGCCCATGATCGATTGGGCGTCGACCGTCTGGTCGTCCTTGGTCACCCGCACCACCGCATCGAACGTACCGGCCAGCTTGACGAACCGGGCCGAGGCTCGCGCGTGCAGGCCCCGTTCGTTGCAGATGTCGACGTTAGCGGAAACGCTCACTTCTCGCCGGCGAGAACGTAGGACGCGACGGAGATGTACTTGCGGCCGGCCTCCTGGGCATGGGCCACGCAGACACTCAGCGGCTCGCGCGCCCGCAGCGACGCGAGCTTGATCAACATCGGCAGGTTGAGGCCGGCGATCACCTCGGCCTTGGTCTGCTCCATGACCGAAATCGCCAGGTTGGACGGCGTGCCGCCGAACATATCGGTGAGCAGGATGACTCCCTCCCCCTGATCGACCTCACCGCAGGCCTTCAGGATGTCGCGCCGTCGTCGGTCCATGTCGTCGTCGGGCCCGATGCAGATGGCGGCGACGGCAGGCTGGGGCCCGACCACATGCTCCATGGCGGACAGGAATTCTTTCGCCAGCTGGCCGTGCGTGACGATCACGAGCCCGATCATACGTGATGTCTCAACGGCGAACCCTTGCGCCCCCGGAGCGCGTTCCGCAAAAGTGGGAACAACTCTTGCGAATAGAACGCGCTCGCCACTTTTCGATTGAGAGCGAAATTCAACGATCAGGCGAATCCGCCTGATCGCATCGCGCTCTCGCGCCAGCCGGGAGGCGCGAAGGCGGCTTGATACAATTGTTAGAGCCCGCCTCCAAGATGCTCGATCAGCGCAGCCAGCTTGGCGGGGGCGGATGCGGCGAAGGGCCACAGCTGGGCAGCGGCGACGTCGACCCCCTCCAGACGCGCCACCGACGGCTCGGGCATGCGCTCCACCGCCTCCGAGGCGAGCGTGACCCGAAGCACGACGCGGGCGAACGGCAGGGACCGGCGGGAGAGGACGCCGACGCCGCGCGCCTCGATCAGGCCCGCCAGCGGCGCGGGGGCGCGGCCGTAGACCCGGCCGCCGCTGGCGAAGACCACCACCCGGTCATCGGCGACAAGCGTGAAACCGGCAGCCAGGGCGCGCAGCGCCAGATCGCTCTTGCCGGCCCCGGACTCGCCTTCGATCAGGGCCCCGCGCCAAAGGCCGCCGCACCGTAGGGCGACAAGGCCGGCGTGCAGGATCATGCCAGAGGCAGGGAGATGCTGAAGCGCGCGCCGGCGATCCGCTCTCCGTCCATGCGGTTTTCGGCCCAGATGCGGCCGCCGTGGGCCTCGATGATGTGGCGGGCGATGGCCAGGCCGAGACCGGAGTTGCCGCCGAACGCCGCGCCCTTGGGCCGAGCGGTGTAGAAGCGCTGGAAGATGGTCTCTAGGTTCTCCGGCGGTATGCCGGGGCCGTCATCGTCGACCTGGACGAGCGCCTCGCGCTTCTGGCGCCTGAGCGACACCCTGACCTCGCCCCCCGGCGGACTGAACGAGCGGGCGTTGTCGACCAGGTTGCGGGCCACCTGGCTGAGCGGCCCTTCGCGGCCGAGCACGTGGAGGGTCTCGCCGGCCGGCCGCTCGAAGCGCACGCCGACCTCTTCCGGCTTGCGGGTCGCCTCGTAGAGCTCGCTGACCTGGCCCAGCAGCCGGCCGAGATCCAGCGGCGAGGGCGACTCGCGCGCCAGCTCCGCGTCGAGACGCGAGGCGTTGGAAATGTCGGTGATCAGCCGGTCCATGCGGCTGATGTCCTGCGAGAGGATGCGCATCAGCCGCTCGCGCGCCTCCGCGGCGCTGACCAACTCCAGGGTCTCCACCGCCGAGCGGATCGAGGTCATCGGATTGCGCAGCTCATGCGCCACGTCGGCGGCGAACCGTTCGATGGCCTGCATGCGATCGGACAGGGCCCGGGTCATGTCCTCCAGCGAGCGGGTGAGGTCGCCGACCTCGTCGTCGCGGTTGGCGAGGTCCGGCAGAGCGATGGCCCTGGCGTGCTGCAGGCGCACGCGGTCGGCCGCACGCGCCAGGCGCAGCACCGGCTCGGCGACGAGCTGGGTGAGCAGCAGCGAGGAAGTGAGCGTCGCGCCCACGGCGATGAGGATGAACGGGATGAGCGCCCGGCGCTGGGCCGCGACGATCTGCTCAACGCCGGAAGCTTGCAGGGTCAGGACACCCAGCACAGCGCGCACGTGGCGGATTGGGATCGAGACCGAGACGACGCGATTGCCTTCCTCGCCGACGCGGACGTTGCGGACCACGTCGCCGGCCAGCGCTTCGTGTACCTCCGCTTCGAGCGCCGCCCGGGCTTTGGCCAGTTTGGCCGTCCGCGCCTCGACGGCGGCCTCGCCGGCCGGCGGCTCTCCGGGCCGGCGGGCTGGCGGCAGGGGACTGACGTCGACCCGGTCGGCCACGACAAAGGAGTCGGCCAGCTGCCGGCCGGCGGCGTCGAACAGGCGCGCCCTCTGGCTGCTGGGGATCGACAGCACGCCCACCATGCTGGCCGCCCGGTCCTGATCCAGGGCCGGCTGCGGCTCGCCGATCGTCGCGTATTCGTCGATGACCTTGGCGATCACCTGGCCCTCGAGCTCGAGGCTCTCGAGCCGAGTCTGGACCAGGCCCTGGCGGATCTCGTTCAGCACCAGCGCGCCGCCGACCAGGATCGCCAGGCCCAGCAGGTTGAGAAGGACGATCAGCCGCCCGAGGCGCGAGCCGATCGGCCAAGCGCCGCGGCGGACGGGGCGGGGCGCGCGGCGTGTGGTGTCGGCGTCAGGACTCGCGGTAGCGATACCCGACTCCATAGAGCGTCTCGATGGAATCGAACTCCGGGTCGACGTCGCGGAACTTCTTGCGCATGCGCTTGATGTGGCTGTCGATGGTCCGGTCATCGACGTAGACCTGATCCTCGTAGGCCGCGTCCATCAGGTTGTCGCGGCTCTTCACGAAGCCGGGCCGCTGGGCCAGCGACTGCAGGAGCAGGAACTCGGTCACCGTCAGGCGAACCGGCTTGTTGTCCCACAGGCAGTCGTGTCGGGCGGGATCGAGCGTCAGGCGACCGCGGCGGATCGCCTTGGAGGCGGCCGAGTCGATATCGTCCTCCTCCGGGCTCGCCCGGCGCAGGACCGCCTTCACCCGCTCGATCAGCAGCCGCTGACTGAACGGCTTGTGGACATAGTCGTCGGCCCCGAGGTTGAAGCCGAGGATCTCGTCGATCTCGTCGTCCTTGGAGGTGAGGATGATCACCGGCACGCTGGAAGTCTGGCGCAGGCGCCGCAGCACCTCCATGCCGTCCAGGCGCGGCATCTTGACGTCGAGGATGGCCAGGTCCGGCGGATCGCTCTCCAGGGCCGACAGGCCCGAGGCCCCGTCATAGTAGGCGGTCACGGCGTGGCCGTGGTTCTCGAGCGCCAGCGACACCGAGGCGACGATGTTCTCGTCGTCGTCGATGAGGGTGATTTTCGCCATGATTTGTCCAGACTTGGCCTTGTGCGGCGGGGATGGAACTTAAGTCCCCTCACGTCATGCTTCAATGAAGCCCGGCCCAGCTACGCTGGCTCGCCCGATTTCGTGTCTTCAATGGGGCGGTGGGCGCGTCTGGGCCGTCCTATCCCGGCGAGCGCGGTTGTTTCTATTAAAGTTGCGTCATGCCGGGCTGGACCGGGAGAGGCGCCAGCGCGACTCAGGCCGCGCCGAATGACTCGTCCATGATCTTCGCCAGCCGGACGTCGAGCTCGGTGACGCCGTCGGCGTCGTGGGTCGCCAGTGTCACGTCCACACGATTGTAGACGTTGAACCATTCGGGGTGGTGGTCGAGAGCCTCGGCGGCCAGGGCCACCCGCGTCATCCAGCCGAAAGCGGCGGCGAAGGTGGCGAAGCGGTATTCGCGCCGGATGGCGTCGCGATCCTCCACGGCTGACCACAGTGGCAGCTCAGCGAGCGCCGCCGCCGCGCCAATCTTAGTAGGCCGGGTCATGCCGTCTCTCCCAACACCAGCCCCGTGGCCGCCTCGAGGTCGGCCAGCGCCTGGGCCTCGCTGACGACCTTGATGGCGGTCATGCCGACCTCGCCCGCGCCTTTGCAGTTGACGCCCAGGTCGTCGAGATAAAGGCAGGCGGCGGGGGCGACGCCCAGCGCCTCGCACATCATCCGGTAGATGGCCGGGTCGGGCTTGCGCACCCCGACTTTGGAGCTCTCGATCACCACCTCGAAGAGGGCCATGACATCGGCCGTGCGCGCCGCGCCCTCGGGGTTGGCGGCCATGCCCGGGCCGTGGCCCTGGGGCACGTTATTGGTGATGCAGGCGACGCGGTAGCGCGTCTTGCAGGCCTTGAGCGCCTCGACCATCCGCGGCCGCAGCGCCCCGGAGAGCAGGGGCAGAATGTCCGCCCCACGCACGGGATGGCCAAGCGCCGTCGACTCCTCGAGAAACAAGGTGTCGAACCGGGCCCCATCGATGCGGGCGCTTTCGAACAGGGCCCAGGCGTTGTGCAGCGGGTTGGTCGCATTCACGCCCCGGATGAAGTCCCGCGGCAGGCCGCGCGCCGCCTCGAAGGCGTTGAAGGCCTCGAATGGCGAGCCGGTGAAGACGCCGCCGAAGTCCCAGATCACCGCCTCGAGGGTCGCCAAGGCTACGGCCGGTCCTTCTTGGGCAGGGCGGCGATCTGATCGGGGGTCAGCTTGGTGATCGTCTTGACGATCAGCGGTTGGTAGAAGCCGTGGCTGTCGGAGACCGCCAGCTGCAGGTCGAGCGGCGTGCAGATCGAGCTGGAACCGCGCACCACCGAGACGAGATGGTAGGAGCCCGGCCAGGTGAGTTGCTCCGAGCCGGCCGACAGATCGAGCCGGTAAATGTCCTTGATGTTGACGCGCAGGTAGACGGTGTTGGCGTCGGTGGCGTGCCAGCCTTCCCACTGATTGATGAAGAAGCACGGATGCTGCTGGTCAGCGAGCGCCGGCGAGGCGAGCGCGCCGGCGGCGCAGAACGCCGCCGCGGCGCCGACAATCCGAGAACGCATGGACATCGGTAGTCTCCTGAAGTCCCTCGCGGTGAGGAAATGGTCTCGCCGGCGCCGCTTGTCAAACGCCCCCTCTCCCTGGAGGGAGAGGGAGGGGCCTATGGCGGAGCCATGGGAGGGTGAGGGGTTACACCGCCGGGTTTCCTAACCCCTCGCCCGGGCGCGCTTGGCGGCGCGTCTCGACCTCTCCCTCCAGGGAGAGGTGAAGGTTACGCCGCCCTTGCCACCTGCCCGGCAATGAGGCCGCGGATCTTCTCGGCGTCGGCGGCCGTGGCCGGGGTGTAGACCAGCATGGTGAGGTCGGTGCGGCCGTCGACGGCGAAGGCGGAATACTCCAGGCCCAGCACGCCGGCGCGCGGGTGGCGGATCTGCTTGAGACCCTCGACATGGCCGCTGATGGCGTTCTCGCGCCAGAGGGCGGCGAATTCGGGGCTCGTCCGGCTCAAGTCCTCGACCAGCGCCCGCACCGCCTCCGACGCGCCGGCCCGCGCCGCGTCGGCCCGGAACGCGCCTACCATGAAGCGGGCCACTGCCTCCCAGTTGGACTGGCGCGCGCGCATGCGCGCATCGCCGAACATCAGGCGCAGGATGTTGCGCTGGTGAGCCTCCAGCTCGGCATAGTCGGTCAGAACGACCTCGGCGGCGCGGTTCCAGGCCACCACGTCCCAGGTCGCGGTGCGGATGATCGCGGCGCTCGGGTCAAGATAGTCGAGCACGCGCTGGAGCCGGGGCGAAACCGCCTCCGGTTCGTGCCAGTGGGCCTCCGGCGGGCGGCCCAGCGCGATGAGAAACAGGTGCTCGCGTTCGGCGTCGGTGAGCATCAGCGCGCCCGAGAGGCGATCGAGGACGTCGGCCGAGGGCGCCCCGCCGCGGCCCTGCTCGAGCCATGTGTACCAGGTGGCGCTGATGTTGGCTCGCTGGGCCACCTCCTCGCGCCGCAGGCCCGGCGTGCGCCGACGGGTCATAGGAAAGCCCAGGGCGGCCGGGTCCAGCCGGGTGCGGCGGTCGCGCAGATAGGCGCCGACGGAATTCTCTGTCGCGGTTGGCATGGTGTTCCTGTTAGGTCTTATACCCGGATAATGTCACTACTTTACCCGGATATCGTGAAGCGTCAAAACCCGGCGCATCGACATTCGGAGAGACTTCCATGCGTGTATTCGTCACCGGCGCGACCGGCTTCGTCGGTTCGGCCGTGGTCAAGGAATTGCTCGGCGCTGGCCATAAGGTGCTGGGCGTCTCCCGCTCGGACGCAGGCGCTGAGGCCCTGGCCGCGACCGGGGCCGAGGTCTGGCGCGGGTCGCTTGAGGATCCCAAAGGCCTGGCGGAAGGGGCCCGCGACTGCGACGGCGTCGCCCACCTCGCTTTCAACCACGATTTCAGCAAGTTCGCCGAGAACGGCCAGGCCGACAAGGCGGCGATCGAGGCCCTCGGCGCGGTGCTGGAAGGCTCCGGCCGGCCGCTGATCGTCACCTCCGGTGTCGCCCTGCTGACCCCAGGCAAGGTGTCCACCGAGGCAGACAACCCGGCGGAGTCGGATCACATTCCGCGCGTCTCGGAACAGACGGGCGACAAGTTGGCGGCGTGCGGTCTGCGCGCCATGGCCATCCGCCTGCCGCCCATAACCCATGATGTCGGCACGGGCGGCTTCCTGCCCATCCTGATGGGCATCGCCCAGGAGAAGGGCGTCTCCGCCTATATCGACGAGGGGCGGAACCGCTGGCCTGCCGGACACCGGAACGACGCCGCCCAGCTCTATCGCCTGGCCCTGGAGACGGGCGCGGCGGGCGCCCACTATCACGCCATCGCCGAGGAAGGCCTCGCCATGCGCGACATCGCCACGGCGATCGGCAAGCGGCTGGGCCTGCCGGTGGCGAGCATCGCCGCCGAGGAGGCGCCAGCGCACTACGGCTGGTTCACGATGTTCGCCGGTGTCGACTGCCCCTCGTCGAGCCAGTGGACGCGCGAGACCCTCGGCTGGACGCCGACCCATGCGGGCTTGCTCGCCGACATCGCGGCGGAAGCTTAACCGGCGGGGTGAAACCGCACGTAGCAATCTCCCCTGCGCTCATCCCCGCGAACGCGGGGACCCAGGCGTTTTACGGGAAGTCGCTGCGTGCGCCGGCGGCGACCATTCTTAACCACCAAGGACACCAAGAACACCAAGGCGCTTCGGACCTTAGCTCCGTCTTAGTGAGCTTTGTGAACTTGGTGGTGAACCGAGGCGCCAGGATCGTCGATCGCGTCGTCAAAAAGACCTGGGTCTATAGTCTTACAACCTAGTTTGCCGGGTGGGCTTCGGCCGCGGCGCGCAAGGTGGCGATCTGCGCTGGTGTGAGCGCTGAAAGGTCGTGCTGCGCAAGATCGCTCGCCGCTTTGCTGCCCGTACCTTCACCTTCAATTCCGTAAGAGCCGCCTTCGGGTGAGATGAGGAAGTAGGATGGAAAGGCCGGGTTCGACTTGTCGCCGGTGACGGCCACGAGTGAGGCGCCGTCCGAACAGGCGTAGACGAGCCACGTCCCGGCCCCGAATGTGCGGCGCACGGGCCCCCGATCGTATTGGAGAGTCGGCTTGCTCTTCCCGTCGGCCGGGGCGGCGCAGGCGACGCTGGACGTGACGGTGGAGACGACCATCACGGCGGCCCAAAGCTCGCTGGGTCGCGGACTTTTCCCCATCCCTCGACGGCCCCCTGCGCGCAGCTTCACAACACCACCTCGATGAGCCGCGGGCCGGGGCGGCCCATGGCGTCGGCGAACTGATCGTCGAACGCCTCAGCGGTCTCGGCCCGCGACGCCTCCACCCCCATGCCGCGCGCCAGGCTGACGAAGTCGAGGACCGGATCGCGCAGGTCGAGCATCGACAGCGCCTTGGGCCCAGCGTTGAGCGCCCCGACCCGGCCGAGTTCGACGTTGAGAATGGCGTAGGAGCGATTGGCGAGGATCACGGTGGTGACGTCCAGCCGCTCGCGCGCCTGGGTCCACAGCGCCTGGAGGGTGTACATCGCCCCGCCGTCGCCCTGCAGGCAGACCACCTTGCGGTCCGGGGCCGCCACGGCCGCGCCAGTTCCCACCGGGATACCCTGGCCGATCGAGCCGCCGGTCAGCGCCAGATGGTCATGCGGCGCGGCCGTGATCGTAGCCTGTTGCGTCCCGCCCGAGCCCGTGGCGCCCTCGTCCGAAAGGATGGCTCCCTCCGGCAGCCAGCGGGCGATCACCTGACCGACCGTATGCTGATTGAGCTTGTCCGTGGGCCGATCGGGCCGCGCCAGCGGCGTGAGCCGGGCTGGCGCGGCGGCTGCACCGACGGCCTGCGCCAAGGCTTCGAGGGCCTGGAGACCGTCCTCGTGAGGGTGGGCGAGATGAACGATCCGCGCCCCGTCGGGCAGGCCCCAGCTCGGCCGGCCCGGATAGGCGAAGAAGGTCACGGGCGGCTTCCCGCCGACCAGCACCAGGGCCTTTACGCTGCCAAGAAACTCGACGATCTGCTCGGCGAAGTAGGGAATACGCTCCACCGCCACGCGTCCGGCCCCGCGGGCCATCTTCGGCGCGAAGGTGTCGGCCAGCAGGCGCGCGCCGGTGGCTTCGGCGATGCGGCCGGCGGTCGCCAGTCCCCGCTCGGTGAGCGACGCGCCGCGGAGCAGAATGGCGCAGGCGCCGCCCTCCCCCGTCGCATCGCGAGCGCGGGCGATCGCCGCCCCCGAAACCTCGGCCGGCGCCGCGACCGGAAGCGGCGGAGCCGGACCCTCGGCCTCGTCCCAGGCCGCATCGGCCGGCAGGATCAGGGTGGCGATCTGGCCGGGCGGCTGGCGCGCCGCGGCTATGGCCAGGGCCCCGTCGGCCGCCGCGGTAAGGGCGCTCGGCGTACTGTGGACCCAGGCCGACACCGGCCGGGCGATGCCGGCCACGTCCGAGGCCAGCGGCGCGTCATAGCGGGCGTGCCAGGTCGCATGGTCGCCGACGATGTTGACGATCGGCGTCTGCGCTCGCCTGGCGTTGTGCAGGTTGGCGAGGCCGTTGCCGAGCCCCGGCCCCAGGTGCAGCAGCGTCATCGCCGGGACGCCGGCGATGCGGCCATAGCCGTCGGCCATGCCGGTGACCGCGCCTTCGAAGAGGCCGAGCACGGCGCGGATCTCCGGCGCGCGGTCGAGCGCCGCCACCAGATGCATCTCGGAGGTGCCGGGATTGGCGAAACAGGCCCTGACGCCCGCGTCGGCGAGCGTGCGGACGAGGCTCTCGGCGCCGTTCACCTGCGAGGCGTCAGGACCGCGCGTGCTCGAAGGCGACGCTGATGATCAGATGCACGTCGTCGCCGACATAGGGGGCATATTTCGAAACTCCGAAGTCGGTCCGCTTGACCTGGCCGCTGACCTCGAAGCCGGTGGTGTAGGCCTTGTCGACCGGGCTGACGCCGGCGGCGTTGAACTTGGCCTTAAGGGTCACCGGCTTGGTCACCCCGTGCATGGTCAGATCGCCGGTGACATCGGCGGTGTCGCGGCCGGTGGCGACGATCCCGGTCGACTTGAACGAGATGGTCGGGAACTTGGCGGCGTCGAACCAGTCGGCGCTCTTGAGCTCGCCCGTCAGCTTGTCGCTCGGCGTCGAAACCCCTGAGACGGGCACCGACACGTCCAGGTGGCTCTTGCCTACGTTCTTGGGATCGAGGTCGAGGGCCCCCGAGGCGCCGACGAACTCGCCATAATAGGTGGTGAATCCGAAGTGAGAGACAGCGAAGAGCACGCGCGTATGGCTCGGCTCAATCTTGTAGGCCCCGGCCTGGACGTCGGCGGGCGCGACCGACCCTGGGGCCTGAGCGTGGGCGGAGACGGCGAGGGTCAGAGCCGCCGCGGCGGCGAAGATGAGCATGCGCATGAGTGGTGTCCGCTGTTGCTTTCGCCCATCGATATAGGCCAAGCGCCGCCATGCGGCGAGAGGCCGGCTTGGGCGTTGTTAGTCTAACGCCGACTTGTCCCGCTTCTCAGCCCGCCTCAGCGCAGCTCCAACCCTTCGAGCTCGCCGTCTGAGCGCCAGGCGGCGAGTTTCTCGAAGAATTTCAGCGGCCCGGCCCCGTACATGTCGCTGAAGAAGCCGCCGCGGCGCTTGCCCTCGCCATTGTAGTAGCCGGGCGTGCATTCCGAATAGAACCGCTCGCCCAGGCGCGCGAGGCTGCGTACCTCTTCCACATAGGCCCCCTCGGCCGCCGCCGTGGGTTCGACCACTTCGGCGCCGCGGTCGCGCGCCTGCCCGACGATGTAGGCCAGGTGGTCGGCCTGCTCGCCCAGGGCCTGCGGCACGCTGATGGTGATGGCGGTCTGGGTGAAGCCCAGGAAGAAGCAGTTGGGGAAGCCGTGGCTGGTCAGGCCGTGCAGGGTGCGCAGGCCATCGGCCCATTTGCCCGACAAGGTCTGGCCGCCGCGGCCGACAATGTCGTAGCCGGCCCGCCGCGTGTAACTGGTGCCGACCTCAAAGCCGGTGGCGAAGATCAGGCAATCGAGTTCGTAGGCCTCGCCGTTGGCGATCACGGCGTTGCGGGTCAGGCGCTCCACCCCACGGCCGTGGGTGTCCACCAGGGAGACGTTGGGGCGATTGAAGGTGCCGAGATACTCGTCGTGGAAGCACGGCCGCTTGCAGAACTGGCGATACCAGGGCTTGAGCGCGGCGGCGGTGGCCGGGTTCCTGACGATGCGATCCACACGGGCCCGGACCTCGTTCATCTTCCTGTAGTCGGCCAGCTCCATCAGCTGACCGCGCTCCGCGACGGTCAGGCGGCGGCCCAGGCGGCTGGAGGCCTCGCGCACGGCCGCGCCATTGGCGAGGCGGAAGATGTCGGTCCAGCCGTCGCCGACCAGATCCTCCTCCTGATAGCCGCCGGCGACCAGGATGTTGAAGTTGTCCTGCCGCCGGCGCTGCCAGCCCGCCTTGAGCGAGGCGGCCCAGGCCGGATCGGTCGGGGCGTTGTTGCGCACATCGACCGAGGAGGGGGTGCGCTGGAAGACGTACAGATGCTTGGCCGAGGCCCCCAGGTGCGGCACGCACTGAATGGCCGTGGCCCCGGTGCCGATGATGCCGACGCGCTTATCGGCCAGGCCGATAAGGTCTCCGGCGGAGTCGCCGCCGGTATAGGCGTAGTCCCAGCGGCTGGTGTGGAAGGTGTGGCCCTCGAACGCCTCGATGCCGGGGATTCCGGGCAGCTTGGGCCGCGCCAGCGGGCCGTTGGCCATGGCCACATATTGCGCCTTGAAGCGATCTCCCCGGTCGGTGCTGACGATCCAGCGGCTGCCCGCCTCATCCCAGCGCAGTTCGGTGATCCGGGTCTGCAGCAGCGCGTCGTCGTAGAGGCGGAAGTGGCGGGCGATGTTGCGACTGTGCTCGAGGATCTCCGGCGCGAAGCTGTATTTGTGCTTGGGGATGTAGTTCAGCTCTTCGAGCAACGGCAGGTAGCAGTAGCTCTCCACGTCGCACATGGCGCCAGGGTAGCGATTCCAGTACCAGGTGCCGCCGAAATCGCCGGCCGCCTCGACCACGCGCAGCTTCGCAAAGCCGGCCTCGCGCAATCGGGCGCCGACCAGCAGCCCCCCGAAGCCGCCGCCGATGATGGCGACGTCGACCTCGTCGAACACCGGCGCACGCTCTATCCGCTCGACGTAAGGGTCGTCCTCGTAGCGGGCGAACTGTTCCTTGACCTCGATGTACTGCTCATTGCCATCCTCGCGCAGGCGCTTGTCGCGCTCGGCCAGGTATTTCTCGTGCAGAGCGTCCGGGTCGAAATTCAGGGGCCCGACAATATCCGCGGCGATCTCCGCGATGGCGGCGTCCAGGGGCATGGCGTTTTCCTCACCGTCGGGGCGGTCCTTGGCAGGCAGCCTGCGCGTCTGACCCCGCGGCCGTCAATGCGTCGCTTGGCGTCAGGGGCCCGCCGATGCGCCGCCGTGGCGGCGAGCCCGGCGCGCGTAAGCGGGATGCCACAGTGCGAGGATCATCGGCGGCAGGACAAAGAGGACGCCCAGGGTCGCGGTGAAGAGGCCGCCCAGAATGACGATGGCCATCGGACCGAGGATCTCGCGTCCACCCGCGCCGGCATGGAGCGCCAGGGTGACGACGCCCAGGGCGACAAGCAGGGCGGTCATCAACACCGGGGTCAATCGCTCGCGCGCAGCCTGGATGACAATCTGCGGCGACCATGTCGCCGAACTGGGAAGCACCAGGTCCTCCAGGCGGCTGAAAAGCAGAATGGCGCTGCGCATCGACAAGCTGAACAAAGCGATGAATCCGATCGTGGCGCCCACCGACATCACCCCACCCAATAGCGCCACCGCAACGACGCCGCCGGCGAGTGCGAACAGGGTCGAGGCCAGGATCAGCGCGCTTGTCCGCCCGTCGAAAGCGATAGCGAGCAAGGCGAAGATGGCGAACAGGGCGACGGCGTAGTTTATCAGCAGTTGTTTGCGCGCCGCCCGGGCGGTCTGATCGGCGCCAACGAACTCGACGATCGCACCTGGCGGCAGAACCACCAGGTCCGCGATGGCCTTTTGCGCAAGTTGGATGAATTGGGTGGGGTGGTCGGGGCTGGCCGAAACCACCTGACGACGCAGCCCGCCATCGTCGATGATCACCGCGTGGTCGTCGGTGAGGTAGACATTGGCCACCGCCCGCAGCGGGACGGAAATCCCCGATGTCGAACGCAACAGAAGATCCCCGACCCCTTCCGGGTCACGCCGAAGCGACGCCTGGGCGCTGACCGCCAGTTCGACCACTCGGCCTTTCTCATAGATCTGGGCGACGCGCTCGCCGGCGAAGGCGGCCTGGACAGTGTCGAGCACATCGGCCGACGACAGCCCGAACAGGGCCAGACGCTGGAAGTTGATGTCCACTCTGACGACCGGCGCGCGGGTTTCATTCTGGACCTCAACGTCCCGGGCGCCCGGAAGCGTCTTCAACACCGCGGCGATGCGGTCGCTGGCGGCGTCCAGAGCGTCCTGGTCCTGCCCGGACACTGTCACTTGCACCGGCGCCGTCGGTCCCAGCGAGCTCTGGATCGCGTCGAAACGGGATCCCACCGTGGAGACAAGGCCGGGAAAGCGTTGCAGCCGGGCGCGCACCTGATCGGCGAGCTGGCGCTGTTGGCCGTCGTCGAGACCCGGCGCCAGACCCAGATCGAAGACCGTGCGCTCCGGGCCCCAGCTGTCGTCGCCGGTAGGGTCGCGCCCGATACGCTGGCTGACCGTCCGGACGCCGGCTAAAGGCGTCAGCAGGGCGGCGATGCGCTCGCCATAGTCTCGGGTCACGGCGATCGCCATCGAGGGCGGCCCGCTGGCCACCGCCACCAGCTGGTCGTCATGGACGCTTGGCAGCAGTTCGGAGCGGTAGAGGGCGAGCGGCCCCAGCGCCAAGGCGGCCAGGACCGCGGCGACGACCAGCACCGCCCACGGCCTCGCGCACAGCCGCGTGAGCCAGGCGCCATGCGCGTCGTGGAGGCGCTGAAGCGCTTTTGGGTGGGGCGAAGGGCGCACGTGCCGCAGGAAAATCAGGCACAGGGCCGGCGTCACCAGGACGGCCACCACCAGCGACGCCAGCGAGACCAGCACGAACGCGCCGGCCAAGGGCGTCAGCAGCGCCCCCTGGGTTCCAGGCAGGGCCAGGATCGGGACGAGCGCGACGATGCCGGCCAGCGTGGCGTAGATAACCGGCGCGCGCACCTCGACCGAGGCGGTCAGAACCGCCTCGAGGCGTGAAGCATGCCGCGCCTCCGCGTCCCGCAAGCGGGCCATGACGTTTTCCACGTCGATCACCGCATCGTCGATGACCACCCCGATGCCCAGGGCGAGTCCGCCGAGGGTCATGGCGTTCAGACTCCAGCCGAACGCCTTGAGGGCCAGGATCGCGGCGAGCAGCGACAGCGGAATGCTGATCAAGGAAACGAGGGTCGCTCTGAGATCGCGAAGGAAGAGCGCCAGCGCGACGGCGATCAGCGCCGCGCCGATGGCGAGATCCCAGGCGATGCCCCGCACCGCTGCGGTGGCGAAGGTCGCCGGTCGATCGAGATCGGTCCTGACGGCGACGCCCTGGGCGGCCAGCGCCGGCCTCAGCGTGTCCAGGACCTGCTCGACGCTGTCGGTGGTCTGGAGCGTGTTCGCGCCAAATTGCCGGGCGACGTCGACCAGAATGCCGGGCTTGCCGTTGATCAGGGCGTCGCCGAACGCCGGGGCCGGCGCCTCGACGACGTCGGCGACATCGTCGATGCGGACGGGCGCGCTCCCGGCGGTCTGGATCTGCCCGGCCCCGACATCGTCGGCCGTCAAGGTCTGGCCGCGCGGCTCGATCAGCACCCGTTGGGTGTCGGTGTCGATGAAGCCGGCCCCGACGACACTGGTGGCTCGTTTCACGGCGTTCAGGATGTCGAGGAAACCAAGGTCGCTGTCGGAGAGGTCACCGGGCCGCGCCCGCACTTCAATGCGTCGGGTCTCTCCCCCGTAGACGGCGACGCGGGCGACGCCGGCGGCCGCGAGCAGTCGCGGCCGGACGGTCCACTGGACGAGGTCGCGCAACGCCATCGGATCAAGCTTGTCGCTGGTGAAACCGATCTTGAGCACATCCGCCCCGCGTGATGTCAGCGGGGCGACGCGCGGCGGCGACACACCGGCCGGAAGCGCACCTGCGATCGCCGACAGTCGCTCGGAAACCGCCTGGCGCGCGACAGCGGGGTCGGCGCCGACGGCGAAGCGAACGGTGACGATCGACAAGCCCTGGACCGACTCGGCGTGAACCTTGGCCACGCCGGCTGCGCCGATGAGCCCGTTCTCGATCGGTTGAGTGACCAGGTTCTCCACCTGGTCGGCGACCAGGCCCGGGGCCTCGGTCTGGATGGTGGTCTCGGCGGGGGCCAGGTCAGGTAGGAGATCGAACGGCGTGTCTCGCGCCGAAAGGGTTCCCCAGATCAGGAAGGCGAGGCAGAGCCCGGCGATCAGTCTCGGCCGTTCCAGCGACCAGCGAACGACTTTCGCCAGCATCCTCAGGGCGCCGAGCCGGTCGCGCCGAGTTCGGCGGCGAACAGCGCCGCGGCGCCGTGGGTGACCACCTCCTCGCCAGCGGCGAATCCTTGCGTGACAAAGAAGCCGTTCGCCTCGGGGACCGGGGCCTGAAGCAGCCGCCGGGTGAACGCGCCCGGCCCGGAGCGCACATAGGCCCAGTCCGAGCCCTTAAATCGAATGATCGCCGCGCGCGGGACAACGAAGCCGGATTGAGGGCTGCGCTGCTCGATATGCGCGCTTTGCGTGAGACCCACCGACAGCAGGATGGCGGAATGCCCGGCGACCTCGACGATCAGCCCGGACGACTGCAGCCGCGGCTCCGCGGCGCGCGCCGGGCCAAGGACCACGCCGCGGACGGAATCGTCGCCGATGTCGACCTTGACGAAACGGGCGCCGGGTTGGCCCTCGTTGTTGTGGGTGTCGACATGAACCAGCGCCACCTGGCCAGCGACAACGCCGCGGACAAGCCGGGCGCGGGCCGCGGCGCTCATGGCCGCCACACCGGGCCCCCATTCGAGGTCCAGCCGGGCGCGCAGCATCGTGACCTTGAGGGCGTCGGAACGGGCCTGGGCGACCGCCGCTTCCGTGTCCTTGGTCGCGACGCTGCCATTGGCGGCGTGCAGCGCCTTGGACCGCTGCGCCTCGGCGCTCGAGGCGATCGCCGCCGCCTCGGCGGTCGCGAGGTCCGAGTCCAGCTGCACCAGCGGCTCAGGATCGAGCACCTTGGCGAAGGCGTCGACTTCCGCGGCGCGTTGCGTCGCCGCCAGTCGCTCGGTGACGATGCCAAGCTGGCGCTGGACGGCGAGGTCCATCCGCACCCCGTCCGCACGGGCGTAACCGGCGAGCGCCACCGCGCACAGCGCCGCGACCGCGGCGAAGCGCCGCGCTGGCAAGGTCACGCCGGTCACGACCTACCGCTCCAGCCGCCGCCCAGCGCCTGATAGAGGGCGACGGTATCGACATAACGGGCGGAGCGGGCCTGCGTGAGCGCCACCCTGGCCTGGCACTCGGCGGTTTCAGCGGTCAGAACCGTGAGAACGCCGACCTGGCCTTGGGCGTACTGCTCCGTAACCAAGCGCAGCGACCGCGCCGCAGTCGCCTCGGCCGCGGCGGCGTGGGTCGAGGCGTCGCCGTCGTCGACGATCGCCTGAAGCACATCGGCCGTGTTCTGCAGCGCGACGAGTACAGCGCTGCGATATTGCGCTTCGGCTTGAGTCAGCGCCGCCTCGGCGGCCCTCTGCTTGTGGCGCAGCGCGCCGGCGTCGAACACGGTCTGGCTGGCGGCGGCGGCGATCGACCAAAGGGCGTTGCCGTTGGAGAACAGCGTCGTCACCTGGGTCGATTCACCGCCCGGCGAGGCGGCGAGCGTGAAGCTCGGCAGTCGCGCCGCCGCGGCCACGCCCACCTGGGCGGCGGCGACATGCACATTGGCCTCCGCCGCGCGCACGTCGGGCCGCTGGCGCACGAGATCGGACGGCAGGCTGACCGGGAGTTCGGACGGCAGTTGAAAGTCGCTGACCACGAAACGGTCCGATGGCGCGGTCGAGGGCGGGCGACCGATGAGCGCCGCCAGCAGATCACGTTCCTGGTCGATCTGCTTCTTGAGCGGCGGCACCAGCTGCTCGGCCTGCTCCAGCGTCGACTCGGCGCTCGCCTCGTCCGTCGTCGAGGCTTCTCCGAGCTGACGCTGGCGGCGGGTGATGGCGAGCGCCCGGGCGTCGGCCTGGACCAGCCGCTGCGTGTCGTCCATCTGGCTGTCCAGCCCGGCCAGCTGGATCGCGGCGTTGGCGACGTTGGCGGTCAGCGTCAGATAGACCCCCTCGGTGAGAAACTTCTGGTTTTCGGCCTGGGCGGCGACCGATTCCGTCTGGCGTTTGACGCCGCCGAAGACATCCAGGACGTAGGAGACGTTCAGCTGGGCTGAATAGAGCGAGTAGACCTCGGCGTTGGAATTGAGCGGCGAGGCGAGCGTATCCGAATTCTTGGCGCGGGTTGCGTTGAGCGCCAGTTCCACGGTCGGGAATCGCGCCGCCCGCTGCGCCAGATAAACCTCGTGGGCCTGGCTCAAGGCCGCTTGGGCGGACTGGAGATCTGAATTGGCCTTCAGCGCCTCGGCCTCCAGGGCGTCGAGCCGCGCGGAGCCGAAGAACGTCCACCAATGCTCAGCGACCGCGGCTCCAAGGGCGAAATGCTGCACGCCTTGGCCTCCGTTGGCGGGCGTTTGGGCCGGCAACGGCGCCGGTGTGTAGCGATCGACCGTCGGCGGCGGCGGCGGCCGGAAATTTGGTCCGACCATGCAACTGGTCACGGCGCACGCGCCGCCGACGATCAGACCGCGAACGAGACGGTTCACGCGCCGCTCGCGTTTTCCGACGTCGGTTTGCGGCTGTTCAGAAGTTCGGCCATCTCGCGGATGGCGGTGGTCAGGGAAAGAACTTCCTTCTCGCGGAGCTCATCGATCTTCTGGTGCAGGAGCTCGATCTCCAGCTCGGCCTTGACGTTGATCTGGTAGTCATTTTCGGCCTCCTTGCGATCGATGTCCTGTTGGCGATTTTGCGCCATCATGATGAACGGGGCGGCGTAGGCGGCCTGAAACGAGAGCGCCAGATTGAGCAGGATGAACGGGTAGGGATCCCAGTGCTGCAGGAAGGCGGTGACGTTGAGGATGATCCAGACCAGCAACAATACCGACTGAATGATGATGAATTTCCAGGACCCCATGCCGGCCGCCACCGAGTCGGCGATCTTCTGGCCCATGGTGAGATCGGAAGGTGGCTTCGTGGGGCCGACGGCGTCGCGCTCCCGCCGTCGCGATCCTCGCAGGTCGGCCAGCAGGCGTTGCTCGGCCTCGTGGAATTCATGTTTCAGAGCGTCCGTCATTCCCATGGCGTAGCCTTATCCAGGTCTGATGATACGCGCGCTCCTGGCCCCCCAGCAGCGCCGCACGGATTGCTCGCCGACCAAGGTCTTGGCCATGGCGAGGTGAGTCGCCTCAGCCTGAGGATAGCAGGTTACGCTCCACCTGAAGACGGTCTTGACCAGCGCGCGAAGCCGCGCGGCGCGCAGCTGGCGTGGGTTGTTTCAGTGTGCCTGAGTGGGGTCCGGTGGTGGAGCCGAGGGGAATCGAACCCCTGACCTCCTCATTGCGAACGAGGCGCTCTACCAACTGAGCTACGGCCCCTCCCCGAGGAGGAAGGGCGCGAAATAAGGGTGAGGGCCCTTCGGTGTCAAGGAAATGGCCGCCTTGCCATGGGCCTGCGGCGCCGATACCTAGCCTGTCCTTTCCGCCGGAGCGCCCATGACGGCCGTCATCGAGTTCGTCTACATCCTGGTGAACTTCGCGCTCACCGCGATCACCTGGATCATCATCGCCAACGCCGTCATCAGCTGGCTGATCGTTTTCGACATCGTCAACCTGCGCAATCCGCAGGCGCGCAGCGTGGTCCAATTCCTCGACCGGATCACCTCGCCGCTGCTGGCGCCGCTGCGCCGCTTCATTCCCTCGCTGGGCGGCGTCGACATCACGCCGATGATCCTGATCATCGTCATCATCGCGGCCCAGCAAACCCTGGCGCCGGCCTTCTTCGGCTGGCTCGAGGCCCTCGCCGGCGGCCCCGCGCAGACCTGACGGCGCCATTTTCCCTTTCGCCACAAGGCCCTGCGCCGGCGAGATTTCACGCAACTGTCGTGAAACCTTGACGCAACCGTAACAGGCGCAAGGAACAAGACCCCCGCGCACCGCGCCCGACAAACGCAAGATCGGCCCCAGGCCGAACGAGGGGATTCATGACCAGTAAGATTACGCGAGCCTGGCTCGCCGCCTCCACCTGTGCGCTCGCCGTCCTGGCAGTCGGCGGCGCTCTCGCCGCCGACGCCGCCGCAACCACAGGCACGCCCGCCGGCTCGGGCAGCGGCGCCACCAACGTCGACGAACTGATCGTCACCGCCGAGCACTCCCAGGCCGCGGCAGCCGCGCCGACCAAGGCCTCGCTCGACTCCTTTCAGCCGCAGTCGATCATCAGCCACAAGTTCATCGAAGCCTTCACGCCGGAGAACGGCGACTACACCAGCGTTGTGCTGATCGCCCCGTCCATGGCCGGCATCCCGTCCAACGGCGGCGGCTTCGGCGACACCAACAAGACCACGCTGCGCGGCTTCCAGGACGGGCAGTACAACATCACCTACGACGGCATCGCGTTCGGCGACACCAACGACCCGACTCACCATCCGAACGACTATTTCCCGACCTCGAACATCGGCGCGGCGGTGGTCGACCGCGGCCCCGGCCAGGCCGGCGACCTCGGCCAGGCCAACTACGGCGGCGCCATCCACCTGTTCTCGCCCCAGGTCGCCGACCAATTCAACGTCGACCAGAAGCTCTCCTACGGCACCTGGAACACCTGGGAGTCCGTCACCCGGATCGACTCCGGCGTCCTGCCCGTGACCGGGACCAAGGTGCTGGCGATCTTCGACGCCCGCGGCTCCGACGGCGAACTCTCGGAGATGGGCGGCATCGCCTACAACGGTCTGCTCAAGATCGTGCAGCCGCTCGGCGCGCGGGCCAGCCTGACCCTGTTCTCGGCCATCGAGTACACGCGGTTCTACGAATCCGACGCCAATCTCGGCGAGACCTGGCAGCAGTACCAGCTCTACGGCAAGAACTTCGGGCTCAACAACGA
>Ga0302314_10000420_pt1 | contig 78481 bp, 70 predicted proteins | sample III_Palsa_N2_3_FD_200533 | JGI IMG/M metagenome (GOLD analysis project Ga0302314, IMG submission 200533) | Peat permafrost microbial communities from Stordalen Mire near Abisko, Sweden - III_Palsa_N2_3 | ecosystem: Environmental > Terrestrial > Soil > Palsa > Peat permafrost | place: Sweden...
GCCGAGGGCGCTCTGATGGAGGCGGTCCTTGACCTCGTCCCAGAGGGCGGCGCCGCGCAGGCTCTTCTCGACGATCTCGTCGAAGAGGGAGCGGTTGTTGATCCCCTGGATGCGGAGGCCGTAGATGATGTTCTCGTAGATCGATTTCGGGAAGGGATTCGATTTCTGGAAGACCATGCCGACCCGCTTGCGCAGTTCGATGACATCGACGTCGGGGTTGTAGATGTCGGCCCCGTCGATGCGGATCTGGCCCTTGCTGACGCGGGTGCCGTCGATCAGGTCGTTCATCCGGTTGAGGCAGCGCAACAGGGTCGACTTGCCGCAGCCCGAGGGCCCGATGAAGGCGGTGACCCGCTTCTCGGGGATCGAAAGGGAGATGTCGTGGAGGGCGTGGGAGGCGCCGTAATGGAAATCGACGTGATCGACCTCGATGATGGTGCGGGAGGCCTCGTGATGCGGCGTGTGGACAGCGTTGGGCAGGCTGGCCGAGATGTTCATCTTGCTGCCCGCTGTCCGCTCGTGGGAGGGAGATTCGACCTGGGTGCTTTGCATAGGAGTTTCGTTGCCGGGGTTGGGTGCCATGCGGGTGTTAAGTAAAGACTATGCGATGCGGGTTACGGTTAGTTTACACCCCTTTTACCATTTGAAACGGCTGCGCAGCCTGATGCGCAGGTAGACCGAGGTCATGGCGATCGCCAGGACCACCGCCATGAAGACGAAGGCGGTGCCGTATTGGACCTGCTCGGTATAGACGTTTTGCGGGACCTTCGAGCTGACCACGTAGATGTGGTAGGGAAGGGCCATCACGCCCTGGAAAAAGAAGTCGAGGGGATGCTTCACCTGCCAGGGCAACTCGTCGCGAACGACGTAAGCGGCGGTGAACATGATCGGCGCAGTCTCCCCGGCCACCCGGGAGATGCCGAGGATCGAGGAGGTGAGGATGCCAGGCAGGGCGTAGGGGAGAACGTTGTTCTGGATGGTCTGCCACTGGGTGGCGCCGAGGGCGAGGGAACCCTCGCGGAATCCCTTCGGCACAGCGAGGAGCGATTCCTCGCTGGCAGTGATGACGACGGGGAGGACCATGAAGGCGAGGGTGAACCAGCCCGCCATCAGGGAGGTCCCCCAGCCGAAGGTGATGCAAAAAAGGCTGTAACCGAAGAGGCCGAAGACGATGGAGGGGACGCCCGCCAGATTGAGGATGGCGAGCCGGATGCCCGTGATCATCGGCCCCTGGCGGCTATATTCGCTCAGATAGACCGCCGAGCAGACGCCCAGGACCAGGGCGATGGTCATCGAGCCGATCACCAGCAAGACCGTGCCGACGATGGCGGGGAAGATGCCGCCCGCCGAGTAGACGTAATCGTCGCTGGAGCCGGAGAAGACCTCTCCCTGGGCCTCGCGCTGGCGCATCTCGGAATCGCCCACCTTGGTCTCGGTGCCGTCGGGGTTCTTGAAGACGTGGAGGGTCTCGGGCGATTGTGTGAGGAAGGCGGTGTTGACGTAGGGGAAGGTCGGCTTGAGCAGGACGGGGAGTCCTTTCACGAAGATATCGAGGAAGATGACCGTGGCGCAGACCAGGATGAAATAGGCGGCGCCACGGAAGCCCCAGAAGCAGAGGCTCTGCATCCGCTTGGCCACGGTGACCCGCTTGTGGAATTTATGAGGAACGGTGGTCATGGAACGATCGGGGCTTTGGCCTTAGCCGATGGAGATTTTGTACTTCTTGACCACCAGCTGCGCCAGATAGTTGATCCCCAGCGAAATGAAGAAGAGGAGGACGCCGTCCATGAAGAGGGCGCGATGCAGGAGGGTTCCCTTGACCGCCTCCCCCATCTCCTGGGCGATGATGCCGGTCATGGTGTGGGCGGGTTCGAAGAAGGCGCCGATGCCGTGATGGAGGAAATCGGGAATCTGGGTCCGCCCGCCGATGCAGAGGAGGACGACCATGGTCTCGCCGATCACCCGGCCCAGGCCGAGCAGGATCGCCGAGATGATGCCCGAGAGGGCGGCGGGGATCATGATCCGGGTGATGGTCTGCAGCTTGGTCGCGCCGAGGGCGGTGGACGCCTCGACGAAGTTCCGGGGCACATTGTTGAGGGCGTCCTCGGCGAGGGTGAAGATCGTCGGCGTGGCCATCAAAGCGAGCAGGCATCCGGCGGTGAAGATGGTGAGCTCCTCCCGCATGGGGAAGAAGGGAACCCAGCTCAGGAACGATTGCTGGGAGAGCTGGCGCAGGCTGGCCCCCAGGACGGCGATGCCGAAGAAGCCGAGCACCACCGAGGGGATGGCGGCGATGAATTCGATGTAAGGCTTGATCAGGTTCTGCTCCCATTTGGTGGCGATCTGATTGACGTAGATCGCCGCCCCGATGGCGAAGGGCACCGCCAGAATCAGAGCGACGAACGAGGCAGCCAGCGAGCCGACGAAGAGCGGGATGATCCCATACCAATCCTGCCAGAAGCTCGCGGTGAGCCAGCGCAGCCCGAAGAGAAAGGTGGTGATGCTCTCGTAATAGGGAACCGGCTTGAGCGGGTCCCAGATTTCCATCCTGTGCTCGATGGCGGGAAAGCCCGAGATCGAGGCGACAATGGTTTTCTTGAAGGCGGCGAACTGGGCCTGATCGGCGGGCAGCGCCAAGTCGGGAGTCTGGGCGGCGAGATCGCGCAACTCGGCGGCGAGGGAGACGTTGAGCGCCTGATAGGCGGGGAAGGTGGCGCGGATCGGGACGATCTCCTGGGCGTAATCGATCTCGATTGGGACGATCGCCGCGGCGGCGGCCGGGTTCTTGCCGTGCTCCAGCCGTTTCTTCTCGGCGATCTGATCCTCGTTGTCGGAGGCCTTCTGCTTGATGGCGGTGGCCAGATCGGTGAGATCGGCGAGCATCTGGCGGTGGCCTTCGATCGCGGCGTCGTACCGGGCCGAGAAGGCGTCGAAGGAGGCGAGGCGGGCGTTGACTTGGTCGAGCGGGAGCTTTTGGGCCACGAGGGCCTCGGTTTCCCGCACCCGGATGGTTTGCAGGACCCTTCCCTGCTCGGTGTGATCGTCGACCTGGGCGCGGAGGTAATCGACGTATTCGAGACCGGCCTTTCGGTAAATCGAGAGGTTGAAATAGTTGAGCGGGATGAAATCGCTCCCCTCGATCAGGAGCATCGCCATGATCAGGAAGAGGACGACGATCGAGAGGGCGGCGTTGCCGCCGAAGAAATACTTGATGGCGTCATCGGCTGTCAGGCCGAGGAAGCGGACGCGGCTCCGCTTGGAGAGCGCCTCATGAATCGGAATGAAAGCGAGCTTCGGCTTGGAATCGGGGGCGGCAGTGGACGGATCGGAAGTCATTCGCTAAATCCAAAGCCCGGGTGCCCCCTTGCGGGACACCCGGGCGCCGGATCAATCGTTAGAAGCTAGGAACTTTACTTGTTGATGGCAACGAAACCGACCTTGTCGACGATCGCCTGGCCCTGGGCGCCGAGGACGTAGGCGATGAAGTCGGCGGGAGCGCCGGTGGGGGTGCCGTTGGTGTAGAAGAAGGTCGGCCGGGCGTAGGGATAGGTGTGGGCCTGGACGGTGGCCTTGTTCACGCTGACTCCGCCGATCGAGGCCGCCTTGATGCTGGGAGCGTCGATGTAGGCCAGGCCGACGTAGCCGATGCCGTTCGGGTTCTTGCCGACCTCGGAGGCGATCTGCTCGTTACCCGCCAGCTTCTGCGAGGTGGGAGCGTAGTCCTTCTTGCTCATCGCCAGTTCCTTGAAGTCGCTGTAGGTCCCGGAGGAGGTGTTACGGGTATAGAGCGAAATCGGGCCGGGCTTGCCGCCGACCGCGCTCCAATCGGTGATCTCACCGGTGAAGATCTGCTCGACCTGCTGCTTGGTCAGGTTGCTGACCGGATTGCCCGCGTTGACGATCACCGCGATGCCGTCGAAGGCGACGATGACCGGCTTCATGTTGACACCCTGCGAAGTGGCCGTGGAGATCTCGGTCGCCTTGGCGCGGCGGCTGGCCATGCCGATGTCGGCGGTGCCGTCGATGATCGCGGCGATGCCGGTGGTGGAGCCTTCGGCGGCGATCTCAAAGGTCACGCCGGGGTGGCTCGCCTTGTAGGCTTCGGCGATCTGGGGGATGAGCTTGGCGCCGAGGGTATCGGAGCCCTTGATGACGATCTTTTGGGCCTGGGCGCCGGCGACGAAGGCCAGGGCCGCGAGAGCGGAGAGGACGATGCGTTTCATGGGTTTTTTATGGGGGTTGGAATGGGGGGACAATGGAAAACGGGTAAAGGGGCGATGAGGGCTTCCCTTCGGTCACTGCATTTCAGGCGGGACCCTCATTCCCGCCCGAGCCGGATTCCGCCCGGGGCTTGCAAGCCCCGGGCGGGTCCGTATCAGCTAACTTGACTGACTAACTGATCTTAACTGACGGCTAACTTAGAACTTCCAGTTCAAGTCGGCCTGAACGATGTCGACCTGGCCTTCGGTGACACCAGGGATAGCAGTGATCGAACCGGGGGCATCGCTGCCTTCGGGGCGGATCGGATTGCTGTGGTAGTAGGTCAGCTTCGCGGTGAGGAAGTCGGTGATATTATATCCCGCCTTCAACGCGATGCCCTGCTGGCCAAGGAGGCCGTTGCCGAAGTCCGAGTCGCTCAGATTCGGAGTGTAGGAGAGAGCCTCGATCCAGCGGTATTCCGCGCTGGCCTGCCAATCACCCTTCTTCTTCAGCTCGCCGATCTGGTAGCCGGCGTTGAAGAAGCTGTTCTGGCCATGCTGATTCCCATAAAGAGCAGCAGCCGGGCCGCCGCCACCGGGGTTGTTGGGGAAGCCTTCGAGTCGCTGCAGACGATTCTCCGCAGTCAGGTTGGCGCCATAGGTGCCATAGACCTTGTTCGGCTGGCCGAACAGCGGGAAGTTGAACTCCAAGGGCACCGCAACGACGTTCAAGCCGCCAAGAACCGCGAGGTTCGTATTGGTGCCGGCGTAGTTATTGCCACCCTGATCAGGAAGTGTTGCGAGCGTGGAGTTGAAGGTTCCCGGCGTTTCCGTCAGGAAAAGCGGGGAAATAACCACGTTCGTCTTCGGGGCGAATTCATACTTGGCTTCCAACTGGGCGATGAAGAGATAGGCGCTCTCGTTCTTACTCGAGACCGCACCCGTCGAACCCGTACCAGCAGTCCCAACCAGTCCATCGGACGAATTATCGGAGGTAATGTACTCGGCTCCGCGCGCGGCGAGAGTCAAGCCACTGAGACCGACATTCTTGAACGTGAACTGCTCGGCCAGACCATCCGGATTCAGATCGTCATCCCAGAAGGCTTCGCTGAGGGTGATCTGCGAGGGAGCGCGACCGGCCACGATATCGACGCCAATATTGACGCCGGGATCGGTGACAGTGTTGAAGCTCTTGCCATTCGCCACCGTGCTGGTGCTATCGAACAGGGAGAACTGATTCTGATACCGGAGGTAGATCTGCCCGACGTAAACCGTGTTGGCGGTCTTGTCGAAGTAGTTACCGAAGTCGGTGTTGGTGGTGTCGTTGCCGGTCGCCGTCTCCAGACGGATCACCGAGCTCCAATGCGAATCGTAGGTGTATTCGGCACCCAGACGCAGACGGAAGCGATACTGCGAGAGGTCATTATTATTGACCGCGCCCGCGGCAGGACCGCCGGCGGCAGGACCAAAGCTCTGCGCATTCTGATACTGATACCGCAGACGGGCGTCTCCGAAGAGCTTCAGGTGGTTGATGAAGCTGCTGAGCTCGATCTTGCCCGCGCTGGTGGTGTTGTATTCCTTCGTCAGGTCGACCCGAATGTCTTCGGCTTCCTGATCGGAAAGAACGCCTTTCTTGACGAGGGCGTCGATGAGCGCCCCGCTGTCCTGAGCATGGACGGCCGAGGCGGAGAGCACTGCGGCTCCCGCGACGAGCGCCAGGCTCTTAAAGAACTTGTTCATTTACTATCCTCCTTTTTGGCCGGAACCCTAATAAAGGGCCCCGAACCGGGTTTTTTTGCACCGCATCGCAAAGCAATGCGGCTGCGCAATTAATTACGCTCCCGGATTTCTAAGGGGACAGTGTGACAAACAGATGACACTGCGAATAACTTTCCAAGACGCCGGAAATTTCTCGAAACCAGCCGGTTTTCCAAGGGGAACTGGGGAATTACACCCGCTCGAAATCGTCGGTTTTGTGACGATTTCGCGTCTAAACCGATGGAAACAGAAATAGCCGACTCAAATATGCTTGGAATCGTCGTGGTCCTTGACGGCGTAGCCGGTCTCTTGCCGCTTGACGTTGACGGCGTGCTTCTGCTGGTAGGCGGCAAAGACGTCCTCCGGAGTCATTCCCAGGACCTGGGCCATGGAGATGAGGAAGTGGAAGAGATCGATGATCTCGACCCGGGCGTTCTGTTCGTCGAATTTCTGGTACTTGGCCCACCATTTCCAGGGGACGCTATCGATCAACTCGGCCATTTCCTGGTTCATGGCGCGGGTGTAGTTCAGGATCCACTTGGTCTTGGCCTCCTCGTCGAGGGAGCGGGTATCGACGCCGATGCGGAGGTTGAGGCTTTCCTGGAGGCGGAAAATTTCTTCGAGTTTGTCCATCCGGCCATTGAGCCGAGGCCTGCGCTGGTTGTCAAAGAAGCTGTGAGAAAAGTTGGGAGGGGAATTGTCGGGCGAGCTTCCCGCCTCATTTCCTTTTAATTTGACGGAACCGGGTTGGCTTTCTACCGTGGTCATCCCTCGATGGGGAGTGACCGGACGTCGATCACAGGCGTCCCGCGAGCTGTCACCCCAGAAAGGACCTAGTCGTAAGTCATTGATGGCGACCGTGGTGAAATTGGTATACACGCCAGATTGTGATTCTGGATGCTGCGGGTTCGAGTCCCGTCGGTCGCCCACCTTTTCCCTACCCCGATGAATTCCGGAACCTCTTCCGGAAGAGCTCCTGAATCGTCCTCGCCGCGCCCAGCCAGGATCGTGATCGTGGGGGCCGGGCCTGCGGGGATGGGCCTGGCGCTCTGCTGCCATGAGCTCGGCTTCGCCTGCACGCTGCTCGATCCGGAGGGGCCGGGAGGAATTCTCCGCATCTCGGGATGGCCGATGAGCTGGTCCTTGGGCCTGCCCGGCGGCACCGGCGGCGAGGTGGCCGCGAAGATGGCGGCGCATGTCCGCCGGGAGAACATTCCGATCCGACCCGAACGGGCCCTCTCCATCGACGTCGCCGCCCGATGCCTGCGGCTGGAGGGAGCCGATCCCCTCCCCTATGACGCGCTGGGGGTGGCGACCGGAGTCCGCTTTCGCCGGGCGGAATTGCCGGGCGAGGATGAGGCTGCCGATTCCAATTGGCTATTCCATCGTCCGCCCCTTTCTCCGCAAACGGAAGCGCTCTCTGGACTGCCCGGGCGCCGGGTGATCGTCCTGGGCGGGGGCGACAATGCCTTTTCAACAGCGGTAGCGGAAGCCGCCACGGCCCGCGAGGTGGTGATCGCCCTGCGGGGCGAGCAGCCTCGCGCCCACGCCCGGACCATCCTGGAGGCGGCCCAGCTGGCGAATATTTCGGTGCGGACCGGCTATCGGCCTCTGCGGATGGTTTCCTCTCCGCGCCGGGAGATCCATTTCCTGACGCCGCAGGGGGAAAAGGCCCTCTCCTGCGATGCGGCCTACGTTCATTACGGCTATGCGCCCAACAGCGAATGGACCGCCGGGGCTATGAAGCTGACGAGGGAGGGCCATATCGAGGTCGATCATGAGTTCCGCACCTCGGCTCCCCAGGTCTGGGCGGTGGGCGAGGTGGTGGGACCGGCGGCGCCGTGCGTGCAGACGGTGCTGGCCCATGCGCCGGCGGCGGCGCTCTCAATTGCCCGGGCGCTGCGGGATGAAGCGGCAGTGGCGGCGGCCCTGCGGCAGTTGGAGAGCCGCGCCGTTTAAGCGGAAGCCGGCGGCCTATTTCAGACCGAGCACATCCTGCATCGAAAAGAGGCCGGGCGCGCGCCCGATCGACCACTTGGCAGCCCGCAAGGCGCCGGAAGCGAAGGTCTCCCGGCTGGAGGCCTTGTGGCTCAGCTCGACCCGCTCCCCGATCCCGGCGAAGATGACGGTGTGGTCGCCGACCACGTCGCCCCCGCGCAGGGCATGGATGGCGATCTCGTCGCAGGTCCGCTTGCCGGGCTCGCCTGAGCGGCCGTGGAGGACGATCTCGTCATAGGCCTTCCCCTTCACCTCGACAAGGATCTCGGCGAGTCGCTTGGCGGTGCCGCTGGGGGCATCGATCTTCAGGTGGTGGTGCATCTCGACGATTTCCTGGTCGAACTCGTCGCCCAGAATCTCGGCGGCCTTGCGGGTCAGGTAGAAGAGGATGTTGACCCCGACCGAAAAATTCGGAGCCATCACGATGGGGATCGAGGCCGAGGCCTCGACAATGCCCTGCTTCTCGTCGGTCGACTGGCCAGTGGTGCCGATGACCAGCGGCTTGTTGTGCTGCGCCGCGATCTGGGCCAACGGGCCCGAGATCGAGCGGTGGCTGAAATCGATGATCACGTCGCAGTAGTCGAGCCGGTCGAGGACGTTGTCCCCTTGATCGACGGTGCCGGTGATCTCGAAGTGAGGGTTCGCGGCGGCAAGCCGGAGAATGGTTTGCCCCATCCGGCCCCGGGCTCCGACCATCAGAATTTTAGTGGCGTCCGACATAAGCGATTGGCGGGTTTAGGCAAATTAGAGCGAAAGGGCCTGGAGGGTCTTTTCGAGCTTGGCGCGGGCGGGAGCGGAAAGGGGGACAAGCGGCAGGCGGACTTCCTCCCGGAGCACTCCCCGGCGGGCGAGGGCGGCCTTGACCGGAACCGGATTGCTCTCGACGAAGAGATCGCGGAAGAGGGGGTAGAGGCGGTGATGGAGCGCGGCGGCCTCGGCGGCGCGGCCCTGGCGGAAGGCCTCGACGAAGGTGACGATCTCCCTCGGCACCAGATTGGAGGCGACGCTGATGACGCCGGACGCGCCGACGCTGAGGAACGGCAGGGTCAAGCCGTCGTCGCCCGAAAGAATGGGGAAGGCGGCCGGCAAGGCCTGGCGGAGCTGGCTGACGCGGTCGACCGAGCCGCCCGCTTCCTTGATCGAAACGATATTCGGATGGGCGGCAGCGAGCCGGGCCACCGTCTCGACGGCGATCTCGACGCCGCAGCGGGCCGGGATGCTGTAGAGGATGATCGGCAGCTGAACGGCTTGGGCAATGGCGCTGAAGTGGGCGAAGAGGCCCTCCTGGGTCGGCTTGTTGTAATAGGGGGCGACCAGCAGGAGGCCGTCGGCCCCCAGCCGCTCGGCGCCGTGGGAAAGTTCGATCGCCTCAGAGGTGCTGTTGGAGCCGGTGCCAGCGACGACCTGGATGCGGCCCTTGGCGGCGGTGACGGCGAGCTCGATGAGGCGGAGGTGCTCGGCGTGGCTGACGGTGGGGGACTCGCCGGTGGTGCCGACCGGGACGATGCCGGTGACGCCGCCCGCGATCTGCTCCTCGATGAGATGGAGGAATCCGTCCTCATCGATCTCGCCGTCGCGAAAGGGGGTGATGAGGGCGGTGTAGACGCCGTGGATGGAGGCGGCGGTCAGTTCCATTCGATTTCTCCGTTGAAGACCAAGACCGCCGGCCCCTTGAGGAGGACGTCGCGGAAAGCGGTTCCCGCCTGATCGGCAGGCTCAAAGCCGACCTCGAGGATGGCCCGCCCCTCGACCCGCACCTTGACCGGACGGGAAAGTCCCTCGACGAGATGGGAGAGGATCGCGGCCGCGGCGACGCCGGTGCCGCAGGCGAGGGTCTCCGCCTCGACGCCCCGCTCGTAGGTGCGGATGCGGATCGAATCGGGCCCGGTGACCTGGACGAAATTGACGTTGGTCCCCTTGGGGGCGAAGGCGGCGTGGTAACGGAGCTCGGAACCGAGGGCGGGAAGATCGACCTTCTCCACATCGGGAACGAAGACAACGGCATGGGGCACGCCAGTATTGACCGAGCTGATTTCGAGCGTCCCCTGGGTGGTCGCGACCGGCTGGCGGAGCCGGATATCGACGGGGGCGGTGAGGTTGACCGCGACTTCCTCACCGCCGCCGTTGCCATCATAGAGGGCGGTAATCCGGCCCGCCGGGGTATCGAAGGTGGTGCGAGCACCCTGAACCGCGCCGAGATGGCGGAGGTATTGGGCAAAGCAGCGGGCGCCGTTGCCGCACATTTCGGCCTCGCCGCCGTCCGAATTATAATAGCGCATCCGGAAATCGGCGCCCCCGGTGCCGGGCTCGACGGCGAGGAGGCCGTCGGCGCCGATGCCGAAATGGCGGTCGCACAGATCGGCGATTTGCTGATGGGTGAGCGCGAGGGAGAGGGTCCGGTTGTCGACCATTACGAAGTCATTGCCGGCGCCGGTCATCTTGCTGAAAGAGAGCTTCATGGGCGTGAAAATCTAAAAATTGAAATCGAGAGCCAAAGACGGCCTAAGCCGCCTCGCCCCGGACGAGATCGACCAGGGTCTCGCGCTTGCGCGCCAACTTGACCTTGTGCCCCTCGACCAGGATCTCGGCGGCGCGGGGGCGGGTATTATAATTGGAGGCCATGGCGAAGCCGTAGGCGCCCGCGCTCATGAAGGCAATCCGGTCGCCCGCCTTGAGAGGGGGGAGCATCCGGTCCTTGGTGAAGACATCGCCCGATTCGCAGACCGGACCGACGACATCGGTGGGGACCAGCTTACCGGGCTTGGAGCTGGAACTGGAACGCAAAGGGACGATCTCGTGATAGGAGTCGTAGAAGGCGGGGCGGATCAGGTCGTTCATCGCGGCGTCGACGATGACGAAGTTCTTCTTGCCGGTCTTCTTGACGTAGAGGACCTCGGTGACGAGGACCCCGGCGTTGCCGACCATGAAGCGGCCCGGCTCGACCAGGAGCCGGAGCCCGGAGGTGGTGAGGGGCCGGAGGACGGGGAGAATCTGCTCGGCGTAGGTGGCGGGAGTGAGCGGGGGATTCTTCTTGTCCCACCAGGCGGGGGAACCGCTGGCCAGCGCCTGATCGTAGACGATGCCGAGGCCGCCGCCGATGTCGAAGAACTCGAGGCGGAACCGCTGATGGAGCGCGCGGACGAGGGGGGCCATCTTCTTCACCGCCGCGACGAAGGGAGCCGCATCGGTGATCTGGGAACCGATGTGCATCTGAATACCGCGCAAGGAGACATGGCGCAGCGCGGCGGCGCGGTGGTAGAGGGCGGGAATCTCCTCGAAGGCGATGCCGAACTTGTTGGCGTAGGTGCCGGTGGTGATCTTCGAGTGGGTCTTGGCATCGACGTTCGGATTCACGCGAATGGCGATGGGGGCGACCTTCTTGAGACGGCCCGCCACTTCGTCGATGAAGTGGAGCTCAGCCTCGCTCTCGACGTTGAAGGAATAGATCCCGGCGCGGAGGGCCTGCTCGATCTCGGCGCGGGTCTTGCCGACTCCGGCGAAGGTGCAGAGACCGGGATCGGCCCCGGCCTGCTGGGCGCGGAAGAGCTCGCCGCCGCTGACGAGGTCGAAGCCCGAGCCCTGCCGCGCCAGGAGGCGGAGGACGGCCAGGTTCGAGTTCGCCTTCATCGCGTAGCAGATCAGGTGGTCGACCGGGTGGAGCGCCTCGTCGAGGCGGCGGTAATGATCGAGAATGGTCTGCCGGTAGTAGACGTAGAGGGGAGTCCCGTGCTGGTCGGCCAGCGAGTCGAGGGCGACTCCCTCGGCGTGGAGCTTGCCGCCCTTAAGGTGAAAATGATGCATCGTCCGTGAGTCCCTATCTGAAGAGCCCTTAGCTCTAGCAAGTTTCACCGCCGATGTAAACGAGGGAGTCTGGAGGGGCATCCCCCTTTTATTTCCCAAAATGGCTCCCTGCTTGCTCTTTCTGCAGCCCCGCGATTTAGTCTCGCCACCCCACCAGGAACGATTCATTAATAGGAAAAAAGCCCGAGAGTGGTGTTTTAGCAGTCTATTTTTCAAAAAAGAGGCCCGTTTTGTTTCCTAGCCAGCAGCAGTCCATTCCGCAGCCAGCCCCGCAACGGGTGATCGTGACGGGGGTCTCCGGAACTCTCGGCCACCATATCCTGCTGCAATTGGCGGGACGGCAGAACCTTTCCATCCTCGCCCTGCATCGGTCGCAATCCCATCTCTCGGAGCGTTTTCCGGGAGTGCGCTACGAGGCGGTCGATTTCTTCGACAAGGGGGAGTTGGCACGGATCTTCACCCGCTTCGATCCGACGACGGTGATCCATTGCGCCGCCACCGGGATGGTCTTCCCCAAGCTCGATTGGTTCGAGCTGATCCGCTTCAACGTCTCCGTCAGCCTCGACCTGATCGAGCTGGCCTCCAAGCTCCCCTCCCAATCCGGCGGCTGCCATTTCATCTACGTGAGCACCGGCCTGGCCTATCGCGACAAGCCCAAGCCCTCACGGATGGTCGAAAGCGATCCCCTCGACACCGGCCATCCCTACGGGGCGAGCAAGGCGGCGGCCGATCTGCTTCTCCGCTCGGCGGCGGTCGAGTTCGGGGTGCCGCTGACGGTGTTCCGGCCCTTCTCCTTCACCGGAGTCGGGGACAACCGCACCCGCCTCTTCCCCTCGCTGCTGCGGGCCGCCGCCTCCGGGGAAACCCTCGATCTCTCGCCGGGCAACCAGGTCCGCGACCATTGCTCGGCCCGCGATATCGTCGCGGGGATACTCTCGGCCCTGGAGCGGATTCCGCCGATTCGCGAACCGGCGGTCTATAATCTGGGGAGCGGCCTGCCGACCCCCCTGCGCCCCTTGATCGAGGAGATGGTGGAAGAACTCGGCTTGCCGGTGCGGCTCAACTTCGGGGCCCGCCCATACGGCCATTTCGAACCAATGAATCTGGTCGCCGACATCGGCAAAACCCAGAAGGAACTGGGCTGGCGCCCCGTCCACCGCCTGGCGCATGCGGTTTGGGAGCTGGCGGGAACCTCTTTTCCTTCCTTGCGCCTGAAGCAGCCACAGGAGAGGCTGTAATTTTATGAGTCAGCCGGAAATCGAAATCAGCATCGTGCTGCCCGCCTATGAGGAGGCGGAGAACCTCAAGCTGCTGCTACCGCAATTGCGCGCCGTCCTCGGCGGACTTTCCCCCGGGTTCGAGATCGTGGTGGTCGATACGGAGCAGCCCCGGGACGCCACTCCCGAGGTCTGCCGGGAAAACGACGTCCGCTATCTGCCGCGCGAGGGGGGAAGCTTTTACGGCGACGCGATCCGCACCGGCATTCGCCATTCTCTCGGAAAATATATTATCTGCATGGACGCGGACGGCTCGCATGACCCCGATTTCCTCCCCCAACTCTGGAAATACCGCGGCGATTACGACCTGGTGATCGCCTCCCGCTATGTGCCGGGCGGCAAGACCGAGAACTCCGCCATCCTCATCGGCATGAGCCTGATGGTAAACATCGCCTTCCGGCTGGTGCTGGGACTCCGCTGCCACGATGTCTCGAACAGCTTCCGGCTCTACCAGGGCGATGCGCTCCGGGCACTCACCTTGGAATGCAACCACTTCGACGTGGTCGAGGAGATCCTGGTCAAATTGAGCTCCTCCCGCCCCTCCTACCGGATCATGGAGGTTCCCTTTACCTTCAAAAAACGGCATGCGGGGAAGACCAAGCGCGATCTGGTCTCTTTCGCCCTCAATTATCTGGGCACCCTCTGCCGCCTCTATCGCCTGAAGCAAAAAGCAAAAAAGCAGAGCTGATCACCAAGCGGATACTCCATGAAAAAAGTCTTAGTAACGGGAGGCTGCGGCTTCGTCGGCGGGAATGCGGCGGCGCGGCTGCTGGAATTGGGCATCGAGGTCGCCGTCCTCGACAACCTCTCGCGCCAGGGCACCGCCGACAACCTGCAATGGCTGCGGGGCCTCGGCCTCCGCCAGTTCATCCACGCCGATACCCGGCTCGCGTCCGATCTCGACGAAGCGGTTCGGCAGTTCGCGCCCGACGCCATCTTCCATCTCGCCGGCCAGGTGGCGATGACGACCTCGATGGCGAATCCGCGCCGGGACTTCGAGACCAACGTGGTCGGCTCGATCAATCTGCTCGAGGCGGTCCGCCGGCATTGCCCGGAAGCGGTGATCGTCTATTCCTCCAGCAACAAGGTCTACGGCGATCTGGCCGGTCTCGACCTGCAGGAGGAAAGGCTCCGCTACAGCTCGCCCTCCCACCCCCGCGGCATCACGGAAAGCTCCCCCCTCGATTTCCAGACCCCCTACGGCTGCTCCAAGGGGGCGGCCGACCAGTACATGCTCGACTACGCGCGGGTCTACGGCCTGAACACGATCGTCTTCCGTCATTCGACGATCTACGGCGGGCGACAGCATGCCACCTTCGATCAGGGATGGGTCGGATGGTTCTGCCGTCAGGGACTGGAGACAGTGCAGAACCCGGCGCGGGATGCCTTCACGATCTCCGGGGACGGCAAGCAGGTGCGCGATCTCCTTTTCGTCGAGGATACGGTGAATTGCTATCTCGCCGCCGCCACGAACTTCGCCAAGGCACGGGGCCAAGCCTTCAATATCGGCGGCGGCATCGAGAACAGCTGCTCGCTCCTCGAATTGTTCGAGATCGTGGAGCAGCGGCTCGGGGTGAAGCTGAATTACCGCAAGCTCGATTGGCGCCACAGCGACCAGAAGTTCTTCGTCGCCGATTGCGCCAAGGCGGAACGGTGTTTCGGATGGAAGCCGACGACCAGCCGGGCTGCCGGGATCGACGCCACGCTCGATTGGGTGCGGAAGACCCTCTGATTTCATCTCTCTGAACGCCATGAATCGGCCGCCAAGGCCTTGCTTGTCATCGCCCGGGACGGCGGCATGATCTCGCCGATGTTCGCAGGGTCCTTGGCGCCGTTTCTGGCGATTCTCTGGTTTTCGTCGACCGGGCTGACTTCCCCGCCCGTCGTCGACACTCCCAATCCCTGGTTCCCGCTGGCCCGCTATGACCAGACGATGACCCGGGCCGAGTTCGAGGAGGCGGTCCGCCTCTACGATCCTTTTCATGGCCTGCCTCCCTACATGGAGATCGACGACGCCGGGGTCACCCTCTATCCGAGCCCGACCGATCACCGCGTGCCGCAATTCCATATCTCTTTCGCCCCCGAGGCCGCCACGGCCAAGGCCGCTCCCCTCCTCTATCGGACGCCGGAACAGTTCCGCGCCCTCCGCCGTCCGGAGACGAAGCCGCTGGCGGGATTCCGCATCGCCATCGATCCGGGACATATCGGCGGGGAATGGGGGCAGGTGGAGGACCGCTCGATCTATTACTTCGGCATCGGGCGGATCCAGGAGGGCGACATGAACCTGATCACGGCGGGAATCCTCAAGCAGCGGCTGACCGACCTCGGGGCGGAGGTCTTCCTCACCCGCCACGAGGCGGAGCCGGTGACCTCGGTCCGGCCGGAGCAACTCCGGGAGGAAGCGATCGAGACGATGATCCAGATGCGCCCCGAACTGACCGGTCTCAGCCCCGCGCGGCAACGCCAGATCATCGAGGGCATGCCCAGCCGGATCGAGCTGATGACCCATCTTCTCTTTGAACGAAAATACGAGTTTCTGGCGCGGGCCTCGAAGATCCGCCAGGAGTTCAACCCCGACTTGACGGTGGTGCTCTACATCAATGCGACCCCCTCCAGCGGGCGGGGCCACCTGGTCGGGGTGAACCAGAACATCTTCTTCGTCGACGGAGCCTTCAGCGCGACCGAGGTGGCGTTCGACGACGAACGGGAGCGCCTTTTCTACAAGGTGCTCGACCGGGTCTCCCCGGTCGAATACGAGGTGGCGGCGCGGATCGCCGAGGCGTTCAAGCGGACCACCGGGCTCGGCCCGGTCGAATACGGGGACTCGCCGACGACCCGCCTGATCGATCCGGACAACTTTTACGTGGTGGCCCGCAACCTGGGGGCGAACCGCCAATATGACGGCCCGGTGGTGACGACGGAGCCGTTCTTCATGAACAACCGGACGACGGCGGAACGGCTGGCGGCGGGCGATTACGAGGGAGAGCGCCTCTTTGACGGCCATTCCTACCCGAGCATTTTCCGCGAATATGCCGACTGCGTGGTTCAAGGCCTGCTGGAAAGCTACGGCGGAGTCCAACCTCCGCCCCCGGAACCGAAGGTCGCGGCGAATCCCGCTGCCGCGCCGGCCCCCACCACCCCCGAATAAGCGGCTGCTTGCGGAATGCCGCGCCTCTTAGGGAGAGGCCGCCGACCCGTCCCCTTCCCACGCGTCGAACTGCCTGCTGAGATTGAAATAATCCTCGAACTGCGAGGTGGTATCGGGCCCGCTGCCCCCGGTTTTGCGGGTGACCTCGAACCAGTTCAGATAGTCGCCCACCCGCTGGGCCAGGCTGTTGAGCCGCTGGGCCGCCTGGTCGGCGTCGGCGAGGCGGGCGGCAAAGGCGGCCGCCGGATCGCCGGAAGGAAGATACAAGGAATTCAAGGCGTCCCGATAGAGGGCGATCACGGGGCGCCAGGCGAAGTTGGCCCGCATCTCCAGCACTTCGAATTGGGCGATCTTGCTCCGCACCAGCGCGGGGAGCGCGGGATCGTTCCGCATCTGGGGCAGTTCGCTCCATTTCACCAGGCGGCCCTGATTTTTGGCGTCGGCGGGAAGGACGAAAACCTGGGCGGCGGCGAGTTCGTCGGCAGTCCGATCCCAACCGTAAAGGACGTCGGGGCCGTCCCCGATATTCTTCTGAAAGGCGCTCCATTGCTCCTCGATCTTGGTATTGAGCGGCCAGGGAGCGGGCTGGGCCTCGGCCAAGGTCTTGAACCACGCCTCCAGCACGGCGGCCCGCGCCGGATCGTTCCGGTAAAAAAGATAAAGCTGCCAACTGAAGGCCTGCTGCCAGGAATTCATCAGGGGATCGGGACTGAGGGTTTTCCAACCGAAGATCGTCTCGATCGAGGGAGTCTTGCCGAGAAAGCCGGCGCGGCGGGCCAGCTCCCGGTAAAGTTGCTGGTCCGTTCCGTTCTCGAAGAGCGATTGGAAGGCCCCCTCGGCGATCCAGAGGGGAACGGGCGGAAGGTCGTCCCCGGAAGAGAAATCGGCACCGGCGGCCACGGCCTTACGATAGAGCAGGGCGACCACGATTTTGCGAAGCCAGACCTGCGGGGGATTGTCGGGACCGGCGAAGAAGGTGACCTGGAAGTCGGGATGGGGAGCCCCCGGATTGCGCAAAAACAGGAAAGGGGGGCGGGGCAGCGCGGCCGGGTCCTGGGGTTCGACCCGCACCAGGAGGCGGCTGGCGGGCAGCGGCACCGGCAGGTTGGGCGGGGCGGGCGGGACCGGCGGAAGCAGCTGCCGCTCGAAGCGGTCGAGGACTCCGATGATGTCATCGTTGAAAACGGGATCGTGCGATTCGACCAGGCAGTCGCCGGAGAGATTGACCGCCTGATACCAGCGGGGGGGGACCGCCGGAAGGACCGGCTGATCGGAGAAGGCCGGCAGGGAGCAGGCGAGGAAAGCGGCCAAGACCCATCCCCACATCGGGACCGGCGGCGCCGGAACGGCGGGCCGAAACCGCCGCTTCACTTTGCCTCCGCAGCCAGGGAGGCCAGGAAGGGAACAAGGGAGTCGCCGCGAAGCGGCTTGGCGATCCAGGAGCCGATGAAGGGGAACTGGAGGGGCAGCCGGGCCATCTCCTCCGGCGATTCGACAATGCCCAGGAGCCGGGGGGCTCTCTCCCCGAGCTTCCGGCAGGTTTCTCCGAGGGCCAGCAGCCAAGGCTCGGAAGAGACGCCGATGGCGAGAATGGCGAAATCGCAGGCGCCGCGCCCGATCGCCTCGACCAATCTTGCCCCGGAAGAGACGCCGGTCGCGGCATGGCCGAAACGGAGCAAAAGATGACGGCCCAATTTGAGGCCGGCAGGGTCGACATCGAAGAAAAATCCCTTGAGCGGACTGGGCGGCGGAACCTCGTCGGGGGAAGCAATCGATCCCTCGCCGGAAAGGGGTTGGATGGCCGCCAATTCGCCCGGCAGGGGGAGGCTGCGGGCGGCGGCTTGCAAGAGAGCATCCCGCAGTGAGGAAAGGCGGCCGGGACGGAGAACCGGAAAAAAGCGGATGCCCAGGCGGTTCCGGGCCAGCTCGATCTCCGCCGCCTGGTTCGAGAGGAAGAGGACCCGGAAGCCGAGCCGCTCGCCCTCGGCCACCAAGCACTCCAAACGGTCGAGCCATTGGGAAGCGAAGGTCTCCCGCTCGACCAGGAGCACCTCGAAGCCGTTACGGGCATGGAAGCGGGGAAGATCGTCCGGCAGGGCCGCTTCGACGACCGGAACGAGATTGAAACGGATCAGGCGGCGGGCCAGGGCCTCGGCATGGCCGGGACGTCCCGCCAGGATGGCCGCCTTCAGGCCGGCCAGCCGGGCCAGCGCCGGACTCGCCAGGCCCAGGCCGTGAGCGGCGGCCAGCGGAACGGCGACTCCTTCCTCGAGGGGAGTGATGAAATGGAAGGTCGATCCGGCGTCGGCCTCCGATTCGAGCCAGATGCAGCCGCCCATCGCTTCGGTGAGCCGCTTGCAGATGGCGAGGCCGAGGCCGGTGCCGCCATATTTACGGGTGGTGGAGGAATCGGCCTGGATGAACGGCTTGAAGAGCGTCTCCTGCTTCTCCGCCGGAATGCCGATGCCGCTGTCCTCGACGCTCCACCAGAAGAAGCGTCCCACCCGGCTCTGGCTCTGGGAGCGGTCGACATCGGGATGCTCCTGGAGCCGGAGATTGATCCGGCCCGCTTCGGTGAACTTGAGGGCGTTGCCCAACAAATTGAGGAGGATCTGCCGCAGCCGGATCGAATCGCCGACGATCAGGTCGGGAAGGGTCTCGTCGACCTCAAGCACCAGGTCGAGGTGCTTTTCCTGCGCCTGCCCGGCGGTGAGATCGATGACCTCGTCGAGAAGCTGCCGGACGCTGAAGACGTGGCGTTCCAGGACGAGCTGCCCCGCCTCGATCTTGGAGAAATCGAGCAGGTCGTTGAGCAGGGAGAGGAGCTGTTTGCTGCTGAGGGCGACCAGCTGGACGTATTCCCGCTGCTCCCGGCTCAGCGGGGTGCCGCCGAGGAGATTGCTGAAGCCGATGATGCCGTTCATCGGCGTGCGCAGCTCGTGGCTCATCATGGCGAGGAACTCGCCCTTGGCATGATCGGCCGATTCGGCGGCGGCCTTGGCGGTGCGCAGCCGCTCCTCGGCGAGGCGGCGCTCGGTGGTGTCCTGATGGAGGCCGACCAGCCGGAGGGGAAAGCCGCTCTCGTCGTAACTGACGACGCGGCCGCGATCGAGCACCCATTTCCATCCGCCCGAGCGGGTCCGCATCCGGTATTCGGCCTCGTAGACGGCGGTCTCGCCCCGCAGGTGGGCGCCGAGCCGCTTCTTGACCAGGGGGTGGTCGTCCGGATGGACCAGGATCGACCAGCTCTCCTCGCTGGAGGGGTATTCATCGGGCTCGTAGCCGAGCATGGTGAGATACCGGCGATTCCAGATGTGCTGGCCGGTCTGCACGTTCCAGTCCCAGAGGCCGTCCTCGGCGGCGTCGAGGGCGTTGCGGAGCCGCTCCTCGCTGCGGAAGAGATCTTCCTGGACCTGCCGCTTCTCGGTGATGTCGGTGAAGGAGATGACGACGCCGTTGTGGGAGGTCTCCCCCTCCTCGCGCAGCGGCTGGGTATTGACCTGGAGCCAGCGGGTGACGCCGTCGTCGGCCAGGAGCCCCAGGGTCCGCCCGATCTCGGCGCGGCCGGTCTTGACGGTGGAGAGAAAGGGAAGCTCGAGGGGGGACTTGCCGTCCTCGGAAATCCAGCGCCAGCGGCTCTCGAACCGGACCACATGGCGGAGATCGTCCTCGGAGATGCCGAGGATGCGGGCCGCGCTGGGATTGCTGCCGACGACGCGGCCGGCCAGATTGAGGATGACGACGCCGTCGTCGAGCGCCAGGACCACCGCGCGGTAGCGGTTCTCGCTGCGCTGCAGGGCGCTCTCGGCGCGGCGGCGGTCGGCGGCCTCGCGCTTGAGGTCGGCGTTCTTCTTGATGATCTCGCTGGTGCGGAGCTGGACGAGATCCTGGAGGTGCTCGTTATAGTGCTTGAGCTCCCCGAGGAGGTGGAAGTTTTCCAGGGTGTAGGTGAGGCCGAGGAAGATGAGGGAGAGCAACTCGCGCGAGTTCTCGGCCAGGCGGACCTGCTCCGGCGGGATGACGCCGACGAACATCCCGACGGTGCGAGCGCGGGTAGCCAGGCCGCTCAGGAAGAGGTTTTTCCCGTTGAGATGGCTCCGGACGATGATCGCCCGCGTCTGCTGGAGAGCCCAGGCGAAGGTGCCCGACTCGATCTCCTCATGGACCAGCTTCTCCAATTCCTCGTCCCCCTCGCCGGGCCGGGAATAGGAACGGGTGAATTCGCGCAGTTCCGGATCGACCATCCAAAAACCGAGCTGCTCGAAGGGCACCAGCCGCTCGATGTGGTCGGCGGCGATCTCGAAGATCTTGTCGGGCTGCTCGCACTCGCGGATCTGGCGCTGGAAGTTCTCCAGGGAGGAGAGCTTGATCAGCAGGTCCTCGTAGACGTCCCCCCGCCGGTGGGAGCGGAGCGGAACCATGCTGAGGACGGGCTGTTCTCTCGCCTGCGCCTGCGGCTCCTGGTCGGACTCGTGCATGGGAACAATTCCCCTCTACTTCGACGGCAGGAGAATTTTGACCACCTCGGAAAACTGGCGGTCGATCTCCCGGATGGCGCTGTTGAAGACGGTCGGATTCAGGTTGACCCGCTTCCAGGCGTCGGGAGAGAGGGGCGGGACCAGCGGGCTCCCGCTGTTGCCCAGTTCCATGGCATGGGAAAAGATATCGGCGACATGGACGAAGGCAGTCTCGGTCGCGAAATGGAGCGCCAGGCCGGGCTTATGATGGAAGCCGACCGAGCCGCTGAGCGAGCCGGGGAGATCCCACGACTCCAATAGGGCCGCCCCCACGTCGGCATGATCGTAGGCCAGCACTTCGCGCTCGACCTTGTAGGCCAGCTGTTCCTGGTCCCGGGCCTGGATGAGGATCCGCCGAACCTGATCGGGGATCTTGAGGCACATGATGAGCCGCCCAATGTCGTGAAGGAGACCGGCGACGAAGAAGCGCTCCACATTGGGTTCCCGATGGTAGGTGGCGAGGACGCGGGCCGAGATGCCGCAGCCGATGCTGTGGAACCAGAAGGCGCGGATCTCCAGGAGCTCCTCGGGAATGCCGTCGAACATCTCGATGATCTTGGTCCCCAGCGCCAGGTCGCGGACCTGCTGGAGGCCGATGACGGAGACCGCCTCGGTGATGGTCTCGATCCGGCGGGGGAATCCGAAAAGGGCGCTGTTGGCCAGATGGAGGAGCCGGGCGGTGAGGCCCTGGTCCCGGCTGATCACCTCGCCGATCCGGGTGATGGAGGAGTCGGGATTGTCGACCTCCCGCTTGATCTCCGTGTAGATGGCGGGCAGGGAGGGAATTTCCTGATGGAAGCCGATCAGGGCTTGCGCCAGAACATCGGGCGGCGGGGTGGGGGCGTCCTGGGCCATTGAAAAGTATCAGAAGGATCAGGCGAAGAGCGCCTTGGCCTTGCGGGCGGCGCAATAGCGGAAGAGTTCGACCATGATCGGATCGCTGAGACCGGCGCGATTGAACTTCGGACGGAGGAGATCCTCGGCCTTGGCGAAGTTCTCGGGTTTGATGTCCTGCAGGTCGAGCAGGTTGAGGTTCTTCGGCGCATTGCCCCGGATTGCGAGTTCGGCGATCCCCCAGGAACGGATCAGGGTGAGATGGCGGGGGGTGATCTCGGAACCGGCCCGGATCAGGAGCTGGCCGTGACTGTTCTTCACGTCCTTCTCAAGGAACATTCCCACTTTGATTTCTTCAGAGCTGATGAGAGCCATAGCGCGGTGCCTTCCTGGCGGGCGGCTTTTCCCAAAATTTGGCAACTGGAGGAAGGCGCGTCGAGCTTAAAGCGGATGCGGCTCCCGGGGAATCCCCTCCCCGCGGCCAGGAAGGCCCGAGCGCTCCGGGTCGAGAACAGGATTGACTTTTTCGCCCTCCTCCCGGATAGTCCTTGCACTCTTATCGAGAGCAGTGGAGGGACTGGCCCTTTGAAGCTGCGGCAACCGGGACGAAGGACCGGATTCATCCAAAAGGTGAATCCACCAGCGGCCGGCAGGTGCTAAACCCAGCGCCAGCCTCGCAATTTCGCGAGGTTGGGGAAGGATAAGAGGTGTGGAAGTCCTGTCGATTTCCTCCCCTCCCCTTTCGTCTTCACGGACCGCCAGGCTTTTCCGATCGGAGCAATGACCGATCAGAGAATTGATAAGCCATGGCGACCGAATTTTTTAGCAATCTGAAGTGCCGGGAGTGCGGAAGACTCTTTCCGAAGCAGGCGATCCACGTCTGTGAATTCGACTTCGGCCCCCTGGAGGCGGCCTACGACTACTCCCGGATCAAGCAGCATATCAGCCGGGCGGCGATTTCCGCCCGCCCCCAGAGCATGTGGCGTTACCGGGAGCTCCTCCCCATCGATGGCGATCCCAGCGTCGGGCTCCAGGTCGGCTTCACCCCGCTGGTGAAGGCGGACCGCCTCGCCCGCGCCCTCGGCATCCGCGAGCTCTACGTCAAGAACGACACGGTCAATTACCCCACCCTCTCCTTCAAGGACCGGGTGGTGGCGGTGGCGCTCTCCCGCGCAAAAGAATTGAACTTCAGCATCGTGGCCTGCGCCTCGACCGGCAACCTGGCGAACAGCGTGGCGGCCAACGCGGCCAGCGCCGGGCTGAAGAGCTATGTGCTGATCCCCGCCGACCTGGAGCAGAGCAAGGTGCTGAACAGCCTGGTCTATGGAACCCAGGTAATCGGCATCCGCGGCCCCTACGATCAGGTGAACCGGCTCTGCTCGGAGATCGCCGGGAAATACGGCTGGGGTTTCGTCAACGTGAACCTCCGCCCCTACTACGCCGAGGGATCGAAGACGATGGGCTTCGAGATCGCCGAACAGCTCGGCTGGAAACTGCCGCGCCACACCGTGGTCCCGATGGCCAGCGGCTCGCTCCTTACCAAGATCACCAAGGCCTATGAAGAGGCGATCAAGGTGGGCCTGATCGACGAGGCTCCCTTCTCCGTCCATGGGGCGCAGGCGAGCGGCTGCAATCCAATCAGCGCCGCGTTCAAGGGCGGCACCGACCTGATCCGTCCCGTCCCCAAGCCGCAGACCATCGCCAAGTCGCTCGCCATCGGCACCCCTGCCGACGGCTATTACGCGGTCCACGCCATGCGCCAGACCGGCGGCAGCGCCGAAGACGCCACCGACGAGGAAGTGATCGAAGGGATCAAGCTCCTGGCCGAGACCGAAGGGATCTTCGCCGAGACCGCCGGCGGAGTGACCGTGGCCTGCGCCAAGAAGCTGATCGCCTCCGGCGCCATCCCGAGCCACGAATCGGCAGTGCTCTGCATCACCGGCCACGGCCTGAAGACCGCCGAAGCGGTGGCCGCCCACATCGGCCAGCCCCGGATCATCCAGCCGAGCCTGCGCGAATTCGACGAACTGCTCGCCCAGGACGCCCTGGCAGCCGCGGCGTGACATCGCGCCGGAAACCCTCCATCATCACCACCCCAACCTCCTCCACTATGTCCATCCAAGTCGGCATCCCCACTCCTCTGCGCAATCTCACCGAGAACCAGGACACCGTCGCCATCGACGGAGCCAACGTCGGCGAGCTGATCGATAATCTCGAGAAAAAGTTTCCCGGCATCGGCGAGCGGCTGCTCGACGCGCAGGGCAACGTGCGCCGCTTCGTGAACATCTACGTCAACGGCGAGGACATCCGCTTCCTCCAGGAAAAGGCGACCCCGGTGAAGGCGAGCGACGAGATCAGCATCGTCCCCGCCATCGCGGGCGGCTGAAGCCAGGCGCGCCCTCTCGCAACCCCATTTTTAAAAAGGAACTCCATGGCCCTCGAAAAGCAACGTTTCTGGCTCACCTTCGGCGCCTCCGCCGCGGAGAAACCGCTGATCTGCCTGATGGGCCGGAAGTTCGACGTGATCTTCAATATCCGCAATTCGAGCGTGACCAAGGAGATCGGGATCATCGCGGTGGAGCTGGAAGGCGACCGCCAGGTGATCAAGCAGGCGGTCAGCTGGCTGGAGAGCGAAGGAGTCCAAGTCGAGCCGGTCGAGCTGAATACCATCGAAGGGTAATTTCCACGGCGGACCCTGTTTCCGCCGGTCTATAGCGTCCGCACCCGAAGGTTTCCGGGCTTCCCAGGCCTTTCCGCGAGGCCGCTTCGTGTTCGGTGGGTTGCTTGCTTCCCGGCATGGGTTAGGTTTCCCGAACCATCAACCCTTCACCCCTTTTGAAAACGAGATGCTGCATCGTCGGAGGCGGCCCGGCGGGCATGATGCTCGGCCTGCTGCTGGCGCGGGCGGGAGTCGAGGTCGCCGTACTGGAGAAGCATGGCGATTTCCTGCGCGATTTTCGCGGAGACACGATCCATCCCTCGACGCTGGAACTGATGCGCGAGCTGGGAATCCTCGACGATTTTCTCCGGCTGCCGCACCAACGGCTCGACCGCATCGGAGCTCAGATCGGCGACACCCACTGGCCGGTGGGCGACTTCCGCCATCTCCCCACCGCCTGCAAGTTCATCGCCCTGATGCCGCAGTGGGATTTCCTCGACTTCCTCTCGGAGAAGGGCCGGGCCTATCCCGGTTTCCATCTCCACATGAACACCCAGGCCACCGACCTGATCCAGGAGGGTGGCCGGGTGACGGGGGTGCGGGCCGAGACACCGGAGGGCCCCATCGAAATCCGGGCCGATCTCGTGGTGGGGGCCGATGGGCGCCACTCGACGGTGCGGGTGAAATCGGAACTGGAAATGGAAAACTCCTCGGCGCCGATGGATGTGCTCTGGATGCGGATTCCCAGGGAAGAAGGCGACGACGAGCAGACGCTGGGGCGGATCATTCCGCGCCATTTCCTGGTCATGATCAACCGGAAGACCTATTGGCAGTGCGCTTTCCTGGTTCCCAAGGGAACCTTCGAGGCGGTAAAGGCGCGGGGGTTGCCTGCATTCCGCGCCACCCTGCTGAAACTGGCTCCCTTTCTCAAGGACCGGGTGAATGATCTGAAAGATTGGGACCAGGTCCGCCTGCTCACGGTGACGGTGGATCGGCTCAAATGCTGGCATCGGCCGGGACTGCTCTGCATCGGGGATGCGGCCCATGCGATGTCGCCCATCGGCGGGGTGGGCATCAATCTGGCGATTCAAGATGCGGTGGCGGCGGCAAATCTGCTGGCCGAGCCGCTGCGCGGCAGCGGGGAAGTTCCGCAATCGCTATTGGAGAAGGTGCAGCAGCGTCGGATGTTTCCGACCCGGGCAACGCAACGGGTGCAGATTTTCATCCAGGAACATGTCATCCGCCAGGTGCTGAACAGCGACGAGCCGGTCCGGCCCGCGCTGGCCCTGCGCCTGTTGAAGGCCCTCCCCTGGCTGCAGCGCTTTCCCGCGCGGATGGTCGGCCTCGGATTCCGTCCGGAACATGTGCGCTCTCCTCACGGGTAGCGCCGTTAGTGCGGTTAGATTCCCTCGCCGGGACGGACTTCCTCGATGACGTGATCGGGGTGGGAAATCGTCAGGGCCGTTTCCAGCAGCTTCGCCACCGCCTCATCGAGCGATAGCTCGGCGGTGCGGAGCTCGAGATCAGGCTTCTCCGGGGCCTCGTAGGGGGAATCGAGGCCGGTAAATTCCTTGATCAGCCCGGCGCGGGCCTTTTTATACAGCCCCTTCACGTCGCGGCCCTCGCAGACATCGAGCGGGGCATTGACGTAGACCTCGACAAAGGGGATGCCGCTGGCCCGGCAGATTTCCCGAATCTGATGCCGTTCGGCCTGGAAGGGGGAGATCAGGGACGAGATGACGACGATGCCCGCATCGGACATCAGCTTGGCGACTTCCCCGGCGCGGCGGATGTTCTCGGCCCGGTCCTGGTTGGAAAAGCCGAGGTCCGAACAGAGCCCGAAGCGAAGGTTATCCCCGTCGAGGATATAGGAAGCGACCCCGTTCCGGAAAAGGGCCTGCTCAAGCTTCGTCGCCAGGGTCGACTTGCCCGAACCGGAGAGGCCGGTAAGCCAGAGGACCGCGCCGCGATGGCCGAATTGGCGGATGCGGATCTCCGGCGTGACCTCGTTGTCGAGCCAGGTGATATTTTGGGCGCTCTGCCCCTCTTCGCTATAGGCCGCGCCGTAGATGATGCCGCCGCCGCCGATCCGGTTATCCTGGAGCAGGACGAAGCGGCCGGTCTCGGTGATCCGGTCGATGTTGTCGAAGGCGAGCGGACGGCGGGTGCGGAGGGTGATCTCGGCGACCTCGTTCTTCTTCACCTGGGCGGCGGTCCCTTCCGCGATCGCCAGAGTGCTCGAGTCGATGACCCGGGAAATCTTGACCACCCGGGCATCGACAGTCTGGGCGGCCAGCTTGAGGGTATAGAACTGGTTCAATCCAAGCGGCGCATCGTGCAACCAGAAGAGGCGGGCGGGGAACTCGCGCCCCTCAATGGGACCGTCCGCCGCGTGGCCGCCGATCTGCCCGCGCTCGACGAAGATCTGCTCCTCCAGCGTCACCGCCGTCGAAAAACCAGCGGGAACGACGGTGGGGGGAGTGGCGGCGTTCCAGGCCTCGATCGACTTGACCCGGCTCTTCTTCCGGCCGGGCCAGAAGACCAGCTCGTCGCCGACGGCCACCTTGCCCGATTCGATCCGGCCCGCGATGATCCGGCGCTCGTCGAAGCGGTAGACGTCCTGGACGCTGAAACGGAGCGATTGGTCGGCCAGGGAAGGCGGCAGGGAGAATGATTCGAGCGCCTGGAGGATGGCCGGGCCCCGATGCCAGGGGATCTCGGTACTGGCCTCGACGATGTTGTGGCCGTTCCGCGCCGAGATCGGGATGAAGTGGGCGGGGACGACGTTCAACTGGCTGAGGAATTCCCGGTATTCCTTCTCGATCCGGGCGAAGACTTCCTGGCTGAAACCGACCAAGTCCATCTTGTTGACCGCGACGATGACCTGCTTCACCCCGAGCAGGGAGAGGAGGTAGCCGTGGCGGCGCGATTGCTCCTGGACCCCCTCCTTGGCGTCGATCAGGAGGATGGCGGCGTCGGCGCTGGCGGCGCCGGTGATCATGTTCTTGAGGAATTCCTTGTGGCCGGGGGCGTCGATGATGACGTACTGCCGCTTGGCGGTCTTGAACTGGATCTGCGTCGTGTCGATGGTGATGTTCTGCTCCTGCTCCTCGAGGAGGGCGTCGAGCAGGAACGAATATTCGAAGGGCATCCCTTCGGCCTCGCAGGCCTTCTGGATCGCCTCGATCTTGCCCTCGGGGAGGGAGTTCGTGTCGAAGAACAGGCGGCCGATCAGAGTCGACTTGCCGTGGTCGACGTGGCCGACGATGACGATCTTGAGACGTTCGAGTTCGGAATCCATGGAAGGGGTGGGAAAGGGGGTGGTCGGGATGGAGCGCGAGGTGGGAATGGAAGGAGCCGTGGTCACATGAATCCTTTCGCCCGCAGCTTCTGCATCGCGTTCCGCTCGTGGTGGTCCTGGGCGCGGCCGGCGCGCTCGGAGGTCTTGGTGTGCCGCAATTCCTCGATGATCTCGGCGATGGTGGCCGCGCCGCTGTCGATCGGCTTGGTGATCGGCCAGCAGCCGAGGGATCGGTAGCGCTTCCCCTCGCGGGAGAAGTACATTCCCGGAACGGGGATCTTCTCGCGCTCGATGTAGCGCCAGATGTCGATCTCGGCCCAATCGAGGAGGGGCTGGATGCGGACATGCTCGCCCGGCTTCACGGTGGTGGTGAATTGGTTCCAGAACTCGGGCGGCTGGTCCTTGTAGTCCCACTCGAAATCGGCGTTGCGCGGGGAGAAATAGCGCTCCTTGGCCCGGGTCGAATCCTCGTCGCGGCGGATGCCGGTGATCAGACCGCTCCACCGATGCTCGGCCATGGCCTGCTGGAGGGCGACGGTTTTCAGCTCATGGGTGACGGTGACCGGATCATGGGTCTCGTAGCCGACGCCGCGATCACGGGCTTCCTGGTTGATCTTGATGATCAGGTCGAGGTTGTACTCCTTGGTCGCCCAACTGCGGAATTCGAGCATCTCCGGGAACTCGTAGGTGGTATCGACGTGGAGGAGGGGAAAAGGAATGTGGCCGCAGAAGGCCTTCTTCGCCAACCAGATCAGGACGTTGGAGTCCTTGCCCATCGACCAGGGCATCGCTATTTTCTCGAAAGCCTGGTAGGCTTCCCGCAGGATGAAGATGCTCTGCGACTCGAGTTTGTCCAAATGGGTCATCCGAATTAAAATGCGGGAAGCAGCCACGATGACAACGCAAATTTTTGAATTGTCTATCGGATAACTATACTAATGAATTCCTCTTTTCTTCGCACTCTCGGCCTTGATCTCGACGCCGTGAACCGCCAGTTGGAAAGCGCCAAGGCCGAGGAGCGGATCGCCTGGGCAGTCGAAACCTTCGGCGAGCGACTGATCTTGAGCTCGAGCTTCGGGGCACAGGCGGCGGTGGCGCTCCATTTGGTGACGCAGGTTGTCCCAAAGATTCCGGTGATCCTGATCGATACCGGCTATCTCTTTCCCGAGACCTACCGCTTCATCGATGAACTGACGAAAAAGCTCCAGCTGAACCTGAAGGTCTACCTCCCTCCCCTCACCCCCGCGCAATTCGAGGCGGAATACGGGAAGCTCTGGGAACAGGGAGTGGAAGGGATCACCGAATACAACCGGATCATGAAGGTCGAACCGATGCGGCGGGCCCTGCGGGAACTCAACCCGGCAGGCTGGTTCGCCGGATTGCGGCGGCAGCAGTCGGCCTCCCGCCGGGAGCTCGGCGTGGTGGCCGAACAGGATGGACGGCTGAAGATCCATCCGATCATCGATTGGACCGATCGCGATGTGCACCGTTACCTCACGACCCACGGCCTCCCCTACCATCCGCTTTGGGACGAGGGCTATGTCTCGATCGGCGATGTCCACAGCACCCGGCCCCTGACGGCGGGAATGGTGGAAGAGGATACGCGCTTCGGCGGGTTGAAGCGGGAATGTGGGCTGCACGTACCCGCGAAATAATTATAGCTCGTCCTCGGAGCCGGGGACTCTAGAAAGTCTTGCATGGCCTACGAATCGACCGCCGAATTCACTCAATGCCTCGCCGCCGCCGGGGAGCTGAAACGGATCGCGGCGCCGGTGAAGATCGACCTTGAGATCACCGCGCTGGCCGACCGGGAGATGAAATCGCCGGGCGGCGGCAAGGCCCTCCTGATCGAGCAGCCGCAGCTGGCCGACGGGTCGATCTCGAAATTCCCCGTCCTCATCAACGCCTTCGGCTCGGAACGGCGGATGAACATCTCGCTCGGCGTCGAGCGCCTCGACGACCTCGTCGACCAGATCGCCTTCATCCTCAAGGCGAAGCCGCCCACCTCGCTCCGCGAGGCCTGGGAGCTGGTCCGCAACGGCATCGATCTGATCCACACCCGCCCCGCCCACGTGCGCGGCGGCTCGTGCAAGGAGGTCATCCTCCGGCCCGAGGACGGCGGCCCCGGCCTGGAGAGCCTGCCGGTCCTGAAATGCTGGCCCCAGGACGGCGGCCCCTTCGTCACCCTGCCGAACGTCTATACCCGCGATCCCGACAACGGCACCCGCAACATCGGGATGTACCGGATGCAGGTCTATGACCGCTGGACCACGGGAATGCATTGGCAGCTCCATAAGGTGGCCGCGCGGCACGGCAAGCGCTACTACGAGACCGGCACCCGGATGCCGGTGGCGGTGGCGCTGGGCGGCGACCCGGCGCTGACCTTCGCGGCGACGGCGCCGATGCCCGATGGCCTCGACGAGATCCTGCTGGCCGGGTTCCTCCGCAAGAAATCGGTGCCGCTGGTGAAATGCGAGACCAATGACATCGAGGTGCCGGCCAATTCCGATTTCGTGATCGAGGGCTACATCGACCCGACCGAGCCGCTCCGTCCCGAAGGCCCCTTCGGCGACCACACCGGCTTCTACACCCCGGTCGATCTCTATCCGGCCTTCCACGTCACCTGCATCACCCACCAGAAGGGGGCGATCTATCCGGCAACGATCGTCGGGAAGCCGCCGATGGAAGACTTCTACCTGGGCACGGCGAGCGTCAAAATCTTCCTCCCGGTCTTCAAGATGAACTTCCCCGAGATCGTCGATATGGCGCTCCCGGCGGAGGGGGTCTTCCACAACCTCGTCTTCGTCTCGATCAAGAAGCAATACCCCTATCAGGCCTATAAGATCATGCACGGCCTCTGGGGAATGGGGCAGATGATGTTCACCAAGATCATCGTGGTGGTCGACGCCGGGGTCGACGTCCACAACACCAGCGACGTCCTCTTCCACCTCTGCGCGAACATCGACCCGCAGCGCGACAGCCTGATGACCAAGGGACCGTGCGACGCCCTCGACCACGCGCCGACCGTGCCGAACATCGGCTCCCACATCGGCTTCGACGCCACCCGCAAGCTGGCCGGCGAGGGCCACACCCGCGGCTGGCCCGACGCCTGCACCCTGCCCGCCGAGTTATTGGCGGAAGTGGAGCGGAAATTCCCCCGCTAGCTCCATGAACCTTCTGCTCCGCGTCCTCCTCCTGCTGGCGACAGCAGTAGCTGCCGTCTTCATCCTCTTCGAGTTCGGGAGCGAGCTGGTGATCCTGCGCAGCCGGGTCTTCATCACCTTCATCGTGGTCCCCTTGGTGATCCTCTTCATCTACTCGGTCCGCAAGGCGGCGGAAGAGATCCGGAATCGGAAGCCGTAAGGAGCGCGGGTTAGACTTTGACAGGGGCGCTCACCCCGCGCTTAAGTGTTCATCTTGATGAAGATTCTGGTGACAGGTGCGGCGGGTTTCGTCGGCTCCCATATCGCGTTGCGTTTGGCGCGGGAGGGGCATGAAGTCGTCGGGGTCGATAATCTCAACGACTATTACAACCCCCGGCTCAAGCAAGCCCGGCTGAACGAGTTCGGCTTCCCCTCGAATTTCCGCTTCGTGAAGCTCGACCTGGCCGACCGGACGGCGGCGGCGCAGCTCTTCGCGGCGGAGAAGTTCGACCGGATCGCCCATCTGGCCGCGCAGGCCGGCGTCCGCTACAGCCTGAACAACCCCCACGCCTATGTGGATAGCAACCTGCAGGGCTTCCTCAACGTCCTCGAAGGCGCGCGGCAGAACCAGGTTTCCCATCTCGTCTATGCCTCCTCCAGCTCGGTCTACGGACTGAACCGCTCGCTCCCCTTCCGGGTCGGCGACACCGTCGATCATCCGGTCAGCCTCTACGCCGCGACCAAGAAGGCCAACGAGTTGATGGCCCATACCTACTCCCACCTTTACGCAATCCCGACCACCGGACTCCGCTTCTTCACCGTCTACGGCCCCTGGGGACGGCCCGACATGGCCTATTACAAGTTCACCCGCGCGGTACTGCGGGGCGAACCGATCGACGTCTACAACCACGGCAAGATGCAGCGGGACTTCACCTACATCGACGACGTGGTGGAAGGTTTCGTCCGCGTCCTCGCCCATCCTGCCGCAGCCGATCCCGCCTGGCGCGGGGAGAAACCCGATCCGAGCGCCAGCAGCGCCCCCTACCGGCTCTACAACATCGGCAACAACCGCCCCATCGCGCTCCTCGACTTCATCGCCGAGATCGAGCGGGCCACCGGCAAGCAGGCCGTCCTAAACCATCTCCCGATGCAGCCAGGCGATGTCGAAAGCACCGCCGCCGACGTGGAAGCATTGCGCGAAGCGGTCGGCTTTGCCCCCTCGACCCCGCTGGCGGAGGGGATCGGCAAGTTCGTCGCCTGGTACCGCGAGCGCGGGCAGGCGCTCGAATAATTACTTCCTCGCCATCCGCGGATCGAAGGCGTCCCGCAGGCCATCGCCGAGAAAATTGAAAGCGAAGAGGGTCGCCGCAAAAACCATTCCCGGGAAAATCAGGAGCCAGGGATATTCCTCCATCGATTTCGTGCCGTCCTCAATCAGGGAACCCCATGAGCTCATCGGCGCCTGGACGCCGAGGCCGATGAAACTCAAAAACGCCTCGAACATCATGATCGAGGGGATCGTCAGTGTCGTGTAAGCGATGACCGGCCCCAGCACGTTCGGAATCAGATGCCGGCCTAAAATTCTCGACTGGGAAGCGCCGAGAGCCCGCGCCGCCAGGACAAAATCCTGCTGCTTCAGCGCCTGAACCTGTCCTCGGACGATCCGCGCCATCGTCAACCAAGAGACCACCCCGATCGCGACGAAGAGAAGGATGAACTGATGGCCGAAGAGGACCATCAGCAGGATCACGAAGACCGTGAACGGCAGCGCGTAAAGAATATCGACCACCCGCATCAGAAAAGAATCGAGCCAGCCGCCGACATAACCCGCGATCGCGCCATAGATCACCCCGATCAGGATCGAAACACTCGTCGCGCAAAGGCCGACTTCGAAGGAAATCCGGCCGCCGTAGAAAATCCGGACCAGGAGGTCGCGGCCCAACTCGTCGGTACCGAGCCAGTGGCTCAGGCTGGGCGGCTGAGCCCCTCTCGAAAGATCGTTCGCCGCATAATTATAAGGAGAAAACCAGGGCCCGGCCACCACCAGCACCACGATAACGACGAGGAACCAGAGGGAGACCATCGCAATCCGGTTGCGCCGCAGACGCCGCCAGCATTCGCGCAAGGGGGATATCCCGATCGATGGCTGTTCGACGATGGACGCTGCCTCATTCATATTTGAGCCTCGGATTGATCGCGACCAGGATCACGTCGAATATCAAATTAAAAATCAGGAGCAGCACCGCGTAAAACAAAACCGAGCCGAGGACCATGGTGTAATCCCGGTTGAACGCCGCGTTGACGAAAAAGCGTCCCAAACCGGGAATCTGGAAAATCAGCTCGACCACAAACGATCCGGTCAGCACGTCGGCCAGCAGCGGCCCCATCATCGAAAGCACCGGCGTCAACCCGCTCCGCAAGGCGTGACGGAGCACGATCAGGTATTCGGGCACCCCTTTCGCCCGCGCCGTCCGGATATAATCCTGCGAGAGGATTTCCAGCATCCCGCTCCGCGTCATCCGCGCCAAGCCAGCCGCCCCGCCGATGCCGAGGGTGAGCGCGGGAAGAATCCGGTCGGTCCAATTATACCACCCGGAGGAATCGACCCAGCCGAGCGTCATCGCAAAGACGAAGATGAGCATCGGCCCGAGCACGAAGCTGGGCAGGCACATGCCGAAAAGCGCGAAAGACATCGGAATGTAATCGGCCGGGGTATTCACCCGCAGCGCGGAGACCAGCCCAACCGGAATCCCGAAAAGCAGCGCCACCCCGAGCCCCCACAGGCCGAGTTCCGCCGAAACCGGAAAGGCCTGCGCGATCAACTCGTTCACCGTCCGGGTGGGATATTTGTAGGAAGGCCCGAGATCGCCGCGAAGGAGGTGCCCCATGTAGCGGACGTATTGGACCGGGAGGGGCTGGTCGAGGCCGTAGTGCCGCTCGATATTCGCCAAGACCGCCTTGGGAATCGCCCGCTCCTTGGAGAAGGGGCCGCCCGGCGCGAGGCGCACCATGAAGAAGCTGAGCGTGGCCACGATGAAGAGAACCGGAATGATCTCCAGGAAGCGGCGCACCAGGAACTTGATCATTGCTTTCTCTCCAGTTTCGCGGGACCGGCGGCTGTCGGATCGAGCCAGACGTATTTATAGGGATGGTCCTCCAAGAGGTTCAAATACCATCCCTTCACCTCGGGCCGCCACAGGACCGATCGCGTGTAATAGTAAATCGGCATGATCGGCATATCGCCGATCAAAATCTGCTCGGCCTTGCGCAGCAGCGCGTAACGAGCCGTCGGATCGAGCGTGTAGGGGGCTTGTTTCAGCACCAGATCGTCATACTGGGCGTTCGACCATCCGGTGAAATTGCTTTCGTTCGAAGTCGTAAAATCTTCCAGAAAGGCGTCGGGATCGAAATATCCCCCACCGCCGCCGAGCCGGGCCACCTGGTAGTTTTTCGACTTCAACGTCTCCATGTAAACCTTCGTTTCCTGATTGAACAGGCTTACGTCGATATTGAGGTTCTTCTTCCACATTTGCTGGATCGCCTCGGCGATCACGCGGTGGCCCTCGCTCGTGTTGTAAATCAGCTCCACCTTGGGGAAGCCCCGCCCGTCGGGATAGCCCGCCTGCGCCAGAAGCCGGCGCGCCTCTGCCACATCCTCGGTGAACGTCGGCCCCACGCTGTAGGCTCCCATGTGCGGCGGGGTCAAACTATAGGCCGGAATCTGGCCCCCGCGCGTCACCGTCTTCACGATCGCCTCGCGATCGATCGCCATGGCGAGCGCCCGCCGCACGTCGGCCTTGTCGAAGGGCGGGCGGGTCACGTTGAACTCATAATAGTAGGTGGCCAGCAGCGGACCGTTGTGAAAATAATCGGGATAAACCTTTCGGTAAAAATTGATCTTTGAGAGCGGCATGGTCGCCGTCACATGCAGCTGGCCGGAGCGGAACGCCCGCTCCTCGGTCTCGTCACTCTCGATCGGGAAAAATTTGATCCCGTTGAGATGGACGTTGGCCGCATCCCAATAATAGGGATTTTTCGCCACTTCGAGCACCTCGTTCACCCGCCAGGTCTTGAGCAGGAAAGGCCCGTTGCCGACCATGTTTCCCGGGAGGGTCCAACGGGTGCCCCGTTCGTCGATCGCGCCGAATTTCTCGATCGTCGCCTGATGGATGGGCGGATCGCCCGCCACGAGATAGAGAAAGTACGGCACCGGATGGATCAGCGTGATGACAAAGGTATGGGGATCCGGAGCCGCATAACCGACCTGCGAGAAATCGGTCAATTTCCCTTCGTTGAAGGCCTGGGCGTTCTTCACCGCGTAATGGAGGAAAGCCTGTTCCGAACCGAGGCCTGGGGAAAGGACGCGGCGCTCCGCATAAACAAAATCACCGGCGGTGACCGGATCGCCGTTCGACCAGCGCGCCGTGGTCCGGATATGGAAGGTGTAGACCAATCCGTCGGGTGAAACCGTCCAGGAATCGGCGGTCGCCGGCACCGGCTGCATCGTCACCGGATCGAGCAGAACCAATCCCTCGAAGAGCGCGCCGACGATGTGGGCATCGGTATCCCAAAGCGTAAGATGGGGATCGATCTCGCTCGGCTCGGTCCCGTTGCCGAGCAGGAGAATGCCGTCCCGATTCCCCTCCTGCACCGGCGTGAGCGGACGGTGACAACCGGACAACAACGCCGCACCGCATAGGAAAACGATCAGTCCGCAAATTCTCATGGCTTTGCGGCAGCAGGGGATGCTCCCAACTCATCGCAGAGGAAGGCGTAGAAATCGGCCTTCTGCTCGACGGTGGAGCGGATCAGATCGGCTCCGCCATGGCCTGCATGGGCCTCGATGCGGAGGAGGATCGGGCCGCCCTGCTGGGATTGGGCGTATTGAAGGGCGGCGACCATCTTGCGGGCATGCATCGGATCGACCCGGTCGTCGCTGTCGGCGGAGAGCATGAGGACGGCGGGATAATGGGTGCCGGGAACGACGTGGTGATAGGGGGAATAGGCGCGGAGATATTTGTAATCGTCGGGGTTGGCGGGATCGCCGTATTCCTCGATCCAGGTGCGGCCGCTACCGAACTCGGTGTAATGGATCATGTCGAGCAGCGGAACGGCGCAGATCACCGCCTTGAAAAGATCGGGGCGCTGGGTCAGCGCGGCGCCGACCAGGAGGCCACCGTTCGATCCGCCGAGAATGCCGAGATGCTGCGCGGAGGTATATTTCTCGCTGATGAGGTATTCGGCGGCGGCCTCGAAGTCGTCGAAGACATTCTGCTTGTTGTGGAGCATGCCCGCCCGGTGCCATTCCTCGCCGTATTCCCCTCCCCCGCGCAAGTTCGGCTCGGCATAGGCGCCCCCTGCCTCCAACCAGGCGTAGAGGCTGGCCGAAAAGGCGGGCTCCATATTCACCGAAAAGCCGCCGTAGCCGGTGAGGAGGGTGGGAGTGGTCCCATCCCGGGGAGCATCTTTCCGGCGGACGATGAACATCGGAATGCGGGTGCCGTCCTTCGAAGGATAAAAAACCTGGGTGACCTCATAGGGCGTCGGATCGACCGGGACATGGACCTCATCCCAAAGCGTCGAAACCCCCGTGGGGACGGAAAGGCGGAAGATCTGAAGCGGCACCGTGAACGAGGTAAAGGCGTAGAAGGCCTCATCGTCGGCGGCACGGCCAGAGAAGCCTCCGGTGCTCCCGATCCCGGGCAGGGAAACCGGCTGGGGATGGGTCCCATCGAGATCACGAAGCTCAAGATAATTGCTGGCGTCGCGGGTATAGGTCAGCGCCAGCCGCCCACCAATGATCTGGGAAGCCTTGATCACGGCGTCCGATTGCGGAACGATCACCGCCCAATTCTTGCGATCGGGCGCGGCGGCGGAGACCCGGTAGATCACGCCGCGCGGCGCCCCGTCGGCGGTCTGGATATAGAATTGATCGCGCCAAGCGGTGACCTGCGTCTCCCCCTGCAACCCGAGGGCGAAGGTCTTCCAGGCCGGATCGGCGCTCTGCAGATCGCGGTAATAGACATCGGTCGCCGTCCACCCATGGTTGATGTAGACGAAGAGCCAGCGCCCCTCCTCGGCCAGGGAGGCGGAGATGAAGGTCTTGGCATCGCCGGTGGCGGGGTGAATCCGGGCATCGTGCGCCGGATCGTCGCCGAGACGGTGGAAACGGATCTCGGCCAAGCCGGGCCGGGTGGCGGGATCGAGGCCCGGGCCGGTCGGCAGCCAAGTGTAATAGAAGCCGTCCCCGGAAGGGGTCCAGGAGGGCGAGGCATATTTCGCTCCGGCGATGATATCGCCCGCGCTCGGCTGACCGGTGTTCGCATCGAGCACATGGAGTACCGCCTCGTCCGAATTATTGCTCCGCAGCGTGTAGGCGACGTGGCGGCCCTGATAATCGGGCACCCAGACGCCGAGGGAAGTGCTGCCGTCGGCGCTGAGCTTGGCCGGATCGAGCAAGACCCGCTCAGGACCGGCGCCGCCGTTATCCCGGCAGACCTCGATATATTTCTCGGCCTGGGCCTCCTTGCGGGAATAGAAGATCCGGTCGCCATCCTTTTCCGGAACGCCGATCGCCGGGATGTAGAGGAGATCGCCGATCCGCTTTTCGAGCGCGGCGCGGGCAGGCAGCGCATGGAGATAAGAACGGGCCAGGGTATCCTCGAGCTTCATCCAGGCCTGAACGCGGGGACTCTTGGCATCCTCGAGCCAGCGATAGGGATCGGTCAGGGTCTCGCCGAAGTGGACTTCGGAAACCGGCTCACGGGGCGTGCGGGGATCATTCACCGAAAAAGATCGATGACACCCGGCAAGCAAAACGAAAGCGAAAAAGCAGGAAAGACCAGACGCGAGAAAACGGGGCGACACCCTCCCTTATTAGAGCAACCCGCCGCCCTCCGCAAGTGCCTGGGACTTCTCTCCGCCGAGGCCACGGCTATTTGCGATCGTGGAGCAGGTGCCAGGCGGTCCAAAAATTAAACGCCGCCGAAAGAATGAGCAGGAAGCCCGCGCTGATGATCACCGCCGAACTGGAGAGGAGCGCGGAAAGAATATCTCCGTTGGCACCCAGGGCGGCACCTCCCGGCATGCCGACATGTTCATGGTAGGAGGCGGAGATGCCTCCCAAGGAGAGAGCAAGGCCACAGATCAGGACAGCGAGATTGAGGGAGAACGAGAGACGGCTCCAGGGATTTTTCATGCGTGGTATCGGGGGTTCGAGCAAGATCGTCCATTTCCGGCTTCTCTCAAGTGACAATTCCGGGAACGCAGGCCGAGAGTTGCCTTTGCATTCCGGGACGGGAGAGGTAATCTGGCCCCGATTTTCCCCATGAAAAAAGCGCTTATCCTGCTGGCGGCTCTTTCCCTCCCCTCCTTTGGCCTCTCCCTCCGGGCCGATCCGGCCTCCGCTGATCGGACCGAGATCGGCAACCTCGTCACCGAGGGGATTCCGCCGGTGCCGCAGGCGTTGAGCGACCGGCTGCTCCAATATCTCAACACCCGTTCCGCCACCCTGCAGGGCTGGGACCCGGTCGGCGGCGGCGTCTACATCACCACCCGGTTTGCGGAGACGGCGCAGGTCCACCTGGTGGCCAAGGCGGGCGGGGATCGGCGGCAGCTCACCTTCTTCCCGGAGCCGGTGAACGAAGCGGCGCCGCGTCCGGCCGTCGGCGCGGGCAATCCTCCCGGCTTCCTCTACACCAAGGACGCGGGCGGCGGGGAATTCTACCAAATCTTTTTCTACAACGCCCAGACCGGCACCTCGACCCTCCTCACCGACGGAAAATCGCGCAACGGTGCGCCCCATTGGGACCACAAGGGGGACCAGTTCGCCTATTACAGCACCCAGCGCAATGGGAAGGATTGGGATATCTACCTCGGCACGCCGGACAAACCGAACGGGCGTCCGCTCCTGGCCAACGCGGGCACCTGGGTGCCGATCGATTGGTCGCCGGACGACCGCAAGCTACTGGTGATCCATGAGATTTCCGCCGCCGAATCGGAGCTCTTCATCCTCGACGCCGGCTCGCGAAAGCTGACCCCGATCCATCCCACCGACGCCAAGATCAGCTATGATACCGCCTGCTGGTCGCCCGATGGGAAGGGCGTCTATCTCACCTCGGACGAGGGCTCGGAATTCCACCAGCTCCGCTATTACGACGCCTCGCGGGAGACGCTGAAGATCCTCACCCCCAATCTCCCCTGGGACGTCGAGGAAGTGGAGGTGACGCCCCCCGGCGCCGCCACTCCCCGGATCGCCTTCACCACCAACGAGGGAGGCATCCGCAAGCTCTACCTCCTCGATCCCGGCACCCAGACCTACGAGCCGCTCCCCGACCTCCCGGTGGGCCAGATCGGCGGCCTCTTCTTCAATCCCGACGGAACCAAGCTGGGGATGACCCTCGACACCCCGCAGAACCCCGCCGACGTCTACGTCCTCTCCCTGGCCGACAATTCGCTCGAGCGGTGGACCCAGAGCGAGGTGGGCGGGCTCAACACCGCCACCTTCGTCACCCCCACCCTGATCTCCTACCCGACCTTCGACCAGGACAACGGGCAGCCGCGCCAGATTCCCGCCTTCTACTACCAGCCCCCCGCCCCGGCGGCCCCTCCCGGCGGCAAGGCCCCGGGCCCGATACCCGCGCCAGTCGTGATCTACATCCACGGCGGACCGGAAGACCAGTTCGCGCCGGTCTTTTCCTCGATGATCCCCTTCTTCGTCAACGAACTCGGCATCGCGGTGATCGCGCCAAACGTGCGGGGATCGACCGGCTACGGTAAATCCTACATGGGCCTCGACGACGGGCAGAAACGCGAGGACTCGGTGCAGGATATCGGCAAGCTCCTCGATTGGATCGCCCAGCAGCCCGAGCTCGACGCCAAGCGGGTGATCGTCTTCGGCGGTTCCTACGGCGGCTACATGACCTTGGCTTCCCTGGTCCATTTCGGCGACCGGCTCAAGGGAGGCATCGACGTCTGCGGGTTCAGCAACTTCGTCAGCTTCCTGGAGCACACCGAGGATTACCGGCGCGACCTGCGGCGGGTCGAATACGGCGACGAGCGCGATCCGAAGATGCGGCAGTTCCTGACCGACATCTCGCCGCTGACCCACGCCGACAAGATCGTCGATCCCCTCTTCATCGTCCAGGGCGCCAACGATCCCCGCGTCCCCGCCTCGGAAGCCGACCAGATCCTCGACGCGATCCACAAGAACCAAGGCACAGCCTGGTATCTCCTAGCCAAGGACGAGGGCCACGGCTTCCGCAAGAAGGCGAACCGGGACTACCTCAACGAGGCGATTGTGCTGTTTTTACAGCAGTATTTGCTGAAATAGCCGAAACGGAGACAACCGGCCCGGTCAGGCTGCAACCTGCGCCTCGCGCCGCCGCTCCATCAGCTCGGCAATGCTGCCCGTGCTGACCTCGCACCCCGCCGCCGCGACGGCGGTCCGCACCCGCTCCTCGTGCATGATGAAGCGGTCGCGCTTGTAGAGAAGATAATCGCCCCGGTGGTCGGCGGGGGTGAGATTGATGGTCGCGAGATTGGCCCCGGCTTTCATGGCGCGGACATAGCCGTCGTTGCCGACCAGGTTCATCGCGCTGACGGCGGGGATGATGTGGTGAGGATTGCGCAGACGGAGCTGGGCGAGGCAGTCGAGGGTGACTTCGAGATCGCCCGGAGCCGCCCCGGCGAAGGGAGTCTGCTCGCCGGAGATAAAGGGGCTGACGCTCGATCCGGCGAGGGGAAGGCCGGAGAGAAGATCGATCGTCTCCTCGATATGGGCGCGGGTCTGGCCGGGGAGGCCGACGATGAAGCCGGAGGAGACCGCCCAGCCGGTGGCCGCGAGATGGCGGATGGCGGCAAGCCGCTTTTCAAAGGAGCCGGGAGCCTGGCAGGCGCGGTAGTGCTCGGCATTGCCCGTCTCCATCTTGATGATGTAGTAGGAGGCGCCCGCCTCCCGCAGCTCGTCGTAGAGCCTGGGCTCATGGGTGCCGAGGCAAACGCTGACGCCGAGATTGGTCTCCTTGCGGATCACCTCGATCAGGGGAAGGACGACTTCCCGGATGCCGACGGTGTCCTCGCCGGTCTGGATATTGAGATCGGTGATCAGGCCGGGCAGGCCGCGGTGGACCAGCTCGACCAGCGGAGCGAGCTCGAGGCGGAAGCGGTTCAACTCGTGGTTGTCCCGGCGCATGCCGCAATAATTGCAGTTCTGCCGGCAAAAATTGGAGACCTCGATGACGCCCCGGACGAAGACCTTCCGGCCAAAGATTCGATCCCGCAATTCCCCCGCTTGTTCACGCAGGCTGTCCCGGACGGCGGCGGGCGGAAGAGAGGTCATGGTCGGATGCGCCGCAAACATCGTGCCAGAGTCCGGGTTTGTCAATGATTCAGGGATTGGGCGGGCGCAGGCGCAGGAAGCGCCACCCGCGGACTCCACCAGCGGCGCTGCCGCCAGGTCACCGGCCAGGGGAGCCAGCACGAGATCCAGACCCCAACCCGCAGGAGGCTCCAGGCCTCGACCAGCGGCAGATCGCGCAGGCGGAGGCGGCAGCCCGCCTCGCGGCAGAGGCTTTCGGCGAAGAAGACCTCGGCCTGGATCATGCAGAGGAGCCCGGCCCAGGCGAAGATATTGCCCGGTTGCAGGACAACCGCCGCCAGCCAGCCGAGGACGGGGAGGATGAGGATCTGCGCGGCAAAACCGCCGGGACGGCACCAGCAGACGGTCTTTTGCCAACGGAGATAATGACGCCAGGCCTCGGCCCAACCGGCGGCCTCGGGACTGGAGACCAGAGTGGCCCGTCCGATCCGCACCGGACGCAGCATCTGCCCGAGCACAAAGTCATCGGCCAGCGATCCCTCCAGCCGGTCCCAATCGGCCTCGCGATAAAAATCCTCGCGGCGGAAAAGCATCCCCGCGCCCAGGCCGAAATCGACCCCGCCCCGGCCCAACTCGCGCAGCAGGAGGACGCCGGGATGGAACTCGACGTTGACGAAAAGGGCGTCAAATAACGCGGGGGCCGAAGGGACCGAACGGACCACGTAGGGAAAGGTGACCATGCGGATCCCCTCCCGCCGGGCCTGGTCGAGCTCGATCCGGGCGCGGCGGAGGAAATCGGGCGGCGCCACGATATCGGCATCGCTCCAGAGCCAGAGATCGCCCTGAGCCTCCGGAGCGAGGATCCGTTGCCAGGCGATCTTCGGATTCGCCGTCCCGGCGCCGTCACCGCCCTGGGCGGGGCGGATCACGATCCGGAGCCGGGCCCCGGGATGGGCCAGGCGCATCGCCTCGATGAACGGATCGACCGCCGGGCGATCAGCCTCGTGAACGCCGAGAAGCAATTCGCTCTGCTCGTCGAGCTGGGAAATGAAGGAGGCCAGCGCCCCGGCCTCGATTCCCAACCCCTTGGCGCCGAGGGGCGGGAGGGGCTTGAAAACCGTGAGAAAGGGCGGCTGGGCGGAGGCGGAATCGGAGGAGGCCGTCGCAACCGGATGAGCCCGGCGCCCATCACGGCTGGCAGCGGCCAGACGCCAGGCGGTCAACCACCATGCCAGGCCGGCCACCGACCAAGCCACCGGCGCCTCCTTGGCGATCAAAAGCCAATCCAAATCAGCCCCCTATCCGACGTGGGTCTGCGCCGAGCGCGAATCCGCATAGGTCCCGGCCAGGGCCGGCTGAGCCTGAAGATCGTCCGAAACCCGGGGCTCCCGTCCAAGATTCCGCGACCAGGCGATCGCTTCCTGGATGCTGGCGCGGATGGGGCGGGTCGGATTCCATCCCAGTTCCTCGCGGGCCTTGGCGTTGCTGAAGAACTGGATCCGGGCCGACTGCAGCGCCGATTCGAGGCAGATGCGGGCGGCACGGTCGCCGGAATGGAAAAAATCGAGCGCCTCGCCGCCGCAACCGGCCAGGCAGACCGCCCAGAAGGGAAGCGCCGTGCGGGGAGCCGGCAGGCCGGTCTCCTCGGAAAGGATGTCGAGGAAGTGCTTCAGCCAAAGATTATGATGGCCCAGGAGATAGCGCTCGCCGATCCGCCCCTTGCGGGCGACCCGCTGGAGGCCCGCGCTCAACTCATCGACGGCGACGAAGTTCAGGCCCGTCCGGCAATAAAAGGGAAAGCGACCGGCCAAAAAGTCACGGATGATCTGCCCGGTGGGCGTCGGCAATTCATCTTCGGCCCCGATCGGGCAGGTGGGGCTGGCGACGACCACGGGGAAGCCGCGCTTAGCCCATTCGAGCACCTTCTTCTCCGCATGCCACTTGGAACCTTTGTAGGAGGAGAACGGCGGCGGGGAGGAGGGAAAATCGTCCTCGGTCAACAGGGGACGGAAAGGCGTCTTTTTGGAAGAATTGCCGCAGGCCGCCTTCAACAGCCCGCCCGAGCTGAGATAGACCATCCGGGAGACGCCCGCCGCCGCAGCGGCCTGGAGCAGGCTCTCGGTCCCGGTGACGTTGGTCTCCCAGAGCTCCCGGCGATGGCGCAGGCCGAAGCGGTAGATGCCGCCGATGTGATAGATCAGGTCGATTCCCCGGCAGGCCTCGCGGAGGGAGGCCGGATTGCAGAGATCCCCCAGCGACACCTCGGCGGCCCCTCCGAAGAGCGCTTCGGCCTTCTTGCCGTTCCGGGCCAGAACCCGGACATCATGGCCGGCGCCGATCAGGTCGCGGACCAACTGTCTGCCAATAAAACCGGTCGCTCCGGTAACGAGGATTTGCGAGGACATAAAAAGCGAGGCACTCTAGTGCGGCATAATATGGCACAGGAGATTGTTTTCGTCGCGGACGACTTTGGGATGGGGTCGAAAATCAATCATGCCATCGTAGCTTGTCATACTTTTGGAACTTTGCACGCAGCAGCATTGATGACAGGACAAATCGCCACAGGCGAGGCCGTTTCTTTGGCCCAGGCCACCCCCTCGCTCCAGATCGGCTGGCATCTCCACCTCAACGACTCGCAGCCGGCCACCGTCGAACAGTGGCCCTGGGGCGCCTCGCCCGCCCGGGCGGGGTGGAGCATCGGCCTCTTCCGGAGCGCCCGCGAGCTGGCCCGGCGGGAGATCATCCGCCAATGGGAACTCTTCCAGGCCACCGGCTTGGAGTGCCGATTCGTCAATTGCCACCACCATCTCCACGCCCACCCCTTCGTCTATCGGACATTGCGGGAGGTGCTCGGGCCGAAATTCCCGGGCTGGATCCGCCTGGGCCGCCTCTCTCCCTTTGGCACCGATCCCGCCTTCCGGGTCGGCGCGGCGGCATCCGAAGTTTTTCAGCGACGGCGGCGAAGATTGTCTCCGTGGCGTCCCACCGATACGCTTTGGGGCGTGGACCGGATCTTCCGCATGAACGCCCCCGAAGTCGCCGCGGTCCTTCCGACCCTGGGGGACGGCTTCCACGAATTTCTTTTCCATCCCCGCCAACTCGACCACCCCGATCCCGACACCCAATGCCTGCACGACTTAAAGCCCAAGCCTTCCTCCCCCTCCTCCTGACTCTGGCCGCGCTGGCGGGCTGCGCCCACCTGCCGCCACAGGAAAGCTCCGAACGCCCCTTCCATTTCGAGACCGACCGCTTCGCCTTCGCCAACGAGACCGTCTGGAACTACGTCGGCGGCGAGATCCGGCCCGAATCGGAACGGGCCGACGCAGGCAAGCCGCGCTACTCCCGGCATTGCTTCGTGGTGGCGCGGGGAGCGGTCCAGTTCTGGAAATTCGCCCGCTTCGAGCCGAACGAAAAACCGTTACCGCCCGATCAACTAGCCGAACGGATTCGCCAGGTGGCCGCCCATGCCGTCTGGAGCGATCCGCTACCGGACGATCAGCGGATCGTCTTCCCCGGCTACCCCAATGTGCGCGAGATGAGCGCGGCCAACGCCAGCATTTTCGAGGCGAACATGGGGGCGGGCTGGCCGATCTATTTCCGGCCCGGGAATTATCCGATGATCTTTCCGACCCCGAGCGGATCGGAAGCCGATTACAACCAGGAAATTCTCCTCGATCTGGCCAAGGGCTACCCGACGATCCTCTGGCTCTATAATTTCCCCAGCCTCAACATGAACCATGCGGTGGTGGTCTATGCCGGAGGCCGGGAGGGCGATCATTATCTCTACCGGGTCTACGATCCGAACTACTCGGAGATGCCGAAGCATCTGACCTACGATCCGGCGAAGCGCCAATTTTCCTACGAGGCCACCTTCTACTTCAAGGGAGGGACGGTGACTGCCCGCCCTCTCTACCGCAGCCCGTTGCAGTAAGCGACCATGCTCCCCTCTTCCCGGCGCAACGCGGTGGTGACGGGACTCGGCGCGGTCACCCCGCTCGGGGGCGACGCCGCCTCGTCCTGGCAGGCGCTGGCGGCGGGGCGCCACGCGGAACAGCCGATTCCTTCGGAGCTTTTTTCGACCGAAGGCTATCGGGCCCAAAAGGCGGCCTGGGCTGAGCTGCCGCCGTTGCCTGAACTGACGGCAAAGCAATTGGGGCGGCTCTCCCGCGCCTCGCGCCTGGCGATTCCGGCGGCGCGGGAAGCCCTCGCCTCGGCAGGCCTGCTCGACACGGCGGGACGGAGCACGCAGCCGATCCTCCCCCTTTCCTTAAGTACGACCGGCGGAGGCATGGGCTTCGGCGAGCAGTTCCTCCGCGCCGTCCTGACCGGAAAGCGGCGCGGCTTGCTCGGCGGCATCGCCCGTTATCAACCGCAACAGCAGGTCCTCGACCTGCAAACCGCCCTAGGCATCTCCGGCCCCTCCCTGGTGGTGGCGAACGCCTGCGCCAGCGGGGCCAACGCGCTGGGACACGCCGCCGACCTGGTGGCCGAAGGGGTGGCCGATTGCGTCCTGGCGGGCGGCTTCGAGGCGCTGACCGAACTCATCTTCGCCGGCTTCGATTGCCTGCAGGCAACGACAATGGAGAAGTGCCGCCCGTTCGATCTCGGCCGCTCCGGGCTGCTGGTCGGCGAGGGCGCCGCCTTTCTGGTGATCGAATCGGAAGAACATGCACGCCAGCGCGGCGCAATAGCGCTCTGCCGGATCGCGGGCTACGCCCACACCACCGATTTCTTCCATCTCACCCAGCCCCAGCCGGAAGGAAACGCCCTGCTCGAAGTGATGCGGAAGGCGGCGGCGCGAGCCGGAGTAACTCCCGGCCAAATCGGCTACGTCAACGCCCATGGCACCGCCACCCCGATCAACGACGGCCCGGAAGCGAACGCCTATCGCCTCTTCTTCGGCGACGATCTCCCCCTCACCCGGATCAGCTCAAGCAAGGCCGCGATCGGCCACACCCTCGGCGCGGCGGGAGCGATCGAGGCCTTCTTCGCGATCATGGCCCTGCGCGAAAACCGGCTGCCGCCCCAGCTCAATCTGGAAAACCCGATTCCCGAAGTCGCGGCGGTGCTGGCCCAAGCGCATACAGCCGAGCCCCCCGCTCGATTGGAGCACGTCCTGAGCGTCAACCTCGGCTTCGGCGGATCGAACGCCGCGCTGCTTTTTTCCCGGTCATGAATTCGCATCCTTATCGGCAACCACTCGATCTCGCCGTGATCGGGAAGGGCGCGGTGAGCCCGGCAGGAGTCGGAATCGCCGCCTTGGAAAGAACCCCGCAACCGACGGAAACCCCCTTTCTCGATGGCTCCGGCAAGACCTGGCCCGTGTTGAAAGTCGATCTGAAAGACCCCGCCTTCACCCGCTGGCAGAAGGAACCCCGGCTGCGGCGGGCCAGCCCGATCAGTCTCTTCCTGATCGAGGCGGCGGAACAAGCCCTGGCCGAAGCCGGTCTTTCCCTCGAGGAACGGAAACGGACCGGAATCGTCGCCGCCTTTTCAACCGGCAGCCTGGTCTACAGCCGCCGTTTTTTCGAATCGATGATCCGCCAGGGCCGCAAGGCGGCGAGCCCCGCCCTCTTCCCGGAGACGGTCTTCAACTCCCCCCTCAGCCACGTGGCAGCAACCCTCGGGCTGGGCGGCGCCGCCTATGCCCTGGTGGGGGACGAGACCGCCTGGATCGCGGCGCTGAAGGCCGCCTGGCTCTGGCTCCGGCAGGGCGAGGCCGATCAGGTCTTGGTGCTCGGCGCGGAAGAATTCGACGCCGTCATTCTCGACACCTATCGCGCCGCCGGCTGGCTGGGCCGAAAGAGCTCGCTCCATCCCTCCGAGGGCGCGGGAGCGGTCCTGGTCCGCTTGGCCCGGAAGGATGATGAGGCCGTGATCGCGGCCGGAACGGACGGGCAGGTCTATCGCAATCCCCGTCAACTCGAAGCCGCCGGAAAGCAGATGCTGGCCGATCATCCCGATGGAACCCGGCTCCTCCCCACCGCCTCCCGGCATTGGCCCCAAAAGATCGAAGAGGCGCTAACCTCGCGATTTCACAAGATCGGGAAAGAAGCCCCCTACCTCGGGGAGTCCTTCGCCGCCTCCGCATCCTGGCAGACCGTGCGGGCGCTGGGCTGGCGGGAGGCGGGAACCCCTCTCCTCGTCCCCGTCTGGGGCTCGAATCACCAAATCGGCCTGCTCGAGTTGAAATGAGTCGGTGAGGAGTTGCGGAATAGGGTTCCCGAGGTATGGTTCCCGGTGTCCCCCACAGGAAACACCCGGAATCCAAAATCGCCATGGCCGAAGTAAGTCTCGATGATCTGAAGCAATTGCTGGTTGAAAATTGCATGTTGAAAGTCTCCCCCGAGGAGATCAACGAGGACGCCCCCCTCTTCGGCCCCGGCAGCCTCGGCCTCGATTCGATCGACGCGCTCCAGCTCACCGTGGCGATCGAGCGGAGCTACGGCATCGCCATCAAGGACCCCGCCACCGCGCGGCAGGTCCTGCAAAGCCTCGGCAGCCTCCGCCACTGGCTGAGCCGCGAATTGGCCGAGATTTCCTAATTTTCCCGCGCCACGCCTCATGATCTACGACGTGGCGGTGATCGGCGGCGGGCCGGGAGGAAGCACCGCCGGAGCCCTGGCGGCGCGGCGTGGCCAAAAAGTGCTGATCCTCGAGCGCGAGAAATTCCCCCGCTTCCACGTCGGCGAATCGTTGATTCCCTTCGGCAACGAGGTCCTGGCCGCCTCCGGCGCCTGGCCGAAGGTCGAGCAGGCGGGCTTTATCGTGAAACCGGGAGCCGATTTCACCCTCGGCAATTCCCGGGGCATGCTCCGGCTCTGGTTCGCCCGCAGCCTCTCCCCCCGTTTCCCCACCACCTTCCAGGTCGAGCGCTCGAAGTTCGACCAGCTCCTCCTGCGCCATGCCGCCGATTCCGGCTGCGAGGTGCGCGAGGAGGCGAAGGTCGAGAACATCGAGCTGGGAAAGGGCCAGACCCCGCACCGGGTGACCTACCGCCAGGACGGGGAGAGCCGCACCGTCGAGGCCCGGTGGATCGTCGATGCCAGCGGGCGGGACGCCTTCCTCGGCCGCCTGCTCCGGCTGCCCAAGACCGATCTCGGGATGGCCAAGCGCTTCGCCACCTTCGCCCATTTCCACGGCGTCCTCCGCAACGAGGGCGCCGCCGGCGGCAACATCACCATCGTCCGGCTGCAGGACGCCTGGTTCTGGTTCATCCCGCTCGACGGCGAAAAAACCTCGGTCGGCTTGGTCCAGCGGCTCGATGCCTTCAAAGCCTCCGGCTTGACCCCGCAGCAATCGTTCGAGCAGGCGGTAGCGAGCAGCACCGAACTCCGTTATCGGCTGAAGAAATCGGAGCGGGTGGGCGAATTCTACACCGCCGGTGATTACACCTACCGCCACCAGGTCATGGCGGGAGAGCGGTGGCTGCTGGTCGGCGACGCCGCCGGCTTCATCGATCCGATCTTCTCCTCGGGCGTGATGATCGCGCTGCGCACCGCGCGATTGGCCGATGCCGCCATCGAAGAGGCCGATCTGGGGAACAAAACCCTCTCCCCCTCCGTGCGGGGCCGTTACCTGCAAGACGTACGGAAGATGACCAATCGCTTCCTGAGACTGATCCGGGCCTACTACGACAACTATTCGTTCGAGCTCTTCCTGAACTCGACCAAGTGGCTCAATCTGACGGCGGCGGTCAATTCGCTGGTCTCCGGCAACACCCGCTTCAGCTTCGGCCTCTGGTGGCGGATCGAGCTCTTCTTCATCCTTTGCCGCCTGCAAAAGCGTTTCAAGATCGCCCCCCGCCTCGATTTTTCGGATCGCCCTGCCCCGTCCCGCTCTTAGAGTGTGGTTCCAATCCATTTCTTTCGTGGCCTCCTTCCGTTTCGCGATCCGTTACCTCCTCATTCCTGTCACAGTGGCCGCCGGCCTCTGGAGCGTGGCCACGCTCCGCTTCCAGACCGAACTCCTTCCGCTGTTTCCGCCCGACCTTCCCTCGGTAAAAGCGTTGGCCTCGGCGCAGGAGGCGGTGGTTTCCTCCCGCCAGGTGATCGCGGTGGCGGCGCCGGGGAGCCCGGTCGATTGGTCCGATCTCGGGGCGATCGCGGAACAGCTGCGCGGCCTGCCGGGGATCGGCGCGGTCCAGGTGGGAATCGGGCCGGAGGGGGCCGATAGCGCCGCCCGGATGGCGGCGGAACGGATCACCACTTTGCCCCCCGACCGCTTCGCCGCAGTGGCGCAGGCCTTTTCACCCGGCGAGGCCGCCCGGCGCCTCCACGCCACCCGGCAGTCCATGGCAGGAGCAGTCGACCAAACGGAGATGATGGGGCTCCGCCTCGATCCCCTCGGCATTCAGGATCTCCTCTTCGCCCCGGGAGAACCGAATCCCCTGCAAGCCGCTCTCACCGCCTCCCCGGTCCTGACCATCGAGGCAGCGGCTCCGCTACGAAACTTCCAGGAATCCCAACAGTTCGTCGACAATGTCCGCCAAGCCCTCGCCACCGCGACCGCCTCATTCTCCCCGCGCCCCCGTTTCCTCCTCACCGGCCCGCCCGCCTTCACCGCCGAGATTTCCCGGCAGATGCGGCACGACGTCTTGGTCATGGTCGTCTTCGCGCTGGGGTTGACGCTGCTCACCTTCTGGCTGGTCTACCGCTCGCTGGCGCCGCTCCTTTCGATCCTGATGGTCCAGGTCTTGGCCGCGCTGGCCGCACTGACGGCGGCACGGCTGGTCTTCGGCGAGCTGAACGTGGTCAGCCTCGGCTTCGCCTCGATCCTCCCAGGCTTGGGGATGGATTATTCGATCCTGGTCTACCATCACTATGCGCGCCGGGGAGACGAATTCGCCTGGCGGAACCTGCGGCGGACCATCTGGTTCTGCGCCGGGACGGCGGCGGGGAGCTTCGGCGTCCTCTATTTCTCGAGCTTTCCCGGCCTGCGGCAACTCGCGGTCCTGGTCGGAGCGGGGTTGTTGGCGACGGCGTTCTTCGCCACCACCCTCCTGGCCGGGCGGCTGGCGCGGCGTCCGCCCCGCGTCCCCGATTGGATCGATCCCGCCAGCGAAGCCCTGGGCCACCGGGTCGAACGGCATCGCGTCGGCCTGCGGCTGATCGCCCTGGGAACCGTGATCCTGGCCCTCCTCCTCCTGCCCGACCTCTCCCACTATCTCTTCTACGATCCCGGCGTCGAACGGCTCCAGCCCACCCAGCTCGAAGCCTATCGGGGAGAGGCCCTCCTCCAACACGAACTGGCCGCGCTGACTCCGCCCCCCACCGGCATCGATCCCGCAACCAACCGCCCCCATTGGACGCCGATCGACCGGGGCGCGCTGGCCGCCGCCTTCCACACGGCGGGATTCGGCGACGCCTGGGCCCAGCCGACCCTCCAGACCGTCGACCTCCTCAACGGATGGCACGCGGGAAATGGCCCCCTCAATGCGAGAACGAGTTCAGACGCGGGCGCAGCCTGGACCACCTTGCGCGGCGAACTCAACCGCACCGCCGTCAATGACTTCAAGCGCCTCTCGTTGATCAACCTCCTGGGCGTCATCCTATTGTGCGCGGCAGCCCACCGCTCCTTCCGCCTGGTGGCATTGAATCTAGCCGCGCTCGGCCTGGCCCTCCTCTTCCTGGCCGGATTGCTCTACGCGAACCACGCCTCGATGACAATGGTCTCGCTCCTCTCGATTCCGCTGCTGATCGGATTGACCGTCTCCTACAGCCTCTACGTCCTGCTGGGAGTGGAGAAGGCGGAGGGGGCCCTGGGCAAGGCCTTCCGCCCGGTGGCCGTGCCCATCGGCCTGACCGGGATCTGCTCGGTGGTCGGCTTCACCGCGCCGACCCTGACCCATCAGCCGGTGCTGCAGAATTTCGGCCTGGTGATGGATTTCGGCATCGTCGCGGCGGTGGCGAGCGGCTTGATCCTCGCCCCGGCGCTCTATTGGCGTTGCCGCACCACCCATCACGCCAGCTTTTACCGGGCGGGCAGCTTCGGCCTCGCGGCCCGGCTGGCGAGGGCCCTTCCGCTCGGAGTGACCCGGGCCATCGCCGGGACGGCAGGCGCGCTCTACGCCTGGACCCACCCGGCCCACGTCGCGGTGGTCCATCGCAATGTGCGGCTGCTCCGCGCCGACGCTCCGCGCTCCACGGCCCGGCGCGTCTACTCCGAATTCAGCAAGACCCTGGCCGATTACTTCCACATCGGCACCCGCTCTCCCGAAGAGGCCGCGAAAATCATCGCGGAACGCGCGGGCATCGAATTCCTCCGCGAGGTGGCGGCGGCGGGCAAAGGCGGCCTGCTGGTGACCGCCCATCACGGCCTCTTCGAGCTGGGCGGGCTGGTGATGAACCAATTCGGCTTCGAGACCTCGGTCCTCACCCTGGCCGAGCCGTGCCCGAAGCTGACCGAGTGGCGGACCGCCTTCCGGCGCGGCTGGGGCGTCGAGACCATCGAGGTCGGCACCGATAGCTTCGCCTTCCTCGAGGTCGCCGACCGGCTGCGCCGGGGCGGCTTCGTCGCCGCGCTGATCGACCGGCCCAATCCCCATTACAATGTCCCGGTGACCCTCCCGAACGGGACCGCCGGTTTCTCGGCGGCGGTCCTCCTGCTGGCGCTGCAATGCGGCGCGCCGGTGATTCCGGCGACGATGGCCCGCCGCGCCGACGGAAAATACCGCGCCGAAGTCTTCCAGCCGATCCGGATGGAACTCCGGGGAACCCGCGAGGAGACCCTTCGCTTTTACACCCAGCAAATCGCCGATATCCTCCTCCCCACCCTATGCCGCTATCCCGAACAATGGTATCAGTTCGTGCCGCTCTCCTCGCAATCGGTCTGATTCTCAGCTTGTTCCCCAAGCTGACAGCCGCCCCGCTCCTTTCGGAAGCGGAGACGGCGGAACAGGAAAAGGGCTTCGATGCGGCCCAACATGCGACCACCTCATTCCAAGCCGAAATCCAGCAATCGTTGACCCTTCAAGGCATCGACCACCCGATCATCAGCAAGGGAGAGCTTTTTTATCTCGCTCCCGATCGGTTGCTGATCCGCTTTTCCGATCCAGCGGGAGAATGGATGCGAATCGCGGGCAAGGAACTGGAGATCAAGAAAGCGGGACAACCGGTGGTTCGGCGCGATCTGACCCAAGGAGGCTCGAACGCCACCACCCTGCTCGATTTCTTTTCCTCCGACAGCACGCGCTGGCATCGCGACTTCAACGTTTCCATGCGAAGCTCCGGAAACTCCCTTTTTGTCAGCTTGGCATCCCAACACAAGGCGGGAAGCTCCGGCCCCGGAATGTTTGACATCCTCACTTCGCTGGAGCTGCCCGATTACCTTGTGCGATCGATCCACGTATCTCTCAAGGACGGCAACAATCTCGACTTTGGATTTCACCGCGCCAGACGCAACCTGGCCATCGATCCCTCCTTGTTCCAAACCCCATGAACACCCCCCTCACCCCGCACGGCCCCGGCTTCTCCTTCCTCGATGCCTTCGAGGTGGCGGACCCGGGCAAGCGGGGCCTCGGAAAGAAATGGCTCGATCCGGCCCTGCCGTTCTTCGCCGACCATTTCCCGGGCGAGCCGCTGATGCCCGGGGTGCTGCTGGTCGAGTGCGGCGCGCAAACCGCCGGAGCCCTCTGGGGCTCGATGGGGGAAGGCGAACCCAAAGACGGACCGCCCCGCCGCTTCGTTCTGGCGCAGATCGTCCAGTTCAAGATCAGCCATTCGGCGCTTCCCGGGCAGACCTTGGAAAGCGAAGCCGTCTTGGAAAAGAGCCTCGGGTCCCTTGCGCAGTTCGCGATCAGGATTATGGTTAACCAACTAGAGGTGGCGCAGGGGCGGCTTGTTCTGGGCATCCCCGGCTCACCGCAATGAAAGGCCAGGTTTTCCATGACTCATTCCCACCCGCTCCGCTCGTTTCGCATTCATCGTCTGCTTAACCCCTGCCTCGGCGCCTGCCTGGGCATGGCACTCTCCGTCTCCCTCCTCCCCGCCATGGGCCACGCGGGCGGCGAGTCCGCCGCCACCCAGCAGGCCCAATCGCTGATCGCCCCGCCCTACCGGACGCAGGTTCTCTTCCTCCAGGGTTCCGGCACGCCCCAGGCGATCAATCGGTGGACCTATTTCTTCTATGACCCGACGGCGGAAAATAACCTCCGCGAAGTCCAAATCGTCGACGGCAAAGTCGCCCTCTTCAAGCCCGCCGACCTCCATCGCCCAGTCCACTCCGACCTGGTCTTCGATCCCGGCCTGAACAAAGTCGGCGTCGAGACCGCCCTGAAGACGGCCAACGATTACGCCGCGCAAAACCAGATCAGCTATGACCATGTCCGGGTGCTGCTGCGGCGAGCCTCGGCGGGCGTCGCCCCGCAATGGCGCGTCGAGCTGCTGCAGGACGAGAGCTCGCATGGAGTGGTCTACACCGGGCCGAACGGCGAATTGGTCCGCTACGCCTCGGCGGACAGCAGCGGAGGCTCCGATAGCGCCGCCGGCTTCTTCAACGACGTAAAGAACACCTTCCTCGGCATCGGCGGCGATTTGCAGGAGTTCTTCACCGGCGAGCGGACCGTCGACCAGTAAAAACCCCTGGATCAGAGCTGGCGCCGAAGCGCGGGAAGATCGAGCTTCCCGCGCGCCGTGCGGGGCAACTCGCGCGCCAGGAAATAGCGCTTCGGCAGCTTCCATGCCGGCAGCTGGGCGGCGAGGCTCCGCTCCAATTCGGAACGCTCCAGCGAAGTCTCGACCGCCGCCGCCAGCAGATCGCGCCCGCCGACATGAGCCGTCCAGACAACGGCATCGCTGACGGCGGGGAGAGACCGGAGCAGCCGCTCGATCTCCGAAGGGTGGACCTTCTTGCCGCCGATGTTGGCTCCGCCGCCGGTTCGCCCCAATAGGATCAGTTCCTTTCGGCCATTCCATTCCCCCTGGTCCGGCAGCCGATGCCGCCCGCGCGGCACCGCCACCGCCAGGCCGGAAACCTCGATCCGGCCCCGGGCGGAAAGAGTCACCGTCACTCCCCGCAGCGGCTTCCCGACCGAACGTCCGTCCAACGAGGCGCTCCCCGTCCGGTCGTAGCAGATCCCGCCGGTTTCCGAGGAGCCATAGAAATTGTGGATCGGCAGACCGAAGCGCTCGCGAAAGGCGCGGGCCACCTCGGGCGCGAGCGGCGCCCCGGCGGAAATAGCAAGGCGGAGCGGAGCGAGCGAAGTGCCGGACGGCAACGCCGCCAGGACCCGAAAGAGCGCCGGGACAGCGGGAAGAACGGTGATCCCGTGCAGGCCGATCCATTCGACGAGCTGGCGGGGAACATAATTCGCCGCGCAGACCGCCGGAATACCGCGCAGGAGCAGGGGCAGCACCACATTCCCCAGGCCGTAGGAGTGCCCCAACGGCACCGCCGCGAGATTGCGGTCAACGGCGCGGAGACCCATGGTGCCAATGATATTGGCACCATCGGCGAGCAGATGGCCGGGACGGCATTCGATGATCTTGGGCAGGCCAGTGCTCCCCGAGGTGAGCTTGACGCAGCAGATACCGGGGCGAAAACGGAGGGAGCCCCTCTTGTTGAAATGGTGCCAGGCTCCATCGAGAAAGAGCGCCGAGGCCCCGAGACGGCGCGCCGTTTCCAGGCAGGCCTCATTGGGCAGACCGGCGTCGAGCGGCATCGCCGCCAATCCCGCCGCCTGAATGGCCAGGAAGAGAGCGAACCAATCGGCGCCGTTCGGCAGCCGGAAGGCGATCCGCTCGCCCCGGCGGCAATCGGCCAGTTGCGCCAGCCGGGCCAGCGCCGCCGCCTGCAGCTCGGCCGCCGTCCAGGCCCTCCCCTCTCCGGCCTCGACAACCAGAACCTTATCCCCTATCCGATGCAGCGTGCCTTCCCAAATTTTCCAGAGCGAGGCCTCGGCCCCGGCGGTTTTCGTCGTGCGCGCCATGCGAACGCGATGATGCCCCATCCGCCCGCCCTTGGCCACTCCGATCCCGCCACCTGGGCGCTGATCCCGGCCCACAACGAGGCCCGCTCGATCGGCGAGGTCGTCCGCAGGGCACTCCCCCATCTCGGCGCCGTTTTTGTGGTGGCCGACGGCTGTACCGACCGGACGGCGGAAACAGCCGCCGAGGCCGGAGCCGCCGTCATCGCCCTGCCGGAACGGCGGGGCAAGGCGACCGCCCTGCGCCACGGTTGGGCGGCGCTGGCCGCCGAACCGGCCTGGCGGCAGCTCGTCCTCCTCGACGGCGACGGCCAGCACGACCCGGCCTCGATCCCCGCGCTGATCGCCGCCCGGGCCGCCACCGGCGCGGAGCTGGTGCTGGGACGCCGCGATTTCGAGGGAACGCCGATGCCGCTCGCCCGGCGCTGGACCAACCGGCTGATGTCCCGGGTCCTTTCCCACCGCGTCGGCCAGGGGGTAGCCGATTCGCAATGCGGTTTCCGGCTGGCCACCCGGGAATTTCTCGAAAGCCGCCATTGGCGCTCGAACCATTTCGAGATCGAATCGGAAATGATCCTCCACGCCGCCGCGCGGGGCTGGCGGGTGGCGGAGGTCCCGATCGCCACGGTCTATCGCCAGGAGCAGAGCAAGATCAGCCCCTGCCGCGACGCCTGGCGCTGGCTGCGGCTGCTCCAGCGGGAAGCGACTCCGGATGAGGGTCTGTTCACGAATTCCGGCGGGTCGCGTTGGCTCTAAAAAGCTTTCCATCAAGGCGCGAGCGACGCGGTGTGTCCATAGCGACACTCAAGGAGTGAGCAACGCCGAGGGAGAGGGGCGCAGCCCCTCCGGCGCGGCCCACCGGAATTCGTGAACAGACCCTGGCGTGGCATTGCATTTTAGCTGACCACGCGCGGCGATTTTGCGTTTTGCAAGGAAGCCGCAGCTTCTCCCTTAGGTAAAAGTTCGGATAACCTCCTCCCTATCAGTCAGGTCCGACTTCGGCGGCAGTTTGGCATTCCAAATGCGAACTCAGGGATGGGTTAACCTTATCCCAGGAGTCCCCCATTATGAGCACCGCCACCCTCCTCGACTCGGCCCGGAAACTGAAGACCTTCTCCAAGAAGGTGACCGCTTCGCTTCCCTCCCGTAAAGCGGCCAAGATCGCCCTGCTGGAACTGCGCAAAGCGGGGTACACCCATCGCGAAGTCCAGGTCCTGCCGGGCGTGCCCAACTCGGCCCTGCAGCGCGGCGGCCTGCGCACCACGGTCTCGCGCTATATGCGCCATCTGGTGGGGTCGAAGCGGGTCCTGATCCGGGTGACCGCCCCGGATATCGATCCGGCGACCTTTCTCTTCCGCAATCTGGGGGCCGAAGTGACGATCGATCATTTTTTCCATCAAACCACGACTCCCGCGAAATCCGCGGGCGGATCGCTCCTGCCGCTCCGCCGATGGTCCGAATAGCCACCCACTCCCGTTCCCCGGCGTTGCCGAAACCGGAGCTTCAGCCCCTGCGCTCCTCCCCTCCCGGCTCCTTCCGGGACGATGGGCAGGGACTCCTGCTGAGACATCTCCTGGCCCATCTCCCGGTGATCGCGGGACGATGCGACGAGCGCGGAGTCGTCACCGAAATCGACGGAGCTGGCCTGGCCCGCTTCGGCATCCCCAAGCGGGAAATCGTCGGGGCGAACCTGCTGCGGGCTCTCCCCGACCTACAGCCCCGCTTCGCCACCGCCCTGGCCGGCACCACCGTGAACTTTCAGTGGGAGGGAATGATCCAGCGGGAACTCTGCCACTTGGAGGTCCACTTCTTCGCGGTCCCCAAGGATGAGACCGGGATCTTCTTCTTCATCCGCGACCTCACCGAAAACAAGAAATTGGAACGGGAAGTCCTGGCGATCAGCGAGGCCGAACAGCAGCGCATCGGGGCCGATCTCCATGACGGCCTCGGCCAGCATCTCACCGGCATCGCCTGCCTGGCCAGCGCCCTCTCGGAGCGGCTCCACGCCACCGACAAGCCGGAGGAGAAGGCGGCGGAGGAAATCGCCCGGCTGGTCCAGGACGCCATTTCCCAAACCCGGGCCCTGGCGCGGGGGCTCTCGCCGGTCCAGATCGAGCATTACGGCCTGCAATCGGCCCTGGAAAGCCTGGCCTACGAGGTCGAACGGCTCCATCGGATCGAATGCCGTTTCCACAGCGACGCCGCCACCCCGATCTACGACCACGCGGCGGCGATCAATCTCTACCGAATCACCCAGGAGGCGATCAACAACGCCCTCAAGCACGGCCAGGCCACCCGGATCGAAATCGGGCTCCGCCTCAATTCCAAGCAGGGAGAGCTCTCCATCCGCGACAACGGCTGCGGCTTCTCGACCCGGCGGAGCAAGAAGGGGAGCCTCGGTTTGCGGATCATGGGGTATCGCGCTAGCTTGATCGGAGCCACCCTGGAGATTTCCTCCCGCCCGCGCCACGGAACGATCATCACCTGTCGTTTCCCCAATCCCTCATGAAAGCCCTTAAAACCAAGAGCCCCGATCCCTCCGCCTCCGCCGTATCGGAGCCCTCCCCCAACCTCCGCCGGATTGTCCTGGTCGATGATCACCCGATCACCCGGCAGGGAGTGACCGCCCTGATCAACCAGCAGCCCGATCTACAGGTCTGCGGCGAGGCCGACAACGCCATCCGCGCGCTCGAAGTGCTCAAGGAACAAAAGCCCGATCTGGCGATCATCGACATCTCCCTCAAATCGATCAGCGGCATCGAGCTGATGAAGAACATCAAAGTCCAGTTTCCCAAGTTACCCGTCCTGGTGATGTCGATGCATGACGAGACCCTCTACGCCGAACGGGCCCTCCGCGCCGGCGCCAAGGGCTACATCATGAAGCAGGAGGCCAACCAGCAGGTCCTCATCGCGATCAATCGGGTCCTCAAGGGGGAAATCTATCTCAGCGAGAAGAGCAAGGAGAAGATGCTCCACCGCATGGTCAACAACCGGCGAGAGACCCCCGGCTTCTCCATCGACAGCCTGAGCGACCGCGAACTGGAGGTCTTCCAATTGATCGGCAACGGATTCAGCACCCGCCAGATCGCAGCCAAGCTCAATCTGAGCGTGAAGACGATCGATTCCTACCGGGAACATCTCAAGCTGAAGCTCCACCTCGCCAAGGGTTCCCACCTCGTCCAACAGGCGATCCAATGGGTGAAGAGCGAGAGCATCGTCTGATCCTCGGCCCCCGTTTTCGCACCCCGCATCCCGGCGAGACGCCAATCTTGCAAGCTGCAAGGCCCTCCTTCTTCCCACACGCGGAGGAAAATCTTAAGTAACTGGAAACAAGCCCCTTAAGACTAAAATTTCCTTTTGGCATGCCCCCTGCGAGAGAAAGACGCGGGTTCAATCATCAACCAAAGGAAAATTATGCTGGGTACAATTCTGATCGTGGTGCTGCTCCTTCTTCTGATCGGGGCGCTCCCTTCCTGGCCCTATAGCAACGGCTGGGGATATTATCCGAGCGGCGGCCTGGGCCTGGTCCTGGTCGTGATCTTGGTGCTGCTCCTTCTGGGCTATATTTAATCATCGACGGACGAGACGAAAGGAAAGGCTCACGGCAATGCCGTGAGCCTTTTTGCATTTAGAGCGTTTTCTGGTTAGATAAGCTCACGCCACAGGTGGCCATCATGGGGCTGCGCCCCTTGCCCCGCCTGGGAGTGTCGCCGAGTTTGCGTCGATTCTACCATGCGGACGCGAGGAGCGCGGGAGAGCGGGCTCGTCGGTTTCAGGTGGCGAGGATCGGGGGAGGATCGAATGAGCTGGTTATGGGCTGGCCGGGATGCACGGGGTACCCTTGTACGACGCAAAGGGGCTGCGCCCCCTTGGATTGCCTCCCGGCCATGCAAATTGGTTCCCCCTGGAAACTACGTGCGCTACCGCGCAGGCATTCTGGCTATGAGTCGATCTGTAACCTCTATGGGAGCAGAGTCTTGAGCTTACTTAAATTGGAAAAGTTCTACAGGGCCCAACAACGCACAAAAAAGCGGCGCCCTTCCGAAGAAGAGCGCCGCTTGGAATAAGGGGCCGGATCAGGCGGCCGCCAGGACCGTCTTGGCCTTGCGGCGGGAGCGGGTTTGGATCTTGGGCTTGGCCGCTTCCTGCTTGTCGGCGTTCTCGAACCAGTGGCTCAGGCCGGTGCGGGCATCGACCGGGGCTCGGTCAATGATCAGATCGGTGAGGAACGCGTCGAAGAGGGAGAAGGGATCGGACGGAAGCGCTTGATCTTTGCTGAAACGCGGAGACTTCATGGGATATGGGGTGGGGTTGGTTGTGAGGTTGTCGATTCCGCGGCGATGAGGACTTTCCGTCCCCCTCGGGGTGCGGCGGAGGAGCCCTCCGCCGCGTCCCGGGAACCCTATGGAAATTCTTTCTTCAGACCGGAGGCGTCCGGCGCCCAAAGAGCAGCGAAAGGACGAAGAGAATCAGGAAGACCATGAAAAGGATCTTCGCAATACCGGCGGCGGTTCCCGCGATACCGCCGAAACCGAGCACCGCCGCGATCAGCGCGATGATGAGAAAGGTGACTGCCAGGCTTAACATAATTTTGGTTCTGGTTAGAGTTCGTCGGCTTCGCGGAAGAACTTTTCGAGTTCTTCCCGGGTCGTTCCCGCCCGCTTTTGCAAGCGGCCGAGCAGCTCGTCTTCCCGCCCCTCGATATAAACCAAGTCGTCATCGGTCAACTGGGCATACCGCTGCTTCAGTTTACCCTGAATCACGTTCCAATTTCCTTTCAGAGATGAGACCAGAGTCATGGCAGGTTGGTTTTTTCGAAGAGTAGGTCGAACTGCAACTCTCAATCTGCAACGTCCGTGCCAGCTTTTACTCCGTGCTTTCAGATGATTGATGGGGAATGAATTACAATTGCCGCCCCTCCTGGAATGAGACGGAATGCCTCAATCCGGATTGCAAGATGCAATAGTTTTTCAGGTTTAAAACGGTAAAGTGCCGGATCGTCGCGTCCGCTCGAATGGGAGTTCGTGCTTCCCCGGATGAAGGCGAACTGGCAGCGTCGCCGAACGATGAAGTCGATGGAATGGCCCCGGTTGCTCTCGCGGGAACGACTGGGGGAGCAAAAGGATAAGAAGGCATTAAAAAAGCCCTCAAATAGTCGGTCTCTGTTCCAACAGGACTTTGATCGGATTATCTTTTCGACCGCCTTCCGACGGCTTCAAGACAAGACCCAGGTTTTTCCCCTCGCCGACAATGATTTTGTCCGCACGCGACTTACCCACAGCATAGAAGCTTCCTCAGTAGGGAGGAGTCTCGGGACAATGGTCGGAGAAAAAATCTGCCGGCGCTATAAGAAGCAGCTGGCATCAAATTGGCATCCTTCTGATTTTGGCGAAATCGTAGCGGCAGCCTGCATCGCCCATGACATTGGAAATCCTCCCTTCGGCCATTCTGGCGAAGATGCCATCCGGCATTGGTTCCAAACCTCACGAATTGCATGCGAAGTTCGGGACAAACTTTCGAAAGATGAAATCCTTGATATCGATAAATACGAGGGCAATGCCCAGGGTTTTCGCCTCATTGCACGCCTCCAATGGCCGGATAATCGGGGCGGTCTCCGCCTGACCTGCGCCACTTTGGGCGCGTTTACAAAATACCCCGTAACCTCACCCATCTCGAAAGCCTACAAGGAGGCAGGAAAAAAGATCGCGGGCACAAAAAAATTCGGCTTTTTCCTGGCTGATCGGGATCTCTTTCGGGAGGTGGCGGAGCAAGTTGGTTTGATTCCCCTCCCCGATCATCCCGATGGATGGGCGCGACATCCGTTGGTGTTCCTCGTCGAGGCCGCCGATGATATTTGCTATCGGCTAATCGATTTTGAAGATGGTTTCAGACTTGGGTTGGTGCCGTATGAGCAGATTCAAACACTCTTTCTCTCGTTGATCGGAGAGGCATGGGTGGAGAAAAAGCTGAAGCAGATCAACAGCAAAAAGGATCAAATTGAATTTCTCCGTTCAGTAGCAATCGGCAGGGTAATCCAGCAGGTGGCGGCAGCCTTTCTCCGTGAAGAAAAGGCCATTCGGAAAGGTGATGCGGTGAAACCTTTGATCGAGCTTATCCCTGCGGCGACAGTGCTGCATCAGATCGAGGAAATCTCGATTCGCGATGTCTATACCGAAGACCGAGTAGTTGAAATTGAAGCGGCGGGCTTCGAAGTTCTAGGCGGCTTGCTCGATATCTTCACCGAGGCGACAATTATTCTACCCGATTCTCTCCGCTCACAAAAAATGCAGGAACTTCTCCCCAATCAATTCCGGCCTGGAGCGAAGGACTCCCCTTATGAAAAACTCCTCCAGCTCCTCGATTTCGTCTCCGGGATGACCGACAGCTACGCGGTCTCGCTTTACAAAAAGCTCAAGGGAATCTCGCTGCCGGGGCAGTAAGCGGCTCGCCTTCGTAGATGAGGCCAATGGCGGCCCGCCAGGCATCGAGAGCCGCCATGTTGCCCAGACTGTCGGCGACCGGCATGCAGGGACTTTCCCGCTCGCCCTTCGCCAGGGCGTCGCCGACCGCGTCGGCCTCGTAGGCGTAGAGCGGCTTCTCGCTCGAAACCACAATCTCCTCGACCGGCGCATCGGGACGCTGCACGAAAATCCGGCCCTCGCCTCCCTGCCGGGCGATCACGAAAGGCGACGGAATATGCAGCCACGCCTCGGTGCCGAAGACGCGGAGGCCGCTCTCCTGAGTCAGGCCGACGCCGGTGGCCAATTGCGCGACGATGCCGCCGGCAAAGCGTCCCGAGGCGACCGCGTAGAGATCGGCGCCGCTTTCCGGATGGAGCCGCCCGAACCCCGCGAGACTTTCAAAATCGGCAAAAGGCCGCCCCGTCGCCGCCCCCGCCACCAAGCGGGCGATCGACGCCGCATAGCAACCGACATCGAGGATTCCGCCCCCGCCCAGGGCCTTGTCGAAAAGGCGGCTCTCGCGGCGGAACGGAACACGAAAACTGAAGGTGGCCTGAATGGAACCAATCTCGCCCAAGGCCCCCTCCCGGATCAATTGGACCAGCCGCGCGGTCAGCGGATGGCAGCGGTACATAAACGCCTCCATCAGGAAGACCCCGGACTCGCGGGCGGCGGCGGCGACGGCCACCGCCTCGGCATGATTCATCGTCAGCGGCTTTTCGCAAAGGATATGCTTTCCGGCGCGGGCGGCCCGCAGGCACCACTCGGCATGGGAGGGATGGGGCGTGGCGATGTAGACGGCCTCAACGCAGGGGTCGGCGAGCAGTTCATCGTAAGAGCCATGGGCATTGATGGGAGGACGATCGGAACCGCCGGAGAACTCGGCGGCGAACGCCTCCGCCTTGGCCCGCTCGCGGCTGCCGACGGCAACGAGCCGGCCGGTACGTGATTGAGGCAGATCGGTGGCAAAGGCCCGCGCGATCCCTCCCGCGCCGAGAATACCCCAGGAGATAAGCGACATCGGCCGATTCAAAGTGAAATCGATCCAATGAGCAAGCCCCTCTATGCCAGAGTGATTCTCCCTTGCGATTGCCACGCGGCATCGCCATTCTCGATCGCGTGGTTTATCGATGGCTCCATTTTTGGAAATTTTTGGGCATGGCGCTGCTCTGCGGCCCGATTGCAGCGGGATCGGCGAGCGGAGACCCGCTCCCTCCGATGCCGATGCCCAAGCCGGTGCAGACCCCCGTCCCCGCCGCGACCGATTTTCATAAGGAGGAACTCCAGCTTTCCCTCCAGGACTGGCTGGAGCGGGCCTTCAAATCGAATCTCGATCTCGCCATCCAGCGGATCTCCCCGCTGGAGGCGCGGGCCAATATCGTGACGGCGCAGGGAGCCTACGATCCGGTGCTCAGCCTGAGCGGGGGCTATAATCAGGAACAGAGCGTGGAGAACATCGGTTCCTATTTCTATTACACCGGGACCCGCAATACCAGCGGATCGGCCTCGATCGACCAGCCGCTCCCTTCCGGCACCACCATCGGTATCACCGCCTCGACGGGAGCCTCGGAAGGGACCGGCTCGGATCTTCCCGAGCAGTGGGACAGCTTCACCGGCCTGACCCTCAGCCAATCGTTGCTGCAGAACTTCGGCACCGATGTCGGCGAGGCCACCATCCGGATCGCCCGGCGGGACGCGGCGGGAGCCGATGCCTCGCTCGAATACGAGGTCGATCAGGTGATCACCAACGTCGCCACCGCCTATTACGAGCTGGTCTACGCCCGGGCCGATTACGAGGCGGGCATCGAATCGCTCGGCCTGGCCCAGCAACTCCTCAAGGACAACCAGGAACGGGTGCGGATCGGGGTGATGTCGCCGCTCGATGTCTCGCAGGCCAACTCGGAAGTGGCGGCGCGGCGCGAGGATCTGCTGACGGCGGAACGGACCATCCAGGACGACGAGAACGCGATGCGCCTCCTGATCAGCAAGGACGTGGCACCGCTGCTGAAAGTCCGGCTGGTGCCGCTCGACCTCCCTCCCGACAACTGGACCCCCGATCCCCTGAAATCGGACATCAACACCGCGCTGCTCAACCGGGCCGATCTCCAGCAAGCGCGGGAACTGCTGGCCCATAACCAATTGGCGGAAGCCTACCGCAAGAACCAGCTCCTCCCCTCCCTGGGCCTGACCGGGGCCTACGGCTACAACGGCGTCAGCGACGGCCTGCCAGGCAGCGCCGCGCGGACGCTCAACGCCGAAAATCCAGCCTGGTCCATCGGGCTCGCCCTGAGTATCCCGCTGGGCGACCGCTCGCAGGAGGGCCAATATGAGACGGCGCAATACGAGACCGAGCGCCAAAAGCTGATCCTCCACCAGCTGGAACAGAACGTCATCATCCAGACCGACAACGCGGGAGGACAGGCCGAGACCAACCGCCAGAAGATCGTGGCGGCGCGGGTGGCCCGCCAGCTCGCCGAGGAGAGCCTCCATGACGAGGAGGAGAAGCTCCGGGCGGGAGCCTCGACCAGCTACACCGTCCTCCAATTGCAGCGCGATCTCCACGACGCCCGCATCGTCGAACTCCGCGCCATCGCCGACTTCCAGGAATCGAGCGCCCAGCTCGACCAGTCCGAGGGACTGGCCCGCTCCAAACACCACATCGAAATCGAGGGCGAAGCCCTCAACCTCCCCACCCCATGAAAGAAATCATCCGCTTCCAGGACCAATCGGTCCACCTCCTCACCCACGGCGCCGCCGCCGTCCGGATCGCCCCCCAGGCGGGAGCGCGGCTCCTCGACTGGCGGGTGAACGGACGCGAAGTCATCCACTGGCCCGCCGAGGCCGATTGGTCGACTCCGGCCAAGATCCGGGGCGGCAACCCGATTCTCTTTCCCTTCCTCGGACGCCATTTCGTCGACGGCGCCATCGGCCGCTGGCGCGACGCCGCCGGAACCGTCCGCGATCTGCCGATGCACGGCTTCGCCCGCGATCTCCCCTTCACCGTAGTCGAAGAGAGCGATCCCGACACCCTCCGGATGCGGCTCGAGGAGAGCGAGCAAACCCGGGCCTGGTATCCCTTCGCCTTCCGCTTCGAGGTCGCCTACCGGCTAGGGGGCACGCAAGGCGACACCCTGGAGGCCGAGTTCGCCACCACCAATACCGGAGATCAGCCCCTCCCCTATTACGCGGGCCATCACTTCTACTTTGCGCTCGATCATCGGGACCGCGCCCACTGGAAACTCGACCTCCCCTTCGCCCAGACCGGGACGCAAGCGCCCGACGGCTCGATTCTCATGGGAAATCCGCCCGCCTCCGCAGCGACGCTCGACCAGCCGGAATTGATCGATCGGTTTCAAATCGCGCCCACCGCTTCCCGGTTCTCGCTGGCCGATCAGCGCGATGGCAACGGCCCCCGGATCGAATTCGATCTGGCGCCGCGCGAGACCGTTCCCTGGTACGCGGTAACCACCTGGACCCTGAAACCGGAATCCGATTTCTACTGCGTGGAACCGTGGCTCGGCCTGCCCAATGCGATCGGCCATGGCCTCGGCCTCCGTTGGCTGGCTCCAGGGGTGACAGAACGGGCGGTGTGCTCGCTGCGGTATCGCCCGGGAACCTGATTTTTCTTCGGGCTCTCCTTGCAAAACGCGGCAAGGAGAGCCTTTCCCCGGGAGAGAGGAAGAGATGGCCCGCTTGATAATGAAAGGGTTATTTTCATTTCCACGGCTTGGCATTCTTTAAGCGCGCTCTCATCCATGAGACAAGCACCCTCCCCCAGCAAGCGCGGCAGCGGACTCGGATACATCTTCCTTTGGCTGCTCGGCGTTCCTATGCCGATTCTCTTGGTGATCTTCCTTCTGCGCGGCTGCAGCTAAGCCGCCTGCCATAAAAATCGGAATAAGATCGGTATTAGGTCCGCGAAGCAAGTTCGTCTTTCTACGAACAAGACCTGATTGAAATGTTTCCCGAATCCCTTCACAAATAGCCCTTTGCGAAAGTTGCCGGCGGTCGGACTCGAACCGACACTTACTTGCGTAAAATAGATTTTGAGTCTATCGCGTCTGCCATTTCGCCACGCCGGCGGAGAACTGGGAGTGTAACCTTGAGGGAAAACCGGGGATTGTTCGAGAATAAAATGAGCGACAAGAGTCGTTCTAGGCATCTGGGATGCTTAAAGTAAACAAAGGGGGGCAAAAAGAGGTGCGCGTCGAGGCGGCGTTCATAGGTTGACATTAATATTCAGGAGTTCAATTTGACAAAAATGAAGAAAGAGAAGGCCGGCTTTTGGTGTCCGGGCGACGTCGATGAAGGCATCAAAACCCTGATCGAGCGCGGAACCTATCAGGATCGTTCGAAGGCCATCGTCGGATTATTGCGCAACTCGCTCCAAGCCAACAAACAGCTGCCGGGCGATTTGCAAAAGCGGGTCGATACCCTCGCCTCCTATCTTCAGCGCGATTCGGATGTGATCATCCGCCAATGCGTCGAGGGGATCCTCGAAATGATCGACGCCTCGGAACCAATCATCCCCCTGGTGGTGGAAGAAGTGCGCCTCCGGCAGGAGCACAGCCAGAAACCGCCCAAAAGATAATCGGAGACCATTGAGTCACCGATGGCGGACCCGCAATCCACCCATTGGGGCCCGATGAAGCCCCTTCGTCCACCGCATGCCGCTGCCGATCTTGAAGCAAGGGATCCTGCCGGAGGGATGCCATGAATGCCGGTTGGAGGAGGTGGAGGGGATCTTCTGCGATGGAGCCCTCCGCCAGGAGCTTTGGGCCGGATTCGTCCGTTTCGCCGAATATCTCCGCCTCGGCACCTCGTTCCGCTTTCTCTACCTCGACGGGCGTTTCGTGACCGATGAAGACTGGCCCGATTTGATCGATGTCGGCCTGGAGCTGCCCGAATCGCGCCGTTATCCGCCCGATCTCCTGATGACCGACTTCAAGGCCCGCTATGGGGTCAATCTCCTGCTCTATGCCCCCCACCGGCCCGCCGGACCGGGCCGGAATTTTCACGAAATCTTCCAGATTCCCGAGTTCGGCTTCGCCGACCAGCGGCGCCTTCCCGATTTTTCCCGGAAGGGCTACCTGAAGGTCTGGCTATGAGGATCTGGCGATGAGCTGGCTCGATACCCTGCTGGGAAAGACGCGGAGCATCCATGCCGAGATCGCGGCGCTCCAGACCTATCTCGGCGCGGCGGGGGAAGGCGCGCCGAACCTCACCCCCCAGCAGCTCGAGGCGGCCTTCGCCAACCATTACGCGATGCTCGACGATCTCTACCTGCACCAGATCCCGTTCGCGCGCGCGGCGGAGACCTCCGATCTCTTCCTGAATTACCGTGGCGCCGCCGGGCACGAGGCCGTCGGGGAACGGGCTGGGCTGGGAACGGTCGATCGGCTTTTCGGCAATGTCCGGACCCAGGTGGCCACCATGACCCGCGCGGTGGTCGGTTCCTTGGAAACGGAGCCGGAGCCCCCGGGAGCCTCCCTCCCGGCGCGGAAGGAACCGGAGTTGATCGTCAGCGCCTGCCTGCCGGGCCTTTATGTCGGTTTTTTAGTGCCGGAAGCCGAGGCCGCCTCCCCGGGCCAGGCGGAGGCGATGCGGCAAAGTCTCCATAACCTGGGCCAAGTCGCCCATGCCCTGCCCGAAACATCGGCCCAGGAACAGATCGCCACCGCCATTGATGATCCCGAGGTGCGGGACGCCACCCTGGGGGCGGTCAAAAAGCTTCTGCCCTACCGCGACAAGAGCATCGACGCCATCGAATTGCGCGGACGCGTCCTCGGCCTCTCCCTGCCGGCCGCGATCGACCGGCGGACCTGGCAAATCGCCGACCGCCTGATGGTCCACCCGATTGCCAGCGCGGAACGGGGCGTTTTCACCGGCCACATCCTCCAGATCGATTACGAACTCTGCCGCTTCGAATTGCGCTGGCTCGACGACCCCCGCCTGGGGAACATCCGGTGCGCCTATTCCGCCGCCTTGGCCCAGTCCTGCGAACAGGCGGTGAAGCGGAAGGTCGAAGTCGAGGGCGCGGTCGATTTCCGCCGAGGCCGCCCCCGGCTGGTCCATGTCGAATCGATCCGCTTGATCGATTGACCGAAACAATCGCCGCGCCGCTCCTGAAGCCCTCAATGAACCGCGTGGACCGCGGCTTCCCGGCAGACCCGGCTTTCCGCCCGGGAGGCGACATCATGCGCGCCCAATTCCTGAAAGATCTGCCGCGCGCGATGAGTCTCGTCGCTGTTTTCCGAGTGAACGGCGATGAGAATATTCCCCTCGTGAATTTTCCCCTCGTACTTTTTGGCCTCGTATTCGGGGATGCCGAGACCGATGAGCGCTCCCGCCAAGCCGCCGACCGCCGCTCCCACCGCCACCCCTCCCAAAGCCGCCATGATCGGCCCGGCCACGATGAACGGTCCCGCGCCGGGAATGGCCAAGGCGCCGATGCCCACCAACCAGCCGAGGATGCCGCCGAGCAATCCTCCCGAGCCGGCGCCCGCCCCGGCTCCCTCCGGCAGCTTGGTATGCTTTTCATGGGCGAAATCCCGGGTGCCGGTCTTGTCGGCCAGCAGGATGGAGATGTCGTTGTTGGAGAAGTTTTCCAACTTCAGCCGATCGACGATCGCTTCGGCTTGGCGGTAAGTTTCGGTGAGGGCGTAGACGGCGGTGGCCATAATTTTTTGCGTGGAAGGGTAGGGGAGATCGGGAAAGAGCTGCTGGTGCCATGCCAGATTTTCGCCCCCTCGCATTAACGCCTCGAATCGAGGGAGATATGGCAACGGAATCCGACTCCTCGTCGGGGGAAACCATTGCGTTATGCCCATTCCCGGGCTTCTCCCTCCCGCAAGACGCCGGATCGGAAGGCCGCTCGCCAATCCTATGGATTGGGCACAGCAGGGACCGGGGGCACCGGATCGGAGGAAGCCGGAGCCGGCGGCAGCGTCGGCAGAAGAGTGCTATCGGCCCAACCGCCGCCCAGCGCCTTGATCAACATCACGGTGGTCACAAAACGCTGCCCGTTGATTTGAACGGCAATCCGTTCGTTATCGAGCTCGGTCTGTTCGGCATCGACGATCTGCAGGTAGTTCACCAAGCCGTTCTTGTATTGATCGTCGGAAAGCTGGGCCGCCCGCCGCGCCGCGTCCGCCGCCTGCCCCTGCTGCGCGGCCTCGGTGGAAAGAATCCGCAGGCCGGAGAGGCCGTCCTCGACATCCTCGAAGGCGACCAGCGCCTGCTGGCGATAATTGGCCGTCGCCTCATCGTAAGCCGCCTTGATGTTCTTCAAATTGGCGCTCAGCGCGCCGCCTTCGAAGATGGGGATCGAAATGCTCGGCCCGATGCCCCAGCTCCGGCTGCCCCAGGTGAATAGGTTGGCGATGTCGCTGCTCTCGACTCCGAAATCGCCGGTCAGACGGACCACCGGGAAGAACGCCGCCTTGGCGACGCCGATCCGGGCGTTGGCCGCCGCCATCAGCCGCTCCGCCTCCGCCACGTCGGGACGGCGTTCCAGGAGTTCGGAGGGCAGGCCCGCAGGGACCGGCGGGAGCGCGAGGTCGAGCGGATGCTCCGGGATGGTGAACCCGGCGGGAGGACGCCCCGTCAACACCGCGAGGGCATGCTCGAGCTGGGAGCGCCGCACGCCGATATCGGTGGCCTCGGCCTGGACCGCGGAGAGCTGGGTCTGGGCCTGGGCGAGGTCGAGCGCGCTGGAGGCCCCGCCCTTGAAACGATCCTGCACCAGATTGAGCGCCTTTTGGCGATCGGCGGCGGTACGGACCAGGAGAGCGTGCTCGGCATCGAGGGAGCGCATCGAGAAATAATCCTGCGCCACGTCGGACTTGAGCGTGAGCAGAACCGTCTCGTAATCGGCGACGCTGGCCTCGGCGGTCGCGGTGGCCGCCTCGAAGGTCCGGCGCACCCGGCCCCAGATATCCACTTCATAGCTCAGATCGAGCGGCACCTGCAGGCTGGTCCCGGTATAGCTGGAATAGTTGGTGCCGGGGGGCTTGAGCTGGTTGGCGGTGGTGTGGATCTCCGCCGCCTGGGGATCGAGGGTGATGTTGGGAAAGAAATCGGCCTCGGCGATCCGGGCGGTGGCGCGGGCCTCGCTCACCCGGGCGACGGCGGCGCGGAGATTCTGGTTGGAGGTGGTCGCCTGCTTTTCCAGGTCGTCGAGCGTGGCGTCGCCGAAGAGGGTCCACCAATCGCCCTTGGCGATTTCGTCGCGCGGAGCCGCCTGCTTCCAGGGGCCCGCCTCCTTCCAGGCGGGAGGGGTATCGACCGGGGGGCGCTGGTAGTTCGGCCCCACCGCGCAGCCCGCCAACAAGAGGGCGGCGGGGAAAAGGCAGCGGGCTCCCTTACCGGAACGATGACGAAGAAGACTCAAGAAGCTCATGCGGAATGAACGGAAGATGATGGCACCGAAGGCAACCTTCGCAAATCGCTTGACCCCGATCAAGCCGCCAAGGTTTCCCGGACTCCGCTGATGCGGAGGAAGGAAGGTTTGAAATGCTTCACCAGTTGCAGATCGTTTTCGACCCGCGCCTGGACCAACACCCCGAGGATGAAGGTATAAAGTTCATGGGCGCGATTGGGCGCCTCGCCGGGCGGGATATCGACGGTCCGTTCGGCCACCGCGTCCCGCAGGGCCCCGGCGATGTATTGGACGTAACGCCTGAAGACCTCCTGGCTCTTGGCGCGGATTTTTTCGTCCTCGTTGCTTTGTTCGGAGCCGATGGAGGCGAAGGCGCAGCCACAGATATGTCCCACCCGCTGCTTCTGGATCTTCTGGTTGTCGTAAACCATGTCGTAATACCGGGAGAGCCGCTCGTAGGGGGAGAAGGAGGCTGAAAAAATCTTTTCCATGCGGGGAGAGACGATGCTGACCCAGCGCGCCTCCAGGGCGGCGACCGCCAGATCGGCCTTGGAGGGGAAAAAGTGGTAGAAACTTCCCTTGAGAATCCCGGCCCGGCGGCAGATATCGTCCACGCTGACGGAACTGTAATTGTGCTCCCAGATCAGATCGATGGCGGTATGGAGCAGCCGCAGCTTGGTGGGGGAAGTCGCCGCCCCTCCGTTTGCGGACGGGACTACTTGAGCTACCTTTCGGGCTTGGGCTACCTTTCGGCCTGTCTTCCTCCCCGTGTTTTTCGCGGGGAGCGTTGCGGATGCGGACCTAGCCATCGCCATTAGATAGTTGACTAGTCAGTCAATTTCAAGCTATTTTCCGCCTGACCTGATTTTATGTGGATTGTCCAACTCGCCCTGAAACGGCCCTACACGTTCATCGTGGCGGCCCTGTTGATCCTGTTGGTCAGCCCCCTGGTGATCCTGCAGACGCCGACCGACATCTTCCCGAACATCAACATCCCGGTCATCGCGGTGCTGTGGAACTTCACCGGCTTCTCCGCCCAGCAGATGGCCGATCGCATCACCTCTCCCTTCGAGCGGGTGCTCACCACCACCGTCAACGACATCGACCACATCGAGTCCCAATCGTTGCGCGACCGCGACGTGGTGAAGATCTACTTCCACCAGGGAGCCAAGGTCGATCTGGCCTATTCCCAGGTCACCTCGATCTCGCAGACCATGCTCCACCAGCTCCCCACCGGGACCACCGCCCCCCTGATCCTGAGCTATAACGCCTCCAGCGTCCCGGTGCTGGAGATCGGGTTGAGCAGTGACACCCTCTCCGAACAGGAGCTCGCCGACTGGGGCCTCAACATCATCCGCACCCAGCTGGTGACGGTTCCGGGCGCGGGCATTCCCTATCCCTACGGCGGAAAGATGGCGCAGATCTCCGTCGATCTGAACCTCCCCGCCATGCAAGCGAACCATCTCTCCCCCGAGGACGTCCTCACCGCCCTCAACAGCCAGAACCTGATCCTGCCAGGCGGCACCGCCAAGATCGGCTCGCTCGAATACGACGTGGCGATCCCGGGCAGCCCCGACACCGTCGACGGGCTCAACGACCTGCCGATCCGCCAGGTCAACGGCAGCACCCTCTATCTCCGGGACGTCGCCCATGCCCGGCGCGGCTTCCAGATCCAGACCAACATCGTCCGCAAGGACGGCCACCGCGGCGTGCTCATGCCGATCATGAAGACCGGCAACACCTCGACGATCGACATCGTCGAGGGGATCAAGGCGCGCCTGCCCCGGGTGGCCGCGCTGATCCCGCCCGATCTCAAGATGACCCCGCTTTTCGACCAGTCGATCTTCGTCCGCGCGGCGGTGAACGGCGTGATCCGCGAGGCGGTGATCGCCGCCTGTCTCACCGCGCTGATGATCCTCCTCTTCCTGGGCAGCTGGCGCAGCACCGTGATCATCGCGATCTCGATCCCGCTGGCCATCCTCTCCTCGATCCTCTGCCTGAGCGCCCTGGGCGAAACCATCAACCTGATGACGCTGGGCGGCCTCGCCCTGGCGGTCGGCATGTTGGTCGATGACGCCACCGTCTCGATCGAGAACATCAACCGCCACCTGGAAGAGGGCGAGCCGCTGAACGAATCGATCCTGGAAGGCTCGCGCCAGATCGCGGTGCCCGCCTTCGTCTCGACGCTTTGTATCTGCATCGTCTTCATCCCGATGTTCCTCCTCAGCGGGGTGGCCCGCTATCTCTTCGTGCCCTTGGCGGAGGCGGTGGTCTTCGCCATGATCGCGTCCTACGTTCTTTCCCGAACCTTGGTTCCCACCCTGGCGATGTACCTGCTCGGCCACGACCACGCCCACACCAAGCCGAAGAAAAAGGACGCTCCCGCCGCCCAGCAGAAGAAGGATCGGGGCCCCGGCTTCTTCAAACGGATCCAGGTTCGCTTCGAAGAGCTGTTCACCGGCCTCCGCGACCGCTACTCCGGCGGCCTCGGCAGCGCGCTCCGCCGCCCTTACCTCTTTGGAGCAATCTTCCTCGGCTTCTGCATCGCCAGCCTGCTGCTGGTGCCGTTTCTCGGCCAGGACTTCTTCCCCGATGTCGACGCGGGGCAGATGAGCCTCCACGTCCGGGCCAAGACCGGCCTTCGCATCGAGGACATGGCAGCCCTCTGCGACAAGATCGAGACCCAGATCCGCCAGGAGATCCCGGAGAAGGAACTCGGCGTCGTCATCGACAACATCGGCCTCCCCTACAGCAGCATCAACACCGCCTACAACAACAACGGCACCGTGGGCCCCGCCGACGCCCAGATCATGATTTCGCTCAACGAAGGCCATCATGCGACCGGGGGCTATGTCCGCAAGCTGCGGAAAGACCTGCCCCGTGACTTTCCGGGCACCCAGTTCTTCTTCCAGCCCGCCGACATCGTGACCCAGATCCTCAACTTCGGCCTCCCCTCCCCGATCGACATCCAGATCGCCGGCCGGGACCAGAACGGGGACGCCCAGGTCGCCTCAGATCTCTCCAAGCAGCTGGCGCAGGTCCCCGGCGCGGTCGACGTCCATCTCCAGCAGATGTACGACCTGCCCCACTTCGACGTGCAGGTCAACCGGACCAAGGCGAGCCAGCTCGGCTTCACCGAACAGGACGTGACCAACAGCCTGTTGGTCGCCCTGAGCGGCAGCGGCCAGGTCGCCCCCACCTTCTGGCTCAATCCGCAGAACGGGGTGAACTATAATCTCGTCGCCCAGATGCCCGATTATTCGGTCGATTCCCTGCAGACCATGCAGAACATTCCCGTGACCAGCGCCACCAATCCCAATGTCGCTCCGCAGATCCTGGGGAATATCGCCACCTTCGTCCGCTCGAACATTCCGGGCGTCGTCACCCATTACAACGTAATGCCGACGGTCGATATCTATGCCGCCAACCAGGACCGCGATCTCGGCGGCGTCGCCTCCGACATCCAGAAGCTGGTCGATCAGGCCAAGAAGAAGCTGCCGCACGGCAGCACCATCGCCGTCAAGGGGCAGGTCGAGACGATGCATGCCTCGTTCACCGGCCTCGGCATCGGCCTGGTCGGCGCGATCGTCCTGGTCTACCTGCTGATCGTGGTCAATTTCCAGTCGTGGATCGATCCCTTCATCATCATCACCGCGCTGCCGGGCGCGTTGGCGGGCATCGTCTGGATGCTCTTCGTCACCGGCACCACGCTCAACGTCCCCTCGATGATGGGCTCGATCATGTGCATCGGCGTCGCCACCGCCAACAGCATCCTGGTGATCTCCTTCGCCAACGAGCTGCTGGAAAGCCGCCCCGAACTCTCCGCCCTCGATGCCGCGCTCGAAGCGGGCACCACCCGGCTCCGGCCCGTCCTGATGACGGCGCTGGCCATGATCATCGGCATGGTGCCGATGGCCTTCGGCCTGGGCGAGGGCGGCGAACAGAACGCCCCCTTGGCCCGCGCCGTCATCGGCGGCCTCCTCTTCGCCACCATCGCGACTCTCTTTTTCGTCCCCGTAGTCTTCACCGTGATCCGCACCGGTCGGGAAAGAAAGCCGCGTGAAGATAATGAAGGCGACGAATCGGCCTCTCCCGGCGATGAAAAGAAATTCCCTCCGGACCATCTGAAACTCAAGGATTCCGAGCCGACCCTCGCCCTCCCCGCACCCCATTAATCCCGTGAATAAACCGACCAACGGCACCGTCCAACATCCGCCCCGGCACGATGGCGCGCCGGGCGTCCCGCCGACGCCGAAGGCGAAGCCCGACCCCAAGACCGCTCCCGAGGCGAAAGAGCGTCCGCCCCAGCGTCCCAACCCCGGCGCCCATGCCGAGGAAAAGGGCTTTCCCTTCTGGCCCATCGTCATCGGCGCCGCCGTCGTGATCGGCATCATCGCCCTAGTCCTGATTCCCCGCCTCCATCAGAAGAGCGAGCTGAAGACCTCCACCGACGAGATGTCGGTCCCCACCGTCACCATCCTCCATCCCAAGACCGGCCCCGGCCAAGTCACCCTGACGCTCCCCGGCAACGTCCAGGCCTTCTACGACTCCCCGATCTTCGCCCGGACCGACGGCTATCTCAAAAAGTGGTACGTCGATATCGGCGGCGCCGTCAAGGAAGGGCAGCTCCTGGCCGAAATCGATTCCCCCGAAGTCGATCAACAGCTCATCCAGGCCCAGGCCTCCCGCGATCAGGCCACCGCCAACCTGAACCTGTCGCGGACCACTGCCGTCCGCTGGGAAGGGCTCCTGAAGACCAACGCCGTCTCCCAGCAGGAAGTCGATGAAAAGGAAGGCGACCTCGCCGCCCGCCAGGCCGATTTCGCCAACGCCGACGCCAACGTGCGGCGGCTGGAGAACCTCCAGTCCTTCGAGAAGGTCGTCGCCCCCTTCGACGGGATCGTCACCCAGCGCAACACCGACATCGGCAACCTGATCAACGCCGGCGCCTCCGGCCCCGGGCAACAGCTTTTCCGCGTCGCCCAGATCGGCACCCTGCGCGTCTACGTCCAAGTCCCCGAGGCCTACAGCGCCTCGATCACTCCAGGCACCGAGGCGCAGATCGCGCTGGCCTCGTCCCCCGGCCAGCCCGCCACCGGCAAGGTGGTCAGCACCGCCGGATCGATCGATCCGGGCTCCCGCACCCTCATGACCGAGATCCAGGTCCCCAACCCCGACGACAAGCTGATGCCGGGCGGCTATGCCCAGGTCCATTTCGACATCGTCCTGCCCCATCCGCCCCTGGTGATTCCGGCCAATACCCTCCTCTTCCGCACGGCGGGAAGCCAAGTCGGCATCGTCGACGCCGATCATACCGTCCAGCTGAAAAAAGTGCAGATCGGCCGGGACTTCGGCACCACGGTCGAGATCACCGACGGGATCACCGCCGACGATTCGGTGATCCTCAATCCCTCCGATTCCCTCACCGCCGGAACCAAGGTCAACGTGAAGGAACAAGCTCCTCCCCCCGCGGCGGCAGGCGCCCCCGGCGGGACCAGCGGTGGAACCGGCGGAGCGAGCAGCAGCAGTTCCGGAAGCACCAATCCCAGCGCGAGCAAGTAGCGGCGGCTCGAAAGGAACTAATTGAAATCATCCGGCGAAAGCCGGGTGATCCATTGCTCCAAGGCATCGTCGGCATCCTTGAAATCGTTATACCGGGCCATGTAGTCCTCGGTATGCTTGGCCTCGATCCCCGGTTCCGAGGGAGAGTCGGGCAATGCCAGCGCGGCGAGCGCCGCCTGAAAGGCCGCCTCGGCGTCCTGATAGGCTTTCCAATTCTGCCCGAAAGCAGTCACCGTGTCCGGCTTGCCCCGCTTGGCGACCGTCCCCTGCAACCCGGTCCAAGTCTCGGGACCGTTTGCCTTTAAAAACTTCCCCCATTGGTCCGCCAGATCCTTCGCCTCCTCCGGCGAGGCGGGGGGCGGCAGGAAGGGGAGCTCAAGCTTCGCCGCGTCGGCCTGATCGATCAGGATGACCTGCTGGGCCAGCAACGGGCCGATCGGCCGGGGCCGGGATTGGATCCAGACCGCCAGGGCGACGGAAACAAAGACCCCCGCAAACAGGAGATCGGAAAGGGAAACGCGCCGGGCCATGGTTCAAAATCGGATCGGATTCCAGAGCGAAGGGCTTATCGGTTTGTCGGAAGAATTCCCCGCGATCCGCGTCAGACACGACCGCCTCCCCATGCTGCGATTCCCCCGAAAGCGTGACAAGTCCGTTCTATCCCCGCAGGGAGCCAATGTGGATCAAAGAAATTCGGAATCGCGTTCGACGGAATTCCATTCGTCCCTGCCCGCTTAATCTGAGACGCTGGCGGGCGGGAATGGATTCTCTCGATGCATAGGAAACCGGCGGCGAAGTTTTTGGCGGCCCTCCCGAGGGGCTGGAACCACCCCATCGGCATCGCGGCGCTCGGGTCGCTGAGTGCGCTTTTGGCCTGCGCCCCCCTCTTCGCCGCAACCGCGCCGGTGACCGCGCCCGGCGATCCCCTCCTTCCGCCAGCCACGCCCGTCCTGAAGGAGATTCTCGTGACCGCCCCACCCGACGCCGACAGCAACGGCGGGAGCTCCCTCTCCGCCCTCCAGGCCGGCGATCTACAGATCCATGACGCACAGGACTTGAGCGGCCTCAGCCCCAATCTGGTCTATGAAAGCGGCGGCGAACATTCGTTCAACGGCATCGCGGGAATCCGCGGCTTGATGAACTCCCTCTACTTCACCGATCCCACCCTGGTCTTTTATATCGACGACGTCCCCTACGCCCTTCCCTACACCAACCAGCTCAATGCCGATTCGATCGATAAGATCGACCTCCTCAAAGGCCCTCAAGGCTCCATCTTCGGCCAGAACGCGCCCGGCGGCGTCATCGCGGTCACCCAATTCCAACCGACCGATCTCTGGGCCGCCACCGTCCGGAACGAGTATGGCAGCTACGAATCGTTCAAAACCTTCGAACAGGTCAGCGGCCCCATCACCCAAACCGTCGATTTCCTCGCCTCGCTCCATTACGACCAGCGGGACGGCTATCTGAAAAACGTCACCCTGGGCACCCGGCCCGACGGCCAACAGGAGATCGAGGGACGGGTGGCCCTGTCGTGGAAACCGACAGACGACCTTTCCTTCGCTTTCGACGCCGAACAAGGCTCCGACCATGACGGGGTGCAACGCTTCACCCCCTTGAGCGGCCCCCGCGATCAAATTTCCTCTCAACTCGACGGAGCGACCGACAGCCAATCCGGCCTGCAATCGTTCAAGACGACCTATGAGACCGACGACTTCCGCCTCCTGCTCATTTCGAGCCATCGCTCCTACGACCTCGACCCGGATACCGTCGATCTCGCCTTCGGGGCCGCCCCGGAACCTTCCACCATCGCCATCGATGAAAACCAATATATGGAAGAAGTGCGGATCGAGTCCAAAGAGGACGCCGATCTGAAATGGTCCGGCGGGACTTCCTACCAGCGCGTCGTCCTCGTCCCCCAATCCTCGCAGATCCTTTCGCCAGGCGTGGGCGGCGCCTCCTCCACCCACGAGATCTTCGACAGTTATGCCATGTTCGGGCAGATCGAGTTCAAGCCCTTCAACAAGTTCTCCGTGCAGCTCGGCAACCGCGTCCAGTTCGACGCCCGCTCCGGCACCCGCTCCCTCGTCAACCCGGACTCGAGCCAATTTTTCGACCGCGAAGAACGCCAATACTTCAACGTCGCCCCCAACGTGGAGGCCACCTACCAACTCTCGGCCCACCATGCCCTCTTCGCCTCCACCGGCCTGACCTTCCGGCCGGGCGGTTACGCCCCCTTCGCGGCGGCGGAAACCTTGCAGCCCTACGGCTCGGAAAAGACCTGGGCCAACTCGGCGGGATGGCGCGCGGACGGCTGGGAGCAACGCGTCTCGACCAGCCTCACCCTCTTCTGGAACCAGACCTACAATTACCAATTGGAACGCTACACCTATCCCCTCGTCGATGTCGTCAACGTCCCCGAGGTCTCCTCCCGGGGCATCGAGTGGGAGCTCGAAATCAAACCGATCCCCACCGTGACCCTGCAGACCCAAGTGGGCTACACCCTGGCCACCTTCGACAGCTATCACGACGCCGTCACCGGACAAAGCTACGCCGGCAATCGGGTCCCCTACGTGCCCGAAGAGACCTTGCTCCTGGCCGCTACCTACCGGCATCCCCTGGGCTGGATGGCCCATATCGACTACCGGGGCTTCGGCTCAACCTACTTCGACCAAACCAATAACCCCCTCTATCGCCAAGACGCCTATGGACTCTTGGCCATGAAATTGGGCTACGAAACCACCCATTGGAGCGCCTACCTCTATGGCGAAAACTTGGCCGATATCCAATACGACACCCTCATCGATTCAGGCTTGGGCGTCCAGGTCCCCGGCGACCCTCGCACCCTCGGAATCGGGATGGCCCTCAAATGGTGAATGGCCTTGCGGCTCCGCCCCAAGCCATCCGTTCCGACAAATGCTTAATTTGCTTGCCGCCGATTGTTCCCGAGGCAAAATAGGCTCCCTTGTGGTTGCGGTACAGGCGTTCGGCAGCACGTTCCAGCGAAAGCCGAAACGACCACAGGTTCAAGCAGTCGATCAATGGAGCTGTGGCTGAGTGGCCGAAAGCGGCGGTTTGCTAATTCGGAAAGCCCATTTTGCCTCAAATTGCCCCTCGTTGCCAGATCAGCTCTCCTCTCTTATCACGTCCATTTTCGACTCATTTTCAAGCGCCCCAAATTGCCCTGAAATGCCCCAATTTTTT
>Ga0302314_10000424_pt1 | contig 78310 bp, 80 predicted proteins | sample III_Palsa_N2_3_FD_200533 | JGI IMG/M metagenome (GOLD analysis project Ga0302314, IMG submission 200533) | Peat permafrost microbial communities from Stordalen Mire near Abisko, Sweden - III_Palsa_N2_3 | ecosystem: Environmental > Terrestrial > Soil > Palsa > Peat permafrost | place: Sweden...
ATGACAAACCCTATTCCGGTTGACGCGACGGCGGGCGTTCGGGGTAAGGTGCGCTCATGAAATTTCTCGGACATCTGGTGTGGGCGTTCTTCCTGGCATTCGCCGTCGTCGCCCCGGCGGCGGACAGCGCCTCCGCGCCCCATTACCTCGATCCGGCGACGATCAACCTCAAGACAATCCTCCCCGATCCCCCCGCCGACTCCTCCGCCCAGACCCAGCAGGAGATCTCCCTCCTCCTCCAGCTGCAGGTGGCCCGCACCCCCGAGCAGATCGCCCGCGCCCAGTCGGAGGCCAAGCTCTCCCCCTTCATCTTCGCCGATACCCTCGGCAGCTGGTTCGCCCCCGCCGCCTTCCCCGTCACCGCCGCCCTTCTGGAAAACGTCCATGCCGACTGCAACGCCGTGATCGCGCCCGCCAAAAAAATCTGGAACCGCCCCCGCCCTCCCCTCCAGGACGCGCGGATCAAGCCCGGCGTCGAATTGCCTGACTCCGGTTCCTATCCCAGCGGCCATTCGACTCTCGGCACCGTCTTCGCCGCCGTCCTCGAGGAACTGGCCCCCGATCTCAAGGCCCAGATCGAGGCGCGGGGAATCGAAATCGGCGACGACCGTATGGCCATGGGCGTCCACTTCCCCAGCGATGTCGAGGCGGGCCGCACCCTGGGCCACCTCCTCGCCGCCCGCTTCCTCGCCAGCCCCGCCTTCCAGACCGATCTGGCCGCCGCCAAGGCGGAATTCGCCCGCGCCCGCCCGAAGCCTTAATTCTTCCGACTACGGCGCGAACCCGGGATTGACCATCGTGGTGACATAGGAGTTCGCCGGGAGCGCCTGCAGATCGCCGAGCGCATCGTGCAGGCGGGTCTGAAACTCCGGCTTGGCCAGCAGCCGCTTGCCGACTTCCATTCCCAGCACCTTGCCGGCGGCGATATCGCTCGGATACTGCACCCCGGCGATCACCCGGTTCTGGGCGATCTGGTCGGCGCGGCTCATGATCTCATCCTTGCGATCAGGCAACGCCGAGGCGAGGAGCGTCGCCCAGGTATAGACAATCGTCGAATTCGAGCCGGGATAGGAAGGCCCCGGCGGCATGTCGACCAGCTTCGCGATATTCTTCTCCAGGCGGGAGGGGCGCGGGCGGTCCCAGATCAGCTTGCTGCTGTCGCTGATCCGCTGCACATCCTCAGCCACCAGGCAGAGGAGCTCGGCCATCTTGGAAGCCTCCGGCCCCGACCACTTGGGGAACATCGAACCGCAGAACACCGAAGGCGTCAGCGCATCTTCCGCCCGGATCTCCGCCGTCTGATCCGGAGTCAGCCCCTTTTGTAATTGAAGGATTTGGCGCAACTCCGCCGCCGTCTCCGGCGAATAATTGCCCGGAGGAGGAGTCAGCAGCTTCTCCAAATCGAACTCGCTGGCGGCGACAAAATGAACCGCATCGGCATCCGCGCCGGCGCCATGCACTAGCTTGGGCAGAAGCAGCCCCAATCCGATGATGATCACCGCCAAAACTATGTTTGCTTTCATTCTGAAAGCAACAATAGCAACTCAATGCACAAAAATCTAGACGAACCTATACCTAACCTGTTGCGGATTAACAACTAAGTGCCAATACTCACGCCAACATCAGTTTCCTACCTCGGCTCTTAGCCCGGGGGCCAATTCAGCGCCCTACCCGCCAGCACGTGGAGATGGAGATGAGGCACCGCCTCCCCGGCATCCGGGCCATTATTGAATACCAGCCGATATCCGGCCTGCTCGAAGCCGAGTTCACGGGCGATCTTCGCCGCCACCAGCAACAGATGGCCCACCACCGCCTGATCCTCCGCCGTCGCCTCGGCGATGCGCGGGATCGGCTTGCGCGGGATCACTAGAATATGGTGCGGCGCCTGGGGGGCAATATCGCGGAAAGCAACGCAGAGCTCGTCCTCATGGACAAAGGTGGCGGGAATCTCCCGCTCGATGATCCGGGTGAAAAGTGTCTTGGGAGAATTCATCCCGCCAAGCTTGCGCCCGGCCCCGCACTCAGACAATCGCGAAGTCGAGGCTCGCCCGTCGGCACGAATCAAAGTAACCGCGGATATAGTGGACGATCTGCCCGCGCAACATCTCGCAGGTCTGCCGCCAATGGGAGGCATGATCGAGGATCTTCACGCAGGGCCGCAGCTCGCCGAAGACCACCCCCCTCGCCTCCAGCGCCACCGCGTCGTCGAGCCGCTCGCGCAACATCGGGTAAAACAAAATCTCGTAGGAAGCCCGGTCGGCGATCTCCGCCAACGAGATCGAGAGGCGCGGCGCCGTCAGCTCCGTCACCCGGGCCACGTCCTGATAGCCGATCTTCTCGATCGATTTCGACAGCATCTCGTCGAGCTGCGGAATGCTGATCGTCGTCGCGCTGAACTCCTCCTCCAGATAGACCGCGATCGCCCGTGCGATATGGGGCGCCAGGTCCCAATGCCCGTAGCCCGCATGGGTCGCCCCCAGCCGGATCGATTCCGCCAGCCAAGTCTCCGAGAGCGGCAGCAGCCGCTCATTGCGCCAGACCACCAGCGGGAGACGTTGAGGCAGCGCGATCATGGCAAAATCAGAGAAGATTGAGGTCGAGCGATTCGACCGTGCTGACGAACTCCTTGATATCCCGGAATTTCCGGTAAACCGAGGCAAAGCGGACATAGGCCACCTCGTCGATCTCGCGCAGCTTCTGCATCACCCGCTCCCCGATCGCGGTCGTGGGGATTTCATCGCGATACTTGCGGCGGAGATCCTCGATGATCTGATCGACCGAGCGCTCGATCATCTCCCGGCTCACGGGCCGCTTCTCGCACGCCTTTTCGAGCCCGCTGGTCAACTTGCGCCGGTCGAACGCCTCATAGCGCCCATCCCGCTTCAACACCCGCAAATCCTCCCCCTCCACCTCTTCGTAAGTCGTGTAACGATAGGAACAAGCGAGGCATTCCCGCCGCCGCCGCACCGCAGCGCCATCCTTCAAGGGCCGGGAATCGACCACCCGGTCCTGCATGGCACTACATTTTGGGCACTTCATAGGGACACCCCGATTTTAACCCAACCTATAGGGGTCTGTCCACGAATTCCGGAGGGGCCCCTGCCGGGGTCCTAAAGGGTCAACCGTCCCTTGAAGGGGATGCCTTACCGCTGTTTGGCTCGGCGCATCACCAATCCGACGAAAAGGAATACCGTCCAAACCACATAATTCGAAAACCAAAGGGTCCATCAGGGTTCAGAAAAGAAGACCGCCGTCGACCGTTTGAAGAAAAACAACCCCGCCAGATTGGAGATCAACGTTGTCAGAAGCCCAATGAGACCGATAAATGGAAAATATTTCATTCTAGTCACCCCGTTTCGATCTTTGATCAACCTATCCCTGCCCCAAAATCCCCTGCGCCTCCGCATCGATCTCCCGCGCCCGCTCCACCGTCTCCGCCAGCACGCAATAATGGCCCATCTTCCGGCCCGGCCTGGGACTCGATTTCCCGTAAAGATGGAGCTTCAGACCGGGCAGCGCCAGCAGCTTGTCCCACGCCGGTTCGCTATCCTTCCACAAATCGCCCAACAAATTCCGCATCACCACCGGCGAGAGCAGCGTCGTCTCCCCCAGCGGCAACCCGCAAACCGCCCGGAGCTGCTGCTCGAACTGGCTGGTCACGCAGGCGTCGAAGGAATAGTGGCCCGAATTATGGGGCCGGGGCGCCATCTCATTCACCAACACCCGCCCATCGCGGGCCAAAAAGAACTCGACCGCCAGCAGCCCGATCAACCCGATCTTCTCGGCGATTTCCACCGCCACCCGCTTCGCCTCCGCCTCGGCCGCGACCGGCAGGCCGGAAGGAACAATCGAAAGATCGAGAATATGATGCCGGTGGTCGTTCCGCGCCGCCGGGAAAGTCCGCACCTCCCCGTCCCCTCCCCGCGCCACGATCACCGAAAGCTCCGCCTCGCACTCGATCCACGCCTCGACGATGCCAGCAGCGTTCAATCCCGCCCCATGCCTTTCCCAGATCGCCGCGAGATCGTCCCCCTCGCGGATCGCCTGCTGCCCCTTGCCGTCATAGCCGAAGTCGACCGTCTTCAACACCGAAGGCCGCCCGATCACCGCCACCGCCGTCGCGAACTCCTCCCGATTATGAACGATGCGGTGCGGCACTACCGGAAACCCGTGCCGCGAAAGGAACTCCTTCTCCCGCCGGCGGCTCTGCGCGATGAAGAGCACATCGCGCCCCGGACGGAGCGGCACCAGCGGCGTCAGCAGATCGAGCGCGGCGGCCGGAATATTCTCGAACTCATAAGTGATGACATCGACCCCCCGGGCGAACTCGACCAGCGCCGCCGCATCCTCATAGGGGCGGTTCACCTCCAGGTCGGAGATTTGCCCCGTCGGGCTGTCCGGCGCGGGCTCATAGGCGTGGACCCGGTAGCCCAGCTTGCGCGCGCTCAGCGCAAACATCCGTCCCAGCTGCCCGCCGCCGAGAATACCGAGAGTCGCCCCGGGAAGAATCGCTTTCACAACCGGACGAGCCTAGAGCTTCTGTTTCAACACCGTTTCCGTCTGCGTGCGGCGGAACGCGGCCCATTTCTTGGCCAGAGCGGAATCGTTCAGCGCCAGGATCGAGATCGCCAGCAGCGCCGCATTTTTGGCGCCGGGCTCCCCAATCGCGAGCGAGCCGACCGGGATGCCGTACGGCATCTGCGCGATCGAGAGGAGGGAATCGAGCCCCTTGAGCGCCCGGCTTTCAACCGGCACCCCCAGGACCGGAAGCGTGGTGAAGGCGGCCGCCATGCCGGGGAGATGGGCCGCGCCCCCCGCGCCGGCGATGATGATCTGCAGGCCGCGTCCGGCGGCGGAGACGGCGTAATCCCGCAGCTTGTGCGGGGTGCGGTGGGCGGAGACCACCGACTTTTCAAACGGCACCTCGAATTTCTCGAGGACATCCGCAGCGGCACGCATCGTCGCCCAATCCGACTGGCTTCCCATGATGATGCCGACCAGGGCATTGGACTTATTTCCCAATCTTACCATGGGCCGATCATCTCCAAGTAGTGCGAGAAGTCGAGAGAAACGAAGGCGTGAACTGTGCGCGCCGCCGCGGACGATTTTCCTGCGAGGAAAAAACCTCGAATAAGGAAACTTCGGATCACCTTGCGGTTCACGCAAGGCAGTCGCAAAGCTTACTTCTTCTTAGCTTTCTTGGCCGGGGCCTTCTTCGCGGGAGCGGCTTTCTTGACGGGTTTTTTAGCTGCCATGGTAATCACCTCCTTTTCTCGTAAGCGCATTCACTCCTTCCTCGGGATTGGAGGCGGCCCTAACCTTCAGGCCTTCCTCCTGCGATGCGTTGGATCTTACGAAAACGATGAGAGCGGAGCTCGCGAGGGCGAAGAGCGAGACAAGGAGCGGAACGAGGATCGAGAGGGGCAGTGGATTCATCGTGATGGCGCTCATGTTTTTTGCTCCTGTTTGGACTTACGGTTTCCTCGGCGGTTGCGGGCCGGATTGGGATTTTTTGCCCTGCCGTTTGGAAAGCAGTTCCCGGACCTCTTCGAAAATTTTCTGCACCGGCCAGAGCCGCCCCATTCCCTCGTAGCCGCAGGCGAGCAATCCCTTATCGGGTCCGATCCAGCGTACGCCGCGCTCGGTGAGCAGCTTCACATTCTCGTGCACCGCCGGATGGTCCCACATTTTTCCGTTCATCGCCGGCGCCATCACCACCGGAGCGGGCGTCGCCAGCAATGTCGCGGTCAGCAGATCGCCGGCCAGGCCGTTTGCGTGTGCTCCGATCACATTGGCCGTCGCGGGAGCCACCAGCACCAGGTCCGCATCATCGCCCAGCGCGATATGGGTCGGCCGCCCGCTGACCGGCTCGACACCGTCCTCCTGATAAACCGGCCGGTGGGAAAGCGTCTCCAACGTCAGCGCCGTGATGAAGCGCGCCCCCTCGCGGGTCAGGATGACATCGACCTCCACCCCATCCTTGGCCAGCAGACTCGTGAGGTCGGCGGCCCGGTAAGCGGATATCGATCCGCTCACGCCGAGGACAACACGATGGGGGTCTGCGGGTCTCAATCAGTAAGCTGTTTAAGCGCTATTAGGTCTCGTGCAGCGTCAAACGGCTGCTGAGGTAGCGTTCGGCGCGCATGATGGCGCGAAATTTGATCAAATCCTCTTCCATCGAACTGCTCAAAATCGTGTACTTGAACTCGCGCCAGCGGCTCATCTCCCCGCTGCTATTGTACAGGCGGCGCTGGATCTCGGCCTCGGTCTCGGTACCCCGCTTGCGCAGGCGGCGCTCCAGCTCCTCATGGGTCGGCGGCATGATGAAGACATCGACCAGCGACTCGCGTAATTCGGCATCGACGTTGCCGCGGATCGAGGAGGCGCCCTGCGCGTCAATGTCGAGCAATACGTCGGTCCCCTCCGCCAGCGCGTGGATCACCGTCCGCTTGAGCGTGCCGTAATAGTTGCCGTGGACCTCGGCATACTCGAGGAACTCGTTGTTCTTCGCCTTGGCCTCGAACTCCTCGCGGGCCAGGAAGTGGTAATCCTCCCCTTCGACCTCGCCGGGACGGGGCGCACGGGTGGTGCAGGAGACCGAGTAGATGAAATGGCTGTCGTGCCGGAGATTATTGCAGAGCGTGCTCTTGCCCGTGCCGGAGGGAGCGGAGACGACGAAGAGGATTCCGTGGCGCCGGAAAATGTTTTGGCGTTCCTCGTTCGACAGGCTCTGCATGGCGTGCGTCGTCGGATGGGCTGTCGGGTTTTGAGCGGCTTGACTACCTTGCGCATGTTGCGCGATCACCGGAGTTCCCATCACGATTATTCGAAATTCTGTATCTGTTCCCGGATTTTTTCAAGCGCGCTCTTCAACGCGACCACATGATGCGCGATCTCCACGTCGTTCGCCTTCGATCCGATCGTGTTGATTTCGCGGTTCAATTCCTGCGTCAGAAAATCGAGCGAGCGTCCCGCCGCCTCGTCGCCTTCCAGCAGCTTTTTGAACTGCGCGAAATGGCTGCCGAGCCGCGCCAGCTCTTCGCTGACATCCGATCGGTCGGCGAAGATCGCCACCTCCTTGAGCAGCCGTTCGTCGTCGAGGGGGAAAGCGGTTCCCGCCTCCGCGAGGCGCGCCCGCAACAGCTCGCGATGCCGCTCCGCCACCGCCGGCGCGCGGCGTGATATTTTTTTCACCGCCCCCTCCATTTCGCGCAGCCGTTTCAAAAGATCGGCCGCGAGATGGCGCCCCTCCGCCTGCCGCATCTTGAAAAAAGGAACCAGCGCCTTCTTCGCCGCCTCCAGCAAAACCGGCGCCCACGCCTCCGCATCCTCCGTCTCCGCCCCCTCGCGCACCACCCCCGGTCCGCGTAGCACCAGCTCCAGCGAGACCGGCTCGGCGATCTTCAGCTCCCGCCGCAGCGCCTCCAGCTCTTGGTGATAACGAGCTGCCGCCGCAGGATCGAGGAAGGTTCCCTTCGCGCCGCGGCCTCCTTCCTGGATCGAGATCGAGAGCGTCACCCGCCCGCGCGAAAGCTGCGGCGTCAGGAAATCGCGGAGCGCCCCCTCGCACGCCGCCAGCGGCTTCGGCAGATTGCAGACGATCTCCAGCTGCTTGCGGTTGACCGAGTGAAGTTCGGCCACGACCTGCCGCCCCTGGAAAACCCCCTCCCCCCGTCCATGGCCGGTCATGCTCTTCATCGCGAAGAAAAATCCAAACGAGGGCGGCCTAAACCGCCCCGCTCAACCCGAGCAGCGCCGCCGCCTGGGAGACATCCTTGTCGCCCCGTCCCGAGAGATTGACGATCACGATCTTCTCGCGGTCGAGCTGCGGCGCGACCTTCCGCACATGGGCGATGGCATGGGACGATTCGAGCGCGGGGATGATCCCCTCCGTCTCCGCCAGGAAGCGGAACGCCGCCAGCGCCTCGTCATCGGTGGCAAAGTCATAGTCGACCCGCTTCCGGTCCCGTAGGAAGGCATGTTCCGGCCCCACCGCCGCGTAATCGAGCCCCGCCGAGACCGAATGGGTCAGCTCGATCTGCCCGTCCTCGTTCTGGAGCACATAAGTCTGCGTCCCCTGGAGCACCCCGAGCGTCCCGCCCTGGAATCGCGCCGCGTGCCGCCCCGGCTTGATCCCCTCCCCGCCCGCCTCGACGCCGACCATCCGCACCGCCATGTCATGGAGGAACGGGTAGAAAAATCCGATCGCGTTGCTCCCGCCGCCGACGCAGGCCACCAGCAGATCGGGGAGCCGCTCCGTCTTTTCGAGAATCTGCCGCCGGGCCTCGTCGCCGATCACCCGCTGGAAATCGCGGACAATCATCGGATAGGGATGGGAACCGAGCGCCGAGCCGAGGATATAGTGGGTCGTCCGGATATTCGTCACCCAGTCGCGCATCGCCTCGTTGACCGCCTCCTTGAGCGTCTTCTGCCCGGCATGAACCGGCACCACCGTCGCCCCCAGGCAGCGCATCCGGATCACGTTGAGCGCCTGCCGCTCCATGTCGACCGCGCCCATGTAGATCACGCACTCCAGGCCGAAGCGGGCGCAGACCGTCGCCGTCGCCACCCCGTGCTGGCCCGCCCCCGTCTCCGCGATGATCCGCTTCTTCCCCATCCGCCGCGCCAGCAGGATCTGGCCGAGCGCGTTATTGATCTTATGCGCCCCGGTGTGGAGGAGGTCCTCCCGCTTGATGTAAATTCTCGCCCCGCCCAACCGCTCCGTCATCCGCTCCGCGAAATAGAGCGGGGAGGGCCGCCCCACGTAATCCTTGAGCAGCCCATCGAGCTCCGTGCGAAACGCCGGATCGGCCTTGGCTGCCTCGTATTCCCGCGCCAGCTCCTGCAGCGGCGTCATCAACGTCTCCGGCACGAACATTCCGCCGAATTCCCCGAAATGCCCCGTGGCGTCGGGTCCCGATTGAAGGGAAGAGGAAGCCGTCGTTTCGGCGGTGGCGGTAGTCGGCAGCGGGCTCAGGTCGGTTGGCAGAGTCGGCATTGGGCGATAAAATCTCGGATTTTCTGATGGTCCTTGCGTCCCGGCGCCAACTCGACGCCGCTCGACACATCGACTCCGTAAGGTTGCACCCGCCGCACCGCTTCCGCAACATTATCCACCGTCAACCCGCCCGAAAGAATCAACGGCTTGGCCGTCAGCTTTCGGAACTCCGCCACCAATTCCCAATCGAACGTCTTGCCCGATCCGCCGTACTCCGCCGTCGGCGTATCGAGCAGAAACGCCTCCGCACGATAAGCCGCCAGCGCCCCCGCACCTCCCGTCCACGGCAACCGCAACGCCTTCACCACCCGCCGAGGCCGCAGCTCCTCGATGAACGCCGCCGTCTCCTCGCCGTGCAACTGCCAAGTCGTGATCGCGGCATGACGCTCCAGCTCGGCGATCGTCTCCCGCGCCGGGTTGACCAACACCGCCACCGTGGCGACGAACGGGGGAAGCGTGGCCACAATCGCGCCGATCCGCTCCGCCGTCACATGGCGGGGACTCTTCGCATAATGCACGAAGCCGAGCACATCGGCCCCCGCCCGCCAGGCCGCCTCCGCATCGGCCTCATGGGTGATTCCGCAAATCTTGATCTTCATAGAGTGAGCATTGCCACCGCCCACATCCGCCCCGTCTTCCCCTTCTCCCTCCGGTACGAATAATAGCGCTCGGGATGTTCCGCCGTGTTCAACCCCGAGTCGTGGAAATTCTTCACCCCCGCCCGCGCCGCTTGCCGCCCAATCTCGGCGGCGAAATCGATCTCGTAATGGGGAGGCCGGATGCACGGCCCGAGGAAACCGATCAGATCGGCGGGGCGCGACCCGCACTTCTCCTCCAGCGCCGCCACCGTCGCCGTCACGATATCGAGCTGCGTCCCCTTCTTCCCCGAGTGAACCACCCCCAGCGCCCGCCGCACCGGATCGAAAAAATAGACCGGCCCGCAATCGGCCGCCCGGATCGCCAAGGCCACTCCCGGCGTCTGCGTAATCAAGGCATCGACCTCCGCCACCGTCGTTCCCGCATCGTCCGCTCCCACCAACGCCACTCCATTCCCATGCGGTTGCGCCGCCTCGACGATGGCCTTCTCTTCCCAACCCAAGTGAGTGATGGAGGAATGGAGCGACCCGGCCAACGCCTCGTCCGGAAGAGGGCTGCGCAGCGAAAAGGCATGACGAAGCCCGGGAGCGAAGGCATCGAGTTCCCCAAAGGTCTCCCAGCGCAACATGGTTTCTCCTTGGTATATGAAGAGAGGACATCCTGCCCTCCCACTGACAACCGGCCAATCGACCGAACCGATCCGAATGAGGCGGATCAGAGGGAGTTAGCCCCTCAATCAGGCCGTCAATCCGTTCAGCCGCGTATAACGCTCGGTGATCGTCCGATAGATGCGGACCCAGGCCCGCATATCGTCCTCATTGAGATCCTTGGCGATCTCGAGAATCTGGGTCACGATATTCGCCTTGATCTTCTCCACCAGCTCGCGGCCCTTGTCGGTGATCTTCACCAACACCTGTCGCCGATCGGTCGGATTGCCGAAGCGCTCCACCAATCCTCCCGTCACTAGGCGATCGACCAATCCCGTCGTCGCCGGCGAGGTGTGCTCCATCAATTCCGCCAGCCGCGACATGGTGATGCCGGTACTCTGATTGAGAAAGCTGAGCAGCGTGTATTGAGGGATCGAAATATTGCCGCGGCTCACCTGCGTCGAGAGCTCGACCAGGAACGAGCGTTGAATCTGAGTGGCCACCTCGGCGAGTTCATGTGCGAGTTCGACGACCTTCGTGCTGGAACCGATGACACTCGGATCTATTTTTGAATCTGTTTGATTACCGCTCATGAATAATTAGGAGCTTACTTGATTCGGGCGGGAATTCAATACTTTCCGCTACAATAATCACTGAAGCGCAATAGTTTCGGTCATTTAAGTCATAAAGTCCTTATAACAAGAAATGTAAGAACCCTCTTTTTCCCGCAAAAGAAGAGTAAAATCAAGGGCAACCCCTTGATCTTAAAGGAGAATTTACTGGTCGAGCAGGCTTCCGCCCAGAGTGGGAGGAGCGGCCAGCGTGAGCGTCACTGGAGTTTCGCTCCCGGCATGGCGGACCATGAACGCATACGGCTTCTGCGTCCCGATCTTCGCGTTCGTATGTACGTCGTCGTAAATTTTTTGGAATGTCGCCAGCGATCCCTTCAGCGCCGTCCCATTGAATTCATCGATCCGGTCTCCGGGTTGGAACCCGGCCCCCTCGGATGAACTCCCCTTCACCAACGCCAGCACCGTCACCGTCCCATCCTTCTCCGCCGGGACGATGCCCTCGACGAAATTGATCGGCTCATCGGTGACGTCGGTCGCGCCCGGCAACTTGTAGACCACGCGGAGATCGCTGCTGTTGATCATGTTCAACGCGGCGCCGAAGGCGGCAAGCGTCGGCCAGACCGTCGTCCGCGTCGTCCGGAGAAGGGCGAGCATCTCGCCGGAGACATAGATTCCCCCTCCATCGGAGGGCGTATTTTGACGGCTGTACGCCCCTTGGTGGGGATCGGCCCCCACCAGCTTGGCATCCTTATCGTCGGACATCAGCGGGCGGACATAGAGCATCCGCAGAATCGCCCCGGCAGGCACCACCGTCGTCGGGTTGAGCAAAAAGGGAGTCGTCACCTTCACCCCCTGCTCGGAGTCGGAGAGGGGCAGGCCCTCCAGCAACGGCGGATTCATCATCAGCGCGCCGTCTTCCTCGCCGGCGCGGGCGAGCGAGAGCGGGAAGATTGCTCCCAAGAGGATCAACAATAACTGGCGCAACAGCTTCGGCAAAAATTCCACGCCTCTTGTCTAAGGAAAATCTCAAATCGGGTCAATGACGGTTGGAGGAGGGCATTCGACTCAGGGCAGAACGCCTGCGCGATAGCGCACGTAGCTCCTAGGGGAAACAAACTCGCATGGCTGGGAGGCAATCCAAGGGGGCGCAGCCCCTTTGCGTCGTTCCCTGCTCTTTGCTCCCTTGCATCCCGGTCCGCCCGTAATCCACGCGTTCGATCTATTGATGACACGCGTCCCCTGAAACCGACGAGCCCGCTTTCCCGCGCTTCTCGCGTCCGCGTGGTAGAAATAACCCAGACTCGGCGTGGCCATCTCAATGGGAGCAATATCTTTTACTGTTGCCCAATCGGTCTCCTTTCGCTTGCTTAACTTCAAGCCTTGCGGCCCAGTCATGCCTGAACTTCGCAGAGACCCGCTTGTCGGGCGGTGGGTGGTGTTTTCGCCGGAGCGAAAGCAGCGTCCCCAGGATTTTAAATCCTCGGGCATTTTGCCTGGGCCGATCGAATCGTTCATCTGGGGTAACGAACACCTCACTCCGCCCGAGGTCTATTCCGCCCGCGTCCCCGGCACCCCCGCCAATAGTCCCGGCTGGCAGGTCCGTGTCGTCCCGAATCGCTTTCCCGCCCTCCGCATCGAGGGCGATCTCGACCCCGAAGGCGCCGGCCTCTACGACCGGATGAACGGCATTGGCGCCCACGAAGTCGTCATCGAGACCCCCGAGCCCGGCCTCCCCCTCGAAGACCAGTCCCTCGACGGCATCGCCGAAGTCCTGCGCGCCTACCGCAGCCGGATCAACGACCTCAGCCGCGACAGCCGCTTCCGCTCCGTCCTCATCTTCAAGAATGTCGGCCAGCTCGCCGGCGCCAGCCTCCGCCACGCCCACTCCCAGATCGTCGCCCTCCCCGTCGTCCCCAAGGTCCTCGACGACCGCCTCTCCGCCGCCCGGGCCTATTATCAGGAAAAGGAGCGGAGCCTCTTCGAGGACATCCTCCGCGCCGAACAGAAGGAGGGGACCCGCCTCGTCTACGAGAACACCGGCTTCGCCGCCTTCTGCCCCTACGCCAGCCGCTTCCCTTTTGAATTGCTCATCGTGCCGAAACGCCAGAATCCCCACTTCCAGCAGAGCGGCGACCACGAGCTCAGCCTCGCCGCCGACGCCCTCAAGCAGGTCCTCCAGCGCCTCTCCAAGGGCCTGCGCCAACCCGATTACAATCTCATCCTCCACACCGCCCCGCTGGGCCAGCCCCGGGAAAACGGGGAATCGCTCGACCGCGCCTTCCGCTGGCACATCGAGATCCTCCCCCGCCTCACCGGCATCGCCGGGTTCGAGTTCGGCACCGGCTTCTTCATCAACAGCACCCTCCCGGAAGAGGCCGCGCAATTCCTGCGCTCCGTCCGGCTGAAGCCCCAGGCCTGAAAAGGAACTACCATGAACGTAGTCATCCTCTGGCACATGCATCAGCCCTACTACGTCAATCCGGCGACCCGTACCGCCATGATGCCGTGGGTCCGGCTCCACGCCGTGAAGGGGTACCTCGACATGGTCGACCTCCTCGACGCCGTCCCCGAGGTCACCGTCAACTTCAACTTCACCCCCGTCCTGGTGAAGCAGATCGAGGAATTCGTCGGTCGCACCGTCACCGACCTCTGGGAAGACTGGAGCCGTACGCCCGCCGCCGACCTCGACGACGAGGAAAAGCGCCGCCTGCTGGAGAACTTCTTCAAGATCAACTGGGACAACCTCATCCTCCCCTTCCCCCGCTACCGGGAGCTGCTGGAGAAGCGGGGCCGCAACTGGAATTCCCAGAGCGTCGACGCCGTCCTCCAGTCCTACACCGACGCCGACTTCCGCGACCTCCAGACCTGGTACAACCTCGCCTGGTGCGGCTTCTCCGCCGAACGCCGCTTCCCGGTCCTCACCGAGCTCAAGAAACAGGGCCGCGACTTCACCGAGGAACAGAAAAACCAGGTCCTCGACATCCACCAGGAAATCCTCGCCCTCATCCTCCCCCTCTACCGCCAAGCCTCCGAGAGCGGCCGCGCCGAGATCACCACCACCCCCTTCTTCCACCCCATTCTCCCGCTGGTCTACGACACCAACCTCGCGCGGCGGTGCATGCCCCATACGACGTTGCCGCCCCAGTTCAGCGCGCCCGAGGACGCCGCCGCCCAGCTCCGCCTCTCCCAGGAACTCCATACCCGCGTCTTCGGAAAACCGGCCCGCGGCCTCTGGCCCTCCGAGGGCTCGATCGCCCCCGAGCTCATCCCCCTCCTCCAGGCCGCCGGGATCGAATATTTCTGCACCGATGAGGGCAACCTCTTCCACAGCCTCGAGCACGATCCCAACTGGCGCGGCCGCCGCGTCGATCACCTGGAGCTCTTCCAGGGCTGGCGCGTCACCCACGAGGGGGCGCAGGTCAACGCCCTCTTCCGCGAACGGCCCCTCTCCGACTTCATCGGCTTCAACGCCTCCAAGGGCGGCGCCGTCCAGGCCTCCGATTACCTCCTCCACCACCTCGACCACCTCGCCTCGATCCGCACCGCTCCCCATCACGCCGTCCTCCTCGCCCTCGACGGCGAGAACGCCTGGGAATCGTTCCCCGACGGCGGCGAGAAATTCCTCACCCTCTTCTATCAAGGCATCGCCGCCAACCCGAAGCTCCGCTCCCGCCGCCTCGGCGACTACTTCGACGCGCACGCCCCCCAGGTCGAGATCTCCCGCCTCCACACCGGCTCGTGGATCAACAGCGATTTCGACATCTGGATCGGCGATCCCGAGGAGAACAAAGGCTGGGATTGGCTCGGCCGCACCCGCGACTTCCTCGTCCAGGCCACCCAGAAGGGGATCCATCCCGCCGAAAAGATCGCCGCCGCCTGGTGGGAAATCTACGCCGCCGAAGGGAGCGATTGGTTCTGGTGGTACGGCCCCGACTTCACCACCGATTGCGACTTCCTCTTCGACGACCTCTTCCGTACCCACCTCAAGAACGTCTACCACCTCCTCGGCTTCGAGCCCCCCGCCTACCTCGATATCCCCATCTGCCTTCCCACCGGCCAGATCACCTATTCCCTCCCCCGCCAGACCCTCCAGCCGCCCGTCACGGGCACCTTGGAAACCTTCTTCGATTGGGTCGGCGCCGGCGTCCTCGACCTCGCCCGCCAGCAGACCGCCATGTTCCAGGCGGACCGGATCGGCCAAATGCTCTACTACGGCTTCGACGAGCGCCACTTCTACCTCCGCCTCGATCTCCTCGCCCGCCCCCAGGGCGTCGAGATCCACTTCCTCCAGCCCGGCGATGTCCGTGTCACCGCTCTCTTCTCCGCCGGAGCGTGGACCGTCGCCGCCGAGGAAAGCCGCGACCACGTCACCTTCACCCCCATCCACCCTGCCTCCGGCTTGGCCGTGGCCCAGTGGGACGAATTCTTCACTGCCGCGATCCCGCGCGATATCCTCAAGTGGAAAACCGGCGTCCCCGTCGCCTTCTACGTCAACATCCTTGAAGGGGAAATGGTCCGCGAACGCTATCCCGAGCGCGGCCTGATCGAGTTCCCCGCCCCCAGCGTCGATTTCGCCGCCAGCCAGTGGTTCGTCTGAACCACCCAGAGCCCCCAATCACATGCCCATCAAGAAGGTCAAACTCCTCTGGACCGTCCACTTCCACCAGCCGCCCGGCAACTTCGGCGAAGTCTTCGAGCAATACGCCGCCCGCGTCTGCCGCCCCTTCCTCTCCACCCTGCAGAAATATCCGACCGTCAAGGCCTCCCTCCACTTCTCCGGCATCCTCCTCTCCTACCTGAAGGACCACCAGGGCGACCTGATCGAGAAAATCCAGGACCTCGTCACCCGCGAGCAGGTCGAGCTCCTCGGCGGCGGCTTCTACGAGCCGATCCTCAGCATGATCCCCCGCGAGGACGCCGAGCTCCAGCTCCGCAAGACCATCGAATGGATCCAGGAAGAATTCAATACCGTCCCCCGGGGCGCCTGGCTCCCCGAGTCGGTCTGGGAACCCCACTTCGTCGAGCTCCTCCACCGCGCCGGCTACGCCTACACCCTGGTCGAGGATTCCCTCTTCGAGGCGATGGGCTGGAAGCGGGCCCAGCTCTTCCGCACCTTCCGCGCCGAATACCTCAACCGCCAGATCCTCCTCTTCCCCTCCCACCGGCTCTGGTCCCGCCAGCTTCCCCTCGAGGGGCTCAAAGAAGTAAAGGCCGCCTTCACCCAGCTCAGCCACCGCCCCGAGGAACAGATCGTCACCCTCGGCCAGAACGGCGACAACTACGGGCTGGTCCCCGAAGTCCACGCCGCCCTCTACGAGCAAGGCGGCCTCGAGCAGTGGTTCAATCTCCTCGCCACCGAGCAGCGCTGGATCGAGACCGCCCGCCTCGGCGACGTCCAGCCCCCCCGCTCCCCCTGCGTCACCCTCCCCAGCGGCGCCTCCGAAAGCCTCGAATCGTGCACCCTCTCCGTCGCCGCCCAGCGCGAATACCAGGGCGCCCGCGCCGAGCTGGCCAAGCGCTACGACAACGACCGCTTCATCGGCTTCTTCCGCGGCGGCACCTGGCTCGGTTTCCTCGGCAAATACGCCGAGGCCAAGCTCATGCACGCCAAGCTCCTCTGGCTCCGCGAGCAGATCCTCCAGCTCCCCCTCGGCCTGCCCCGCGACGAGGCCCTCGAGGCCATCCTCGCCGCCGAGGAACATTCCGCCTTCTGGCACGCCCGCAACGGCGGCGTCTACGCCAACTACCTGCGGGACGAAGTCTACCAAAAGCTCAACCTCGCCGAGCAGAACCTCCACTCCCGCGACCGCGACGAAGCCCCCAAAGTCCTCCAGACCGACACTGACGGCGACGGCCACGACGAAGTCCACCTCCGCGCCGACCTCTCCAGCATCCTCGTCGTCCCCGAATATGGCGGCAGCCTCTGCGAATACTCCTTCTGGCCCACCCACTATAACCTGGCCAACACCTTCCGCCGCCGCGCCGAGGCCTACCACGATCCCGCCGCCCTCCCCGTCACCGATTGGTACGAGCGCCGCATGTTCCAGGACCACTTCGTCCCGGCGAACACCCAGCCCGCCGCCTTCCAGAAAAACAGCTTTATCGAATACGGCGACTTCATCGACCAGGCCTACACCATCGTCCGCACCACCAGCAGCCGCGACGCCTCCACCCTCGTCCTCGAGCGCGAGGGCGGCCTCTACGTCAGCGGCGAGCGCCGCCCCCTCCTCTGCCGCAAGGTCTTCCAGATGGAGAACCCCGGCCGGCTCACCGTCGAGTACACCCTCACCAACCGGAGCCTCATTCCCACCGACGTCCTCTTCGTCTGCGAGGTCAACTACACCTGCCTCTCCGGCGACGCCCCCGACCGCCACTTCCACTACGGCGACACCAAAGCCCGTTGCGGCGACGAATTCAACGCCGGCAAGATCGACCAATGGACCATCGAGGACGGCAGCCGCAACCTCAGCTGGCGCTGGCGGATTGAAGGTGGGGGCGGGGCCGAAAACCCGCCCCAAATCTGGCACCACCCCGTCCACACCGTCACCCTCAACCAGGGCAAGCCCGAGTCGAACTATCAGGGCTCCGCCCTCCAGATCGGCTGGCCCCTCCAGCTCAAGGCCGGCGTCTCCACCCAGTTCAAGATCGTTTGCGAGGCCAATAAATTACATGATTGAAGGACCCCGCGATTGATGTAACTTATCCGAACCGATTTATGAAAAAAGCCTACATCCTCCTCGCCCTCCCGGCCCTCCTCCTCGCCGCCTGCGCGTCCGACGACAAGTCCAACGTCCAGTACCAGGACCTCGGGTCCGGCGCCACCCCCGCCACCACCCAGCCCCAGCCCGCCAACGCCGCCGCCCAGGGCACCACCACCGACCAGACCACCGCGACCACGACGACCACCACCACCGCCGGTCCCGGCGCCCCTCCCCCGAGCAACGCCGCCTACAAGCCGTGGAACCCCAACACCCCGGCCACCACCCCCAGCGCCGCCCCCGCCACCAACTACCCCCTCGGCATCCCCGTCCCGGGCAAGAAAGGCTTCGTCCGCAGCCCCTACGCCGAACACGCCGGCCTCGTCGACGTCCAAGGCTTCCCCTCCGGGACCCAGGTCAAGTGCCCCTACACCGGCAAGATCTTCATCGTCCCCTAACCGGCGACGACAATCTCAAAAAAAGCGGCGGATTTACTCCGCCGCCTTTTTTGTGCCTATACGGATTCTCGCCGGGTTCAGGTCGATCCTACCGTGCGGACGCGAGAAGCGCGGGAAAGCGGGCTCATGGGTTTCAGGTGGCGCGTGTCATCGGCAGATCGAACGCCCTGATTATGGGCGGGCCGGGATGCACGGGGTACCCTTGTACGACGCAAGGGGGGCCATGCCCCCCTTGGACCCCGATGGGCCGCCTCCGGCGGCCGAGCAATAGACCCGCGCACGCTTCGCGGAAGCATTCCTTTTCAGACGTTCCCCTCTTCGACCCTGGAGGGGTCGCAGAGATTAGCCGGTGGTTGAGCGCAGAGCGCGACACCACCGGTTTTCAATCGACCATAAATCCGCCCCGCGATTGATTCCTTATCCCGATCCATCCCGCCGGGGCGCAACCGAAAGTCGCACTGCCGAAGAGGGGGTAGGGTATGAATTGGGATCAAACCTACACATTTCCCAACAAAACTTGCGCAGCCCCTAAAATACTTCCTTCTCCGATTTTGAGAGAATAGCTTTTTGCCACGCACTCGAAAACGGTGTCATGAAAGTAGAAAATGAAATGTCGGTATTCTTTGAATGCCTCGTCGCTGTGATGGGGATGCACGCGATTCATCTCCATCAGATGACGAATCCAAGTCGAATCTTTGACCTCAAAAGCTCCATAAGGCTTTAGGCCCTTTTTAGAGAGGGGATGCCCCTGAAAGGCCTCGTCATTTGGTGAGCCATGATAGTAGGCCCTGAAACAGGAAAACGAGGCAATGGCGTATGGCTCCCCTTGAGATTGAGGGCCAATAACCCTTACTTCTGATCCAGTCCATCCTTCCGGCGTATCTTGAAGATAGAAAATGACAGATAGATGATGCTCATCTGCAATCACCACCGGACACGGTGCCCCAACAGATGACTGAGGAACATCCGCGAGAGGATGAACACTGTCTTTTGAAAATATCCCCAAAGCGTACATAACCCCGTTCTACTCCAAAATATCTTCCATCGAATCATCCGCCGCCAGATTGATCAGCGTCCAACTCTTATCCGCCTTGTAGAAAATAAAGCGCCAGCGGATCGGCTGGACCTGCAACGCCGCCAGATAGGTCACCACCACCACCCGGGTGCCGACGAAACGGGTGTCGTAGACCTCGTAATCGTTCATCTTCCCGTAGAGGGCGAGCGCCTGGTCGGTGTGGTCGATCAGGGCGTTCACATTGTCGTCGCGCCCCGCCAACTTCGTCCCCGCCAACAGATTGGTGAAGCTCGTCCGCACGTCGTTATTCATCAACCCTTTGAAAAAGGGATCGATCTTCGCGGTGATCTCCGCTGGCGGCGGCGTCGGATTCGGCGTCACATGGCTCGGCCGGGGGGCGTAGTCATGATAGGTCGGCGAGCCCTGCGGGCCGGAGGGCGCGGAAGCGGGAGCCATCGTCGAGGAGGTTGAAGTGGAGGAGGGAGGCGTCAGCGAAAGATCCTGCGCCTGGGCCTCGGCCTGAATGCCGCCCGCCAAGGCGATCAGGAAAACCGCGGCAAAAACCGCGCCGCTACGGAAAAAAAGATTAGGAGAGAAGAGCCCGCAGCCGTTCTTTGGCTTGGGTGCGAAGGGGTATGCCATGGGCAAAACTGACAATTGAGAAGTCATAGTCGAGCAGTTTTTTAAGCGAGGTAAGGCCCTCCGCCTCGTTCCAGCAATATTTCTTGGGCAAAAGCGCCAAGCCGTGGCCCTCCAGATTGATCACCGCATCGCCCAGGAAAAGCCCCCCCTCCGGCGAAAGAAAAGCCGTCTCCCCCCGCGTCGCCCCGGGAATCGGCACCACCCGCAATCCGTGGACCACTTCCGCTTCCCCAAACAACACATCGGGCCGCAACTCCAGCTCCTCCGCCGCCTCCGGCGAGGCATAGACCGGCAACTTCCACTTCTTCCGATAGGCCTCCGCCGCCCGGTCATGGTTCCCACTGGTCAGGAAAATCGCCACCGGCGTCTCCTCCCCGAACGCCTCCGCCCACCCCTCCGGCGCCAGCGCGATCGGATCGATCAACACCCACCCCTCCGCGCTCCGATAGGCCGCGCAGCTCAAATCACACTTCACCGCCGGGGCATAGGCCGACCAATAAAGCATCCACGGCGTCACCCGCTCCGCCTCGCTCGCCGTGGGAATCGTGGTTTTCATTGGCAAATCGAGATCTGTGCCGCCAATCCATCCAGCTCCGACTTCGTCTCCGACGAATCGATCCGCACCGGCGCCATCCCCCGCACGAAGGTATCGAGCAAGCCCCCGCCCAGGCAGAGTTCCGGATCGTGCCGCCGCAGCCGGGTCCGCAGATAGACCGAGCGGACCGCCGCCTCCTCCGCCAGCCGCCGCAATCCCGCCGCCCCCAGCCGTCGCAGCTGGGTGTCGATCCGCGCCGCCACGTCGAGCGAGGAAAGCCAATGAATCCCGTCGATCCGGGGTGTCCGCTCGGTCGGCACCACCCCGTCGGCGAAGAGCGGCACATAATGTTCCCCGCCTTCGGGCAAAAAGGGCGAAAGATCGACCACCGAAAAATCAAAGCCTCGCTTCGCTGGCGCGAACCCGGCGGCGAACCACCGCAGATCGGCGATCGCCACGCCCACCACCGCCTCCGTCCGCCGGATCTCCCGCAGCAGCGCCGAAATCTTCGCGCCCAGCATCTCGACCACCGTCGGGGAGATCATCACCACGTTGCCGACCCCGAAGGCGCTGAGATCGTCGATCTCCCCGTCATCGCCCACCACCACCGAGGGCGCCCGGTCGGAGGCTGCCTCCATCCGGGTCAACACCCGGACGATCCGCGCCTCGAAGAGCTCCGTCAATTGGTCGAGAATCTCCGGCCACCGCGCCGCGGGCCCTCCCGTCACCTCATAGCCGGTGAGCTGAAGCAGGAGCTCGCGATACTCCGCGATGAACTGGAACGCCTCCTCCCGGCTGGTCCCGAATTGATAGGGATGGAGCCGGAACAGCGGCTCCGCCTCCCGCTCGAAGGCTCCCATCGGATCGAAGGCCGCCGTCCCCGCCACCGGCTCGTCGGGCGGAAACGTGATCGGCCGTGTACGTCGCGCCGAGGGCGGAAACGCCGCCTCGTCGATCTCCAGCCCCGCGCCGAAGGGCGCCGAGAGGATCTCGTCGGGACCGAATGAACCCAAAGGCAGATCGGGAAGACTCATCGCCATCTCTCCTTAAAAATCGACCCCCAGCCCGCGTCCCGAATGCCGGTCGCGCAGTTGCTTCAATGCCCGTAAAAAATATTCCACCTCGTCTTGGGTCCGCATCTCCGTCGCCGCCACCAATAAATGATCGCGCTGCCCGCCCACCCGGGAGAGTGCCAACCCCGCAATGATCCCCTGCTCCTCCAACTCCCCCGCCAGATGATCGGCGGGCACCGGCGTCCGGATCACGAACTCGTTGAAGAACGGCGCCGTATGCGCCGCCTCGAATCCCGCGATCTGACAGATCGCCTTCTGCAAAAAATGGGCGTTCTGAAAACTCGCCATCGCGTAATGTCGCAGCCCCCGCCCGCCCACCGTATCGAGAAAGGCCACCACCCGCCGCAGCGCCCCCGCCCCGTCGCGGGCCGGGAACCACGAAGCCGAGGGATCGTCGACCGCCGCGAACCACGCCTCCCCCGTCGTCCGGTCGGAGAGCCCCAGCGCGCGGAGATCGCCCAGGCAGAGATCGGCCCCGTATTCGCCGGGACTCCGCAACAGCGCCAAGCTCAGCGGCGTAACCACCGCCACGAAGAGCACCTTCGCCTGCCGCACCACCGCGCCGATCTCCGCCATCGGCTCGATCCCGCCCAGGAAATTCGGCGAGGCCAGGATCACCGCCGCCACCTGATCGTCGAGATTCGCCCGGATCGCCTCGACCGGGATCACCCCGTTTTCAAAAGGAATCAACCGGCTGGAAAATCCGTTCCGCCGCAGAATCCCCTGCAGCCGAGCCGAGAGCGCCGGCGGCAGCGAACCGGCCAGACAGATCACCCGCTTTCCCGGCAGATTCCCCCGGATCACATTCGCCAGGAAGCCCACCGCCTCCAGCAGCGTCAAGACCTGCGGCACCGCCTTGGGCAGCCGCGTCAACGCCTCAATCCGCCGCGCAAAGCGGTTCCCCAGCCGCTCCACTTCTCCATCATCGGCCGGGAATCCTCCCACCGCCTCGACCCCCGCCGGGAGATAATGATCGCCCGCCCCCGCCCCGAGAAAGGAAACCTGATGCGCCGCCGGCGTCACCCCGGCGGCAAATTTACGCAGCCGCCGATGCAGCCCCTGCTCGGGCCAAGGCTCCAGCCCCGGCTCCCATTTCCCGTCCGTCCCCAACGACTCGAGCAACTCCTCCGTCGATGCATAGCCCGTCCCCTGCAGCATCTCCCGAGTCTCGAGTTCCTGGGAAGCCATCGTCGTCTAGCCGGTATAGGCCTCGATCGGCGGGCACGAGCAGACCAGATTACGATCGCCGTAGACATTATCGATCCGCCCCACCGGCGGCCATACCTTGTGAGCCCGCACCGCCTTGGTCGGGAACGCCGCCGTCTCGCGGCTATAGGGATGCTGCCACTCCGCCGCCGTCACCACGTCCGCCGTATGCGGCGCGTTCTTGAGCGGATTATCGGCCCGGTCGCCTACCTCGGCAGCTTTCATCTCCCCATGGATCGCGATCATCGCGTCGCAGAAACGGTCCAACTCCTCCTTCGATTCGCTCTCCGTCGGCTCGATCATCAGCGTCCCGGGCACCGGCCACGACATCGTCGGCGCATGGAACCCGTAATCGATCAGCCGCTTGGCCACATCCTCAACCTCGATCCCCGCCAGCTTCTTCCAGTCGCGCAGGTCGATGATGCACTCATGGGCCACCCGGTCGGCGTGCCCCTTGTAAAGAATCGGGTAAAACGGCTCCAGCCGCTTGGCGATGTAATTGGCATTGAGAATCGCCAGCCGCGTCGCCTCGGTCAGCCCGGCCCCGCCCAACATCGCGATATAGACCCACGAAATCGTCAGGATCGAGGCGCTCCCCCACGGCGCCGCCGAGACCGCCCCCTCGTTGCCGGGAATCTCCATCGCCACCACCGAATGCCCGGGCAGGAACTCGGCCAGATGCGCCGCCACCCCGATCGGCCCCACCCCCGGGCCTCCGCCGCCGTGGGGAATACAAAACGTCTTATGCAGATTGAGGTGGCAGACATCGGCCCCGATATCGCCGGGGCGGCAAAGTCCCACCTGCGCGTTCAGGTTCGCGCCGTCCATATAGACCTGCCCGCCCGCCGCATGGATTATCCGGCAGATCTCGACGATCCCTTCCTCGAAGACCCCGTGGGTCGAGGGATAGGTCACCATCAACGCCGCCAGATCGTCCCGATGCGCCTCCGCCTTCGCCTTGAGGTCGGCGATGTCGATATTCCCGTTCGGATCGCAGGCCACCACCACCACCTTGAACCCCGCCATCACCGCGCTCGCCGGATTCGTGCCGTGCGCCGAGACCGGAATCAGGCAGACATGCCGCTTCCCTTCGCCCCGTTTCAAATAATAACCCCGGATCGCCAGCAACCCCGCATACTCCCCCTGCGATCCCGCGTTCGGCTGCAGCGAAACCGCCGCGAACCCGGTGATCTCCGCCAGCCAAGCCTCCAGCTGCACGAACAGCTCCCGATACCCCTCCGCCTGCTCGCGGGGCGCAAAGGGATGAATCCGCCCGAATTCGGGCCAGGTCACCGGAATCATCTCCGTCGTCGCATTCAGCTTCATCGTGCACGACCCGAGCGGAATCATCGAAGTCGCCAAAGAAAAGTCCTTCAACTCCAGCTGCCGCAGATAACGAAGCAATTCCGTCTCCGTATGATGAAGATTGAAAACCGGATGGGTCAGAATCTCGCCCTCGCGAACGAAATCCTTCGGCAGACACGGGTCGACTTCCGCCTTCAACGCCTCGACCTTCGGCGCGCGGCTGCCGGGAGCAGCCAGCACCTCCAGCAACTCGTCGACATCGGCCACCGTGGTGGTCTCATCGAGGGCGATCGTGACCGTTTCATTTCGGCCAAAGGGATGTCCGTCCCGGAGATTGATCCGACGCTCCAATCCCCGGGCAATCACCGCCTGGGCCGTCGTTCCCGCCAAACGGACATGCACCGTATCGAAGAACTCCCAGGGGGCCACATTCTCCTTCGGTTCGCCGCCCACGGCATGGCCCAGCTTCACCGCGCCCGCCGCCAGCAGCTTCGCCAAATAATAAACGCGCGCGGCGATCTGCCGCAATCCTTTCGGCCCGTGATAGACCGCATAGGTCGAGGCCATATTCGCCAGCAGCACCTGCGCGGTACAGATATTGCTCGTCGCCTTGTCGCGGCGGATATGCTGCTCGCGGGTTTGCAGCGAAAGCCGCAGCGCCGGATTGCCCTGCGCATCCTGCGAAACCCCCACCAACCGGCCGGGCATCTGCCGCTTATATTCATCTTTGGTGGCAAAGAAGGCGGCATGCGGCCCGCCGTAACCGAGAGGCACCCCAAAGCGCTGCGCGCTCCCCACCACCACATCGGCGCCGAACTTGCCGGGAGGAGTCAACACCGTCAGCGCCAACAGATCGGCGGCCACGATCGCAATGACCCCCTTCTCCTTGGCCCGCGCGATCAGCCCCGTATAGTCGAGCAACCTCCCGTCCGTGCCCGGATATTGCAGCAGCATACCGAAATAAGATTCGTCGAAGGCGTGTTTCAGACCGAACGGCAGCGCCGTCTCCACCTCGATCCCCAAGGGCTTGGCCCGGGTCCGGATCACGTCGATCGTTTGGCGATGGCATCGGTCGGAAACCAGAAACTTCCGCGCCCCCTCGTTCTTTCGCGCATGAAACGCCAACCCCATCGCCTCCGCCGCCGCCGTCGCCTCATCGAGCAGCGAGGCATTGGCGATCTCCATCCCGGTCAGATCGATGATCATCGTCTGGAAATTGAGCAGCGCCTCCAACCGCCCCTGCGAGATCTCCGCCTGATAGGGCGTGTAGGAAGTATACCAGGCCGGATTCTCCAGGATATTCCGCTGGATCACCGGCGGCGTGATCGTGTCCGCATAGCCCATCCCGATATAGGAACGGAAAATCTTGTTCTTGGCCGCGATCGTCCGCAGCCGCTCCAGCGTCGCCCGTTCCCCCGTCGGCGCGGGCAGGTCGAGCGGTCGGCGGAAGCGGATCGCCTCCGGCACCGCCGCATCGATCAGGGCATCGAGCGAATCATAGCCCACCGCCTCCAGCATCCGGGCCACCTCGATCGGATTCGAACCGAGATGGCGCGGCAAAAGCGCATCGCTCGGAGCCAATAGCTGATCGCGATCTACCTCCTCGCCGGAGGCCGAAAAAACAGGCACTGCGCTCATGAACCTGAACCAACCAACGCTTCATACGCCGCCGCATCCTTCAACCCCGCCGCCTCGGCCGGATTCGCCACCTTGAGCTTGTAGATCCAGCCCTTCCCGTACGGATCGGTGTTCACCAGCGCCGGCTCGGCCTCCAGGGTGGCGTTCACCTCCACCACCTCACCCGCCAGCGGGCTGTAGATGTCCGAGGCCGCCTTCACCGATTCGACCACCGCGATCTGCCCCTTGGCCGCCACCGTCTTGCCCACCTTGGGCAGCTCGACGAAGACCACGTCGGAGAGCTCATGCTGCGCATGTTCGGTGATGCCGACCGTGCCGATCTCACCCTCCAGGCTGATCCATTCATGGGAATCGGCGTAACGGAGATGGCTGGGAGTACTCATGTTGCTTGGTTGTTTAGAAGTTCTTAAAGTTTCTTGTAAAACGGTTTCGTCACCACCTCGAGCGGGATGCGCTGCCCGCGCACCTCCATCTGGAGCACTTGCCCCGGCTTCGCAAAGGCCGTCTCGACATAGCCGAGCGCGATGCCGTGCCCGAGCGTCGGCGAAAGCGTCCCGCTGGTGATTTCGCCGACCGGCTTCCCCTCGGCAAAAAGCTGATAATGGGCCCGCGGCGGCGCCGACTTCTCCACTGGCCGGAGTGCCGTCAGCTTGCTCGGCACCCCCGCCTGCTTCTGCCGGATCAGGATCGCCTTGCCCGGAAAATCGGCCGCCTTCCCCAGCGCCACAAAAGTGCCCAGCCCCGCCTCCAGCGGCGTCCGCTCGGGCGAGAGATCATTCCCGTTCAGCGGATAGCAGGCCTCCAACCGCAGCGTATCGCGGCAACCGAGCCCCGCCGGCTTCAGCCCGAAAGACTTCCCCTTCGCCAGCAACTCCTCCCAAAGCGCATCGACCGCTCCCACCGACAAAAATAGCTCGAAGCCATCCTCCCCCGTATACCCCGTCCGCGCAATCCGCAGCGAATGGCCGTTCCAGGTCTGCGGCACGATCCCGTTCCGCTCCGGCAACACCCCCGGCAGATTCAGCGCCGTCAGAATCTCCGCCGCGTGCGGCCCCTGCAGTGCCACCGCCGCCAGCTCGTCGCTCTCGTCGCGAAAGGAAATGCCGCAGGTCGTGATCCGCCCCTCGATCCACTTTCGGTCCTCCTCGATCTTGGCCGCGTTCACCACCAGTAAAAAGGACTCCGCCGCCACCCGGTAAATGATCAAGTCGTCAATCACCCCGCCCCGCTCATTGAGCAGCAACGTGTACTGGCCGTCGCCCACCTCGAGGCGGGCGATGTCGTTGGTCAATAGCTCATTGAGGAATTCAGCCGCATTCGGCCCCTCGATCCAGAATTCCCCCATATGGGAAATGTCGAAGAGTCCGGCCTGTTTCCGCACTGCCTGATGCTCGTCAAGAATGCTCGAGTAAAAAACCGGCATCTCCCACCCCCCAAACTCGACCAGCCGAGCCCCCCAACGCCGATGCGCCTCAAAAAGGGCCGTACGGCGTAAAACAGAAGCGGTAGGAGCAGACATCGAGCCGAAACTAGAGCCCGAAAAACCGAGTGTCAATTGACCATCGGAATCCCACCGAAAAATCGGGTGAAAACCTCTCAAACCAGCCGCTCAAACCCGAGAGGGAGGCATCCCATCGAGCCCGCCTCCACCAAAGCGCTTCAGCTCTTCCGGCCCGGCAGCGCCTTCGGCTTTTCCTTCTTCGGCTTCTTCACTTCCTTCTTGTGGCTGTTATTTCCTTTTCCCATCCCTCGGATCTAGCAGACCGGCCGCCGAACACAAGCGCCCTGCTCAGCGCCTGCTTTTCATCCACAGCGGGCTAAGAATATCCGGCTTGGCCACCACCCGGGTCGGTTCTCCCGCCAAGTGGAACGAAAGCCGTGCCGCCACCTCATGCGGCTCCCCCTCCACCTTGATCCACTCCCCCGTCCGCTCCGAGAGGCGCAGGAAAGTAAACCCGGGCAGCGTGTCCCCCGCATAGAGCGCGATCACGAACGTCGGCGTGATCCAGACCCCGCCCCGGCCCGTCTCCAGCCGGATATTGCGATAGACCGGCACTGCCTTCGACCGCTCCAGCTTCACGCAAGGCACATAAAGATCGATCCCCACCTCATCCTCCGGCATCTCCTCGAACGCCATCTCGAGGCTGCCGCTCTGGAGAAAAGCCGCATCGACCCAGAGCCGGTAGTCCAAAGTGGCGATCTCCCGGCGATCCCCCACCGTCTTGAAGGTGAACAAACGCGGAGCAATGAGTTCCGGCTCCGGCGGAGTCGATTTGGCGATCTGAAGTTTCATGCTAGTGTAGGGGTTGGTGTTGCGAAAAAGCCGCCGGAAAAGCCTCTAGGAAGAGGCCAGCCTTCGCGCCAAGGGGGCTTCACCGTTCGGACCCTTGAAGTTACTCCCTTTTCCCCAATCCACCTAGTCTTTTAAAGTCGTGATTCCAACGGGCCTGGAAATTGCCGCCGAATCCCCGTCCCTTCAAGGCGCATTCTTCGGCCGAGTCGGATTCTGCAACCAGGCAATCGCCTCCTCCTCCGAAACAAAGACCCGGCTGGTGACGCCCAGATTCTCGGCAACCACTTCCCCGAACCGCTGGGGATCGCGCCGCTCGGGCCGCGTCACCAGGGCCACCGTCATCCCGCCCCCGGCCGCCTGCACCCATTCGTTGACGTAAAAATAACGCTCCGCCACCGAGGCCATCTTGAATCCGGTCAGCCCGGCTGTGACGACCAGCAGCTTGCGAACCTGCTGCTCCCGCGCCGCCACGATCACCGCCTTCACCCGCTGCACCATCTCCGGATGGGTCACCTTCCCCTCCAGGCGCCCGATGGAAATCTCCCCGATCTTTTCGAAATCCATCAGAAAGGCTCGGAAAAAGTTCGAAACGGAGCGACGAACATCCCCTCCCCGAACTCTCCCCGGAACCGTCCGGCCAACGCTTCCGCATCGGCACCCTCCTGCAAAATCGCAAAAACCGAGCTCCCGCTCCCGCTCATCAACGCCCCGGCCACCTCCGCCTGCCCCAGCAGCCACGCCTTCGCCGTCGGCAACCAGAGATATTTGCCGAAAACCGGCGGCTCCAGATCGTTGCGCAGCGTCCCGAAGTCAAGAGTGGCCCCGGCCTTCCCCTTCTGCGGATTCTGCGCGTAAGTCTGATAAGCCCACGGCGTCGAGACCCCGAATCCCGGATGGATCAGGAGCCCCGCATAGTCCCGCTTCCAGTCGAGCACCGGCTCGATGATCTCCCCCCGTCCCTTGCAAACCGCCGGCCGCCGATAGATGAAAAACGGCACATCGCTGCCCAGCTGCCCGGCGATCTCCGCCAGCTCCGCATCCGGCGCGGCGATCCCCGTCAGCTTGCGCAGCGCCAGCAGCACATGGGCCCCGTCGCTGCTTCCGCCACCCAGCCCCGCCCCGATCGGAACCCGCTTGGCCAGATGAATCTTCACCCCCTCCTTCACCCCGTATTTTTCGATAAAGAGCGCCGCCGCCCGATAAGCCAGATTCGTCGGATCGACCGCCAGATCGGGCCGGTCGCAGGTCAACACGATCCCCGGCTCCGGGATCAGCTCCACCGTCACCGTATCCCCCACCGAGATCGGCGCCATCAACGTCTCCAATTCGTGGAAACCGTCCGGACGGCGCTTGACGATATCGAGATAGAGGTTGATCTTTGCCGGAGCAAAGACTTCAATTTTCTTAGAAATTCCAGGATTCATGCCAACTGATAAAATCATCGTCGCGCTCGATGTCGACGAAGCCGAACAGGCTCTCCGCTTGGCCCGACAAATCAAGGAATATCTCACCTTCTTCAAGATCGGCAGCCAGCTCTTCACCCGCGAAGGCCCCGACTTGGTCAAGCGCCTCCTCGACCTCGGCATCGACGTCTTCCTCGACCTCAAATTCCACGACATCCCCGAGACCGTCCGCAAGTCGGTCCGCGCCGCCTCCGCCCTCGGCGTCCGCTTCCTTACCATCCACACCTCCGGCGGCGCCGAGATGATCCGCGCCGCTCTCGACGGCGCTTCCGAGGCTTCAAGCAGCACCCCCGTCACCGTCCTCGGCGTCACCGTCCTCACCAGCGTCGATGGGGAGACCCTCCGCGAGATCGGCTTCACCCACTCCCCCGCTGGCCAGGTCCTCCACCTCGCCCGCCTCGGCCAGGGCGCCGGCCTCCGGGGCCTGGTCTGCTCCCCCCTTGAGATCGAGCCGATCCGCCGCCAGCTGGGCCAGGAAATCATCCTCGTCACTCCCGGCATCCGCAGCGCCTCCGCCCCCGCCGACGACCAAAAGCGGACCCTTTCCGCTGCCGAGGCCCTCCGCCTCGGCGCCAGCCACCTCGTCGTCGGCCGCCCCATCACGGCCGCCCCCGATCCCGTCGCCGCCGCCATGGCCCTCCTCGGCGAAGTCTCCGCCGCCGAAAGCGGTTCCTAGAACCGTTTCGCCGCTGACGAAAACCTGACAGGCAGGTTGCGAACTCGGGGATAGTCGCTATCCTAATAATAGGAACCCTCGCACGGCCCTGCTTCCGTAGCTTTCATCCATTCCCGTTTCGACGGTTCCATCAACTCGGAACCCGGAATCATGCCCCTATGAACCCCTCGGAATCGAACGCCACTCCCACCCCCGAACCTTCCCCCGCTGTCGCCCCCGCCGTCTCCCCCGGCGTCTCCGACCTCCTCAACCGCCGCAAATTCATCGGCCTCGGCTCCTCCGCCCTAGTCATGGCCGCCCTCACCCTTCCCCGCGCCCAGGCGCAGAACATCGAGATGGTCACCGCCGCCCAAAAAGGAGCCAGCTCCAGCAACCCCGGCCCCGAGAACGGCCCCCTGCGCGACATCAACCCGAACAGCGATCTCCCTCCTCCCACCGACCACGGCGAAACGCCTGAATTTTGGAACTCGTTCATGACCGCCAAGCGCCGCATCCAGGACGGCGGCTGGACCCGCCAGGTCACCATCGAGTCATTCCCCATCTCCAAGGACTTCGCCGGCGTCAACATGCGCCTCCTCCCCGGCGCCTACCGCGAGCTCCACTGGCACGCCGCCGCCGAGTGGGCCATCATGCTGGCCGGCAAGGCCCGCATCACCGCCCTCGACAATGACGGCAAGGGTTACGTCAAAGACGTCGCCAAGGACGACCTCTGGTTCTTCCCTCCCGGCATCCCCCATTCCATCCAGGGCCTCGAATCGGACGCCAACGGCTGCGAATTCCTCCTCGTCTTCGACGACGGCAACTTCTCCGAGGGCAACACCACCCTCCTCACCGATTGGGCCCGCCACACTCCCCCGGAAGTCCTCGCCAAGAACTGGGGCGTCTCCGAGGACGCCCTCGCCAGCATCTACAAAGTCCCCGCCGAGGGCCTCTTCATCTTCCAGCGCGCCGTCCCCGGTCCCCTCGAGAACGACCAGCACGCCGCCGCCGGCAGCAAGGGTCGTTCCCCCGTCGCCTTCGACTTCCCCCTCCACTCCATGGCCCCCACCCATGAGAATAAATCGGGGCAAGTCCGCATCATCGACGCCAAGAACTTCCCCGTCACCTCCATGGCCGCCGCCCACGTCGTCGTGAAGCCCGGCGCCATGCGCGAGCTCCACTGGCACCAGACCGCCAACGAATGGCAGTACTACATCCAGGGCAAAGGCCGCATGACCGTCTTCTTCACCGCCGCCCTCGCCCGCACCATGGACTTCGCCGCCGGAGACATCGGCTACATCCCCCGCGCCTTCGGCCATTACATCGAAAACACCGGCGACACCGACCTCGTCTTCCTCGAAATCTTCAAGGAACCCCATTACTCGGATCTTGCCCTTTCCGAGTGGCTCACCCACCTACCGCCGCAGACCGTCATCGACCACCTCGGCATCAGCCCGGAAACCCTCAAGGCGATCCCGACTACCGAGACCATCGTCATGCCCATGTAGGGGCGTGGAAGAGCGGTTGCAGTTTTAGGAATAGCTGGGGACAGGGGGCCATTTTCTGAGTGCTGGGCAGTGGGCACTCTGAGCACAAGGGGGAAGCTTTGAACGATGCAGGGGGTGCCAGGCACCCCTGGACCCCCCCATTGGGAGAGGCATCCACAGGCTTTGCGGTGGCATCTCCCTACGTTACAACCTACGTCGTTTTGCTTAGACGGCATTGTTTTAAATGACTTGAAATATCTCCGTCTTCCGTCTGAATAGAGGCTTTCCCCCCCCCCTTTCATGCCTACTTCAATCCCCATCGAGGTCCAGTCGCACCTCGAGCCGCAATCCGGGGGGATATGAAACGGACCTGCGCGTGGTGCGCTGAAGTCATCAGCGAGGGAAAAGAGCCGGTCAGCCACGGCATCTGCAGCATCTGCGCCCGCGACAACTTCGACGTCCGCGTCAGTTTCGATTCCCTCCTGCCCCATCCCGGTTCCGACCCCGCCCGCATCGAGCTGCGCCAGCAACTCATCTCCATCCTCGACTCCCAGGGCGAGATCCTTCCCGCCCCCGACAGCCCCCACCAGCGCCTCTGGTCCCTGGCCAACTCCGAGCACGCCACCATCGACCAATGCGTCGATCTGATCGAGCTCGATCCCGCCCTCACCACCCGCGTCTTCCGCTTCGCCAACTCCGCCGCCTCCGGAGGCCGCGCCCACACCACGGCCCAGGCCGTCCTCCACCTCGGCTTCGGCCGCCTCCGCGAAGTCATCTTCAACGCCGGCATCTTCGAGCAGCTCTCCCGCCTGAGCCTTCCTCCCGGCTGGGAGCGATTCTGGACCCGCAACCTCTTCGTCGCCCGGCTCACCGAGCGCCTCGCCGCCGCCTACTTCACCCCGGACGGCTCCGAATACCTCGCAGGCCTCCTCCACGACACCGGCTGGCTCTTCCTCTACAACTTCTTCCCCGAGCAATTCGACCTCATCCAGAACGGCAGCCGGCCCTTCCTCGAGACCGAGAAAAAAGTCCTCCCCTTCACCCACGGCCAGATCTCCGCCGCCATCAGCGCCCGCTCCTTCCTTCCTCTCCGCGTCGTCAACGCCGTCACCCACCACTCCAGCCCGCTCCCCGCCGAACTCGAGCCCGGCTCCAGTCCCCTGAAGAGCCCCCGCTTCCTCGCCGTCCTCATCCACCTTGCCGACCGCCTCGCCGACGACATCGGCCTCAGCCTCTTCAACCAGCACCAGCTCTCCCCCACCGAGCTCCGCCCCGAGGCCCGCTGGCTCAAGCAATTCGGCCCCCTCCCCGACCTCTCCGCCCTCGCCGCCAAGGAACTTCCCCAGACCATCGAGCTCGCCTCCATCTTCTTCGCCCAGCCCCTGCACGCGGCATAGATATCGCGCCACCCAGCGCCGGGAGCTATCGAGTCCTAGAGGGGTCCAAGGGGGCGCAGCCCCTTTGCGTCGTACAAGCTGCCCCCGTGCATCCCGGTCCGCCCATAATCCGCGCATTAGATCTACCGATGCCCCCCGCCACCTGAAACCCAAGAGCCCGCTCTCCCGCGCTCCTCGCGTCCGCGTGGTATCATTCACCCATACCCGGAGATCCTTCCCCCCTCCCTCCTCAAATTCTGCTTCCCCTCCCGTCGGATCGCCCCTTTGCTATCCGCCCCGAGCATGAAGCTGAACCCCTCCCAAGCCGCCGTCGTCGCCGCCCGCGCCCCCCGCATCCTCGTCCTGGCCGGCGCCGGCACCGGCAAGACCGCCACCAGCGTTCATTGGGTCGCCGATCTCATCCGCGGCGGCGTCCTCCGCAAGCAGATCCTCATGATCACCTTCACCCGCAAAGCCGCCAACGAGATGGCCAAGCGGATCGAAAACCTCATCCAAGGCATCCCCCGCCACGGCAAGAGCGATGCCCTCACCGTCGGCACCTACCACGCCGTCGCCAGCCTCCTCCTGCGGAAAGAAGGGAAGGCCTTCGGCCTTTCAAATAACACCTTCTCCACCATCGACGAATCCGAGGGCCAATCGATCTGGAAATCGGCGCTCAAACAATGCGGCCTCACCAGCAAATCGGCCCTCTTCGTCCCCAACCGGCTTCAGCAGATGCTCTCCCTCTGCCGCAACACCGGCGCCTCCCTCAACGAAGCCCTCGAAGCCACCTGGGGAAAGCATGCCAAGAAAATGCGCGAGGTCGTCGCCAGCCACGAAGAGCTGAAAAAGGCCGCCAACGTCGTCGATTACGACGACCTCCTCGTCCTCTGGCTCGACCGGATGAAGCGCGAGCCCGCCTACGCCGCCGCCCTCCGCGAGCGGTGGCCCTACATTCTCGTCGACGAAATGCAGGACAATAACCAGCTCAACCAGGCCCTCCTCGACACCCTTGATCCCAAAACCTTAATGGTCGTCGGCGACGCCAACCAATCGATCTACAGCTTTCGCGGCTCCGACGTCAGCCTCATCCGCCAATTCTCCACCCGCCGCAACGACGTCCTCACTTTCAAGCTCGAAAGCAATTATCGCAGCGGCCAGACCATCCTCGACCTCGCCAACTCCGTCGTCGAAGGCACCCCCAGCGCCCTCATCCTCCAGAGCGCCCGGGGCGGCGACGACACGATTTCCTACCAATGCCGCCCCAATCCCAGCTCGGAGGCCGGCGGCGTCATCCAATGGGTGCAACGCCGCAGCCAAGACGGCCACAAACCGTCCGAGACCGCCATCCTCGCCCGCTCCTCCAAAGCCCTCAACGAGCTCGAAATCTCCCTCAACGCCAACAAAATCCGCTACAAGAAATACGGCGGCCAGACCATCGCCGACGCCGCCGAGATCAAGGACTTCATCAGCTTCCTTCGCATCTCCCACAACCTCCAGGACAAGATCGCCCTCCTCCGCACCCTCATGCAATTCCCCGGCATCGGTGAAGGGACCGCCGCCAAAGTCATCGCTGAGCACCAGGACAGCCTCTTCGGCGCCGACCACTGGCCCAAGCAGGCCGAGCAATTGCCCGAATGGGTCAAGACCCTGCGGGAAAACAAAACCCTCCACGGCAAGGCCACCTTCCTGGAAGAACAGATCAAGCCCCTCATCCTCGCCAATTATCCGAAAGACGGCGAGGAGCGCCTCGGCTCCATCCACGCCCTCGTCACCTCGATGGCCGAGCTCGACACCCCCCTGGTCGACTTCCTCGACGGCTTCGCCCTCAACCGCTCCACCAAAGACTATCACCCCGACGACGCCATCATCCTCTCCACCATCCACTCCGCCAAAGGCCTGGAATGGGACGGCGTCTGCCTGATCGGCGCCGGCTCCTGCCAGATCCCCCATCCGCGCTCCCTCGACACCGGCGACATCGAGGAAGAACGCCGCCTCTTCTACGTCGCCGTCACCCGCGCCCGCCGCGAACTCCTCCTCACCTTCCCCAACACCACCGACCGAGGCCAAACCCAACGCCCCACCCCCTTCATCCCCAACACCGTAAAATGGGAATTCTTCATCTCGTGATTTTGAATCCTTCAGAGCGAAGGAATACCAGTCCCGGCTAATTCCCCAGTTCGTCCGATCGAATATCATCGGCAGTGCCGAAAATTTTATCCTTTCCCGCCGAGATAATTACGGGAGGTCGTCCCGGTGCGAATAAAAAGTGCAGCGGCGTTCCCCAGCAATCGACGATCTCGCCTCGCCGATTCTTCATCCACGATTTTGGAGTGACATAATCGGTCAGTTGCTGGCCGATCTCCTGATTCGAACCTGATGGATAGGAACCATGATCGGCTGAGTATCTTTCCGTTTCAAACTCAACCAGGGCCAAAATCATTCTAGTCTGAAGAGATCTGTCAGGAGGACGGGAACCCGGAATCGATGCATAGAATAGCCATAGACCCATGATAAAAATCATGAATACCCCCTTCGCCGTCACCCAAACAATCCGCCGTTTCCTTTCTCCGTCGTCGGATTGAATGGGGCTTTCGCGAAGCTTCCCAGAGCGAGCCCACCTTATTCCACCCTCGATAATAGGAACCACACCAAGGAGCAGAACGAGAACCAATGGATAGATGAGAAAAAAGGTCCCCACATAAGACGGGTAATTCGTATCCTCCGTGTAAACATCCCATAGCGTCCCCATCAGAGATAGAGCAGCCGCCAAAACCAACCATTGCCAAAACCGGGTCCACCTGGACCTCATTATTTGAGCAAAACCAGTCAGGGCTACGTACTTGTTCACCCCCCACCGAATCAATCGGTTTTCCCTCAGGTCGTATTTTTAAGAGTACACCAGCGGATTCACTTCCAGAGCAATCTTCTTAGCCACCGGCGATCGCAACGCCTCCTCCAAATCAAAAGCCTTTTGTAGATTGAGCCAGAATTGGGGCGTCGCCCCCGACCAAGTGGCCAGCCGCAACGCCATCTCCGGCGTCACGGAGCGTTTCCCGTTCAACACCTCGCCGAGCCGGGTCTGCGACACATGCAGATCCTTGGCTACCCGATATGCCGTTAACCCCATCGGCTCCATGAACTCCTCCCGGATCACCTCGCCGGGATGCACATTCTTTAGTTTTTTCATGAGTGGTAGTTTAGTGATAATCAACAATCTCGATCTTCTCCGCCTTATCGCCGTTCCAGACAAAGCAAATCCGCCATTGCTCGTTGATCCGGATACTATGCTGGCCCATCCGACCCCCTTTCAGAGCCTCCAGGCGATTGCCCGGTGGAACCCGCAAATCCTCCAACACGATCGCCGCATCGATCATGCGCAGCTTGCGGCGGGCGCCTTCCTGGATTTGTCCGGGCAATTTACGGCTGAAATCACCCCTGAAAATCCTCTCCGTCTCTCTGCAAGCAAAGCCCCCGATCATCAGAAACATTACTATCGTATACCGATAGTAATGTCAATCGTTACCTTCCTGGAAAAAACCGGAGCCCTTCTCCCCTACCCCCGCACAAACTCCAGCAAATCCGCATTCAACCGCTCCTTGCACGTATCCGTCAGCCCGTGCGCCGCTCCGGCATAGACCTTCAGCACCGCCCCCTTCACCAGCTTCGCGGACAGGAGCGCCGCCGCCCCGATCGGCACAATCTGATCGTCATCCCCGTGAATGATCAACGTCGGCACGTCGAACTTCTTCAAATCCTCCGTGAAATCGGTCTCCGAAAACGCCTTGATGCAATCGAGCGTGTTCTTATGCCCCGCCATCATCCCCTGCATCCAGAACGCATCGATCATCCCCTGCGACACCTTCGCCCCCGGCCGGTTGAACCCGAAAAACGGCCCGCCCGCCAGATCCTTGTAAAACTGCGACCGATCCGCCAGCGACCCCGCCCGAATCCCGTCAAAGACCGCCAGCGGTAACCCGCCCGGATTCGCCTCCGTCTTCAGCATCAGCGGCGGCACCGCCCCCACCAAGACCGCCTTCGCCACCCGGCCCGTCCCATGCCGCCCGATATAGCGGGCCACCTCCCCACCCCCCGTCGAATGGCCCACCAGCGTCGCCCCCTTCAAATCGAGAGCCGTCAGCAACTCCGCCAGATCATCCGCATAGGTATTCATCTCATTGCCCTGCCACGGCTGGCTCGAGCGCCCATGCCCCCGCCGGTCATGCGCGATGCACCGATACCCATGCGAGGCCAGGAAAACCATCTGCGACTCCCACGCATCCCCGCACAAAGGCCACCCATGGCTGAACACCACCGGCGTCCCCGTCCCCCAATCCTTATAATAAATTTGCGTGCCGTCCTTCGTGATAATCGTGCTCATAGGGGTTATTAGGAATAGAAGTTGGTTGATTGCCACCGCGACCGAAATCTGCGATCGATCCGACAGGAAACCCATAGCCCGAAAATCGTCCGACAGCACGGCTTTTCGATAGGCATCCACCCCGCAAAACCGGCATAATCCATTCAACCTTCCGCCTGTCCGATGCCCCTCGATATCCTCTTCCACATCCCCTCCAACCACGGCAACCGCATCGCCGAGCCCGGCTACATCGACAACCACCCCCTCGGCGGCAGCGAAACCTCCGTCCTCCGTTTGGCCGAAGCCTTCCGCCAGCTCGGCCATCAGGCCCGTGTCGAGACCGATCCCGCCGCCCTGGCCGGAGCCCGCGCCGACATCTTCATCTCCTGCCGCGAATGGCGCACCCTCCTCGATTGCCCCGTCACCGCCCGCCTCCGCTACTACTGGGCTCACGACGATAGCAACCAACCCTTCGTCCTCCCCCTCCAGGACCCCGCCCTCGCCGCCCGCTTCTACGCCGCCTGCCACGGCGTCGCCGTCGTCTCTCGCTACCAGGGCAACCGCTGGCGGGACGAACTCCACCTGCCCGCTTCCAAAGCCTTCCTCGGCCTCAACAGCCTCCCCCGCGAAGCCGTCGCCGAAACCCTCGGTCCTCTTCCACGCCCTCCCCGCGCCTACTACGCCTCCCACCCCGGTCGCGGCCTCGCCATGCTGCTGGGCGCCTGGCCCCACATCCGCGGCGCCGTCCCCGAGGCCGAGCTCCTCCTCTACGGCTCCGCCGCCATCTACAACCAGGCCGATTCCCCCGAAGAAGACGCCCTCTTCACCCAGGCCGCCGCCCTCCCCGGCATCACCGTCATGGGCGCCGTCGGCAAGAAAAAGCTCCAGGAGGGCGCCCGCACCTGCCGCCTCCTCGCCTACCCCAACACCTTCCCCGAAACCAGCTGCCTCACCGCCCTGGAAGCCATGGCCGCCGGTTGCGCCGTCGTCGCCCCCATGTACGGCGCCCTCGCCGAGACCGCCTGGCGCAACCCCCTCGTCTGGCCCTCCGACGACTGGCTCGCCCTCTGGATCTGGGAAGCCTGCCGCGTCCTCGCCGACGACGATTACTACCTCGAGATCGCCCAGCGCAACCTCACCCTCGCCCGCCTCTTCGCCCCCCGCGACCTCGCCCAATCCTGGCTCCGCCGCATCGCCCTCGACGCCGCCCTCGACTAAGTTTAATATCCTCTCCAGCTACCCTCCCCTCCTCCCATGCTCGAATTCCTCCAGGACAAACTCGAAACCGTCTTCAAGAACCTCCGCGGCTACGGCAAACTCTCCGAGAGCAACGTCACCGAGGCCGTCCGCGAAGTCCGCCTCGCCCTCCTCGCCGCCGACGTCAATTACCAGATCGCCAAGGAACTCTGCGACGAAGTCAAGCAGCGCTGCCTCGGCGAAGAAGTCCTCAAAAGCATCCAGCCCGGCCAGCAATTCGTAAAAATCTTCCACGACGAACTCGTCAAGCTCTTCTCCGACGGCGACCCCGCCCTCGCCACCGAGCGCCCCTTGCGCCTTCTCCTCGTCGGCCTCAACGGCTCCGGCAAGACCACCACCGCCGCCAAGCTCGGCCTCCGCTTCAAGCGCGAGCGCCAGAGCGTCGCCCTGGTGGCGGGCGATCTCACCCGCCCTGCCGCCATGCAGCAACTCCAGGTCCTGGGCAAGAGCCTCGACATCCCCGTCTACTGCTGGCCCGAGGAAAAAGACCCCCTCCAGGTCGTCGCCCGCGCCCGCGCCCAGGCCGACAAAGACCGCATCCAGGTCCTCATCTTCGACGCCGCCGGACGCCTCGACCTCGACCAGCCCCTCCTCGACGAGCTCCGCCAAGTCAGCGCCGCCCTCGCCCCCCAGGAAACCATCCTCGTCGCCGACGCCGCCACCGGCCAGAGCGCCGTCAAGGTAGCCCAAGCCTTCAAGGAGCACGTCGCCCTCACCGGCATCGTCCTCAGCAAGTTCGATGGCGACGCCCGCGGCGGCGCCGCCCTCTCCATGCAGCGCACCGCCGGGGTTCCGGTCAAATTCCTCGGCGTCGGCGAAAAGCCCGACGCCCTCGAAGCCTTCGACCCTCAACGCCTCGTCGGCCGCCTCCTCGGCATGGGCGACATCGTCGGCCTGGTCGAGAAAGCCCAGCAAGCCTTCGATGCCGACTCCGCCGCCAAGATGGAGGAAAAACTCCGCAAAAACTCCTTCGACCTCCAGGACTTCATCGACCAGCTCCGCTTCCTCAAAAAGCTCGGCCCCATGGAAGGCCTCCTCGGCATGATCCCCGGCATGCCCAAAATGGACGGCGCCTTCGATGAAAAACGAATGGGCCGAGTCGAGGCCATCATCCTCTCCATGACCCCCCAGGAACGCCGCAAGCCCGAGATCCTCAACGCCCGCCGCCGCCAACGCATCGCCAAAGGCAGCGGCACCAGCGTCACCGAGCTCAACGAACTCATGCGCCGCTTCGAAGACATGAAAAAAATGATGTCCCGCATGTCCAAAGGCGGCGGCCCCGAAAAAATGCTCGCGAAGATGATGGGCAACCGGCGGTAGCCTTTCAGCTCACATCCGCCCGCCTCGGGGCAACTGGCGGCCCTAGGTAGGTGTATCGGAAAGCAGCTTTTCTATGGGGATCCAGTCCTCCATCCACCACGGTTTCCCATCCGCACGGCGTTTCCCCTTGCGCGTCATGGAAAACCAGCCGACATAGATCCAACAAGATCCCCAAAGCGCGCTCTGAAGCAACGTGTCTGGTTTGATATAATAATGTCCCGAACTCGGCCACCGATCCTGATTTTTTTTCTTCATCCTGTCGAGGATGCCGCCCCCTGCGGGTTAAGTACGCGAAGGAGGGTTTGGAACGAATGGAAGGATTGGAGGGCATCCTTTTTAAACTCTCTCTCCAGATTGCCTCTCCGCCTAAGCTGCATTGACAACAAATTCTCCCACAGGAAAACTTCCGCCGATGCCCCCTCCCGCCTGTTCCCTCACCCCGGCCCGCGTCACCAACGCCATGTGGGACTACTCCTGGCTCTACCAGCATTACGAGGGCGGCGCCTTTGCCGACTGGGACCGCTGCCTCGATGAACTCGTCGAGCGGGGTTTCGGCGCGGTGCGGATCGACGCCTTTCCCCTCATCATCGGCAAATTGGCCCACCTCGATGACGAGGTCACCTTCGCCTCCGCCCCCCACGATACCTGGGGGCCCCGCGATCGCCCCCGCCGGCATTGCGTCCCCCAGAGCCTCCTAGCCTTCGTCCGCAAGGCCGCCGCTCGCGGCCTCCAAGTCATCCTTTCCTCCTGGGATCAAAACTGCGTCGAGTGGCCCGATCTCCGCGCCGCCTACGCTCCCGATCCTCTGCTGCTCGCCGACGCCTGGACCAAGACCCTCCGCCTCCTCGGTGACCATGACCTCCTGCGCCACGTCCTCTACGTCGATATCGATCAGGAATTCCCCTACTTCAGCCCCTTCCGTCCCGAATTGGACCGCCTCGGAAAAATCGCCGTCGGCCCCGGGAACGGGAATGAAATGGAAGCCGCCGGCCGCCGCGAGACCGGCCCCGCCCTGGTCTGGAATCCCGCCCAATCCGCCTTCATCCGCCAGATGCTCGAGACCACTATCGGCTCCTTGCAAGAGCGGTTTCCCGAGCTCAAATTCACCATCTCCCTCGTCGCCCTCCTGCCGGAAATCCGCGCCTTGCATCTCTCCTGCCTCGATGTCCTCGAGCTCCATTTCTGGATGCACAGCCCCGCCTTCGACCGCCGCCTCGGCTTCCAGGCGCAGCGTAAAGACCGCACCAACCAGGACGGCCACGCCTACCAAAAACGGATCGATGCCACCCTGCTCTCCTCCGGCGCTGCTCTGGAGAAGCAGATGCGCAACCAACTCGCCTATGGCCGCGCCTGGGCCGACGAACTGGGAATCCCCCTCACCACCACCGAGGCCTGGGGCCCTTGGTGGCATATGGACGGCCCCGGCTTCCGTTGGGAATGGTTAAAGGAATGGTGCGCCTACGGCCACGGTACCCTGGCCCGCGAATACGGCCTCTGGAGCTCCACCCCCTGGAACTTCGCCCATCCCTATTGGGAGAATTGGTCCGACATCGCCTGGTACCAACAAACCAACGCCGCCTACCTCGCCGCATCTTCTTGACGCCCGCACCCCATGTTGATATTTCAACAGCATGGCGCAAGGGGCAGTTCCGAATCCGGGTGAATTGAGCCGCCGGGAGCGGCAGGTCGTCGAAATCCTCGCCCGCGACGGCCAGCTTTCCGCCCGGAAAGTGCAGGAACGCCTCCCCGCTCCGCCCACCTATTCCGCCGTCCGCTCCATCCTCCGGATTCTCGGCGAAAAGCATTTCGTCCGCAAACAACGGGCGGAGGGGAAAGACCTCTTCTCCCTCCAAACCCCCGCCGCCGAGACCCGCAAGAGCCTCTTGAAGGGATTGGTCGATAAGCTCTTTTCCAATTCCGTCTCGGACGCCGCCTGCGCCCTCCTTTCCGCGCCCGAAGTAAAGCTCTCCGCAAAAGAAGCCGAAAACCTGATCCGCCTCATCCGCGAAGCCAAAAAGCGATGAAGGCCCTCCTCGTCGATTACGCCTTGCTGCAGGGCTACTATCCCCATCTGGCCCTCTTCCTCGGCTTGGCCGCCAGAGGCTCCGCCTTGGTCGGAGCCGGTTGGCTCCTTTCCCTGGGACTTCCCTCCGCCCGGGGACGGAACTGGGTCTGGCGATCCGCCTTGGTCGCCTTGGCCGCGCTCCCCTTGCTGGCAGCGCTCCCCTTCGAGCGCTTGCCCGGCCTCTCCAAGACCGTGCTCCCGCTCGAAGCAGGTCGGCAGGCCGCCTTCGTCCAGCGCGCGGTGGCGACCGGCCTCTTGCGAACTCCTCCCTCGCCCGATTCCGCGGCTTTCGCCGCCTCCGTCCTGGAGGCCGCCACGCCGCCGACCCTTCGCCAACTCCGGCCCCCCCTTCTCCGCCGAGTGGAGGACCACCTCTTCCTCCTCGCCCTGCTGCCAGGAATTGTGCTGCTGGCGTGGCGCGGAGTGGGTGCCGGTCTCGTCGCCTGGCGCCTGCGGGACACCTCCCCGGCCCCCTCCGGAATCGCCGCCTTGGCCGCATCGATAGCGGCCCACTTCGGGCTCCCCCATCCGCCCGCAGTCCGCCTTTCCCCGTCGCTCCGCAGCCCCTTGCTGGTCGGCTGCTTCCGTCCGCGCATCGTCTTGCCCACCAGCCTGCGGGAGATCGATCCGGAAAGCCTGGCCGATATCCTGACCCATGAAATCGCCCATCAGGTCCGGGGCGATCTCGGCTGGCAATGGTTCGGCCTCGTCGCGGCGGCGGCCTGGTGGTGGCATCCCCTCGCCTGGTTCGCCTTGCGCCGGATGCGCGGAGAGGCGGAACAAGGAGCGGACGATCTCGTCCTGCTCCGCCGCCCTGCCGGCGCCGCCTACGCCGAGCTGCTGGTCGGCTTGGCCTTGGGGGCCGACCTGCGCGGCTCGGACAGCGCCATCGCCATGTTCGGCCAGTTCCCTCTGGAGCGGCGCATCCAGGCCATCCTGCGGGAGAGCGGGTGGCGCGGCCGGGTGGGATGGATCGGCGCGGGCGCGGCGGCTCTCTGCGTGCTCCTGGGCCTCGGCGTCGGCCTCTGGCATGTCGGCTTCGGCCTTTCCCGCTCCGCCCTCACCGCGGCCCTGCTACCCGCCCGGAAACCCGTCCTCTTCGGCCAAGTCCTCGATCCCAGCGGGAAGCCCGCGCCGAACGTCGAAGTGCGGGACATCTATTTCGGAGGCCACAGCACCCGCACCGATCCGACCGGCCATTTCGTCCTGCCCTACCTTCGCCTGAACCCAGGCTGCTGGCGGCCCGTCTTCGCCCAGACCGCCGACTCAGTCGGCCTGTTTGACCTCGCCCAATTCGCGGCCGATTCCAAGAGCGCCGTCATCTCCCTTGTCCCCCTCGGCCCACAATTCCACGGAAAATTGGTCGATCAGGCCGGGAACCCGGTCGTCGGGGCAACCATCGAGCCGGAAGAGATCATTTTTCCTAACGGAATGGCGATGAATCAGCCATTCCAAGGAGACGATGGCACCGCTCTCAAGTTCTGGGACCTCTTTGCCGCGCAGTCGGATGCCACCGGCGCATTTACGGTGTTTCTCCCGCCGGACACGCGCACCCGTCTCAAGGCGATCGCTCCAGGTTACGGGCGGCTCCAATTTTTATTGGCGGGAGTACCCTCCGATCTTGGTACCACGGTGATGCCGCCGGGAGGAACGCTCAAGGGAATCGCCTTGGACAAGGTAACCGGCCAGCCGCTCGCGAATGCGCCCATCCGGGCCATTCGCCTCTCGGACGATGCTTTGCCGGAAACTGGAGATACCCATGCCGAAGATCAATTCCTCTCCGCCACCGATGACCAGGGCCGATATCGAATCGAAAACGTCCGGATTGGAAACTATGCGGTCGAGGTTTCTCGCAATCGAACCTCCGATGCAAAGGACGACCGCATTCCCTCCCCTCCTGTCATCGCGCTGGTCGAAGCCGGAAAAGAGAGCACGGCCCAGCCGACGGTGGAAGCAGGCCGATTGGTCACGGGCCGGATTCTGGCCGGAGATACGGATCAGCCGGTCAAAAAGGCCTATGCGATCGATTTCTCGCCCGCCCGGATTTCGGAAGGCGATTTCTGGAGCCGGAAGGACGGCACCTTCTCCACTTACTTCCCGCCGGGCCAATATTATCTCTACGTCAACGATGGATCCAATCAGTACCCTCACGCTCTTGTGACCGTTAGCGCGACCGAGGATACCCCTCCGGTTACCTTGCGGACGCCGACCGATCTTCTCACCGTCACCGTCACGGTGAAGACCGAGGACGGCGGCCCGATTCGAACCCCGCAGGCAATCGTATGGCTTTGGGATGACAATCAAGCCAAGGGGGCTTCGTGGAATCAGAACCTCTTCATGTTCGGAGGGTTCAAAAAAGGCAGCTACGCTCACTTCATCGTCGATGCGCCCGGCTATGCCGTTTGGGAATCGCCGAATTTCGAGGTGGGGGATACGACGTCTTCCTGGCAGCCGGTGCTAAAGCCGGTCCCGACCGTCACCTTGCGGGGGCGGATTTTGGACGAGGAGGGCAAGCCGATGGCGGGAATCCGGGTCTATGTGAGCGAGCATCAAGGGAACGAAATGCAATGGACCCATCCGCCTCCCTCCTGGAGCGCTTTCGGAACCGATGCCGATGGGCGCTTTGCGATCGGCGATCTCCGCAAGGGCGATCAAATCACCCTGCTGGCCGATAAACTGCGGGATGCAAAGACGCCCGAAATGGTCCGTATTCTCGACGATCCCTGGGGAATCTTCGACAGCCGGGGCAATGGAACGCCCTACGAAGTCACCGATGATCAGGATCTGACCATCCCCGATGTCCACGCCAGGGTTAACCAGGCCCTTGGGCCTGCTTATTCGGACGGCCCTGCCCTTCCGCCGCTACAGGTGCGGAACGTCTCTCCGCCGCCCATCCAAAAATCACCGTTCCCCGCCGGAGGGGTCGGAGTGATTTTGAGGAATGCGGACGGCCCTTTGCTTCTCCTTGCAGTCTTCAAGGACGGACCGGCGGGCCAGGCGGGACTGCTGCCGGGAGATCTCCTCACCGCCGTCGATGGCAAAGCGGTGAAGCAATACCAGGAGGCCATGACTCTTCTCCATGGCGAGCCCGGCACCAAGGTCCAATTGACGATCGAGCGTGCCGGGGGCGCCCCCCAGATCTTCGAAGCGGTCCGCGCCGATTTGTCCAAGCTGTTCCAGACGCCGCAACAGCAGGTGGTCAAAATGGCCGATGCCGCCACCCTGGCCGCAATCACCCTGCCCGACAATCCCAGCCGGGACCAAGTGAAAGACTATATCCAACGGATCGTCGCCGCTTCGACGGGGCAAAACCAGAGTTCCGGCTCCGATCCCCAGGTGGCGATGCTCGAAAAAGTGGGAGATGCCAATCTCGATCTCCTCCTCGATCCACAAAGTGCGGGCGGAGGCATGGTCCCCGTTTTCATCGTCAGGGCGGTCGGCGACTTGGCGGAAGATCAAGATCAGGCGCTTATCCTCAGCCACCTGAAGGATTATCCGATGCTCATCCAAGTGGTGCAGAAAAAGCGATGGGAGCAGGCAGCCAAGCCGATCCTTCTTGAATCGATCCGGGCCTTTCCCGACAACGGCGATCCCGAATGGTTCTCAGTCATTGCCGGATACAAAGACCCTGCCACCTATCCCGATCTCACCCGCGTCTTCGTCGTTTCGATGAACAAATACCTGATCTTCCAAGATATGAAGCACCTGCCCGGCTTCGATCTGAAGGGAGCCGTCGATCAAGCCTGGGAACATCAAAAGACAACCCCGGTCGACGCCACCTCGGACGACTACCAGATGGCCGTCCTCGCCGCTCCCTACGGTCATCGCGACGCCCTCGACTACCTCGTCCAAGTCCTCAGCCTCCATTCGGCCACCCCCAATTGGCTGCCCGGCCCCGGCGAAGCGATCCATGACGCCGTCGAGATCTCCTCGACGGTTACCGACATCCCCGCCTGGTACGCCGCCAACAAGGACAACCTCCAATTCGACGCAACCCGTAGCAAATTCATCCTGCCCAAGTAGGCGGAAAAAGACGTTACCGCCTTTCCTTTTCAAGTAAGCTCAAGATGTCGCTCCCATGGAGGTGGCAAATCGACTCTGAGCCAGAATGCCTGCGCGATAGCGCACATAGTTCCTAGGGAGACTAATTTGCCTGGCCGGGAGGCAATCCAAGGGGGCGCAGCCCCTTTGCATCATTCCCTGCTCTTTGCTGGAAAACGTCCAGCTCTACCTGGAACTGGAGCAGCGCGTCCAGGAGAGAACCCTGCAGCTGGAGGTCGCCAACCGGGAATTGGAGGCCTTTTCCTACGCGGTCTCCCATGACTCCGCTCTCCGATCGGCAACATCGGCGGCTTTGCCGAAATCCTGCAGACCACGCCCCTCGATAAAATCGCGGAGGAGGGGGCGTACTATCTGAACAATATCATTTCCGATGCGGAGCGGATGAAGTCGATCGTCGACGACCTTCTCCGCCTGGCGCGGATTTCCCAGGTCGACCTGCGGCGGGAGAAGGTCGACTTGAGCGCCATGGCCGGGGAGATTTTGCGGCGTTTCCGGGAAACCACCCCGGCTCGCCTGGCCGAGGTTCGGGTCGCGGACGGCTTGGAAGCCTGGGGCGACCCTGGCTTGCTGCGGGTGGTATTGGAAAACCTCCTTTCCAACGCCTGGAAATACTCCTCCAAACAGGCAAAGGCCGTCATCGAGGTGGGCGAGCGGGCGCAACCCGATGGCACCCCGCTCCTTTTCGTCCGCGACAACGGCGCCGGCTTCGACATGAAACACGCCGCCAAGCTCTTTGCCCCCTTCCAACGCCTCCATCAACAGAAGGATTTCGCCGGCACCGGCGTCGGACTGAACACCGTGCAGCGCATCCTCCGCCGCCACGGCGGCGAGATCCTCGCCGAGTCGGAACCCGGCCAAGGCGCCACCTTCTTCTTCAAACTCCCCCAACGCCCCCACGTACTACCCGTCCAAGATTGATAAAGACGTAAAAACGGCATTCGCACCCTAAATCCCGCTCCCATTCCCCCCATCCACGACACTTTCCCCTAAAAAGCCTATCTTCAGGCATGCCTCCCCAGGCCCCCCTATTTTACGCAAGTCACCCTCCCCCAAGAGAATTTGCTTGGCATGGTCCCCCAATTATCTAAGTTGACTAGTTCCGCTCTTGGTCAGAAGCGGAAAGAAATTAGCAATAATACGCGAAAATTACGCGATTAGCAGAAAAAGGATAAAGTTATGGCAGTCAGAATTCGCATGCGTCGTGAAGGAACCACGAACCGGCCCTATTACCGGATCGTCGTCGCCGACAAGCACAGCCCCCGTGACGGCAAGTTCATCGAGCAGGTCGGCACCTACGATCCCTCCAAGAAGGTCTCCTCCTTCCAGGTGAAGCTCGATCGCATCGACTACTGGGTCAAGAACGGCGCCCTGCCCACCCAGACCGTCGCCAGCCTGATCAAGAAGACCCGCAAGAGCGCTCCCGCCACCGAGGCGGTAGCCGCCTAAGCGGGTCGGCCCGCCCCATGCGTTACTTCCTCGATTTCCTGCTGCAGCGCCTCATCGCCCACCCGGACGACGTCGACCTGCGCCAAATCGAGGAAGAGAACCACATCACCTTCCAGATCTCGGTTCATCCCGATGACATCGGCAAAGTGATCGGCAAAAACGGGCGGACCATCAACGCCATCCGCGGACTCCTCAACGCCGCCGCCTCGCGCAACGACCAGCGCGTCACGGTCCAGTTGTTCGAGAACAGCGCGGCGTAAGTCGCCCCGAAAGGGGCAACAAGCTTTTGGTAGGAATTTTTATTTGTTCGGTTTGTTCTACTTGTTCTTTGATTTGGTAAAATAGCTACTGCGGTGCGGATCGACGTAATCACCCTTTTCCCCGGCATGCTCGAAGGAGCCCTGCGGGAAACGATCCTGGGCCGGGCGCAGAAGGAAGGCATCGTCCAGATCCACCTGCACCAGCTCCGCGATTACGCCCTCGACAAGCACCGCATCGTCGACGACCGCCCCTACGGAGGCGGCCCCGGCATGGTCCTGAAGTGCGAGACCCTCTTCGCCGCCATCGAGCACGTCCAGAGCCTGGATGCGCGACGTGGCCAGGTCATTCTGATGTCCCCCGGCGGCCGGGTGCTCAAGCAGGCGGTGGCGCAGGAGCTGAAGAATTTAGAGCGGTTGATCCTGATCTCGGGACATTACGAGGGAGTCGACGAACGGGTGATCGAGCACCTGGTCGATGAGGAGATCAGCATCGGAGACTACGTCCTGACCAACGGGACCGTCGCCGCGATGGTAGTGATCGATGCGGTCGTCCGGCTGTTGCCGGGCGTCCTCGGAAACGAGGATTCCGCCGGGAGCGATTCGTTCTCGACGGGACTGCTCGAAGGGCCTCAATATACGAGGCCGCCTGAGTTTCGAGGTTGGAAGGTGCCGGAAGTGCTCCTGTCCGGCCACCACGGAGAGATAGAAAAGTGGCGGAAAGAATGCGCGGAACAAAAAACCGCGCGGGTGCGGCCTGACCTCAAACAGGCAAAAGAGAGTTAAAAGATAAAAGTTATGTCGAAATTAATCGAGAAAATCGAAGCCGAGCAGTTCAAGCAGACCACCCCGTTCAACGTGGGTGACAGCGTCAAGGTTCACACCCGCGTCAAAGAGGGTGAAAAGGAGCGCACCCAGATCTTTGCCGGCGTCGTCATTGCCCGCAAGGGCCGCGGCCTCAACAGCAGCTTCACCGTCCGCCGCATCAGCTACGGCGAGGGCGTCGAGCGCATTTTCCCGATCCACTCCCCCCGCATCGAAAAGGTCGAAGTTCAAAAGCCCGCCCGCGTCCGTCGCGCCAAGCTCTACTTCCTCCGCGGCCGCAAGGGCAAGGAATCGCTCGCCGTTTAAGGATCTCCGACGGGACTGCGCTTTATGGCCCGGGAAGCATCGGCAACGATTCCCCGACGTAAGGCGCGTCCCCGTCCCTCCCAGGCCGATCTCCTCGAGACCGCCCCTGCCGAACGTTTCAGCCTCCAGATGGAGCGCGCCCTGCGCCTCCAAGGCTTCCCCTTGGTCGCCGGCGTCGATGAAGCTGGTCGCGGTCCCCTCGCCGGCCCCGTAGTCGCGGCGGCCGTCATCCTTCCCGAAGGCTTCGAGCATCCCTGGCTCAACGATTCCAAGGCGCTCACCGCCGAACGCCGCGCCGAAGTCGCCCGCATTCTCCAAAACCATCCTGGGGTGCTCTTCGCCATCGCCGAGGCCACCGTTGAGGAGATCGATACCCATAACATCCTCCAAGCCTCGCTCCTGGCGATGCGACGCGCCATCCTCGCGCTGGCTCAAGCTCCCGACTACGTGCTGATTGATGGCCGGGATTGCCCGAAGGTCAATATCCCGGGCCGTCCCGTCGTAAAGGGGGATGCTAAGGTCGCCTCGATCGCCGCCGCCTCGATCCTTGCCAAGGAAGCGCGGGATGCCACGATGATCGGCTGGGCGCAAGCCCATCCCCAATACGGCTTCGAAATCCACAAGGGCTATGCCACGGAAATCCACCTCCAGGCGCTCGCCGCTCACGGTCCTTGCCCGATCCATCGGCGATCGTTTGCGCCCGTGCGATCGCCGGATCTCACCTTCTTTTGACGCCACCGGCCCCTACGGGGCTTATGGAGAGCGGGTCGCCGCCTGCTTTCTCAAGCGGGAGGGTTTCAAGGTCCTGCTCCGCAACGTCGCGGTGAGCGGAGGGGAAATCGACCTCATCTGCCGGGAGGGCGAAATTCTCTGCTTTGTCGAAGTCAAAAGCCGCCCCGATTCCCGCTATGGCGAGCCGAGCCAAGCCGTCGACGGCTTGAAGCGGAGCCGCCTCGTCCGCGCCGCCCAGCTCTATCTCCAGGAATTGCGCAGGCCCCGCGTCACCTACCGCTTCGATATCGTCGAAGTCTTCCTCATCGCCGGTGTGCTTCCGCAATGCCGCCTGATCCGGAATGCTTTTGGCATCCGGCCCAGAAATTAGGGATTCACATCGATCGGCGTGCCGATCGAGACCATCTTGGATAGGGTTTCGGCATTCCAATTGGCCAGCCGGAAGCAACCGTGGGAAGCGGTACGGCTGACGTTTTCGGGCTCCGGCGTTCCATGGATGCCGTAGGTGGGGAGGCTCAAGCCGATCCAGACGGTGCCGACGGGGTTTCTCGGGCCGGGAGGGATGATCAGCCTGCCATGGATGCCCTCGAGCTGGGCGGCGTCGGGAAAGAGCTTGGGATCGAAGGTATAATTCGGATGGGGAGCAATCACTTTGACGAAGAGCTGCCCGGAAGGCCGTTTATCCTTGTCCTTGGCGATGGAGCAGGGAAAGTGCGCCAAGATTTGGCCGTTGGCATCCAGGGCCTCGATGGTCCGATCACCAAGACTGATCCGGACTCGGGCTGCCGCTGCGAGCGGGGGCATGCCGGAGAGGTTGGGAACCTGGATCGTATCATCGGCCGAGAGTTCGCCGGGATTCAAGGCGTGCAAATAGGCGCGTTTGCTATGGTAGCGTTCGCCCAGAAGCTCCCAAATATCGTTGTAACCCAGGGTTTCGGCTTCGCTTTTTTCGATCCATCCTGAGGGCACCGGGCAGAGGGAGTCGAAATCTTCATCGGTTACCTTCACCTTGATCAAAGAAGGAACGCCGGGATTGAGAGCCTGCCAGGTGGCGGCATCGGGCTGGCCGGTAACGGGAAGGTTGCGGCTGGCTTGAAAGGCTTGCAGCGCGAGAACGGTTCGATTTCCCCCCTCCCCGTCGATGAAGCCGCAGGAGAAATGGAGGCGTTCCAAGGCGATTTGGAAGTCGGCGAGGGAAGGCAGAGATTGCGGCGGAAGAACCGGCGCCTCTGTTACCGGCGTTGCCGATGGAGGGGATGTTACTGGCGGGGCCGGTGGAGCGACGGGGATAACCTGGGCAACGGGTTCTGCGGGAGGATTCGGTGGGGGTAGCGTCGGATTTTTAGGCGGAACGGGCGGTGGAGTTTTAGCTGGCGGCGGTAGCGGGGTCGCTAGTTTTTTTTTATGTCGTCGCCGTCGGGGTTGAGGACTTCGGCTTCGGGATGGCTGCTGATCGCCTTGATCTCCTTGGCGGCTTCGACCTGGGGGGTCGGAGGCGGGGAAAAGAAGGGCCAGGCCACCCAGGCGAGTCCGCCGGCGATTGTCACCAAGACGAGGTAGGCCCACCGCGGGGAAGAAGCTGCGCCCTGGGCGGACGGGCGGGGCTTCTTTCCTTTGGCGGGGGACATTTTTTTCTTTGCGAATTCCTTGCGCGGACCGGTCAGCTCTGGGAGCCGAGGGTCTGGATGATGCTGATCAGCGGCAGGAAGAGGGCGATGACGATGGTGCCGACGATGACGGCGAGGAAGACGATCATGACCGGCTCCAAGAGGCTGGTGAGGCCGGCGACGGCGTTGTCGACCTCTTCGTCATAGACGTCGGCGACCTTGATCAGCATGTCCGGGAGGCGGCCGACTTCCTCGCCGACCTGGACCATGCTGACGACGATGGGGGGGAAGATGCCGGAGGCTTCCAGGGGGGCAACCACGGTCTCGCCTTCCTTGACGCTGTCGTGGATTTTCTCGACGGCGGTGGCGACGACGTAGTTGCCGGCGGTTTCCTTGGTGATGTTGAGAGCGGGCAGGATGGGGACGCCGCTGCTCACTAGGGTGCCGAGGGTGCGGGTGAAGCGGGAGATGGCGGTCTTGGTGATGAGGCTGCCGAGCAGGGGGGCGTTCATCTTGACCCGGTCGAGGACGCGGATGCCGAACTGGGTGGCGGCGAAGAGGCGGAAGCCGATCACCAGGACGGCGACCACCCCGAGGATGACGAAGATGTGGTCCTTGACCAGGTTGCTGATGCCGATGACGAACTGGGTCAGGCCGGGGAGCGGCTTGCCGTTGAGCATCTCCTTGAAGATCTGCTCGAACTTCGGAACGATGAAGACGAGGAGGAAGGCGAGGATGGCGATGGCGATGAAGAGGACGACCACCGGGTAGAACATGGCGGCGACGACCTTCCCCTTGATCCGTTCCGATTTTTCCTGGAATTCGGCCAGGCGGGCCAGGACGACTTCGAGCACGCCGCCCAATTCACCCGCCTTGACCATGTTGACGTAGAGCTTGGTGAAGATCTGCGGGTGCTGCGCGAGGGCCTCGGAAAAGGTGCTGCCGCCCTCGATGCCCTCGGCCAGGCTCATGACGGTCTGCTTGAGCACCGGGTTGCGCTCCTGCTTGACCAGGGTGTTCAAGGCGCGGAGCAACGGCAGGCCCGCGCCGATCAGGGTGGCCAGCTGCCGGGTGAAGGTGGTGAGGTTCTTCGACTTGACCTTGCCGCCGCTCTTTTTCTTCCGGGCTTTGCCGGCGGCCTCGACCGGGGCGGCACCGGTGCTGATCCGGGTCGGGAAATAGCCGAGCTGCTTGATCTGGGTGGCGGCGGCGGCTTGATCGCCCGCCTCGACCTGGCCGTTGATCTGCTTGCCGGAGGGATCGACTGCGACGTAGGAGAATGTGGGCATGGGGACCTTTGTGGGTGGGGATCGTTGGACTGCGGGCTGGGCTGGGGTTTCGACTGGGGTTTCTGAAAGGCGGGTTTTAAGTGTATTTCAAGACTTCCTCGATGGTGGTTTCACCGTCGAAGATGTTGCGCAGGCCGTCGGCGCGCAGTGTCGCCATGCCGAGCTCGATCGCCTTTTGGCGGATGACGACCGAGGGGGCGCGCTGGTTGATGAGGTCGCGGATCGGCTCGGTGACGTCGAGCAGTTCGTAGATGCCTTTGCGTCCCTTGTAGCCGGTGTGGTTGCATTGCTCGCAACCGGCCCCGTAGTAGAAATTCTTGTCGCCGACCTCATGGGCGGAGAGGCCGATCTGCTCGAGGACGGTTTCGGAGGGTTCGTAGGGCGTCTTGCAGTTCGTGCAGATCTTGCGGATGAGACGCTGGGCGAGGACGCCTTCCAGGGCGGAGGCGATCAGGAAGGGCTCAACCCCCATGTCGATGAGGCGGGTGACGGCGCCGGGGGCGTCGTTGGTGTGGAGGGTGGTGAGGACGAGGTGGCCGGTGAGCGAGGCCTGGATGGCGATCTGGGCGGTCTCGAGATCGCGGGTTTCCCCGATCATGATCCGGTCGGGGTCCTGGCGGAGGAAGGCGCGGAGGACGCGGGCGAAGTTGAGCCCGATGCCTTCGTGGGCGGGGACCTGCATGATCCCTTCCAGCTCGTATTCGACGGGGTCCTCGACGGTGAGGATCTTGGAATCGATGGTGTTGATGCGCCGCAGGCAGGAATAGAGGGTGGTGGTCTTGCCGGAGCCGGTGGGGCCGGTGACGATGAAGATGCCGTTCGGCTTCTCGATGGTGGCGCAGATGTAATTGTAGATGCCCGAAGGGATGTTGAGGGTCTCCAGGTCGAGATTGACCGCCGAACGGTCGAGGACGCGGAGCACGACGCTCTCGCCGAACTGGGTGGGGAGGCTGGAGACGCGGAGATCGACGGAACGCCCGCCGATGACGCTCTGGATGCGGCCGTCCTGGGGGATGCGCCGTTCCGCGATGTTCAAGTTCGACATGACCTTGATGCGGGAGGTGATCGGGATGGCGAGCGATTTCGGGGGCGGCGCCATTTCGTAGAGGGAACCGTCGACCCGGTAGCGGATCTTGAATTCGTTCTCGAAGGGCTCGAAGTGGATGTCGCTGGCCCGGGCCTTGATCGCCTGGGTGAGGACGGTGTTGACGAAATTGATGATGGGGGCGGCACTGGCGCCTTCCAGGGCGAGTTTGTCACCGTTGGTTCCTTCGAGGGCCTGGAGATCGACCAGGCCGGAGAGCTGGGAGACGAGGTCGTCGACCTCGGCCGCGTCGGAGCTGTAATAGAGGTTGATCAGCTCCGCGACCTGGTTGAAGGGGGCCACCACCAGCTGGACCTCGTGGCCGGTGGCGAAGCGGAGGTTCTCGGAAACCTGGGCGTCGAGGGGGTTCTTCACCGCGACGTAGAGGATATTGTCCGCGAGGACGACCGGGAGGGCGCCGTGGAGCCGCGCCACCTGCGGAGGGATCAGGCCGAGCAAGTCGGGGGTGTATTGGTAGGCGCTGAGGTCGGGGATGTAGGTGGCCCCCAGGTCGGCGGCGATCAGGTTGTACTGCTCGTCCTTCCCGAGGATGCCGAGGTCGGCGACCATCTCGACGATTTCCTTGCCGGTGATTTTCTGCTCTTCCAGGGTCATCTGGATCTGGCCGTCGTCGACGTAGCCGTGCTGCTTGAGCAACGTGAGGTAAGTGAGGGAATCCATGGCAAACGGAGGGCTAGGACTTGTCTCCCATGGTGCTGGTGATGACCTCGTCGGGGGTGGTCATGCCGACCAGGACTTTGCGGATGCCGTCCTCGCGGAGGGTGCGCATGCCGAGGGCGCGGGCGCGGGTGCGGAGGACGCCGGGGGGTTGGCGGTCGTTGATCATGCTGCGGATCTCGTCGTCGATGACGAAGATCTCGAAGATGCCGGCGCGGCCTTTGTAGCCGGTGCCGCGACAGCGATCGCACCCCTTCCCTTTCGCGAAGCTGGCTCCCTCCAGCTGGGAGGCGGTGAGGTTGAGCGCGCGGATTTCGATCTCGCTGGGGGTGTAGGGGCCCTTGCAGCTGGGACAGACCTTGCGGACCAGCCGCTGGGCCATGATGGCGCGGACGGAGGAGGCGACCAGGAAGGGCTTCACGCCGATATCGACCAGACGGGTGACAGCGCTGGGGGCGTCATTGGTGTGGAGGGTGCTGAAGACGAGGTGGCCGGTGAGGGAGGCGTTGATCGCGATGGTGGCGGTCTCCAGATCGCGGATTTCACCGACCATGATGATGTTCGGCGCCTGGCGGAGCATGGAACGGAGGGCGGCGGCGAAGGTCATGCCGACTTCCTCGTTGACCGGGACCTGGTTGATGCCGGAGAGCTGGTATTCGACCGGGTCCTCGACGGTGATGATCTTGCGATCGGGCTTGTTGAGGTAGTGGAGGCAGCCGTAGAGGGTGGTGGTCTTGCCGGAGCCGGTGGGGCCGGTGACGAGGAAGATGCCGTCGGCGAGGGAGAGGAGCCGCTCCATCACGGCCTGGTCGTCGCTGAGGAAGCCGAGCTCGGGCAGGCCGAGGGCGAGGCTGGTCTTGTCCAAGATACGCATGACGATCGACTCGCCATGGACGGTGGGGACCGTGGAGACGCGGAGATCGATCTGCTTGCCGTCCGGCTGGACGATCTGGATGCGACCGTCCTGGGGGAGGCGGCGCTCGGCGATGCTCATCCGCGACATGATCTTGAGGCGGCTGATGAGGGCGGATTGGAGCTTCTTGGGCGCGTCCTTCATTTCCTGGAGGACGCCGTCGATCCGGTAGCGGACGCGGAAGCGGGTTTCCAGGGGCTCGAGATGGATGTCGCTGGCACGGATGCGGAAGGCCTCCATGATCAGCTCGTTGACCATCCTGATGATGGGGGCGTCTCCCTCGGTGACGTCGCCGCCGGCTCCGCCCATGGCGGCGGGGTCGATGTCGGCGGAGCCATAGTAGCGGGCGATGGCTTCCTGGATCCGGTCCTTGGGGACGGCGACGGGGGTGATCTCGATCTTCAGCTTTTGCTGAAGGGTGTCGATGGTGTCGAAGTCGTAGGGGTTGCTGATGCCGAGCTCGAGGACGTTGTCGCTGAAAGTGAGGGGGATGACGCTGTAGCGGATGGCATCGGCCTTGGGGATGGCGCCCAGCACCCGCTCGTTCAGGAAGCCGACTTCTTCCTGGACCTTGAGGCCGGCGTCCTGGGCGAGAACCTTGAGGACATCGACGTCGCTGATGATTTCCCGGCGGATCAGGTCATCGACCGAGCTGTGGCCGTTCTTTTGGCTGGCCGCCTGCGCGGCTTCGGCGTCGGAGGACTGGATGAGTCCTTCACGCACCAATAATTCGAGAATGTATTCGTCCTTCGCGAGCACGGCAACCTGGAAGTGCCTAAGGTAGCTAAAACTGGCAACGGTGCCAAGGCATTCCTTTGAAATAAGTAGTAATGCGTTGGATGTAGGTTAAAGCGGACAAAAGGGGAATAAAAAACGCATAGATGTATCTATGACTTTTGGGAGGAGTGGGGTTTTGTGGCATCGATGATCCTTCTACCATCGGGGTTACAGATCGAGTCTGAGCCTGAATGCCTGCGCGATAGCGCACGTAGTTCCCAGGGGAAACTAATTCGCATGGCCGGGAGGCAAACCCAGGAGCCCGCTCTCCCGCGCTTCTCGCGTCCGCATGATAGAATTGACTCATACCCGGCGATGATCTTAGCCGGAAGGTACGGCAGTGGTCATCGACGGTGGGAATGGAATCGGGTAGAAGGAGGCGATGATGCGGGCTCTTTGTCTTTTTTGCGGGTCGAGCGCGGGGGTGCGCCCTGAATACCTCCGCGCGGCGCGGACGGTCGGAACCTGGCTGGCGGAGCGGAAGATCACGCTGGTCTATGGCGGCGGCCAAGTGGGAATGATGGGGGCGGCGGCCGATGCAGCGCTGGCGGAGGGCGGGAAGGTGATCGGGGTGATTCCGCAGGCGCTGGTCGACCGGGAGCTGGCCCATCGGGGGGTGACGGAACTGCGGGTGGTCGGCTCGATGCATGAGCGGAAGGCGTTGATGGCCGCGCTCGCGGATGGGTTTCTGGCGTTGCCGGGGGGGATCGGGACGTTCGAGGAGCTCTTCGAGGTGCTGACCTGGTCCCAGCTCGGGCTGCATGGCAAGACCTGCGCGGTGCTCAATGTGGCCGGGTATTATGATCCGCTGCTGGCGCTGGTCGACCACGCGGTGGCGGAGGGATTTCTCTCGCGCCGGAATCGACGGCGGTTGTTGGCGGGGAAGGATGCTCGGCGGCTGCTGGAGAGGCTGGAGCGGGGGACGAAATAGTCTGCTGGTATAGACCGATCGCTGGTCAGCGAATCCAATTTCTGACGGTCAATCCCGGAATCCGGGAGAATTCGCCTTCGTTATCGGTCACCAAGGCATATCCCAGGGCCTGGGCCTGGGCCGCAATGAGGAGATCGTTTCCCCCGATGGGACGGCCTGCTTTTTCCAACTGGAGGCGAAGCTTGCCGTACACGGCATCAACTGGAGCCTCAAGGGACATCGCCTCGATCGCGCCCAAGACGGCCTCCACCTGTGCGGTAAGCGCCGGAGATCCTTTTTTGGCGATGCCGTATCTCAATTCCGCGGCGACAATGATGCTGGTGCAGACATTGGCCTCGCCCACCTTGGCAATATGCTTTGCCACGCGGCCCTGGGGATTCCGAATCAGATCGGAAAGGATGTTCGTATCGAGCAGATAGCGCATTCGGATCGCGCACTAAAAATCAATTTCGTCGGGAATGGGGTCTGCGATGGAAGGGAATGTCTCCTGGAGCGGCTTTAACCCGGATAAAATCGCCAACAGCGACCGCGACGGATTCGGCTCAATAATAAGCCTTTCTCCTTCCTTGCGCATGATCGCTTCCTTGCCGGGCAATTCGAATTCGCGAGGGATTCTCACTGCTTGGCTCCGTCCGTTCTTGAACAGCGCCACATGCCGCTCATGAATGATCTCCGCACTCTTTGGCATATGCTGTAGCATAGGCTGGCGCAAGGAACTTGTCCAGAAAACCTTTCTCTTGAGAACAGTCGGCCAGGCCTGATGAATAGCCCCGCACCCCCCCCTACTTCTTGACCGGGATATTGTAGTAGAGGGGGGCGTCCGGGTTGGCGATGATGCCGGCGCGGAGGGCGCGGAGGATGCCATCGATGCCCTGGGGGACGGTGCGGGAGATGGTGAAGCCGAGGGTGTTTTTGATTTTATCGAAGCGGACGCGGTAGTCGCGGGGGTCTTCGGTTTTCTGAACGTGTTTGATCCGGGCCTCGGGGAGGAGTTTCTGGAGGATCTCAACGATCATTCCCTTGGTGTAGTTCTCGCCGGAGTCGCCGACGTTGAAGACGTCGAAGGCGACTTTTTCCGAGGGGGCGGCGAGGACGGCGAGGATGGCGCGGGAGAAATCGCCGACGTAGCAGTAGGGACGCCAGAATTGCTCGCCGAAGACGCTTAGTTCGCGGCCAAGGGCGAGTTCCTTGGTGAATTCGTTGACGGTGAGGTCGAAGCGCATCCGGGGGGAAATGCCGTAGACGGTGGCAAAGCGGAGGCAGGTGGGGAAGAAGGCGCCGGTCTGGGGGATCTCATGGAGGAGGTATTTCTCGAAGGCGACCTTGAGCTCGGCGTAGAGGGAGACGGGGTTGAGCGGGGAGGTTTCGTCGAGGGTTCCGTCCGCGTCGGTCATTTTCCCGTAGTTGCTGCAGGTGGAGGCGAAGACGAAGCGCTCGATGCCCGCTCCCCTCGCCTTCTCGACCAGGTGGATGGAGGCGTCGAGATTGGTGCGGCGGGCGAGCTCGGGTTCGAGGCCGCAGGCGGGATCGCCGACCAGGGCGGCGAGGTGGACGATGCCGTAGATGCCGGGGTGATCCTCGATGATGCGGTCAACGGCGGCGTGATCGGTGATGTCGGTCTTGCTGAAGAGAAAATTGGGGTGATCCCAAATATCGACGAGGGCAGCACCGCCGAAGCGGAGGCTATCGAGGCAGAGGACGCGGTAGCCGCTCTGGAGGAGGGTGCGAAGCAGAATCGAACCTACGTAGCCTGCTCCGCCGGTGACGAGGACGGTTTTCATCCAGAGATCCTAGGGCCTGTTCCACACTTTGGGAAGGCCTGGTTGCAGCGAAAAGGGCTCTCCATCAAGGAGCGAGCGGCGCCGGATCCGGGGCGAAGCGCATCCTAACTCTAAGTAGAATCACTGAGGTTGCGGATTATTTGACGGCGTCTTCGAGGACGGCGAGGACCTTGAACTTCAGTTCCTCGGGCTCGAAGGGCTTGGAGATGTATTCGTCCATGCCGACGTCGAGGCAGCGCTGGCGGTCGCCGGCCAGGGCATAGGCGGTCATGCCGATGATGGGGAGGCGGGGGAGGTGCTGCTTCCGCTCGCGTTCGCGGATCTGGCGCGTGGCTTCCAGGCCGTCCATCACGGCCATCTGGACGTCGAGGAGGACGAGGGCGTATTTGCCGGCGGCGATTTTATCGAGGGCTTCCTGGCCGTTCTTGGCGACGTCGCAATCGACGCCGAGCATCTCGAGGTAGCTGGTGGCGACGAGGATGTTGGGCTGGTAGTCCTCGACCAGGAGGATACGGGCGCGGTAGGGGGCGGCGATCTCGTCCTCGAGGGTGATGCCTTCCGGAACGGCGCTGCCGTGGGGGACGATGCGGAGGGGGATGCCGATGGTGAAGACGGAGCCCTTGTTCACGACGCTTTTGACGCCGATGGTGCCGTGCATGAGCTCGACGAGGGTCTTGCTGATGGTGAGGCCGAGGCCGGTACCGCCGTAGCGGCGATTCATCGAGGTATCGGCCTGGATGAATTTATCGAAGACGGAGGCGAGCTTTTCCTCGGCGATGCCGATGCCGGTGTCGGCGATGGCGATGGTGACGTGGCTCTGGGTCTCGTCGATCGGCATGCTGGTGATGCGGACTCGGACGTCGCCCTGTTCGGTGAACTTGATGGCGTTGCCGCAGAGGTTGAGCAGGATCTGGCGGAGGCGCATGGGATCGCCGAGGAAGCGGGTGCCCTTCAGGGTGCGGTCCTCGACGAGGAAGGTGAGTTTCTTTTCGGCGGCCCGCATCGACATCATGCTGATGACTTCTTCCATGACTTTGCCGACGCTGAAGGGGATCTGTTCCAGCTCGACGGAGTGGGATTCGATCTTGGAGATGTCGAGCAGGTCGTTGATGAGGACGAGGAGGGAACCGGCGGAGAGTTTGAGGGTGGCGACGTATTCGGCCTGCCGCTCGGTGAGCGGACGGCTCAGGGCGAGGATGTTGGCCAGGCCGATGACGGCGCCCATGGGGGTGCGGAGTTCGTGGCTCATGTTGGCGAGGAATTCGGACTTCACGAGGTTGGCGCTGTCGGCGATGACGCGGGCCTCGTTGGCCTTGGCGGTGGCGGCCTCGGCGAAGGAGCGGGCTTCCTTGGCGTCCTTGAGGGCGACGGCGAGGAGATCCTCGATCCGCTTCCGCTCGGTGATGTCGCGGATGTTGCACTGGATGACTTTCTTGTCGCCGGCCTGATAGACGTTGCTGACGAATTCGACGGCGATGTGGCGGCCGTCTTTGGTCTTCAAGGGGAGATCCTCGTAGCGGACGTAGCCGTCCTTTTGCAGGAGCTCCAGCATGGCCTGGTTGGAGACGATGTCTTTGAAGGGGCTCAGTTCGCCGACGGTCTTGCCGACCATCTCGTCGTGGGAGAAGCCGAGGAGCTTGAAGAGGTAGGGATTGACGTCGGTGATGCGGCCGGTGCCGACGTCGAGGAGAAGGATGCCGTCCCCGGCGGTTTCGAAAAGGCGGCGGTAGCTGAGCTCGGAGGCGCGGAAGGCGGCGCTGACGGGGGAGTTCTCGTTCTGACGATCGCGATCCTTGCTCTCTTTTTGCGTTGTTTCCACCGTCTGTAGCATCATGACCCGTGCCGCCGGGAGGGAGATCGGCCACAAGGGGATGACGATCAGGCGCGCATTTCTTATTAGCCTGGTTTTGGGCCGGTTCGCGGAGGGCCGGATAGGGCGTTATACGGGTTTCCAGCAGTCCGGATCGTGCGGGATGCGGCTTAGGGGCCTGCCGTCGATTCAGGCGCTTCGGGCGTTTCGGGCTTCTCTGTCTCCGCATCGGTCTTCGACTTTTCCGCGGTGACCCAGAGGTAGTGGAGGTAGAGTTCCTCGACTTTGGTGCGGGCCCAGGGGGTTTTGCGGAGGAATTTCAGGCTCGATTTGACGCTGGGGTCGAAGTTGAAGCAGCGGATGTTGATCCGGCTGCCCATTTCCTGCCAGCCGTAGTGGGCGACGAGGCGGGTGACGATCATCTCCAGGGTGACGCCTTGGAAGGGATCGTTGGCGAAGCGGGGGTCGGGCATGGGGATGAGAGAGTATCTTCTTCCTTTTACTTTTCCAATCCCTTCAAGCTTCTTAAACCGGCTTGTTTGCCCAGTGCATTTGGTTAGAACAGCCTCATGAGGAAATCACTCGTGGGGATATTCGTTGTGATGATTTGTTTGGGATTGCTCGGTTGCGACCGATTCAAGGCGCAACCGGTTCGATGGGAATATTATGTTACGTGGGGAAATCCCGGCGATCCCAAGAACACTGCCGCGTTTAATGAATGGGGCAGTAAGGGATGGGAACTCGTGGCTGTTGTCCCTGCGGATGGGGGCGGGCAGCCCTATTTTTTCTTCAAGCGGCGGGTGCCTTGAGCTGAATGGCTTCCTGAGGCAATCCCGTTGGGGTTGAAACGGTTTCTTTTGCATTCCCAGGGCAGGCCTTGCGGCCAACCCTGGGCTATAGGAGGAAACGGCGTTGCCATTTTTTTAGGAAACTCGTGGCGCTATAACGCCGCGAGTTTCTTTTCCAGGAGGTCGTTGACGACTTGGGGGTTGGCTTGGCCTTTGGTGGCCTTCATGACGAAGCCTTTGATCGAGTTGATGGCACTGACTTTGCCCGATTTGTAGTCGGCGACGCCTTTGGGGTTGGCGGCGATGGCTTCGTCACAGACTTTCTCGAGGGCGGTGGTGTCGCTGAGTTGGGCCAGGCCCTTTTCGGCGACGATGGCGGACGGGGCTTTCTTTTCGGCTAGCATGAGGCCGAGGACTTCCTTGGCCTGGCGGTTGTTGATCTTGCCTTCGTCGACGAGGTTGGCGAGTTCGGCGAAGTATTCGGCGGGGACGGGGATGGCGGCGACGTCGGAGATTAGGGCCAGGGTCTCGTTGATGATGTAGTTGGCGACGGCGAGTTTGTTCTTGGCCAGGGCGGCGGCTTTTTCGTAGTAGGCGCTGAGGGCGACCTCGGAGGCCAAGACGCTGGCCTGGTAATCGGAGATGCCGTAGGCGGTGGCCAGGCGGGCTTTCTTGGCCTCTGGGAGCTCGGGGAGGTCGGCCTTGGCGGCGTCGAGGAGGCTGGGCTGACCTATGTCCGTGCGGAGGGGGAGGATGTCGGGGTCGGGGAAGTAGCGGTAGTCGTGGGCTTGTTCCTTGACCCGCATGACGGTGGTCTGGCCCTGGGGATCGTCCCAGCGGCGGGTCTCCTGTTTCTGGATGCCGCCGGACTGGTAGTTCTCGGTCTGGCGGTCGATCTCGTAACGGAGGGCGCGGCGGACGGCGCTGATCGAGTTGACGTTCTTGACCTCGACTTTGGTGCCGTATTCCTTTTGGCCGACGGGGCGGACGCTGACGTTGACGTCGCAGCGCATCTGGCCCTTTTCCATGTCTGCGTCGCTGACGCCGCCGTAGACGAGGATCTGCTTGAGGGCGCTGAGGTAGGCGAAGGCTTCCTCGGGGGTGGAGAGGTCGGCCTCGCTGACGATTTCCATTAATGGAGTACCAGCGCGGTTGAAGTCGATCCCGCTCTGGGTCTCGTAGTGGGCCGATTTGGCGACGTCTTCTTCGAGGTGGATGCGGGTCAGGCCGATGACTTTGTTGGCGTTGGCCTGGGGGTCTTTCTGGACGTCTTTGGGGAAGGCGAGGGTGTAGAGCTTGACCCCTCCCCGCAGGCAGAGGGGCTGGTCGTATTGGGAAATTTGATAGTTCTTCGGCATGTCCGCGTAGAAGTAGTTCTTGCGGTCGAACTTGCAGCGGGGGGCGATCTCGCACTCGAGCATCAGGCCGGTGAGGATGGTCTTGCGGATCGCTTCCTGGTTGGGGACGGGCAGGGCGCCGGGCAGGCCGAGGCAGACGGGGCAGAGGTGGGTGTTGGGCTCGCCGCCGTATTCGTTGCGGCAGCCGCAGAACATCTTGGTGTTGGTCTTGAGCTGGACGTGGACTTCCAGGCCGATGACGGCTTCGTACGCGACTGCGGAGGCGGTGGACATCGGTATTTTCCTTAGAGGTTGGGGCGCTCTTGATGCCATTTCGTCGAGCGTTCGTAGGCGTCGGCGGCGCGGAGGATGGTTTCCTCGCCCCATTGCGGGCCGATAATCTGGAGGCCGATGGGGAGCTTGGCTTTGGTGAAGCCGCAGGGGAGCGAGAGGCCGCAGATGCCGGCGAGGTTGACGGCGATGGTGAAGATGTCAGCCAGGTACATCTGGAGGGGGTCGTTGACCCGCTCGCCGACCTTGAAGGGGGAGCTGGGCGAGGTGGGGGTGAGGATGGCGTCGCACTTGGTGAAGGCCTGCTCGAAGTCCTGACGGAGGAGTTGGCGGACTTTCTGGGCGCGGTTGTAGTAGGCGTCGTAGTAGCCGGAGCTGAGGACGTAGGTGCCGAGGATGATGCGGCGCTTGACCTCGGCGCCGAAGCCTTCCTCGCGGGTGCGGCCGTACATGTCGATGACATCAGTGGCGCCCTGGGCGCGACGGCCGTAGCGGACGCCGTCGAAGCGGGCCAAGTTGGCGGAGGCTTCGGCGGTGGCGACGATGTAGTAGACGGCGACGGCGTATTCGGTGTGCGGGAGGGAGACCTCGACGATCTCGGCGCCGAGGCCTTCGAAATGTTTGATGGCGGCGCGGACCGATTGCTCGATCTCGGGGTCGATGCCGTCGATGAAGTATTCCTTGGGGATGCCGAGGCGCAGGCCCTTCACGTCGCCGGTCAAAGCTGCGGTATATTTGGGGACGGGGCGGCGGGCGCTGGTGTTGTCGTTGACGTCGTGGCCGGAGAGGACCTCCAGCAACAGGGCGGCGTCGCGGACGGTCTTGGTGAAGGGGCCGACCTGATCGAGGCTGGAGGCGAAGGCGGTGAGGCCGAAGCGGGAGACGCGGCCATAGGTCGGTTTCAAACCGACGCATCCGCAGAAGGCGGCGGGCTGGCGAATCGAGCCGCCGGTATCGGAGCCGAGGGCGGCGAAGGCCTCGTGGCCGCCGACCGCCGCCGCGCTGCCGCCGCTGCTGCCGCCGGGGACGCGGTCGAGGTCCCAGGGGTTGCGGGTGACGCCCCAGGCGGAATTCTCGGTGGAGGAGCCCATCGCGAATTCGTCCATGTTGGTCCGGCCGAGGAGGACGGCGCCGGCTTCCCGGAGCTTGCGGATGACGGTGGCGTCGTAGGGGGCGATGTAGCCTTGAAGGATCTTCGAGGAGCAGGTGAGCGGGTCATCCTTGACGTTGAGGACGTCCTTGATGGCGATGGGGACGCCGCCGAGGGGGAGGCTGACGTCGGCTTTCTTGGCCTGGGCGAGGGAGTTCTCGGGGTGGAGATGGTTGTAGGCCTTGAGCTTGGGGTCGACGTGGGAGATGCGGTCGAGGAGGGCCTCGGCGACTTCGACGGGGGAGATTTCTTTGGAGGCGAGGCGGGGGCGGAGAGCGGCGATGTCGCCGAAGAGGAGTTCGTTGCTCATGGGGCGGGCGGCTTTTTTATTCGACCATGCGGGGGACGACGATGAGGTCGTTAGCCTGCTGGGGGGCGTTGCCGAGGACGGCGGGAAGCGGGAAGCTGGGGCGTTCCTCGTCGGCGCGGAGGTTGTTTTCGAAGCCGGCCTCGTCCTCCAGGGGAACGACGGAGGAGATGTCGGCCTCTTGGAGTTTGGCGACGTACTGGAGGATGTCGCCGAGCTGTTTTTGGAAGGTGGCGGTCTCCTCGTCGGAGAGTTTGAGACGGGCGAGGTGCGCCACGTAGGAGACTTCAATTTTTGCTTCGGCCATGGGGTTCTTTCGAAAGGTTCTTTGTACGTCCCGGCTGGAAGAGGGACAAGCACTTTTTGGGGGGTCGGGTTGCGCCGAGCGCAATCCGGGCTAGCCTGCTTTATGAAAACAATTCTAAAAGGGTTCCTGTTGCTGGCCCTCGTTGCGACGCCGTTCCTGGCGCTGACGACTCCGGCTCAGGCGATCGGCATCATCATTGGCGGCGGCGGCGGATACCATCACCATCATCACCACCATCATTGGCATCATTGATCGGGCGGAGTTCCTAGCCTCCCTTGCGCAAAAGTAGATTTGAAGTAGTGTTCCTGATGAAAACAATCGCAAAAGGATTCCTGATCCTAGCACTCGTCGCGACGCCTTTCCTGGCGATGACGACCCCCGCCCAGGCGCAAGTGGCGGTCGTCATCGGTGGCGGCGGGTACCATCATCATCATCATTGGCATCACCATCATTGGCATCACTATTGAGTAGCGAGGTTCAGTGAGCTTGAAAAAGCCCCGTTCCCTTCCAGGAACGGGGCTTTTTCGTTTCACCCGGCGCTCTCACCAACATGCCGGAGCTTGACGACGGCGGCGCGGGTGCGGATGGTGGCGGCCATGTCGTCGGTCCATGAAATTCCGGTGAAGCTGGGGTCCGCCTCCTACGCGGTGCGGATTGCCCGCCATGCGTTGAGCTGGACGGGGGTGCAGCTGCGCGATCTCCGGCCCGCGCTGGGACCAAAGATAGCGGTGATCGCCGACGAGGCGGTGGCCAAGCTCCACGGCAAAGCGGTGCTCGATTCGATCTGCGCGTCGGGGTATCAGGTTTTTCTGGCGACTGTTCCTTCGGGCGAAGGCTCCAAGAACCTGGCCCAGGTCGCTTCCCTCCTCTCTTTTCTGGCCCAGCATGGGTTGAACCGCAAGGACACGGTGGTGGCGCTGGGCGGCGGGGTGGTCGGCGACTTGGCTGGATTTGTGGCGGCGGCTTACCTGCGCGGCATCTCTTTCATCCAACTCCCGACGACGCTGCTGGCGATGGTCGACAGTTCGGTCGGCGGCAAGACGGGGGTGAATCTGCCCGAAGGCAAGAATCTGGCGGGGGCCTTTCACCAGCCCCGGCTGGTGATCGCCGATCTCGACACCCTCGACACCCTTCCCGACCGGGAACGCGCGGCGGGGATGGCCGAGGTGATCAAGCATGGGGTCATCGCCGACAAGGCGCTTTTTCAAACGCTCCGGCATGGGCCGCCCACCGATCTCGGTCGGATGATCCAACGCTGCGTCGAGATCAAGGCCGAGGTGGTGGCCGCCGACGAGCATGAAACCAATGGACGGCGGGCGACGCTGAATTTCGGCCACACCCTCGGCCATGCCATCGAGAATGCCAGCGGCTATGGGACGCTCCTCCACGGCGAGGCGGTCTCGATCGGGATGCGGGCGGCGGCCCATCTCTCCCACCGCAAGGCGGGGCTCAGCCAGCATGCGGTGCAGGAGATCGAGGCGACGCTGGCGGCGCATGGGCTGCCGCTCCATGCCGCCAACCTCGACCGGGAAAAAATCCGGCAGGCGCTCAAGCTCGACAAGAAGGCGGAGGCGGGGGTGAACCGCTGGGTGCTGACCCCGAAGCTCGGGCAGACGGTCTTGCGCGACGATGTCACCGCCGAGGAAGTGGAGGAGCTGATCGAGCTGGTCTCGACCCCTCCCCCTGCTCTCCCTGTCCCTCCGGCTTCATGACGCCGCTGGAGGCCTACATCACCCTGACGCTGACCCCGAATATCGGGCCGGTGCGGGTGCGGCGGCTGCGCGAGCGCTTCGGCGACGTGACCGCGATCTTCACGGCGACGACTTCCGACCTCCAGCAGGTGGAGGGAATCGGCCCCGAATCGGCGCGGGCGATCGCGGCGGGACGGGACGGGGCGCTCGCCGCCGAGGAGCTGGCCAAGGCGGAGCGGTTCGGCGCCACGGTGCTCCATTGCGAAGACCCCCGCTATCCGGCTTCGCTGCTTGAAATTTATGATCCGCCGCTGGCGCTCTATGTCCGCGGGCAGGTGCCCGAACGGTGGAAGCCGGGGGTGGCGGTGGTCGGTTCGCGGCTGACGACGGCCTACGGGATCGAGATGGCGAAGAAGCTCGGCTACCAGCTCGCCTATGCCGGGGTGGCGGTGATCTCGGGATTGGCCCGGGGAATCGACACGGCGGCCCATATGGGGGCGCTGGCGGCGAAGGGGCCGACCTGGGCGGTGCTCGGCTCGGGGATCGACCAGATGTATCCGCCGGAGAACGAGGAATTGGCGGCGAAGATCGCGGAGAATAACTGTATTCTCTCCGAATTCCCTATCGGGACGCGGCCTGACCGGCAGACCTTTCCGATGCGGAACCGGATCGTCAGCGGACTCAGTTTCGGGGTACTGGTGGTCGAGGCGGGGAAGGACAGCGGGGCCTTGATCACGGCGAAGCAGGGGTTGGAGCAGGGGCGGCAGATCTTCGCGGTGCCAGGGCGGGTCGATACGCCCCACGCGCGTGGCTGCCATCAGCTGATCAAACAGGGGGCGCGGCTGGTCGAGGAGGTCGGCGACATCTTGAGCGAACTCGAATTTTTGTTCCCGCCGGAGACGGTCTCTTCGCCCCGTCCCACGCCCGCCGATCTCTCACCGGAGGAGAAGGCGATTTTCGAGGCGCTCGACCGCGAAGAAACCCCTATCGACCATCTGATTGCAAAATGCGGTTTGCCTTCGGCCAAAGTGTCCTCTACGTTGCTCCGCCTCGAAATGAAGAAACTGGTGAGGCAATTGCCAGGGAAGCTTTTCGTCCGTACCGCCTAAAATACTTCCAGCTACTCCCCTCCCCCTTCCCAGTGCCCAAAACCCTCATCATCGCCGAGAAGCCGAGCGTCGCCAACGACCTGGCCAAGGTGCTCGGCAAGTTCAAGAAGGAGGCCGAATACTTCGAGAACGATCAGTATGTGATCAGTTCGGCGGTCGGCCATCTCCTGGAGCTCTGCCTCCCCACCGACTTCCAGAAGGCCCACCGGCGGTGGAGCTTCGACAGCCTGCCGATCATCCCCCCGGCCTTCGACCTCCAGCCGATCGAGAAGAGCAAGCCCCGGCTGGCGGTGCTCAAGAAGCTGATCAACCGGCCCGACATCGACCGGCTGATCAATGCCTGCGACGCCGGGCGCGAGGGCGAATTGATTTTTCGGTACATTGTACAGCATTGCAAAAGCAAGAAGCCGATCGAGCGGCTCTGGCTCCAATCGATGACTTCCGACTCGATCAAGAACGGTTTCACCCATCTCAAGCCGGGCAAGGAGCTGGAGCCGTTGGCGCAGGCGGCGGTCTCCCGCTCGGAGAGCGACTGGCTGATCGGCATCAACGGGACCCGGGCGCTGACGGCGCTCAACTCGAAGGGGGGCGGCTTCGTCCTCACCACGGTGGGACGGGTGCAGACGCCGACGCTGGCGATCCTGGTGGAGCGCGACCTGAAGATCCGGGAGTTCGTCTCCCGGCCCTATTGGGAGCTGCATGGGACTTTCGCGGCCAAGGCCGGGTCCTACGGCGGCCGGTGGTTCGATGAAAATTTCAAGAAGGCCGACCGGGACGAGGATGAAGCTGCCAAGCCGGAGCGGATCTGGGACGAGGCCCGCGCCATCGCCATCCGGGAGAAGTGCCTGGGCAAGAGCGGCATCGTCACCGAGGAGAAGAAGCCGAGCAGCCAGGCCTCCCCTCTCCTCTACGACCTGACGACGCTGCAGCGGGAGGCCAACGGCCGCTTCGGCCTCAGCGCCAAGCGGACGCTGCAGATCGCCCAGTCGCTCTACGAGCGGCACAAGGTGCTGACCTACCCGCGAACCGATTCCCGCCGCCTGCCGGAGGATTTCCTCCCGACGGTGAAGGCGACGCTCGGCCATCTGACCGCGCCCTCGCTGGCCCCCTTCGCGCAGACCGCGCTCTCCTCCGGGTGGGTGAAGCCGACCAAGCGGGTCTTCGACAACGCGGGGATCTCAGACCACTTCGCGATCATCCCGACGGAGAAGGCGCCCGACGCGCTCGACGAGTTCGAGTTCAAGATTTACGAGATGGTGGCGAAGCGGTTCATCGCGGTCTTCTTTCCCCCGGCGCAATTCGAGATCATCACCCGGATCACCCGGGTGGAGGAGGAGGCCTTCAAGACCGAGGGCAAGGTGCTCCGCGAACCCGGCTGGCTGGCGATCTATGGCCGCGAGGAGCAGACCGACGAGACCGCCGCGCAGACGGTGCCGGTCGAGAGCGGCGAGACGGTGAAGACCGAGGAGGTCGAGGTCCAGCCGAACCAGACCAAGCCGCCCGCCCACTATTCCGAAGCGACTCTCCTCTCCGCGATGGAAGGGGCCGGGAAGCTGGTCGAGGACGAGCATCTCCGCGAGGCGATGGGCAAGAAGGGCTTGGGCACTCCCGCCACCCGCGCGACGATCATCGAGGGATTGATCGCGGAGAAGTATATCCAGCGCGATCAGCGCGACCTGCTGGCGTTGCCGAAGGCCTTCGCCCTGATCGAATTGCTCCGCGCCACCGGGATGCCGGTCTTGACCTCGCCCGAGATGACCGGCGAGTGGGAATTCAAGCTGGGGCAGATGGAGCGGGGCGAGATCGAGCGCTCGGCCTTCATGCAGGAGATCACCGACCTGACCCGGCGGATCGTCGAGAGCGCCCGGGGCTTCGAGGAGACGGAGGGCCATGCCAAGCCGTTCTCCGGCCTGACACCCAAGGGCGAGCCAATGATCGAGACGATGCGTTTTTACCAGACGACCGACGGGACTTTCAAGGTGAGCAAGTATATCGCCGGGCGGTTCCTGGAGCCGCACGAGGCGATCGAGCTGATCGAGAAGCGGTTCCTCGGCCCCCTCACCGGCTTCCGCAGCCGGTTGGGCCGTCCCTTCACGGCGGCGTTGAAGCTCAACCCGGACGCCGACCCGAACGACAAGGAGCAGAAGACGGTCGAGTTCGTCTTCGAGGACTCGGCGGCGACGCCGGGGATGGAGGCGATCGATCCCGAGACGGCGGTGCCGGTGGGCGTTTGCCCGGTCGATGGCGGGCGGGTCTTCGAGGGAACGCTCTCATTCCTCTGCGAGCACGGACTGAAGCAGCCGCCGACCTGCAAGTTCCGGATCGGCAAGAAGATCCTGGGGCAGGATATCACCCGGGAGACGGCGGTGAAGATTTTGACCGAGAAGAAGTCCGACCTCCTGAACAACTTCGTCTCGCAGCGGACGAAGCGGCGGTTCTCCGCCTATCTGGTGGTGAAGGAGGAAAAGGTCGGCTTCGAATTCGAGCCGCGCGATCCGAAGAAAGGGCCGCCCAAGGGCCCGAAGCGGACGCCGTTTTCGAAGAAGGCGAATGCCTTGGAGGCGATCGAAGCAACCGTGCAGGCCGAGGATGCGGCGAAGGCTGAAGGCGGGACTCCCACGGCTCCTAAAGCGGCCAAAATCGGCAAAGCGCCCGCCAAGGGCAAGACGGCGGCGAAGGCTCCGGCCAAAAAGAAGGCGGCGGCGAATCCCAAGCAGGACGAAACGGCGCCTTACTAGGCGTTCTTGTCGTAAGGCAGGAGATCCTGGGCGAGAGCGATGGCGCCTTGCAGGGCGGTATCGTAACCTAAGGTGCTGATTTCCAAGCGGGGAACCGGGACGATTCGCAAGCCCTCCCGCATGACCCTCTCGGCGGTCGCCAGGAAGAAGCTGGCGCCTCCGGTGGCGACTCCTCCCCCCAGGAGAATGACTTCCGGGGCGTAAATCGCCGCCAGATTGCGCAGGCCCATGCCCAGATTATGGCCGATTTCCTCCCATTCCAGGGGGAGGAGTTCTTGGGCCGGTTTTCCGTAGAGCTTGCGAATGGCGGTGCCGGAAATCAATGCCTCCAGACAGCCGGTGGCGCCGCAGGGACAGGGAATCAGCTCGGCGCCGGGCTGGCCGTGCAGGCGATAGGGAATCGCCTGATGGCCGACTTCCGGATGGGCTCCGCCATGGCCCCGGTAGATCTTTCCATCGACCAGCAGGCCGCTCCCCATTCCGGTGCTGAGGGTGAGGTAGAGCATCCGGGAGCTCCGCCTGCCGCCGAAACGGGATTCGGCCAGGACGGCAGCATCGACATCGACCTCGACCCGGAAGGGGCAGGCGAATTCCTTTTGGACGATGGCGGCGAGCGGGAGTTGCCGCCATTCGGGCTGGTGGAGGGGGGAGACGATGCCGTTTTCGGCGTCGAGGGGGCCGCCGCAGGAGACGCCGATCGCCTCAATCGGTTCGCCAGCCGCCATTTCGCGGATCAGGCGGCGGACGAGATCGAGGCCCTCCTGGAGGGGACGGGGGGTCTCGGCGCGGGCGCGGCGGAGGATCGTCCCGTCGCGGGCGGCGGCGGCGGCGATGATTTTGGTGCCGCCGATGTCGAGGGCGATCAGGGGCATGGGAGTAGGGTAGGGAGATCGATCATGGGATAAGCTCCCTATATTTCATAGCGTTTCAATGAGGGTAGTACTTGGCAAGATACAAGCCGCAAAAAATGGGCACGGACACACAACCGATAAAGGTCAGGAACATTATCCCCCAAGCGCACATCACCGTCTTCATCGTGGCTTTGCGATGCGCAATCAACCTTTTCTTTGCGGCGACGATTTCCTCTCCATCCGAAGTGTCTATCAAGTCCTCGGGTGCATAAAAAAGCTGCATGTGGCGCTTGGTATCGGTCCAAAATGGCCAGGCGCGGCCTTCTTTCCCATAAAGCGCCTGAATGTGCCGCACGATTTCGGCTGTTTTCAGATGATAGCGCCCAGTGACGATAAATGCCCCAATAACACCTAGGACAAAGATTGCGGGCGGAAGGGAATCCGCAAGGGAGGAAATCTGCTTTGGGTTCATCGCATCCTGCCCATCGGCCCGTCGCTACGGCACCAGCACCCGCAGGGCCTTCGGGGCGACGCTGAATTCGCAGGGGAGGTGGCCGAGGAGTTCGCCATCGACCTCGACCGGGACCGGCTCGGAGGAGTGGATGCGGACGCGGCGGCTCTTGAAGTAGCGGACGTCGGGAAGCTTGAGGTGGCTGCCGGAGAGGATGCCCTGGATGTAGCGGGCGAGGGCGAAGGGGTTCATCTGCTCGAAGACGCAGATGTCGAGGAGGCCGTCGTCGATCTTGGCCTCCTTGAAGATGGGGAAGGGACCGCCGTAGAAGCGTCCGTTGCCGATCAGGACGAAGGAGCCGTGGATGGCCCGCCCCTCCTCGGCGTGGATGACGAGCTGGGGGGCTTTTTCGGCCATCATCTGGGCTCCGGTGAGGAGGTAGCTGAGGGGGCCGAGGAGTTTTTTCGATTCCCACTCGGTTTTTTCGACGATCTGGGCGTCGAGGCCGACTCCGGCCAGCTGGACGAAGCGGTGGTCGTTGGCGAAGGCGAGGTCGATCTCGCGGACCTTGCCCCGGACGATGACGTCCCAGGCCTTCTCGAGCTGGTTGGGGATGCCGAGCTCCATCGAGAAGACGTTGACGCTGCCGATGGGGAGGATGCCGAGGGTCGGTTTCTTGGCGCCGTGCTCCCCTTCCCCGTCGAGGCCGGTGAGGCCGTTGACGACTTCGTTGATGGTGCCGTCGCCGCCCGCCGCGATGATGGTGTCATAGCCCTGCTGGATGGCGCGCTCGGCCTGGGCCTCGGCGTCGCCGGGGCACTCGGTGAATTTGAGGGTGACGCCTTTGGCGAGGCGGCGGACCTTCTCCTTGAGATCGCGGGCGCGCTCGCTGCGGGCCGCCGGATTGAGGATGATGCAGATGCGGTTCATGATTGCGAAGGCGGCGGGGAATGCGTAAGAGAAAGGATGGCTTTGGTCCGCTTGTTTCGAGGATTGTTCGTCTTGGCGCTCTTCGCGCTGGCAGTGGTAGCAATCTTGGCGGTCGCCCTCAATTTTTATCTTGGGATGGAGCAAAATGCTCCCCGGGTGGCCGCTTTCGTCTCCGGGGTGGCGCGGGTACCGGTGAGTTTCGGGTCGGTGGAGGTGAATGTGCTGAAGGGGGCCCATTTGACCGATGTGAAGGTGGCCAATCCCGGCGCGACCCGGGAGCCGGTGCTCCTCTCGGTGCCCGAGCTCTCGTTGACTTACGCGCCGCTGGCGCTCTCCCAACACCGGCTCCTGCTCCGGCAGGTGACGCTGACGCGGCCGGTGCTGGCGCTGGCCGAGGATGCCCAGGGCGATACGCCGCTGCCGGCGGCGGTGGCGCCGCAGACGGAACTGCAGGGGGCGCTGCGGCTCGACGTCAAATCGCTCAATATCGAGGACGGCACTGTCCGGGTGCTCAATGCGGCGGGGGCGCCGACGCTGGTGCTGGAGGGATTGCAGCACGGCGGGCGGCTGGAGCGGACGGGCCAGGAGGTGAAGGCGGGCGGGCAGTTCACGGCCAAGGCGCTGACGCTCGGCCTGCTTAAGATCGGGAATATTGATTCGAGCTATAGTTTCGAGAAGGGGGTGTTGAAGATTTCCAAGTTGCTGGGCACTTCCTATCACGGGCAGTGGACGGGGACGTTCCAGATCGACGGGAGCACGGACGGGATGCCGTGCGATTTCCAACTGCAGGCCAATTCGCTCGACCTCAACGAACTGCTCAAGTCGGTGGTGCAAAAGCCCGACATGGTTTCCGGGACGCTCAACCTGACGGCGGCGGGGCGGGGGTCGGCGGGGTCGCTCTCGGGGATCACGGCGCAGGGGAGCTTCGAGGTGCGTGATGGCCAGTTGATCCATATCGGCTTCATCCAGGACCTGGCGCAGGCGATCTCGAACAAGGATCTGGCCCAGCCCGATTTCAGCGAGGCGCACGGCGATTTCAGCGTCGGGCAGGATACGATCACGATCTCCTCGTTCGCGCTGGCCTCCTCGCAGTTCACCCTGGCGGGCGGCGGAACGATCGGGTTCGACGGGGCGTTGAATTTCAAGCTGACGATGACGTTCACTCCCGACTTCGCCAAGCTGCTGCCGGCGGCGGTGGTCGACCGGCTGACCGCGGGGGCGGATGGCGGCCGCGCGATCACTTTCAACCTGACGGGGCCGATCGACGGTCCGCAGAGCGATCTGTTGAAGCAGCTGAGTTTTATCAATTTGCAGGGGGCGGTGCCGGCGGCCGTTCCTGCTCCGAACCCGGCTCCCGGCGCCATCCCGCCGCTGGCGCCTGCCGGGACGCCCTAGCCCGCTACTCCGATGGCGCTTCGCGTGGTGGCTGGCAGTGTGGGTGGGCGGACGTTGAAGACGCCGAAGGGAGATGTGCTTCGCCCGACGCAGGATCGGATCAAGCAGGCGATGTTCTCCAGCCTGGGGGAGCGGGTGCCGCATGCCCGGGTTCTCGATCTTTATGCCGGGAGCGGCGCGTTGGGGATCGAGGCGTTGAGCCGGGGGGCGGCATCGGCGTTATTTGTGGAAAAGAACCGGGTCTGCTCCCGGTGTGTCGCCGAGAATCTGGCGGCGCTAGAGCTGGCCGGACTGGGGCGGGTGGAGGAGCGGGACGCGCTCGATTTCCTGAAGGGAGGGCCGGGGGCGATCCCGCCCTTCGATCTGGTCTTTGCCGATCCGCCTTATGACAAGACGGTGGGCGCGGCGGCGTTGAGTCCCCTCCCCGGCCTGGTGCGGCCCTGGGTGGCGGAGGGCGGGGTCTTTGTCTGGGAGTTCTTCAGCGGGCAGAAACTGGAGGAGCTGGCTGGGTGGAAGACGCTCTTTTACCGGAAGTACGGGGAGACGGCGCTGGCGATCCTGGCTCCGGCGGCGTAGGTAGATTTAAACCGCTGACGGACCTGTTTTCGATTGTTGGCGCCGCTAACCTGGGATAAGCTCGCCGCCAGGGGCCACCATGGGAATCAAACGCCGGGAAAAACGGAACAAAAAGCAGGAAGGGACTCCCCCTGCCGCCACCGCCAAAAATATTTCCGATACGCCTCCCCTGGTGAAGTGGCCGAAGCCGAAGGAGCCCGGCCCCCGCAGCCGCTATAGTGAATAGCGATGAACCGGCCGAGATGGGGACTCCCCGGCTCCCGCTTGGCGGTTTTTTTATTTGCCATCATGCCCGTTCGCAAAGACACTGTGCGGACGTGTTTTCACCCGCCCGCATTGCTGCCATGACGATTTCGATTCTTGCGGGCCCGGCCTTGTCGGCCGCTCCCCGCTTCCACTCCAGCCGCTTCTACTTCTTCTGATTCTATGTTCATGGACGATGGCGATACAGGGATAAAGCTCTACCTGCGGGAGATCGGTCAGATCGCGTTGCTGACCCGCGAGGACGAGGTCCGGCTGGCCAAGCGGATCAAGCGCGGCGATCAGGCGGCGCGGCAGCACATGATCACGGCCAATCTCCGCCTGGTGGTGAAGATCGCCCACGATTATTCCAATTGCGGGCTGCCCCTGCTCGATCTGATCTCCGAGGGGAACATCGGCTTGATGAAGGCGGTCGACCGCTTCGACCCGGCGAAGGGCGGCAAGCTGAGCACCTACGCGGCGTGGTGGATCAAGCAGTCGATCAAGCGGGCGCTGGCCAACCAGAGCAAGACGATCCGCCTGCCGGTCCATCTGGTCGACAAGATCGCCCGCCTGCGCCGCATCTCGATGCAGTTGGCGGAGGAATTCGGCCGCGAGCCGACCGACGAAGAGTTGGCCGAGGAGCTGAACATCACTCCGGCGAAGGTGGCGCAGCTCCGCACCGCCGCGATCCGGCCCGCCTCGCTCGACGCGACGGTCAGCCAGGACGAGGACAGCGCCACGTTGGGCGAGATCGTCAAGGACGAGTCCGCGCTCACTCCCTACGACCTGATGCAGAACAGCAATCTGCGCAAGACGGTGATGGACCAGCTCCCCCTCCTGGAAGACCGGGAGCGGAAGATCATCGCGCTCCGCTTCGGCCTCGACGGCAAGAAGGAGCTGACGCTGGAGGAGATCGGCAAGAAATTCAAGGTGACCCGCGAGCGGATCCGCCAGCTGCAGAACATCGGGCTGCGCAAGATCCTCAAGGCGATCGAAAAGAAAGACAAGGGAAGGAAGATCACATCATGAGCGTCTCATTTCGGAGCGGGATCGAGCGGTTGAAGGAAAGCATCCGGGAGACTCCCGATTTTCCCTCGCCGGGCGTCCTCTTCCGGGATATGTCGCCGATCCTGGCCGACGGGCAGCTCTTCCGGCTGGCCGTGACCCTCTTTACCGACCGCTATCAGCGCAAGAGCATCGACAAGATCGCCGCGATCGACGCCCGGGGCTTCATTTTCGCGGGAGCGGTGGCCAATGTCCTCGGCATCGGGATGGTCCCGATCCGCAAGAAGGGCAAACTCCCCCCTCCCTTTATCGAGGCCGCCTACTCCCTCGAATACGGCACCAACACGCTGACGATGTACGATCAGGCGATCCGCCCCGGCGAGCGGGTGGTGATCCTCGACGACGTCCTGGCGACGGGCGGGACCGCCGCCGCCGCCGCCAAGCTGGTGACGCAGTGCCAGGCGACCTTGGTCGAGGTCGCCTTCCTGATCGAGATCTCTCCCCTGCGCGGGCGGGAGGTGCTGAAGGATTTTCCGGTTTTCAGCGCCATCGTCTATTGATCGGTCCAAGATCGGTCGCAATCGATCCAAAGCCGCAGTCGATTTCTGAAAAATCAGAGACCGATTTCGGAAATATTCTTGCCTCCCGCCGGGATTCCCTTATTTTCTCGTCCTCCGGTTGCCATTAGCTGGTAACCGCGAATGGAGTCGTAGCTCAATTGGTTAGAGCGCTGCCCTGTCACGGCAGAGGTTGCGGGTTCGAGCCCCGTCGACTCCGGTCTTTTTCTCCAGAGTAGAATCCCCTTCTTGGGTCGTTCGCGCCCTGAAAGCGTTACAAAAGCATTACAGTGAACGCTTCTTCGTGGGCGTTTCCATTGTCCGGTCCGCTGCCCTTTCTGTTGCCCTATCCAAGAAGCACAGGAAGGGTAAATGGTAAAAATGCAATAAGAGCGGCTACTAAAAAGGTGAGCCTTTCTCTGGTTCTACTGACTATTTTGTTTTTATAAGAAATCGCAAAAACAATAAAAGATAGACCTAAACAGATAATAGGAGCGGGCCATCTTCCCTCACCAAACGGGACCTCATAGAAGGCATTCGCGTCGCCAAAACTCCCTAGTGCCCAAGCAATGGCAGCCGCAGATACAGCTCCAAAGAAAATCCCTTTCCCATATCCACGAAAAAAATAGAGCCCTATGACTACTAGGCCCACACCAATGGCCGACCGCCAATACTCCAGCGGAGTTGACCACTCTGGCATCCCCATAAGAGCCCAGAATACCGGCATGGATTGAGGATATGAAGGTGCAGCCATGGGTTCAAGCTTCCGAGATCATCAGCCCGCTTGGGTCGGGAATTTTTTGCTTCCTATAGCGCGGGTTGCTGAAACGGAAGGCCAGAAGCGGCTTTACAGGCGGCGGCGGCGAAAGGTAGCTTGCCGGGCTTGGCTCCGGTTTTTCTGGGGCGCGGCTTTTTTCAAATTTGTGATTCCCTCCCCTACCTCCCTATTTCAATCGGGGGGGCCGTTTGAGTTTATTGTGAAGCCGACGCCGCAGTTGGCGGCGACGTTGGGGGAGTTGCGGGGGAGCTTGTCGGCGGAGATTTTTGAGGAGTTGGTGCGGGAGACGCGCCGGGTTTATGGACTTTATACGGAGCAGCTCCGGGCGAAGGCGCCGGGGGCGGAGCGCGGGCGGGAGCTGCATCGGCTGATCAATCGGACGATGGAGCAGGCGGCGCCGAAGAATGTGAGCTGCCAGCGGGGATGCGCAGCCTGCTGCCGCTATGAGGTCGAAATCACCTGGGACGAGGCGGAGGTCTTGAAGGAGGCGGTGCTGGGCGGGGTGGCGATCGACGAAGGGCGGCTCACCGCGCTAGCCGCGCGGGAACGGAAGAGCCCGCTGTGGAGCGATCTGGCGAATCCGGAAAACCGCTGTGTTTTCCTGGGCGAGGATGGAGCGTGCCGGGTCTATGAGCAGCGTCCGGCGATCTGCCGAAAGCATCTGGTGACGAGCCCACCGATCGCCTGCGGGACGCCGGGGGAATCGGTGGCGATCGTGCGGATTTTATTTGCGGAAATCGTGCTGAGCGCGGCGTTGGGAATCGATACGGTGACTACCGGCTCGCTGCCGAAGATGGTTTGGGCGGCATTACAGACGAGGTGAGAGGGCTTGAGTGGTTCCGCCTAAGGCAGGCCCAGCGTTGGTCTGCCCGATTCTTGCTTAAATTATTTGTTGCCGGACAGGAATAATTCTTGCGCGAATGTGAATAACTTGTTAGTAAGTTAGGATCAAGACCGCGCTTCTTATTGGTGCCGAGGATGTTAGTAAAGCAGTGGTGAAATGGCCCCCTCGCACCTTCCCCAACCGCGATTAACCTGAGCTGACGATCTTAGGCGGTCTTGTTTCCCAGCCGTTTATGCAAATTCAATCCGAATTTTTGGCGAAGAATGGAGACGAGCGTGACCGTCTCAAGCAGCGTGGGGAGGGCCAGACTCCCCCGGACCGGTTGGAAATCGATTTGAACAGTTTAAAGGTCAAAAACTACGTCCTCGATACGAACGTGCTACTGCATGATCCGCAGTCGCTCTTTCACTTCGCCGACAATGATCTGTGGATTCCGGTCGAGGTGTTGGCGGAGCTCGATAAGTTCAAGAACGAGCAGACGGAGCGGGGCGCGAACGCCCGGGCGGTCCATCGGACGCTGACCAAGCTCTTCGCCCATAATTCGGAGCTGACGACGGCGGGGGTGAAGACCGATTCGGGCGGGACGATCCGGCTGGCGGTGAATGAATTCCTGGCCAAGGCGAAGCCCCATCCGGCGATGCGGCGCTTCACCAATATCTTCCCCGACATGGAGAAGATCGACCACCGGATCCTGGCCTGCTGCCTCTACGTGCAGAGCAAGTCGACCAAGCCGACGATCCTGGTGACGAAGGACCTGAACATGCAGCTGAAGGCGCTGGTGATCGGGATCCCCGCCGAGGACTA